>JAEEGJ010001902.1_pt1 | contig 372528 bp, 329 predicted proteins | sample 8958761 | NCBI WGS metagenome assembly JAEEGJ01 (sample SAMN16246546, study PRJNA631951) | gut metagenome | biome: gut microbiome; feature: rumen; material: RS-attached | host: Bos | place: Iran: Karaj | collected 2018-10 | reverse complement strand
CACATCCTGGGGCTGAATTAGGTCCCAAGGGTTCGGCTGTTCGCCGATTAAAGTGGTACGCGAGCTGGGTTCAGAACGTCGTGAGACAGTTCGGTCTCTATCTATCGTGGGCGTAGGAAATTTGAGGAGTGCTGTCCTTAGTACGAGAGGACCGGGATGGACAAACCTCTGGTGTACCAGTTGTCCTGCCAAGGGCATAGCTGGGTAGCTAAGTTTGGATTGGATAAACGCTGAAAGCATCTAAGTGTGAAGCCAGCTTCAAGATGAGATTTCCCTCATTGATAAGGGCACTGGAAGACTACCAGTTGATAGGCCGGGCGTGTAAGCATAGAAATATGTTCAGCTAACCGGTACTAACGCCCGAAGACTTGACCACAAGTTATGTTCAATGTCTTTAAACAAAACACAAAATAGATCCTACTCTGTCAGATCTTTGACGAGTGTTTAGTTTTCGGTGTAGTTTTGAGGGTATAAGACTCTCAACCATTCCGGTGGTGATTACGGCGAGGCCACACCTGTTCCCATCCCGAACACAGAAGTTAAGCTCGTTCGTGCCGACAATACTTGACTGGCGACGGTCCGGGAAGATAGGTTGCTGCCGGATTATACGGGGGCTTTAGCGCTAAACGCTAAAGTCCCCTTTTTTTGCCTCATAAAATATTACAAAAAATGTAATAATTACATTTGCTAAGAATATATTTATTGGTAAAATTATTAAGTAAAGCTTCACTTGGTTACCGTAAGAGGTGTTTTATGACTAAGATTTTGATAATTGATGACGATAATCAGATCGTTACCGGAACTTCCGAGATATTAGACAGTGCAGGATATGAAGTACTGTCGGCAACATCTGCCAAAGCAGGATATGACATAGCAGTTAACCAGTCTCCCGACATCATCCTCCTCGACTGGATGATGCCCGAGATGAGCGGTATGCAGTTCCTTGAAAAGTACAGGGAAGAAGGTTTTCAGACGCCTGTAATCATGCTCACCGGCAAGGGTGATGAAGCTACATACGAGTCACTGGCACTCGACGGCGGCGCCGATGTCTATATCGCCAAGCCCTATAATGCCAGCGCACTTCTTTCACAGATCAAGGCACTCAAGAGAAGACTTGAATATAACGACAAGCGCGGCAAGGAATCCGCGAACAGAAGAGTATATTGTGACGGTGAGCTGATCATCGACAACGACGCGATGCAGGCATTTAAGTTCGAGGAGAGCTGTGACCTTACCAACCGCGAATTCCAGCTCCTTCAGTATCTTGAGGAGAATGCCGGCCGCGTATGCTCCAGAGGCGAACTGTTGAAGCAGGTCTGGAAATACGATTTCCTTGGCGATGAGAGAACCGTCGATGTTACGATCAAGAGGACAAGGCAGAAGATCGAACCCGACCAGAAGTACTTCAAGTACATCCTGACAAGACGCGGCTTCGGTTACTTCTTCCCTAACGATCTTAAGTAAGATGAATCTGATTCTGTCCGTCAGTCTTTGGGACGCTATAAGGTGGAATCTGCCCCTCGCGATAGTTATCGCACTCCTCCTGGTCATGGCAGGTGTTGCCATGGGCTATATTGTCGGCAATACGTCCCTGCGCAAGAAAGTAACAGAGGAATACAGCAAGATCGCAGGCCGTGATCTTGTCAAAAAGTCTGTTCTTGAAGAAGTGGGGCTGGGTGTTATCGTTTACGACATTTCAGGTCTCGTCTATGCCAACGACAAGGTATTTGAACTGCCGGGATTCGGTCTTGGCAAAGGTATTCCCAAATCGCTCGATCTTTTCCTCGATGCTTATGATGACGGCGATAACAAGCTAAAATCTTCCTACATCCTGGGATGCGAGAACGGCATCAACATAATCAGGGCCAACTACTTATGCGACAAGCACATCTACGAGATCAAGATCGTGCGCAACGCCTTTGCGGACGATGAATACAAGGTCTTCCACGACCACGATCTCAAGATAGTCATCATCGACGATATCACCCAGATCAAGGATGACGAGAGGCGCCAGAAGGACCTTGCAGCCAATGTTTCACACGAGCTCAAGACACCTCTTACCGTCATCAAGATGAGCGAGTATTTCTTCGATAACATAACTCCCGAAAACATGCCCTCCTACGATGACATCAAGAGGTGGGGAGAGAGGATATCCGTCAATGCCGACAGGATGAGGGATATCGTCCAGGACTTCCTTGTCCTGTCAGAGTGCTCGCATGTTAACAGGATGACTGTTTTCGATATCAGGGATGATGTTTCCAAGGCTCTTTCCAACATTACGGATTACCCGGGAAGAGAGAATGTCCACTTCATTATGCCCGAAGACAGGCAGTATCCGCTGCTCTACGGTAATGCGAGCCTCGTCATGAGGGTCATAATCAACCTGCTTACAAACGCGGTCAAGTACATAGATTACGACGGCAAGACAGTTCCCAACGAGATCAAGATCATGATCGCCGTGATCGGGGACCAGATCAGCGTTCAGATAGAAGACAACGGCAGGGGCATACCCGAAGAGTCCCTGAACCACCTTTTCGAGAGGTTCTACAGAGTCGATAATTCAGGTTCCCGCGAAGTCGGCGGATCGGGCATCGGTCTATCGATCGCAAAGGAGATCGCCGAGATGCACGGAGGTTCCATAAGTGTCGTTTCCGGCGTCGGGACAGGGTCCGTCTTTAACTTCACGATGCCCACGGCTGAGGCTGTTTTCGAGACGGTCCATAAGGATGCTGCAAGCGGCGTCATAAGCGAGATCCAGATCTACAAATCGGCTGCGCAGTACCTCTGCATGCAGATAACCGAGGCGGTAAAGTCCTTTGAATATGAGGATATGTACGAAAAGGTCAAGGATTATGAGGAGTGCACGGCTGAAGGCAAGCACAAGGCCATGACGGCTCTCCTCAGAGCCTTTGATGAAGGGCGCTTCCGTTCCATGACCGAGGAACTCCTTTTCACGGAGGAGTTTGACGACATGTCGGATTACGGCGAGTACGATCCCGAGGATCCTGTAAACCAGATCCCCGAAGATACGGCTGAAGCCCTCTTTGACAGGGTAGCCCAGGCACAGGCTGAGATGCCTGCCGCACCGGAAGCCGGGACCGGGACAGAACAGCAGCCCATACAGGGCGCTGAGTACAGTCAACAGCCTGTACAGATTGATATCCCTGAGGAAACGAAAATTCTTCAGAATGTAATTAGCGAACAGCCCCGTGATGATGTATCCTATAGTCCCGAAGACGATGAGGCGGAGGAAATCCGCAGGCGTAAAGAAGAAGCCCGTAAGATACTCACGACTCCGGTCACACAGCTTAGTGCAACGCCCCAGGCTGCATCCGGCAGGGCTGCCATAGAGAAGATGAAGGAAAAGGCGGCTATCCATCCTGATTCTTCACCGAGAAGAACGGCGAAAAAGACCGAATCGGAATCGACCCTCAAGAGATTATTGGATGATTCGGCACCATTAGGCGAAAACTGATATCTTATCGGTTTAAGTAAAGAGAAGGCAAACATAAGTGACAGATAATACAGTAGATAAGACCCGTCCGTATGCTTACAAGATAACGGGTGGAAAGGCTCTCAAGGGAGATATAGAGATAAGCGGCAGCAAGAATGCCGCTCTCGGCATCATTGCTGCTGCCATGATGGTCGACGGTCCCTGCACCCTCGAGAATGTTCCCGATATTTCAGACGTCCATGTCATGGTGGATCTTTGCAGATCCCTGGGCGCCACGATAGAAGCACCGGACATCCACACCCTGGTCATAGATCCCAGGACCATCAATACATACAAGGCTTCCGGAGCTCTGGTCTCCAAGATACGTGCGTCCTACTATCTTATGGGCGCGCTCCTTTCACGCTCGGGGCAGGCTTCGATAAGGCTTCCCGGCGGCTGCAACTTCGGCCAGAGACCCATAGACCTTCACCTCAAGGCATTCAGGCTCATGGGTGCAAGGGGTTCGAGGCCCACGGACATCGATAACGGCATAGTCAACCTCAAGGCAGATCCCCTGCACGGCGCCAATATCTTCTTCGATATCGTCAGCGTCGGAGCCACGATCAATGCCATGCTCGCAGCCTGCAAGGCCCAGGGCAAGACCGTTATCAACAACGCCGCGAGAGAGCCTCACATAGTCGACGTTGCAAACTTCCTTAACGCCATGGGCGCAAGGATCAAGGGTGCAGGTACCGATACGATCAAGATCGACGGTGTTCCCGTGCTGCCCGGCAACTTCACTTATTCCATAATCCCCGACCAGATCGAGGCAGGCACCTACATGATCGCTGCAGCCGTAACAGGCGGCGACATCACCATACATAACCTGATCCCGCCCCACATGGACCCTCTGTCCGCAAAGATGCGTGAGATGGGATATACGATAGAAGAAGGCGACGATACCATAAGAGTCTATAATCCTTACCCGGATGAGGAACTCTATGCGATCAACGTCAAGACCAGTCCCCACCCCGGGTTCCCGACGGACCTTCAGCCCCAGACTGTAGTCCTTCTCTGCAAGGCAGCCGGCATGAGCCGTATGCACGAAAACGTATGGCAGAGCAGATTCCAGTATGTTCCTGAACTTGCCAAGATGGGTGCCAATATCACCGTCTACGACAGGATGGCGCTGGTCAACGGAGTCACGGACTTCAAGAGCGCAACGGTCGAGGCGACTGACCTGCGAGCCGGTGCCGCACTTGTGTGCGCAGCGCTTGCGGCCGAAGGCACATCCTTCATAAACAACGCCCAGAGGATCGACCGCGGATACGAGCATATCGTAAGCAAGCTTACGGCTGTCGGCGCAACGATCGAAAGGGTCAATGTTGACTATACTTCGGAGGACACCGAGGCATGAGGGACGGATTGGAACTGATCCCTCTTTATTCGTCTTCCGGCGGCAATTCAACCCTGATAAAGTGCAACGGATCCTGCTTCCTCATCGACTGCGGCAAGAACTGCAAGCAGACGGAAGCAGCTCTCATGAACGTCAATGTCTATCCCGATGACATCGACTGCATATTCGTAACCCACGGTCACGGTGACCATATCGCAGGAATCGACGTGTTCGTAAGAAAACACCATGCTGCTGTCTTCGCGACATCCGTATCCCACAGGAAGATGAGGGAGATCGCGACCAAGGAGAATACAGCTTCCCAATACATAACGATCGATGAGAACGAGGTTGTGACACTGGATTGTGCAGCAGAAGTAATGGCGCTGCCGACTCCCCACGATATCGCGGGTTCCGTCGTCTATAAGATAAAGAATCTCATAACAGGAAAGTCCGTAGCGGTCATGACCGACCTCGGTGAATTCACGCCCGCCATGGAAGGTTTCTCCCAGGGCGTCGATGCGATCCTCATCGAATCCAACTACGATCCGGTTATGCTCAAGACCGGCCCCTATCCTTTCCCCCTTCAGAGGAGGATCAGCGGCGGCAAGGGCCACATCAGCAACGAACAGTGCGCAAAACAGGTAAAGAGGCTCTACGATTCAGGCACGAGAAAGTTTATATTGGGACACTTAAGCCCCAACAACAACACCGACGAGAAGGCGCTGGAATGCACCGAGAAATATATGGCTCAGTTCGGTCTCGTAAAGGGCAGGGATTATGAGCTCAGGACTGCGGATAAACTTAAGCCTACAGCAGGGTACGAAGTATGAAGATCAGGATCATAGCTCCCGGCAAGATAAAGGAAAAATGGCTCAAGGACGGCATTGCGGAATACAGCAAGCGCCTGTCAGGTTATGCCGAGGTCGAGATAACAGAAGTCCCCGATTCCCCTGACTCCATCCCTGAAGCGGAAGGCATCAGGCGGGAAGGCGAGGCGATACTCTCAAAGATCTCCGATAAGGACCTGGTATGGGTAATGGATCTTCACGGCAAAGAAGTTACGAGCGAGGAACTCTCGGAATACCTCATCGAAGACATGGAAAAGGGCGGAGCGAAGATCACGGTCGTGATCGGAGGATCCTGCGGCATTTCCGATGAAGTCAGGAAGAGGGCATCGAGAAAGATCGCCTTCGGAAACATCACGCTCACCCACCAGATGACCAGGCTCGTACTGATGGAACAGCTCTACCGCGGTTTCAAGATCGCAAGGGGCGAGAAATACCATAAATAAATTCATGTTTGACAAATCAGGGATTGATGATTATAATTTCAAACGTCAAGAAATTCTTTAGTCAACTAAAGAAAATTACAAAAAGAGGGAACTGATATGGGAGAAAAGTTTTATACACCGGACGGCTTTAACGACATGCTCCCGTCCGTATGCACCTTCCAGAAGGACTGTGAAGGCAAGCTCCGTGAGCTTTTCGCGCTCAACGGATATAAAGAGATAATGACGCCCGGGATCGAGTATTGCGATATCTATACTTCGACGGGCTTTGTTGCCGAGGAGGAGATCTATAAGCTCACCGACCAGAAGGGCAGGCTCCTCGCGATAAGATACGACGGCACGGTTCCTGCCGCACGTTTTGCAGCGACTTCCTATAAGGATTACGAACTGCCCGTAAGGCTTTCTTATATCGAAAACATGTACCGCTTTAACCAGATGGGCGGCGGCAAGCAGAGCGGATTCACGCAGGCAGGCGTGGAGCTCCTGGGTGCCAAGGGGCCTGCAGCCGATGCGGAGGTAATCGCCCTCGCGATCGCTTCCGCAAGGGAGATGGGCATCGAAGATCTCCAGATCTCCATCGGACAGGTTATGTTCATCGAAGGTCTTGCAAGGCAGATGAACATAGGCAGGGAAGACCTTGCCGTGATAAGGGAAGCGGTCGAAGCCAAGGATTCCGTCACGATCGATAAGACCGCCGACAGACTGGGGCTCGCTGACGAGGACCGCAAGACTCTCCTGATGCTCCCCGAGTGTCAGGGTCAGTATGACGTCATAGATTCCTTCATGGAAAGAGTCACAGACGGTACTGCAAGGGAAGTATTGCAGTACTTGAAGGAAGTACTGGATTGTCTCGATGAGTACGGCGTTCTTAAGTACATTACAGTGGACCCGGGCCTTATCGGAAGCATCGATTACTATACAGGCATTATCTTCAAGGGTTATACCTACGAAGTCGGATTCCCGATCATATCGGGCGGCAGATACGACAATGTCGTAGGCAAGTTCGGCAGGGAAGCTGCTGCAGTGGGATTCTCACTGTCCATCACGCTGGCCGTCACGGCTCTGATCAGACAGGATGCCGTCATGCCGGATCCCGCACCCGACGCTGTCATCGGATTTGACTCCAATGTCAAGGGTGCAAGGGCTTCCGCTATCGCTCTCGCCCAGACCATGAGGGCAGACGGGACCAGGGTCGTGTTCGATCCGACCGCCATGAGCGAAGAAGAACTTGAAGCTTATGCCGACAGGGAAGGCATAGATGCTGTCTTCTATATCAACGAAGGAGGGCAGGAGCAATGATCACGATCGCATTATCCAAGGGAAGGCTTGCCGACCAGGCATTGGATCTTCTCGAAAAAGCAGGTTACGACGTATCCGCGGGAAGGGAAAAATCCCGTAAACTCATACTGGAAGACCCTAACACCGGCTTAAGGTTCATCCTGGCCAAGCCCGCCGATGTGCCTACCTATGTCGAGTACGGCGCGGCAGACCTGGGCGTTGTCGGCAAGGACACCCTCCTTGAAGAAGGAAGACAGCTCTATGAGGTCATTGACTTAGGCTTCGGCAAGTGCCGCATGTGCGTTGCCGGTCCTGCGCAGCTCAAGGGCAAGCTCGACACGATCCCCAACAAGAGGGTCGGAACAAAATACCCCAACATCACCAGGGCATATTTCGAGGGAGTCAAGAAGGAGAGCGTCGAGATAATCAAGCTCAACGGTTCCGTCGAATTAGCTCCCCTCATCGGCCTTTCCGAGGTGATCGTGGATATAGTCGAGTCCGGAAGGACCCTCTACGAGAACGGTCTCGACGTTCTGGAGACCGTTGCGGACATTTCCGCAAGAGTAGTCGTGAACCGCGTGTCCATGACGATGAAAGCAGACGAGATCAAGCCCATGATCGCCAAGCTCAAGGAGCAGGTGGAGATCATGAACAAGGCAGATTAAGGAGAAGGAAGACATGAAATGCAAGATGGTAAAAGGGAGCAAGGAAAATCTTAAGGAGCAGTGCGCTCTCCTCGGAGCACGCGGCAAGATGGATCTCGGTCCCATAATCGAAACGGTTAATGCCGTTATCGAAGATATAAAGCAAAACGGCGACAAGGCAGTCCTGGCTTATACGAAGAAGTTCGATAAGGCTGACCTTACGGCTGAAGGCATGAAAGTAACGCAGGAAGAGATCGACAAAGCATTAGGCGAAGTCGATCCCGAACTTATCGCAATACTGAAGAAAGCCGCAGCCAACATAAGATCCTTCCATGCAATGCAGAAGGAAGAAGGCTTCATGATGGAAGTCGGCAAGGGAGGCAAGGTAGGAGCAAAGGTAAGGCCCATCTCCGTTGCAGGTATCTATGTTCCGGGCGGAACGGCACCCCTTCCTTCGACAGTCCTGATGGACGTTATCCCGGCATCGGTCGCAGGAGTTCCGAGGATCGTATTTTGTACTCCCCCGAGAGCCGACGGCAGCATCGCTCCGGTAATCCTGGCGGCAGCCAGCATCGCAGGCGCGACAGAGATCTACAAGGTCGGAGGAGCCCAGGCAGTAGCCGCTATGGCATACGGTACCGAGACGATCCCGAGAGTCGACAAGATCTGCGGCCCGGGCAACATATATGTCAATACGGCCAAGAGACTTGTTTTCGGACAGGTGGACATAGACATGTTCGCAGGTCCTTCCGAGATCCTGATCATTGCCGACGGAACGACCGATCCCGAGTTTGCAGCTGCGGACATGCTATCCCAGGCTGAACACGACAAGATAGCTTCCGCGATCCTCGTTACGACTTCACAGGAATTCGCGGACAAGGTAATGGAAGCAGTCGACAGAAGGTCAGAAGAGGCTCTGCGTAAGGATATCCTCGCGGAATCCCTGCCCAACTACTGCTCGATCATCGTATGTGATGATCTGGCTACGGCAATAGAGTTCTCCGAAGAGATCGCTCCCGAACACCTGGAGCTCCTCCTGGAAGACCCCGAAGCCGTATTGGATAAGATCAACAACGCGGGCGCGGTGTTCATGGGAAGCTGGTCACCCGAGCCTTTGGGAGATTACTTCGCAGGCCCCAACCACACACTGCCCACATCCGGCACGGCAAGGTTCTTCTCGCCTCTCAATACCGGAGATTTCTATAAGAAGATGAGCGTCATCAACTACAACGAAGAGTCGCTCAGGGAAGTATATAAGGATGTTGCCGCATTTGCGGAAAGCGAGGGACTTACATGTCACGCCGCATCCGTAAGAGTGAGGTTCGAAAATTGAATAACTACTGGAACAAAAAGATAAACAGCATAGAGCCCTACGTGGCAGGCGAGCAGCCCGCCGAAGGCGTCAAGGTCATTAAGCTCAACACCAACGAGAATCCTTATCCGCCTTCGCCTGAATGCAAAAAAGCGCTCGAGTCCTACGATCTGGCCGACTTAAGGCTCTACCCGAACACCGATGCCATGTCGATCAAGGAGGCAGCTGCCAAGGCGGAGGGCGTAGCCCCGGAGAACGTCTTTGTCGGCAACGGATCCGATGAGGTCCTGGCTCTTGTCTGGCAGACATACTGGGAGAAGGAATACGATCAGGACAAGGCTGTATTGGTCCCCGAGATCTCATACAGCTTCTATCCCGTCTATTCGGATTTCTACTCCGTAAGATGCCGCAAGATCCCTCTCAAGGATGACTTCAGCATAGACTGGCAGGACTATGCGGATGTCCCCAACTGCGGGATCGCGATCGCCAACCCCAATGCCCCGACATCCAAGGTCATGCCTCTGGAAGACATCGAAAAGATCCTTAAGGCAAATCCGGATTCGGTCGTCATGATCGACGAGGCCTACCAGGCGTTCGCCGAAGACTATGTGTCGGCAGTTAGCCTGATCGGGAAATATAAGAATTTGGTCGTGGTCAAGACCATGTCCAAGGCATATTCCCTCGCAGGGCTTAGAGTCGGTTATGCCATAGCAGACAAGGACCTGATCGAAGGCCTCATAAGGGCAAGAGATTCCTTTAATTCCTATCCCGTTGACAGGCTTGCCCAGCTGATCGCTTCGGCAGCCCTTGGGGACCGGGAATACTACGAGGAGACCAGGGCTAAGATCATCAGCACGCGTAAGCGCGTTGCAGAAGAGCTTAAAGCTCTGGGATTCACCATGCCGGATTCCGGCGCGAATTTCCTCTTCGCCAAGCCTCCGCTCCCCCTGAAAGCCGAAACGCTATACAAAAATCTTAAAGCAAAAGGTATACTTGTAAGGTACTTTAATAAACCCGTTATCGGGGATTACTTAAGGATAACGGTTGGAACCGACGGTGAGATGGATGAATTCATCGCCCGTGTAAGAGAGGAGATCGACTATGTCAAGAACAGCTAAGATCAGCAGGAAGACAGGCGAGACAGACATTCAGGTTGCTGTCAACATCGACGGTGAGGGCAAGTCCTCCATCGATACCGGCATCGGGTTTTTCGATCACATGCTGACGGCACTGTCCAAGCATTCCGGGATCGATCTTGATATCACCTGCAAGGGTGACCTCTACGTGGACGGGCATCATTCTGTCGAAGATGTCGGCATCGCGCTCGGCAAGGCTTTCGCGGAAGCACTGGGTGACAAGGTCGGAATCGTAAGGTTCGGCAGCGCATCCTGTCCTCTGGACGAAGCTCTGGGCGAAGCGGTTGTGGATATTTCCGGAAGGGCCTATCTCGTATACGAATGCACATTTGCCCAGGACAAGATCGGCGAGCTCGATTCCCAGCTCATCGAGGAATTCTTCAGGGCGTTCGCTTCCAATGCGGGCATCACGCTGCACGTTAAGTGTAACTACGGCGTCAACGACCACCACAAGGCCGAGGCTATGTTCAAGTCGACGGCAAGGGCATTGAGACAGGCTGTCTCAGTCGATCCCAGGTTCGGCGACCAGGTAGCTTCCACCAAGGGCGTACTCTGAAATATTTAGTAAATACTTTTAAGGAGATATACAAAAATGCTTATCAAGGACACAGATTTCATCGACCTTCCCGTATTCTGCAAGGGTAAGGTAAGGAACGTTTACGACTTAGGAGACTCTCTCCTCATGATCGTTACCGACAGGATCTCGGCTTTCGACGTCGTTTTCGACGAGCTGATCCCCGACAAGGGCAAGGTCTTATCTTCGATCTCGGCTTTCTGGTTCGATTTTACCAGGGACGTCATCGGCAACCACGTCATCACGACGGACGTTTCCGAATATCCCATGGGTCTTGATAAGTTTAAGGACGAACTTCAGGGCAGATCCATGCTCGTAAAGAAGGTCGACATGCTCCCTGCAGAGTGCATCGTCAGAGGCTACCTTGAAGGTTCCGCTCTGAAAGAATACAAGAAGTCCGGCACGGTAGGCGGCATTAAGATGCCTGAGGGCATGGTACAGGGCGACAAGCTCCCCGAGCCTTTGTTCACTCCTTCCACCAAGGAAGAGAGCGGTCACGATATCAACATCACATTCGAGCAGCTCGTTGACCTCATCGGTGAGGAAGATGCAACGGCTCTCCGTGATGCTTCCCTTGCACTCTACAAGAAGGTCTCTGAGTTTGCTCTCACCAAGGGCCTGATCCTTGCCGACACCAAGTTCGAGTTTGGTAAACTCGACGGCAAGCTCGTAGTTGCAGACGAGATGTTCACTCCTGACTCTTCCAGATTCTGGGATCTTGAGGATTACCAGCCCGGCAGAGCCCAGAAGAGCTTCGACAAGCAGTATTTGAGAGAGTGGCTCGAGACACTGGACTGGGATAAGACATATCCCGCTCCGACCCTCCCGGAGGAGATCATCAGCAAGACTGCAGAGAAATACCGTGAGTGCTATTCTCGCCTGACGGGAAAGGAAATCTGATAAGTGATATCTATCGTTGATTACGGCATGGGAAACCTGGCTTCAGTCTATAAGGCACTGAAGTACATAGGTCAGGATGCCACGATAACATCTGATCCCGAGACGATCGCCCTGTCTTCGGGTCTCATAGTTCCGGGCGTAGGCGCTTTCGGCCCCGCCATGGATGCTTTGAGATCCAAGGGTCTCGATGACGCGATAAAAGGATTTGCCGCTACGGGAAAGCCCGTCCTGGGCATCTGCCTGGGCATGCAGCTCTTCCTGTCGGCTTCCGAGGAAGGCGCGGCGCCGGGTCTCATAGAAGGACTCGGTCTTATACCGGGCAAGGTAATAAAGTTCCCGCAGGACAAGACTGTTGATGCCGGTCTTAAGGTTCCCCAGATGGGCTGGAACAAACTGGAGGATGTCACGGGCAAACTGATGCGCGAAGGTGATTACGTTTACTTCGTACACTCTTACTACTGCGCTCCCGACGATGAGAAGGCGGGCTGCGCGAAAACGACATACGGCATAAAGTACACCGTTGCCCTCGAGAAGGACAACATATTCGCAACCCAGTTCCACCCGGAGAAGAGCGGCGAAGCCGGACTTCAGATGCTGATAAGGTTTGCAAGGGAGGTCTGACATGATCATATTCCCGGCTATAGATATTAAAGACGGCAACTGCGTAAGGCTCGTCAAAGGAGACTTCGGCACGGCTTCCAAGGTCGCCGAGGACTACATGGAGACAGCCAGATCCTTCGAGGAAAAGGGTGCTGAGTGGATCCACATGGTGGACCTGGACGGTGCCAAGGCAGGAAGACCCGTCAACACGAAGATATATGAGGACGTCTGCCACAACACGGGACTTAAGGTCGAAGTCGGAGGCGGTATCCGCAACATGGAGACCATAAGGGAATACCTGGACATGGGCATCAGCCGTGTCATCCTGGGTTCTGCCGCACTGAAGGCCCCCAAGCTCGTTGAGGATGCGATAGATCTTTTCGGACCCGAAAAGATCGTCGTGGGGATCGACTCGATGGACCGCATGGTCGCGACCGAAGGCTGGCTCGAAGCATCGGACGTCAACTACATAGATCTGGCATTAAAGATGAACGGGATAGGAATTAAGTATTTTATCTTTACCGATATCTCGAGAGACGGCACTCTTACGGGTGTCAATGTGGAACAGTTAGCCGACCTGGCAGATGCCCTGAAGGACAAGGCGTATATCGTAGCCAGCGGCGGAGTAAAGACGATGGATGACATCGTTGCCTGCAAGGAGATGGGCCTTTACGGCGCCATCTGCGGTAAGAGCATCTACAGCGGGACATTGGATCTTGCTGAGGCGGTAGAATATGCAAAGGAGGGAGAATGATGCTTGGCAAAAGGATAATACCCTGTCTTGATGTTAAAGACGGAAGAGTCGTTAAAGGCGTCAACTTCGTATCCTTAAGGGATGCGGGAGACCCTGTCGAGTGCGCCAAACAGTATAATCTCTCCGGCGCGGACGAGCTCGTCTTCCTTGACATAACCGCAACACTTGAAGCAAGGGATACCGTTATCGACATGGTCGGGCGCGTTGCCGATGAAGTATTCATCCCCTTCACTGTAGGCGGAGGCATCAGGACAGTAGATGACATCAGGGCCATCCTTAACGCGGGAGCCGACAAGGTCTCACTTAATTCCGCGGCAGTCAGAAACCCTGACTTCATAAAGGAGGCAGCCGATAAGTTCGGCTCCCAGTGCATAGTCTGCGCTATAGACGTCAAGAGACGCGAGGGTCAGGAAGACAAGTTCCCTTCAGGCTACGAAGTAGTCGTAGCAGGCGGCACGAAGCCCGCAGGGCTCGATGCATTGGAGTGGGCAAAGAAGGCAGTATCCCTAGGTGCAGGCGAGATCCTTCTTACTTCCATGGACAAGGACGGTACCAAGAGCGGATTCGACAATGAGATAACGGCTCTTATCGCTGACAACGTGGCAGTACCCGTCATCGCATCCGGCGGAGCGGGCTCCATGGAAGATTTTTACGACGGGATCGTCAAGGGCAAGGCAGATGCCGTCCTCGCGGCATCCCTCTTCCACTTCGGCGAGATCAGGATATCAGATCTTAAAGAATACCTGTCATCCCGCGGGATCCCGGTAAGGACGATCTCACGCGAGCTTGACATGTGGGCCCACATGAAGAAGAATTCAGACGGCATGGTTCCCGCGGTCACGATCGACAGCGCCAGCGGCGAGGTCCTCATGATGGCTTACATGAACTATGAGGCTTTCGAACTTACCTCAAAGACAGGATATATGCACTACTATTCGAGGTCACGCAACACTCTCTGGAAGAAGGGCGAGACTTCAGGTCATGTCCAGAAGGTCGTATCCTGCAGGATCGACTGCGACAGGGACACGCTCCTTTACGAGATCGAGCAGACAGGTGCAGCCTGCCACACGGGCAACAGATCATGTTTTTATACCAGACTCGAAGAGTGGGACTTTTCGGGTGACGATCAGGAGGAATGATATATGCAGATCATCGATGAACTCTATAGAGTGGTAATCGACAGGAAAGAGCACCCCGTAGAGGGTTCTTACACCAACTATCTTCTGGAAAAAGGTACCGAGAAGATTGCCAAGAAAGTGGGCGAGGAAGCAGTCGAGACTGCCATAGCCGCAGCCAAGAACGACAGGAGCGAGATCATCGCCGAGATCGCCGACCTTCACTACCATCTTCTGGTCCTCATGGCTGACCGTGATATCACACTCGACGATATCGAGAAGGAATTAAGGTCCAGAAGAGGATAATAGTCAATATTTTCAAAGTTGTATTTGACTTTTAATATGGCGCGTGATAGACTATTCGCGCTAAAAACCGCTTACGGTCTTTTTTTATTGCGCGCTTTTTTGAGCAGAAACGCAATGAAATAAGGCTCCGGCAGGTAATCAACGGAGGTATTCTGACATGGCAAAGGCAAGCGCTCGCGATAAGCTGACACTCGCATGTTCCGAATGCAAACAGAGGAACTATCAGACATATAAGAACAAGAAGAATGATACCGACAGACTGGAACTCAAGAAGTACTGCCCTTTCTGCCGTAAGCACACCATTCACAAGGAAACAAAGTAATCTTAACAGAGGGTTATTAAGATGGCTGATAAAAAGAAGAACATCTTCGGCCGTATTGGTCAGAAGTTTAAGGAAGTTATTGCGGAGCTCAAGAGGGTCCAGTGGCCCGACAAGACAAAGCTCAAGAATACTTCTGCTGTTGTTTTGCTCGTAATCCTTTTCTTTGCCGTATATCTGACGCTTATCAGTGACGGCGGAAGATGGATCCTCGACAAGATCGGTTTCTATGACACTGTAGAGACCACGACAGAAGCTACCAGCGAAGAGACATTCGATCCTTCCGCTACGGTAGAGACAGGTGATACTTCTGCATCCGTTGCAGATGAAGGCACCACGACTACAACAGCGCCTGCAGCATGATGAGCCGGAAGGGACCTGATGCGTTCCTTTCAATGATGGGAGAATTGATACATGTCTGAAGAAAGAGAAGCCCGCTGGTATGTCATTCATACCTATTCGGGATATGAAGACAAAGTAAAGCGTTCTTTGGAAAATATCGTTACGGGCCAGAACCTCCAGTCTGTCATCCAGGAGGTATCGGTTCCTGTCGACAAGACAGTCGAGACCCGCGACGGAAAGAGATATGAGACCGAGCACAAGAGGTACCCCGGGTATGTATTCCTGAAACTCGTGTACGGTTACGACGATGAGGGTGACAAGAAGCTCTGGTATCTCATCAGAAATACACAGGGTGTTACGGGTTTTGTAGGGACTAACCCCAACAAGCCTCTTCCCATGACCGACAGCGATCTTATCGCCATGGGTCTTGTGGAACCCGAGAAGGTCGAAGTCGATTACGATGTAGGCTCTCTCGTAAGGATAACTGACGGACCCTTCCGCGACAACAAGGCTGTTGTCAAGGAGATCAACAAAGACAAGCAGCAGGTTACTGTTGAAGTCAGTCTTTTCGGAAGGGAAACACCTCTTACGCTCGATTTCATCAACGTAAGAAAGATCTAAAGTACTTAACAGGATAAGATCCGTTAAGATAGAAAATTAATTAAATGGGAGGCACGCTTTATGGCTAAGAAGATCACAGGTTATGTAAAGTTACAGATACCTGCAGGTAAAGCAACACCAGCGCCGCCGGTAGGACCAGCTCTCGGACAGCACGGAATCAACATCCAGCAGTTCACGAAAGAGTTTAACGAGAGAACACAGAAGGATGCAGGAATGATCATTCCTGTAGTCATCACAGTTTATGCTGACCACTCCTTCTCATTCATCACAAAGACTCCTCCGGTACCGGTATTGCTCAAGAAGACGGCAAAGATCGAGAAGGCTTCCGGCAGACCTAACACACAGAAGGTCGCAACGGTTACTTTCGACGATTGCAGAGAGATCGCTAAGATCAAGATGCCCGACGTTAACGCAGCAGATATCGACGCTTGCGCAAGAATGGTAGCAGGTACTGCCCGCAGTATGGGTATCGTTGTAAAATACGACTGACGGAAAGGAGTAAAAGAGTATGAAATTAGGAAAAAGATATTCCGAGATCAAGCAGCTCGTTGACAGATCAGTACTCTATGATCCTTCCGATGCAGTTAAGCTTGTTCAGGAAACAGGTAAAGCGAAGTTTGACGAGACCGTTGAGCTCCACGTCCGCCTGGGTGTTGACTCCCGTCATGCTGACCAGCAGGTCAGAGGCGCTGTAGTCCTCCCTCACGGTACAGGCCGTACAAAGAGAGTTCTCGTTCTTGCAAAAGGCCCCAAGGCTGATGAAGCTAAGGAAGCCGGCGCAGATTACGTAGGCGACGACGATATGATCGAGAAGATCCAGAAAGAGAACTGGTTCGATTTCGATGTTATCATCGCAACACCCGACATGATGGGTAAGCTCGGCCGTCTGGGTAAAGTCTTAGGCCCTAAGGGCTTGATGCCTAACCCCAAGGCTGGTACCGTTACGATGGAAGTTACCAAGGCTGTAAACGATGTTAAGGCCGGTAAGATCGAGTACAGACTCGACAAGTCCAACATCATCCACTGCCCTATCGGTAAGGTTTCTTTCGGTCAGGAGAAGCTCGAGGAGAACTTGAAGACCGTCATGACCGCCATCATCAAGGCTAAGCCTGCAGCAGCAAAGGGACAGTACATCAAGAGCTGCTCGCTCTCATCCACGATGGGCCCGGGCATCAAGGTGAACGCCCAGAAGTTCATCAACTGATAACTTCGAACCTATACAATTAAATATCCTTAATCTGCCGAAGACAGCAGGCAGGGGAAACCCTTCAAATGTCAGTTCCTGACAGCCAGCCGAGGAAGATAGAAAGCATAAAGCTAGTTATCGCCCCGTTTTGTCTTGACGCAGAACGGGGTTTTTATAAGAAATTTAACAAGGAGGAATAACGAATATGGCCAGTGAGAAAATTCTTGCCAGGAAGCAAGAGCATATTGCAGAGCTTGCTGAGTCTATGTCCGGTGATAAGACATTCGTCTTCGTTGCTGCCCGTGGACTTACAGTTGCTCAGGATACTGCTATGAGAAAAGAGCTTCGTGAGGCAGGCGTAACCTACAAGGTCATCAAGAACACGACTTTGAAGCGCGTTTTCGAAAAGCTCGAAGTTGAAGGTCTTGACGATATCTTCGAAGGTCCGACTGCAGTCGCATTCTGTGACGAAGTTACAACAGCTCCCAAGATCCTTTGCAAATATGCTGAAGACATTGAAGTACTTCAGGTTAAGGGCGGTATCGTAAGCGGTAAGGCTGCATCCATCGATGAGATCGTTGCACTTTCCAAGATCCCCACAACAGAAGTTCTTTACAGCCAGGTTGTCTATGGCTTGCTTTTCCCTCTTACAAAGCTCGCAATGCTCGTTAAGGCAGTAGCTGAGAAGAAGGAAGAAGGCGGTGAGGCACCTGCAGCAAAAGAGGAGACTGAAGCTCCTGCAGAGGCAGCAGCTGAAGAAGCACCCGCAGAGCAGGAGGCTCCCGCAGAGGAAGCACCTGCAGCTGAGGAAGCACCCGCTGAAGAAGCACCTGCTGAAGAGGCAGCTGCTGAAGAAGCACCCGCGGAAGAGCCTGCTGAGGCACCCGCAGAATCTTAAGCCTACAATTAAATCAATATAGGAGGATATCTAAAATGGCTAGTGAAAAGATTACAGGTATACTTGATGAGATCAAGACATTGTCCGTTACAGAGCTTTATGAGCTCGAGCAGGCTATCGAGGAAGAATTCGGCGTTACAGCAGCAGCAGTTGCAGTAGCAGGTCCCGCAGCAGGCGGTGCAGGCGCAGCAGCAGCTGAGCAGACAGAGTTCACAGTTGTTCTTAAGAGCTTCGGTGATTCCAAGATGACAGTTATCAAGGCTGTTAAGGACGTTATGGGTCTCGGCCTTAAGGAAGCTAAGGAACTCGTTGAGAAGGCTCCTGTTAACCTCAAGGAGAACATCTCCAAGGATGAGGCTGACGCTCTCGCTAAGAAGATCGAAGAGTCCGGCGCTGAGATCGAGATCAAGTAATCCATACTTAATCAACAAAATCACAAGAAGGCTGTCACTAAGACAGCCTTTTTGCATTTGAACTCAGGAAAAGCACAGATCGGGCACAGTGCGGCAAAATCTGTATGATTTTCCCATTGCACACCAAGCCCTTTTGCATATATACTTATTGTACGCGTGTTTTTCGCGAATAATAATATGGAGGGGAAGATCATGAAGAACTTCAAAAAAGTATTGACCGGTATTCTTACCACGGCGATGATGGTCGGCTGTTTTTCAGTTGGAAATCTGCTTGCTGTAGTTAAGGATCCTAATGAGCCCAATGATGATTGGGACAAAGCGGTTGAATTAAAGAAAGGTGAACTTGTTCTCGGAGAGATCGGCGATTATGATACCTATATGGCAGCCGGACAGAAAGTCGACGAAGATTGGTACAAGTTTAAGGTTGAGAAGGGAAAGAAGTATAAGATCTGTGTTACGGGTAAAGCTGGGAGATTCAAGCCTACTACAATGCTGATCTATTTGTACACCTCAGAAGCGGAAGCTAAGAAGAAATCTGCAGCCGGCAAATTAACATACCATAGCGGAGCTTATGACTGTATCAACTACGGTACGGACGGTATGGATACAAATAACAGGGACTGGTATGAGTTTACGGCTCCTTCGACTAATACTTGCTATATCAGAATCCACAATTATTTCTTAAATCCTGGTATGAAGTCAACCGTGATAGATACAACATTCTATACGATCTCTATAGACGGTATGTATAAGGATGTTAAGAACTTTAAAGATTTCTGGTACGATCCCACCTACTATCTGGCAGGTCTGGGTGTTGTAAAAGGTTACGACAACGGAACGAAGTTCAAGCCCGACAACGACTGCACAAGAGCTCAGATGGTAACTTTCCTTTGGAGACTCAAGGGCAGTCCCAAGCCCAAGACAAAGAGCACAAAGTTTACCGACATCAAGAAGAGCGACTACTACTACAATGCAGTCCTTTGGGCAGTGGAGAACGGGATCACGACAGGTACATCCAAGACCACGTTCGGTCCTGCCGGCGTATGCACGAGAGGCCAGACCGTTACATTCCTCTGGAGAATGGCAGGCAAGCCTTCCGTAGGCAATGCAAAGTGCAAGTTCTCTGACGTTAAGAAGGGTGCATACTACTACGATGCAGTTATCTGGGCATCCAAGCAGAAGATCGTAGCAGGATATAAGGACGGAACATTCCAGCCTGATAATAAGTGCGCACGCCGCCAGATGGTCACATTCCTTTACAAGTACGATAAGTATATCAACGGCAAAGGATAACCGTTAAAGAGAACAGCTCTTTAAAGAGTTTAATATCCCGGGGATATCCCCGGGATTTTTTTCGTATATATATGTATATAAGGGGCGCAACACCGATTTGTGCAACTTTGATAACGGGGAATTCCCGCCCGATATTTTTTCTGTTTTCCGTGTCAATTGTTAGACGGATTTTTCTTTAGTACACTAAAGACGTGGAATAAAGAGGCTTAGAGCCAAATTAAAGGGAGGATTTCATTATGAAGGCATTAAGAAGAGTTATGACCGGCTTTATGGCAGCTATCATGCTGGTCGGCAGTTTTTCCATGGGGAACCTGCTTGCTGTAGTAAAAGATCCCAACGAGCCTAACAACAAAGCGGAGAAGGCAACTGTCCTTACCCCGGGGGAGATCGTTATAGGTGAGCTTGGAGATCGTGACAGGTATAAGAAAGAGGGCGGGGATACTGACTGGTACAAGGTTAAAGTTACCAAAGGTAAAAAATACAGACTTGCCGTAACGGGTTACAACAAGAGATTTAAAGACACGACATTCATGATCGTAGGATTAACGGATCTAGCCAATGCCAACACCATCTGGCATCCGGATAACGATTATTTCTACGGTGATATGGGAAGAAACGGAAAGGACTACATTGATTTTGAAGCCAGGAAGACAGGATGGTATTACATCAAGATCTATAACTTCGTAAACGATTTTCTGGATAAGGTGGATACAACATTCTACACGATATCGATCGACGGAATGTATAAGGATGTACAGAACTATAAAGACTTCTGGTACGATCCCACATACTATCTGGCAGGCCTGGGTGTTGTAAAAGGTTATGACAACGGAACGAAGTTCAAGCCCGACAACGACTGCACAAGAGCTCAGATGGTAACGTTCCTATGGAGACTCAACGGCAGCCCCAAGCCCAAGACAACGAGCACAAAGTTTACTGACATCAAGAAGAGTGATTACTACTACAATGCAGTCCTCTGGGCAGTAGAGCAGGGCATTACTACAGGGACATCCAAGACCAAGTTCGGTCCCTCAGGTGTTTGCACAAGAGGCCAGACTGTTACATTCCTCTGGAGGATGGCAGGCAAGCCTTCCGTGGGCAATGCAAATTGCAAGTTCAAGGATGTTAAGAAGGGTGATTACTTCTACGATGCGGTCATCTGGGCATCGGGAAAGAAGATCGTAGCAGGCTACAGCGACGGTACATTCAAGCCGGCTGATAAGTGTGCAAGACGCCAGATGGTAACGTTCCTTTACAAGTATGATAAGTATGTCAACGGGAAAGGATAGGGATAGAGAGACCCCGGGGCGTAAAGTCCCGGGGGAAACCTAAAACAAGCAAGATGCAATTAATCAAACAATTATTCCACGCTTTGCATTCTGCTTGATCGCAGCTTAATATCCATAAGAAAAAACATCAAGTATTATCCGGGTTCAAATGAGGGAAACCGGCTGATATTCCCCATATTCGTGCCGATATTTCTATCCCCTGAAAGGATCTTCGGATAAGATGCTTAAAGATCAAACTAAGGATTCAAAAACAATTGAATAAGGGAGGTATGACATGAAAAATTTCAAGAAAGTACTAACATCGGTCGTGACCATGGCTATGATGGTCGGAGGTCTGTCGGTATCAAGCGTCTTCGCTTCGGTAAAAGATCCGAACGAGCCTAATGATACGGTCAGCAAGGCAACAGAACTTACTCCGGGTGAGATCGTGTTAGGAGAGATCGGAGACTACGACCTTTACCAGAAGGCGGCAGCAAGTGATGTTGACTGGTACAAGTTCAGCACCGTCAAGGGAAAGACCTACAGGCTCTGCGTAACGGGTGTCGCAGGAAGGTTCAGGGCAAAATCACCGAAAAACGCTGATCTTGACATGACCACTCTCCTGATCACCGGCTACCATAACAAGAAGGATGCCGAAGAGGGAGCTTCATGGCGAGGCGACAGGATCGAATATGTCATGAGGGACAACAAGGTCGATTACTATGACATCACTGCCAAGGAGACGGGAACATACTACCTGGAGTTCGATAACTGCATCAACGATCCTAAAGTGACTCCGATCGAAACAACATCTTATACAATCTCCATCGACGGAATGTATAAGGATGTAACGAAGATCTCTGATTTCTGGTACGAACCGACCTACTATCTTTCTGCATTAGGCGTAGTCAAGGGCTACGACAAGGGAACGAAGTTTAAGCCCAATGTCGACTGCTCGAGAGCTCAGATGGTCACATTCCTCTGGAGACTCAACGGCAGCCCCAAGCCCAAGTCAACAAAGACTGATTTTACCGATATCAAGAAGACCGACTACTACTATAATGCAGTCCTCTGGGCCGTCGAAAAGGGCATTACCACAGGAACATCAAAGACCAAGTTTGGTCCTTCCGGCGTATGCACGAGAGGCCAGACAGTTACATTCCTCTGGAGGATGGCAGGCAAGCCTTCCGTAGGAAATGCAAAGTGCAAGTTCTCTGACGTTAAGAAGGGCGATTACTTCTACGATGCAGTTATCTGGGCATCTAATCAGAAGATCGTAGCAGGTTATAAGGACGGCACATTCCAGCCCTCGGCAAAGTGCGCACGCCGCCAGATGGTCACATTCCTCTATAAGTACGACAAGTACATCAACGGTAAGGGTTAAACTGTAAGGAACAGGGTTTATGAAGAAGGGACTGTCACTGACGACTGTCGGTGGCAGTTCCTGTTCATATGGAATGTTGTTTGCTTTCTATTGACATCCCTTGTCAAAGTTGCTACAATTCATAAGCACTTCGCGTAAGTGCATTACGTGGCGGCATAGCTCAGTTGGCCAGAGCGTCCGGTTCATACCCGGCAGGTCGTAGGTTCAAATCCCACTGCCGCTACCACTTCGGCCCGTTGGTCAATCGGCTAAGACGTCGCCCTTTCACGGCGGAGAGACGAGTTCAACTCTCGTACGGGTCACCATGGTACCATAGCCAAGCGGTAAGGCCAGGGTCTGCAAAACCCTTATGCCCCGGTTCAAATCCGGGTGGTACCTCCAAGATAACGAGGGCTGTCTCATGCGTGAGGCAGCCTTTAGTTTTTTAACTTGCACCCGGCCGGGGTGCGGAGGAAATGATATGGACGACAGAGTAAAAGAGATACTTACAAGATACGACGAGATCGAAGCTCTTATCTTAGAGCAGAAGATAGATGAATTTTCGGACAGGATGGATGAGGTTCCGCCTGATGCCGACAGCGTTACTTACGATCAGTATATAAGCCTTCTGGCAGAAGATGAGACCAAGACGGCAACGCATGAGCTTGAGAACACGCCCGATGAGAGACTGGGCGGGATCTCGCTTCACGATTATTTCCGTAAGATGGAATTCGAAGACCTTACAGAGTGCTTGGAATACTGCGCTCTCGAACTCGACAGAGGCGTCCCGGAGTCCCTTATCGCATCACTTGCAGAGCATGCTGATTCTGACCGTGTCTCATCTTATTGTTCTTCAGTTATCGGCGACTGCGCCTGGACCGAGGAAGAGATGGATTCGGAAGATAAGCTTTTCGAGATAGAGTTTGCAAAGGTGAAGGCCTGCTTCGAAGTCCTCATCGCTAAGGGAGATGCGTCTTTCGTTAAGGCAGTGCTCGACAAGTTCATGAGCTATCCCATAACACGCGAGTTCGTGGCCGAGGCTGTTGCGGAGTATATAGAAGCATTCCCTGAAGTATCCGTTCCTTTCGTGATCGGACTGATGGAGGAGAACTTCGATTCCGGCATGAAGGGCCCCTCGGAGGACCTGGTGATCATGCTGACTGCCATGGGCCAGAAGGCTCCTTCGGAGGAGATCTATCAGGCCTTAAGGCACTCTTTCAGATACATGGACAACAAGATCTATGCCGTTATCTGCCTTGCCGATTACGGTGACAAGAGAGCGGTAGACATGTTCAAGAACTATATCAACCGCAACCAGAAGACGATCACGCGCGACCTCTTCTATGAGATGATGTCGGGTATCCAGAAGCTCGGAGGAGACATCTCCGATATCGAAGATCCTTTCGGCGATTTTTCGGCCAAGGGAAAGAATGCCGGCACTAAATGACGGAACTTCCCTGAACGGGGGACAGATATGGACAAGATGAAGTATATAAGGTCGGATGAGACATTATCCCTTCTCGGGACCTTAAGCGAATACTCAAGGTCCGGTAAGATCATGTTCGGCCAGCAGAACGCAGGACACATAGGCGTTTCCATCAGTCTTCACGACGGGACGGAATCCGATGTTAAGAACATCTGCGGAAAGCAGCCGGCCGTTGTCGGTATAGACACGCTGAGCTTCCTGGGATATGAAGGCAACATGACCGACCTTATCAAGACAGTAAAGAACCTTCACAGGCAGGGCTGCATAATAACCCTGTCTTCCCACATGCCGAACTTCTCCCTGGGCGGGGAGGACTACTACGACTATTCCCCTAACATCACCGAAGGCGACTGCGCGCACAGGATAATGGAGGGCGGAGACCTTAACCCCAAATATCTGAGATTCCTGGATAAGATCGCGGAGTTTGCGGGCAAGTGTGTTGACATAGAAGGCAACAAGATCCCCATGATCTTCCGTCCCTTCCACGAGAGCAACGGCTCCTGGTTCTGGTGGGGCGAAGAGTATATTGCGGACACCCACTTCATAGAGCTCTTCCGCTATACGGTGGATTATCTGCTGGACAAGAAGGGGATCGATAACTTCCTGATCTGCTATTCGCCCAACGGTCCAATAGAGAGCAAGAAACAGTATCTCGAAAGATATCCGGGCGACGACATCGTCGACGTGATGGGTGTCGATTTCTACCACGACCACCCCCATAAGGGCGACGGCTACGCTTCCATCCTGACTAAGACCCTCGATAACCTTGCGGAATGCGCGAAGGAGCACTTCAAGATCCCCGTTTTCGCCGAGACAGGTTACAGGACCTTCTCTGATGCGGCTGACGGAAGTTACTACGAAGGCCTTGCTCCCGAAGGAAATCTCGTTAAGACCTGGTTTACCGATACGCTGGATACGATCATGGGATCTGAAGGCGGCAAAGCCATGGCTTATATGCTCTGCTGGGCGAATTTTTCGGACCTGCAGTTCTGGGTCCCTTATGTCAAGGACGGCTTCCGTCATGAGATGACGGATGATTTCACGGCCTTTATAGAAGACGAAAGAGTTGTAACGGCGCCAGTTATCACAGGGTCAACTGATGTTTGACAAATGCCCCTGAAACCTTTATATTTTTCCTGTGCGGGTTTAACTCAGTTGGTAGAGTGTCAGCTTCCCAAGCTGAATGTCGCGAGTTCGAGCCTCGTAACCCGCTCCATTTTCTTGCTGAATAAGCGAAAAGCATATTGACAAAAAATAGGCTCGCTCATATAATATTCAAGCGCGCGGGATTAACTCAGTGGTAGAGTGTCACCTTGCCAAGGTGAAAGTCGCGAGTTCGAATCTCGTATCCCGCTCCACCGTAAAGCCTCTTCTGCAACAACAGGAGAGGTTTTTTGTTGCTCGTGATATAATTACGGCAGTTGTGTAATAGGGGGCAGGATCAATTGAGATACAAGTCTTCTGACATAAAAGATATCATCTTCAGGTTCACACTGCTCTTTGCACTGTGTTCTGTCGTGATATGGCTGCCCTTTATCCTTCTCGGAAGGACCTTCGTATGGAATGTTGACGGCATAAGCCAGCATATACCGGCCCTTATCTTTTTCCGCAAATGGCTCCTGGAGATCATAGGGAGCATATTCAGCGGGAATCCCGACATCCCGATGTGGAGCTTCTCCCTGGGGGAAGGATCCGATGTCATAGATACCCTGCATTATTACTGCATCGGGGATCCTTTGTGTCTCATCGTATTGTTCTTCCCCGAAAAGCTGATGGGCGCATGCTATACCCTGTTATCGCTGATCAGGATATACCTTGCGGGCCTGACCTTTATCTTTTTCGCAAGGGAGATGAAGCCCAAGGCATCTTCAGCGGCCTTCATCTGCGGAGGACTTATCTATTCTCTTTCCAACTGGGCGATGTATTGTGCAGTCAGGCACTCTTTCTTCCTGAATCCTTTAATCCTCCTTCCCCTGATGTTTCTGGGGATAGAGAAGACCGGGAAGGGGAAGAGACCATACTTTTTCATTGCGGTTACTGCCCTGTCGGCGGTCGTCAGCGTGTATTTCTTCTACATGATCGTGATCATGAGCATTATCTATGCCGTGATAAGATACCCAAAGGTAAAAAGGCTCCTGATGATGCTCTTATCGGGTATCGCGGGCTGCCTTATTGCTGCCGTGATCCTCGTTCCCCAGATAATATTCCTTATGAGCGACGGGAGATCGGGTGACCGCGGCGGAGCGGTCTTCTTCTATGATCTAGAGCACTATCTGACGATCCCTGCGGGTCTTGCCTGCGGATCCTCTTCGGAATATCTTCTTATGGGCTTCGGCGCGGCAGGAGTCATCGCTCTCATATATCTTCTGACAAAGAAAGGAAACGTAAGGCTCAAGATCTTTTCCGGCATCGCTTTGCTCTTCATGATATTCCCTGTTTTCGGAAAAGTGATGAACGGATTCTCTTATGCGACGAACAGGTGGTCTTTCGCATTGACGCTCCTGATATCTTTTACGGTCTTCGCGGTCTGGGATGATCTTATCGCAAATATAAAGGACTGCTTCATGAAGCTGATGGTCATATTCGGCGTATACGGCATCATCGTTCTCGCCATATCGATAGCGACCAATGATTCAGGTCCCGTTACGGTTCAGCTGATATCGGGCTTCCTTCTCCTTATGGCCGCAAAAATGACGTCCGGATCCAATACCTTCCGCGACGGGAAACTCGCTTGTCTCGTTCTCATCGTCAATCTTGTCATTAACGGCCTGATCCCTAATACCGCTATGGGCGCTGACAGGACAAAGGACTTCCTTTCGACGGATCTTATAAGCCTTGCGATGAACACATCCGATTCCGCAGCAGTTGCCGGGATCGGAGATGCCAATGCTTCTTATCCCGTAAGATATACGGGACCTTATCTCAACGAGAACACATCAGCCGTCTTCGGGACTTATTCGACCCAGTATTACTGGTCGCAGACCAACGGGGCCGTAACAGATGCAAGGCGCGCCCTTGCGATCCCCGAATACAGGGATTACTACTATACAGGCTACGACGGAAGAGCAGGCCTTTCTTATCTTGCAGGAGCAAGATACTATGTGGTCCCCGAAGATCAGAAAGACCTGATAAAGGCGCCCATCGGCTATAAAGACCCTGTTTCGGCCGCAGGCTATGTGATCTACAGCACGGATAATGCCGCGCCCTTCGCGTCCTTTTATGATTCTGCGGTCCCGGCAGGCGAATGGAACAAACTCAGCGTGACGCAAAAGCAGGATGTCATGATGACATCCGTCGTACTGGATCAGGCGGGAGCAGGAGATAAGATCACAACGGATGCCCTGACCTTAAGGGAAGAGACGGCTGACATAAGCTCAAACGGCGAAGAAGTAATGCCTTTGGATGTGGAGTGCCCGTGTGACGGCGAGCTCTATGTCGTGATCAAGGGAATGGAATATGAAGGCGGCAGTGACAGGGCTGATATCTCCGTATCGGGCAAGGGCGTATCTTACTACACTAAGGATTTCAACTGGTATAACGGCAAGAGCGACTTTGCGGTATGCTTAGGCAGGGTAGAAGCGGGTCTTAGGAAACCCAAGATCACATTCACTACTCCGGGTGCATACAAGATTAAGGAGATCAGCGTGGAGCTGATCCCCGAAGACATGATCACGGGCAAGGCGCAGGCTGTTATCGAAAGGTCGTCATGCATTAAGGACACTAAGGTCAAGGGTGACAGAGTATCGTTCGCCATATCGGCTCCTCAGGACGGATATGTTCTTTTGCAGATCCCTTATTCTTCAGGATGGAAAGCATACTGTGACGGGGCTGAGTGTGAGGTCATGCCCGCAGATATTATGTATACCGGACTTAAGGTATCGCAGGGTGAGCACAGGATCGAATTAAGATATAAGACTCCGGGTCTTTTGGCAGGCGCGGTGATATCACTTGTATCCCTTGTTATGCTCATATTGACTGCCGTATTCTTGAAGAAACAGTCACCACGAAAGGAAGAAACCGAAGATATGCCCGCTGATAAGATCCTGATCGCTGTTGCATCGCATAAGCCCTACGACATGCCGGAAGAAGAGATATATCAGCCCGTTCTGGCAGGGGCTTCCGTTTCGGAGGTCTTCCTTCCTTCAGGCTGGAAAGCCGACAACACGGGAGACAATATATCCGGACTTAATCCTTACTATTGTGAGCTTACTGCCTATTACTGGGCTGTCCGTAATGCGGACCCTTCTGTCGCCTATATAGGGCTGGTCCACTACAGAAGGCTTTTCGGGAAGAAGAGGAGCGGACCCCTGACGGAAGAAGAGATCAGGTCTTATCTTCCTGAGACGAGGGTCTTCGTGCCCCGCCCGAGAAATTACTTTATAGACGATCTGGGATCGCACTATGCACATACGCTGGATGCGTCGCACCTTGTTCAGGTCAGGTCCGCCCTGAAGAAAGTAAGTCCCGATTATGTTACTTTCTGGGACAAGATCCTCAAGGACCGTGACGGCTACATGTTCAACATGAACATAATGGAGAGGAAGCTCGCCGAAGAATACCTTGACTGGCTCATGAAGGTCCTTGCGGAAGTATGCAGGAACATAGATCCTTCCAAGGGCCTGAGCGATTTTGACAGGCGCTTCCCCGGAAGATTATCTGAACTCCTCTTCAACTGCTGGCTCGACAGGGAAGTGGCCGTCGGTAAGATAGCTCCCGGAAGCATATGCGAACTGGATTATTATTCTCCCGAAAAGGTCAACTGGCCGAAGAAGATCGTATCCTTCCTCAAGGCTAAGTTTTTGGGCAGAAAATACCACAAAAGCTTTTGATAAGGGCTAATTTTGGCACAATTATGGTAAAATCTTTACAAGGCTTGAAAAATATTATTATTTAGTATAGAGTTGCGTTTGTTATGGGACGTATTAAGCATTCATTAGACGGTACTATCAGCAGGCTCAAGGGGAACGGCTTCCTTTTCGAGCAGCTCGTAAAGCGTGATTTTACCCACAAATATAAGAGAACGGTCTTAGGCATGGCCTGGAGCGTTCTTTTGCCTTTGCTCCAGTTGTTCATCATGAAGATCGTCTTCACGGAACTTTTGGGAAGGGATACCCCCCACTTCACGATCTATCTTCTTGCAGGCAACATCGTAATGAGCTACTACAAGGATGCTACGACCGGCGGCATGACCTCGCTCCTTTCGAATGCGAGCATCATATCCAAGATCAACGTTCCCAAGTATCTCTTCTTGTTATCCAAGAACGTATCGGCGCTGATGAACTTCGGACTAACCCTGATCATCTTCTTTGTTTTCTGCGTCATCGATAAGATCCATTTCGGATGGCATTTCTTTGCCCTCGTTTATCCCACCATCTGCCTGATACTCCTGAATATCGGAGTGGGCATGATCTTATCAGCTCTCTATGTCTTCTTCAGGGACATGACATACCTTTATAACGTATTCCTCATGCTCCTCACATACGTATCCGCGATCTTCTATCCGGTAACCAGATTTACCCCGGAACAGCAGCAGCTCTTCCTCTTCAATCCGGTCTACGTCGTGATCAAGTATTTCAGGACAGTGGCTATAGACGGCGTGATACCCTCGTTTAACTATCATGTGCTTTGCGCTTTGTATCCCATCGTATTCCTGGTTATCGGAGCCATCATCTACAAGCTCAACAATAACAAGTTCATTTATTATTTCTAAAGGGTATCGTAAATGAAGACTTCGATAGAGTGTAAAAACGTCAGCATTAAATACGTAACGGGTGACCTCAAGGCAATCGGCCTCAAGGAATATGTAGTCCGCCATCTCACAGGCAATTATCATGTCGAGGAATTCTGGGCCGACAGGAACGTTACCTTCAAGATCAACGAAGGCGACATGCTGGGCATCATCGGAACGAACGGCGCGGGTAAGAGTACCCTCCTTAAGGCGATCTCCGGCATCATGAGGCCCGCTGAGGGAAGCATCCATACTCAAGGCAGGATCGCTGCCATCCTGGAGCTTACATCCGGCTTCGACGGCGACATGACCGTCAGGGAGAATACTTTCCTTAGAGGAGCCATGCTGGGTTACACCAAAGAGTTCATGAACGAAATGTACGATGAGATCATCGATTTTGCCGAGCTGGGGGAATTCCAGGAATATAACTTCAACCAGCTTTCGAGCGGCATGAAGAGCAGGCTCGCATTCGCGATAGCATGTCTCGTAAATCCCGACATCATCATCCTCGATGAGGTCCTGTCTGTCGGCGACGGCGCTTTCAGGGTCAAGAGCGGTGAGAAGATGAAGGAGATCCTGGATACCGGCGTTACGGGAATCCTGGTATCCCACTCCGTTCCCCAGGTGAGGGAACTTTGCAACAAGGTCCTCTGGCTCGATCACGGAAAGCAGATAACGTTCAGTGAAGACGTCAACAGGATCTGCAACGCATATGAAGGCTTCCTTATGGGTAATGACCTGCCGACAAACGAAGAGGAGATCGGAGCTCTCGCCGAGATCTACGAGAAGAAACTGGATGCCGAGAGACTCGAGAGGATCAAGCAGAGGACCAAGAAGCTCGAAAACCTTCTCGAAAAAGGTTCCAATATCTCTCCGGTATCGGCAGCCATCAATGTCGTTGCCAAACATAACCCGGAACTTCTGAACATGGATGCGATCAAGGGCTCACAGTTTGCGCCTTCTGTCGATTTCGGGCTTACCGAGGCCGAGATCGAGGCGGAGATTAAAGAAGGGGACCCGCTGCCGGCTTCTGAAGGGGGAAATCCCTAAGTCCTGAAAGGCTTTAGTGACAGCATATAGAAACTTCTTTACATTAGGAAGGAAACAGAGAATGAAGATCTTGAATTTACACGGTGTGGGAGACATCAGGCTCGAGGAGAAAGACATCGGCGTTTTGGCACCGGGAGAAGTCCTTCTTAAGATAGGCGCGTGCGGGATATGTTCCTCTGATGAAGCAAGGATCTTCGAGACAGGTACTTACCATTTCCCGACAGTTCCGGGACACGAGTTCGCAGGCACGGTCGAAGCCGTGGCTGATGATGTTGATAAGTCTCTCATCGGACGCAAGGCATCCTGTTTCCCCCTCCTGCCCTGCATGGAGTGCCCCTCCTGCAAAAAGCATGAATACGAGACATGTTCCAACTACAAGTATTTCGGTTCCCGCAACGACGGAGCTTTTGCCGAGTATCTTATCGTTCCCATGTGGAACCTTAATCTCATCGAAGATAATGTCGATATAAAGGTCGCAGCTCTGAGCGAGCCTGCGGCCGTTGCCCTTCACGCAACAAAGAAGGGAAATATAAAGGAAGGCGCTGATGTGGCTGTCATCGGGACCGGTGCCATCGGTCTCATGATCGCCTGCTTTGCCCGCAACATGGGCGGCAGAGTTACCGTTTTCGGAAGAAGGGCGGCAAGCCTCGCGCCTGCTTCTGACCTCGGCTTTGCCACGGGAGATTCCGCAAGCCTCGAAAGCGGCGATCCCGCTTTTGATACCGTTTTCGAAGCGGTCGGGACTAATCAGGCCATGAGCCAGGCGGTACTGGCAGCGCGCCCGGGCGGAACGGTCGTAGCCGTCGGCAATCCCCACGGAGATTTTGAACTCCCCAAGGACGTTTACTGGAAGATATTGAGAAGACAGCTTACTCTCGCAGGAACCTGGAATTCGACTTTCAAGGGCGACGGCGAAGACGACTGGAAGGATGTGGCAGCTCTTATGGCAGAAGGCAGCATCCCTTTCGAAAAACTCATAACAAAGACATTCACACTCGACGAATACAAAGAAGCATTTGATTTCTTAAGAGATAAATCAAAACCCAAGTCCCGCGGAATGTTCGTGATGGACTAAGATGCCGGCTGAAAGGATGGAAAGAGCATGGGCGAGATAAAGAAGAGAAAAGGTATCCTTTCCGCATCCATGATGTGTGCGGGCATAGATAAGATCTTCTACTACATAAGCGAATTCAAGAGCGCAGGCCTCGAGTATCTGCATATCGACATAATGGACGGCGAGTTCGTTCCCAATTTCGCGCTCGGAACGGATTACGTTAAGAGCCTGAGGAGGATCAGTGACATTCCTTTCGATTATCACTTCCTCGTTGTCGAGCCCGTGGAGAAGATGAGCTGGTTCGATATAAGGGAAGGAGACAATGTCTCATTCCATATCGAGCGCAACGATCATGTCGCTGAATGCATCCAGGCTGCCAAGAGGCTGGGGGCGACATCATTTATCGCGATCAACCCCGAGACGCCCGTTACTGTCTGCGATCCATACCTCAATGACATCGACGGCATCCTCTTCATGACGGTCAAGCCCGGATTTGCCGGCAAGAAGCTCGAGCAATCCACTCTCGAGAAAGTTAAGAAGGCAAGGGAATATTTTGATTCCATCGGCAAGAGCGATCTTAAGATCGAAGTCGACGGCAACATATCGATCGAGAATGCGGCCAAGTTCTACGAACGCGGTGCCGATATGTACGTGGCAGGTTCATCATCCCTGTTCAAGAAGTGCGAGCTCGATGTTGCTGAGATAATAAAGCAGAAGCGTCTGGCTATCGGCTGGAGCGAAGGGGAGGTTAACAAGTGAATTACGCCGCGATCCTTGCAGGCGGTATCGGATCCAGGATGGTCCGTGCCGACAGACCGAAGCAGTTCTTGAATCTTAAGGGAACGCCGATAATAATCCATACGACTAGAAGACTTCTTGAAGGCAAGAACTTCGATGTGCTCTATATCGCTATCCATCCCGACTGGAACGATTTCCTCATGGATCTTCTAGAAAAGTACGGCCTTACCGACGATAACATCAAGGTTATCAACGGCGGTGCCGAGAGACTTGATACCATCACGAATGTCATCAACGCCATAGATAACGATTTCGGCATCAGAGATGATGACAAGATCTTTATCCATGATGCAGTAAGGCCTTTCGTAACAGACCAGATCATAAAGGATTCGCTCGACGCCCTCGATACATGTGATGCGGTCGTCGCGGCAGATCCGGTCGTCGATACCATGCTCTGGATCGAGGACGGCCAGACGGAAGTCAAGGACATGCCTGCCCGCAAGAACCTTTACCACGGTCAGGCTCCCGACAGCTTTAAGCTCAAGGTCCTCAAGAACTCGATCGATTCCCTGACGGAAGAAGACCGCAAGGTCATCACCGGTACGGCACAGATCTGCATGCTCAAGGGCATCACCATCAATACCGTTCCGGGCGACAGATCCAACATCAAGATAACAACTGACGTAGACATGGCGATCGCAAGTGCCATCTACGGATACAACAACAAGATCAAGATGGAAGGCGAGCCTTATACGCCTACCGAAGAGGAGGATGCTTTCCAGAACAGCCTGACGGGCGCGATCCTCACTTCGGTCGCTTTCCGCAGGGTCATCCTCAAAATCGAAGGATATATCTCAGAATCGGTGGCAGGGGACATCTCACAGGCAACGTTATCTCTTAAGGGTGAAGAGTTCGAAGGCCGTCCCCAGCACGTCAAGGTCGATGTCAAGCACAGGACTTTCGAAGCGATGTTCCATATCTGTGACCTCTACGAGAGAGGTCCTCTTCCCACGGGATCCTATAAGCTGATCCTTACTGTTGACGGCAATGACTACTATTCCTATCTCGACGCAAGACTTACCCATGCATATTTTGAGGAAGTCACGAAGATGAACTTCCGTCACTTAAGACGCACGAAAAAACACGGCGAAGAGCAGTATGAACTGACAAGGACAATTGCCGAAGACGGTACTGTAGGCTGGGATGCGCTTCTTATCCACCAGAGGGAGAACCCGACCTTCGGAGAGCAGCTCGCCGATCTCGGCAGAGGCTTCAGGGGTCTTGGAAGGGCTTTCGTAAGGGTCGCCAAGGACTGGATCCTGCCCGCAAGAGACGCTTCGCTAGTAAGGCTCTTCAACCGTACCAGCAAAAAATATATGTCCCAGCCGCATGAGAAGAAGACGATCCTGTTCGCTTCGGATTCGAGAGCCGAACTCGGAGGCAACGAGGAATTCGTATATAACCGCATGATGGAGCGCGGCATGCAGGACGACTTCATATACAAGTTCAATTTCCTTAAGTCCATTTCCAAGAAACGTTCCTGGATCGGCGTAAGGAAGTATACGAAGATGCTCGCATCCTGCGACATCCTCATCATCGACGACTACCTGCCCTTCGTATATAAGTTCGATTATCCCGAGAGCGTCAAGATCGTCCAGGCATGGCATGCCTGCGGAGCTTTCAAGTCCCTCGGATTCGAGAGGATCGGCAAGAAGGGCGCGCCCAGGATCGATACGAGAGTACATAAGTGCTACACGCACATGCCCGTAACATCTATGCATTCCGCTCTCCACCACGCCGAGGGATTCGGTCTTCCCGAAAACGTATTCCTTCCGATCGGTGTTCCGAGAACGGATATCTTCTTCGATGAGGAATACAAGAAGAACATCTGTGAAGAGCTCTACTCACTCTATCCGGTGCTCAAAGAACGTTCGAAGGTCTATCTTTATGCTCCGACTTTCAGGGGCCAGAATGCTCTCAATGCATCTTTCCCTTATCAAAGGATAGATTTCGAGACCTGGGGAGAGTTCCTCAAGAAGGAGAACTCGATCCTTATCCTCAAGATGCATCCCTTCGTTACCGAGCCCGTTCCGATCCCCGAAGAGTACGCGGACTATATGCTCGATCTTTCCGAGTACCGTGAGGTCAACAATATCCTCTTCGTATCGGATGTCCTCATAACTGACTACTCATCAGTTATGTACGAGTTCTCGCTTCTCAGAAGACCCATGTATTTCTTCGCATTCGACCTTGTTCCCTATACCAGGTCCAGGTCCTTCTACGAATCCTATACCGATACTGTTCCGGGTTATATCTGCAGATCTTTCGCATCCCTGATGAGGAACCTCTATGAGACGCCTGACTACGACATGAACGTAATAGACGCTTTTGTAAAGAAGAACTTCACTTACACTGACGGCAAGTCGACCGACAGGTTCATCGACGAGATAATCCTCGACGGAGCATCTAAGACCGGTATCAATGCTGCCGGAGCCACCGATGAGGACGACATCAGCGATGAGCCCGAAAACGATTATGAATCTGATGAAACGGACGATGCGGCCGTGCCGGACGAACCCGACGGAGCCTGACAAAAACTCCAAGACGACAGTTGTACTTCGAATTTCCGTTTTTCGAAAAATGAAGTACAAGCTTAGAAAAACATATTTAAAAACGGGTCTGCCTTTATAAGGCAAACCCGTTTTTTTGTGCTGTTATCCGATCACTTCTTATATATTCTGACCGTGGTCCCTACGGGGATGTTCTGGTAGATATATTTGGCGACATCGGTATCGAGTCTTACGCAGCCGTGGGAGAGGTGCTTGCCGAGCCTGCCGTCCTGCAGGCTGCCGTTCCTGTTGTAGAGGATACTGTGCATGCCGTAATTGCCGTGGAAGAATGAAGCATAGTGGCACCAGGAACTGCCGGATACGAAGGTCCTGACCTTGCTGTAGATCCTGAACGTTCCGATGACGGTAGGTGTTGAGGCTTTTCCGGGTGAGCACTTGATGTAGTCGACGAGTTTCCAGTTGCCCTTGGTTCCCTTGTAGATGCCGACACGGCAGTTGGTGTAGTCGACCATGATGAGCCAGGATGTTTTGCTGGTCATGGACTGGGCCTTCTCCGTCATCTTGTACTTAACGGCATCTGCAACGCCGTTGCTGTCGAGAGTGTACTTATCGATATTGCAGTTGTGGGCCATCGCTCCCCTGGGGTGACCGTTTGTTTCGCTCTTGTAGAAGAAGAACTTGTTGCCGTTCAAGGTCTGCCAGTCGGTTGCCATCGCGCCTCTGTTGTGGGGCTCACCGGAATCGGTCGCATTGGATGTGAAGAAATAGAACTTTTCGCCGTCCAGTGTCTGCCAGCCCGTTGCCATCGCATACCTGGTGTGGGGCGTGCCGCCGTCAGTGGCAGAGGACTTGTAGAAATAGTATCTGTCACCGTCCAAGCTGATCCAGCCTTTTGCAGCCGTGCCTTTCTCGTGCCCGTCCTTGGTGGACTTATAGAAGTAGAAGGTCTCACCGCCGGCTTCGCAAAGGCCTGTGGCCATCTGTCCCTTCAGGTGGCTGTCATCCGTTTCTTCGTAGAAATAGTAAAGGCCCTTCTTAAGCTCGACCAGGCCGGTTGCCATCTGGCCCTTGCCCATGCTGCAGCTGTTGCTCTCGCAGTAGTAGCGCTTTACTCCGTCCGTGATGAGCCAGCCCGTAGCCATGGCACCCTTGTTGTGGCCGTCCTTGGTCGACTTGTAGAAGTAGTAGTCGGCACCGTCCACGGTGAGGGAACCTGTTGCCATCTGTCCTTTAACAAATCCGTCTGCATTCTTCTTATGGAAATAGTATCTGAATCCGTCCAGAGACTGCCAGCCTGTAGCCATCTGGCCCTTGCCGTGCTCGTCATTGGTCGACTTATAGAAATAGTATCTTGCTCCGTCAAGAGACTGCCAGCCCGTAGCCATCTGGCCCTTGCCGTGCTCGTCGTTGGTCGACTTGTAGAAATAATATCTGAATCCGTCCAGAGACTGCCAGCCTGTAGCCATCTGGCCCTTGCCGTGCTCGTCGTTGGTCGACTTATAGAAATAGTATCTGAATCCGTCCAGAGACTGCCAGCCTGTGGCCATTGCTCCCTTGGAGTGATCGTCATTGTTTGTCTTGTAGAAGTAGTACTTCTGTCCGTCTACCGACTGCCAGCCGGTCGCCATCGCGCCCTCTTTGTGTCCGTCCGTTTCCTGAGGGAGCAGATAGTATCTGGAACCTTCATAGGAAAGGAAGCCCGTAGCCATCTGGCCTTTTACATGACCGTCCTTATTGGACTTGTAGAAGTAGAAATCGTCCCCGTCGATCTTCTGCCAGCCCGTAAGGAGGCTTCCGTCCTGATAGTAGCAGGTGATGTCTGATGAAGTGACCCAGCCGTCAAGGGGTTCCGTTGTCAGGGGTTCGTCATCAGCGTATGCTCTGCTGCCTCCGAAGATGAGTGATGCCGCGACGATGAACAGCGCCGGGATAATAGCTCCTGTTAACTTATACTTTGTTAAGCCGATCTTCATAGAAGGTCCTCCGCGTATAATCGTTCTATAATAATATACACCCGTCCGGAAGTTTATAATCTGACAAAACGGTAAAAATTCTGTATCATAATATAGGTTCCGGAGGTAATCTATGAAAAGATCGAAGATCAACGCGGCCCTCCTTGAGATGGAGGATTTCATCAAAGAGATGAAGATCTCTTTGCCTCCGTTTTGCGGCTTCACTCCCGCCGACTGGCAGGATAAGGGCCATGAATATGACGAGATCCGGGACAATATGTTAGGTTGGGATATCACCGATTACGGTCTCGGGGACTTTGACAAAGTCGGCTTTTCCCTCATCACCCTCCGTAACGGCAATGTCGGGATGCCGGATAAGTACCCCAAGCCCTATGCCGAGAAACTGATCTATCAGAAGGAAGGCCAGTATTCTCCAAACCACTTCCACTGGAAGAAGATGGAAGATATAATCAACAGGGGCGGCGGGACACTCCTTATCAGGGTCTATAATTCCATGCCGGACGAGACCATGGATAAGGTATCAGATGTCTCAGTAAGTTTAGACGGCGTCAGGATCCTGGTTCCTGCCGGCACGCAGATCGAACTTAAGCCCGGAGAGAGCATCACCATACCTCCAAGGCTCTACCATGACTTTGAGGTCAAACAGGGCACGGGACCGGTCCTCCTGGGCGAAGTGTCACAAGTGAACGATGATAACATAGACAACAGGTTCAACCCTCCCGTGGGAAGGTTCCCTGAGATAGAAGAGGATGAGGAGCCCCTAAGGCTTCTTTGCAATGAATATCCCGAGGCGAGGGATTAAAAGAGAAAAGGAGAGACCGATGAAGATCAAGAACGTAAGACTCAGGCTCCTGCTTGCGGATATCATACTGATACTTTTGGGTGCGCTGTTCATAATATTCAACCAGTTCATGGCGACCATGTTCGTCCAGGTCGTGGGAGGCGTGTTTGTCCTCCTGGGCATCATTGGCGTCATCGTATTTATAGCCATGAAGGAGAAGAGCGTTGTCGACACCATCATGATGGCGGGCTGCGTCGCGGCAGCTCTTGTGGGACTGTTCTTCCTGATTAAGCCGGATGTCGTCGTATCCGCTTTCAACTACATATTCGGATCGATAATGATCATGGCGGGAATCGTTGTCCTGATCACTTCCCTCGGTAACTCCCGGAGGGTCGGCAAGGGCTGGTGGGTCACGGCTCTCTTCGGGCTTGCGGCTGCCATTCTGGGCGGGATCGTTCTTTTCGCGGAGATCGCGGACAACGTTATCTCGATCCTGGCCGGCATCGCCCTGATGCTCTGCGGCATCGCGGGACTCATCGAGACCATAAGGCTGAGGAAAGCTTTCGACCGTATGTCAAGGCGCGAGTTTACTCCTCCGCCGGGAGACCGGGTAGGGCCTGTCTGACAGGAAAAGAAAAGCAAGATGAAAGGCTGTTCCGCTTGCGGAGCAGCCTTTCTTTCGGCTTATGTAAGAAGGTAAGTGGCAGCCGGAGCCGGTATTGGTTAGCCACGGCTAACTAACATTATAATTTGTAATAAAATAATTGTCTATACCCCTGACCAGTTATGCTAAAATAATCTTCGAAAAGAACATCTCCGAGGGGGCCGTCATATGTATAAGATCGGTTTTGATAATGATAAGTATGTAGAACTTCAGAGCAAGAACATCAGAGACAGGATCGACAAGTTCGGCGGAAAGCTCTATCTGGAGTTTGGCGGCAAGCTCTTCGACGACTACCATGCATCGAGGGTCCTGCCCGGTTTTGCCCCCGACAGTAAGATCCGCATGCTCAAGGCCCTCTCCGAGGACTGCGAGATCGTTATCGCCATCAACGCAGACGCTATAGAGAAGAGCAAGAAGCGCGGCGACATCGGAATCACATACGACCAGGAGGTCTTAAGGCTGATCGATGCCTTCACCGAGTTCGGACTCTTCGTTGGAAGCGTATGCATCACCCAGTTCACGGGCCAGAACCTGGCAGAGTCTTTCGAGACCAGATTGAGACAGCTGGGCGTCAAGGTCTACAGGCACTACCCCATCGACGGCTATCCTTCCAACATTCCCCTGATCGTAAGTGAGGACGGTTACGGACGCAACGATTACATAGAAACTTCAAGGAAGCTCGTTGTCGTAACGGCTCCGGGCCCCGGATCCGGCAAGATGGCAACATGCTTATCCCAGCTCTATCACGAGAACAAGCGCGGCATCAAGGCAGGCTATGCAAAGTTCGAGACCTTCCCGATCTGGAGCATCCCCCTGCAGCATCCCGTCAATCTCGCATATGAGGCTGCAACGGCAGACCTCGCCGATGTCAACATGATCGACCCCTTCCATCTGGAAGCTTACGGTGAGACCACGGTCAACTACAACCGTGACGTTGAGATATTCCCCGTAGTCAATGCGATCTTTGAAGAGATCTTCGGCAAGTCCCCCTACAAAAGCCCCACGGACATGGGCGTCAATATGGCCGGATTTGCGATCGTCGACGACGAAGCCTGCAAGGAAGCAGCCAAGCAGGAGATAATAAGAAGATATTATAAAGCCAAGTGCGCTGCCAAGCAGGGCACTTCCGACGGGACGGAGGCATCCAAGATCGAGCTTCTCATGAAGAAGGGAGATATAGATATCTCCGACAGGAGAGTCATCAGCTCCGCACTCGTAAGGGCTGAGTCCACCGGTGGTCCCGCTGTAGCGATCGAACTTCCCGACGGTACCATGGTAACGGGCAAGACATCGGATCTTCTCGGCGCTTCCGCTGCAGCTCTCCTTAATGCCCTCAAGGCTCTGGCCGGCATATCCCACGATATTCCGCTCATTTCGCCCATCGTTATCGAGCCTATCCAGGATCTCAAGATCAACCATATGGGCAACCGCAACCCGAGACTCCATATGGATGAGGTCCTGATCGCCCTGTCGATCTCCGCAGCCACCAACCCCGTGGCCAAGCTCGCGATCGAGCAGCTCGGCAACCTCCGCAACTCTGATGCGCATGCGACGACGATGCTTTCTTCCGTCGATGCGAACATGTTCAGGAGACTCGGTGTAAACTTCACCTGTGAGCCTGTCTATCAGACCAAGAAACTCTACCATAAATAAGGCTTTCCGGGGGACAGGGAACTTTTTTCAAAAGAGCTGAATTTCCTGTTGAAAATCAAAAAGATTCTGATATAATTTTTTAGCATGCGCTTTTTGGCGCTAGTTTTGTGTTGAAAAAAACAAGGCAGGAGGTTCTAACATGAAAGTCAGACCGTCAGTCAAACCGATGTGCGAGAAGTGTAAGGTCATACGTCGCCACGGTAAGGTAATGGTTATCTGTTCCGATCCCAAGCATAAGCAGAAGCAGGGATAATAACGGATAACGGATCTATTGCGCCCGGATTTAGCCCCGGCCGTAGGATCAAAGAGAACACACGCGGAACTGCTCTAACCGCAAAACAAGACTTATTGGAATTACATATTGCATCGGTGCCGTAAGGGCGGCTGCTTCCCTAACCCGGAAGTTCCTTACAATCCATTGTTGTATATAAAACCAAATAAATACCATTAATTGGAGGTACACCAAATGGCTCGTATAGCCGGCGTAGATTTGCCCAATGATAAGAGAGTTGAGATAGCTCTTACTTACATTTACGGCATCGGAAGAACAAGCGCTTCTAAGATCATTGCTGATACAGGCATCAATCCTGATACCAGAGTTAAGGATCTCACAGAGGCAGAAGTCGCGAAGATCCGTGACAGCATCGAGAACGATTACAAGGTCGAAGGTGATCTTAAGAGAGAAGTCCAGAGCAATATCAAGAGACTGTCTGATATCGGCTGCTACCGTGGCCGCCGTCACAGACTCGGACTCCCCGTAAGAGGCCAGCGCACAAAGACAAACGCACGTACCCGTAAGGGACCCAAGCGTACTGTCGCAGGCAAGAAGAAGTAAGGGAGGCTCGTAAGATATGGCTAAAGCAGCAAAGAAAGCAATCAGACCTAAGAGACGTGAGCGTAAGAACGTCATCGACGGACAGGCTCACATCCACGCAACATTCAACAATACGATCATTACGATCACAGATAAGCAGGGCAATGCCATTTCATGGGCATCGGCAGGCGAGCAGGGCATGAAGGGCTCCCGTAAGGGAACTTCCTATGCTGCTCAGGTTGCTTCCGAGGAAGCAGCTAAGAAGGCTGTCGATCACGGTATGAAGACTGTTGAAGTTTATGTTAAGGGCCCCGGTTCCGGAAGAGAATCCGCAGTAAGAGCTCTTGCAACAGCAGGACTTCAGGTAACCATGATCAAGGACGTTACACCCGTTCCTCATAACGGCTGCCGTCCGCCCAAGCGTCGTAGAGTCTGATCCTTTTGGGATTTGATAACGACGTTGAATGATATCTAGATAAAGAGAGGATTATCGACATGGCAAGAGATATGACACCGGTCCTTAAGAGATGCAGAGCACTGGGTATTGAGCCTGCTGAATTAGGATACGATAAAAGATCAAAGAGAAAGGGCAAGCAGACCCGCGGCAAGATGAGCGAGTACGGGATGCAGCTCAAAGAGAAGCAGAAGGCAAAGTTTATTTACGGCGTTCTTGAGAAGCCTTTCAGAAATTACTTCACAAAGGCTCAGAAGCTCAAGTACGGTACAACGGGTGAGAATCTCATGATCCTCCTCGAATTAAGACTCGACAACGTTCTTTTCAGAATGGGTCTGGCACGTACAAGAGACGAAGCAAGACAGCTCGTAAGCCACAAGAATGTACAGGTTAACGGTAAGACGGTAAACATCCCTTCTTACAGTGTTAAGGTCGGCGACGAGATCACTATCAAGGAGAGCTGCAAGGCTTCCCAGAGATATAAGGATATCGTTGAGGTAACAGGTTCCAGAGGAATCCCCGAGTGGCTCGATTCCGACAGAGAGAACCTCGCAGGAAAGATAACGGCAATTCCCACAAGAGAGCAGATCACTGTTCCCGTCAACGAAGTTGCCATCGTCGAGCTTTATTCCAAGTAATAAGACCGACCCGACTAAGAATACTTCAAGGAGGATAAATTATGATGGACGTATGCGAACCCACCGTAAAGTGCATAGAGACCAACGAAGACAAATCGTACGGCAAGTATACTATCGGGCCGCTTGAAAGAGGCTTCGGCATTACTCTCGGCAATTCCATGCGCAGAGTACTCCTGTCGTCACTCCCCGGTGCTGCCATCACGGCAATCAAGGTTGACAAGGTTAAGCACGAGTTCGATACCGTACCCGGCATAATCGAAGATATGACGGAGATCATTCTCAACGTCAAGGGTGTAAGGGCAAAGCTCCATTCGGAGTCTTCCATCGTCAGCGTAAGCGTTGCAAAGGGCAAGTCCGGCGAGCTTACAGCAGGTGATATCGTTCACGGTCCCGATGTAGAGATCATGAACCCTGAGCACGTTATCGCTCACCTGAACGGTGCATCCGATGTTTTCATCGAATTCACACTCGAGCAGGGCAGAGGCTACAACACAGCCGAGCAGAACAAGCCTGCAAGACAGGAGAACGGATTGATCCCGATCGATTCCATCTTCACACCTATAAAGAAAGCTAATTATTCAGTAGAGAACACCCGTGTAGGTGACCGTTACGATTACGATTCACTTAACCTCGAGGTTTGGACAGACGGAACTATCGAAGTTGACGAGTCCCTGTCTTCTGCTGCTAACTGGCTTATCGATCACTTAAGATTCTTCACAGGTCTCGCTGAGACAGAGCCTGCGATCAGCTTCAAGAGCCCCGTCGAAAAGGGCGAGACAGATACGAAGCTCACACAGCCCGTTGAGGATCTTGATTTTACGGTACGTACATACAACTGTCTCAAGAGAGCACAGATCAATACCGTAGGTGATCTCGTAGGACATACCAAGGAAGAGATGATCAAGGTCAGAAACCTCGGTAAGAAGTCCCTGGATGAGATCGAAGACAAACTCGAAGAACTCGGTCTTTCACTGAAGGATCAGGATTAATATCAGGAGGAAAAAGCAATGCCTAACAGAAAAATGGGCCGTGCGTCAGACCAGCGTACTGCCATTCTGAGAAACCTGGTTACGACCATGGTTATAAACGGAAAGGTCGAGACCACCGTTGCAAGAGCTAAGGAAGTATCCGCTATCGTTGAGAAGCTCGTAGCTTCTGCAGTCAAGGAGCAGGATAACTACACAACAAAGGATGTTACCGTTTCCGCTGCAAAGCTCGACGGTAAGGGCAAGAAGGTCCTTAAGACAAAGACATCCAAGAACGGCAACAAGTACGAAGTCGTAGACCGTGAGGTCAAGACAGTATCCGTTCAGGTTGACGCTCCTTCACGTCTTGCAGCACGTAAGCAGATGAGCTACTGGCTCCGCAAGAGCCATGACGAGGAAGGCAACATCGTCAATCCCGTCAACAAGATGTTCACGGACATCGCTCCCAGATATGCAGGCCGCGCAGGCGGTTACACAAGGATCGTACGCATCGGCACACGCCGTGGTGACGGTTCCGAGATGGCTGTACTGGAATTCGTCTGATCCGGAACAGATAATTGTAAATTAAAGAAGCGGAGGGAGTTTACAATTCCCTCCGTTCTTTTTATAATAACTTCGCTATGGCCAACTTAACTGATGACAAAAGGATAAAGGTCGAAAAAGTCTCCTTCTCCTACAGTTCGGAAGATGATACCGCAGCAAAGCCTCCCAAGAAGGCTCTGGACGGAATATCTCTTCAGATAGGGAAGGGGTCTTATACTGCCATAACCGGACCTAACGGCTCCGGCAAATCCACGCTTGCCAAGCTCATCGATATCCTTGAGATGCCCGATGAGGGAAGGATCGTGGTCTTCGGAAAGGACACATCATCAGAAGATTCTTTCTGGGACGTTAGGCGCAAGTGTTCGATAATATTCCAGAATCCCGATAACCAGATAGTAGGAACGACAGTGGAAGAGGACGTGGCATTCGGGCCCGAAAACCTGGGCGTTCCCACGGCCGAACTGCGCGAAAGGGTCGATAAGGCCCTGAAGGACGTCGGCCTTTATGAATACCGCACGAGACCTTCATCAGCGCTTTCCGGCGGCCAGAAGCAGAAGCTCGCCATCGCGGGAGCCCTGGCCATGCATCCGGACATCCTGATAATGGACGAATCCACGGCTATGTTAGATCCCCATTCAAGGCAGGAAGTCCTTGAGATCGTTGAAGCCATGAGGATAAGGGATGAACTGACGCTCATAACAATTACCCACGACATGACGGAAGCTGCAAGATGCGACAGGATCCTGGTAATAAAGGACGGCCGGGTCGCTCTGGAAGGCACTCCTTCCGAAGTATTCTCACAAAAGGAACTGATAGAAGAGATGTCTCTCGTCCTGCCCGTGGAATATTCCTTTGCTTATAAGATCGCGGAAATGTCAAAGGGAACCCTTTCGGCGGAAGACCTTAAGGGAAGGGATTCGCTTAAGCTCGCCTGTGCGAGGGAATTAAAGAAGATTAAGGCGGATATGGTCCCCGGAACGAAGCGTAAGGAAAGGAAGGCACAGGATGAAGTCATCATGTCCGTAAAGGCCCTGTCCTATTCCTACGACGAAGGGAAGACCTTCGCGATAGAAGACATCGATCTTGATGTCCATAAGGGCGAGATCTTAGTCCTTGCCGGAAGATCCGGCTGCGGCAAGACCACCCTGATCACTCATTTCAACGGTATCCTGAAGGCGCAGAAGGGTTCCGTCACCGTAAACGGTATCGACACATCAGACAAGAAGAACGTGATGAAGATCAGGCAGAAAGTCGGCCTCGTCTTCCAGTATCCCGAATATCAGCTTTTCGATGAGACAGTCTATAAGGATATATGTTTCGGTCTCAAAAGATGGTCAGTACCCGAAAAGGAGTTTCCGGACAGGGTGGACAAAGCCTGCAAGATGACGGGCTTTAAGACCGAATATCTCGAAAAGAGTCCCTTTGACCTTTCGGGCGGCCAGCAGAGGAGAGCCGCGATAGCCGGAGTCCTTGTCATGGAACCCGACATCCTGGTCATGGATGAACCCGGTGCGGGCCTTGATCCCACGGGAAGGAAATCGATGTTCGACATGATCAGCAGGCTAAGGGATTCCGGAGTCACGGTCATCATCGTATCCCACAACATGGATGATTCAGCCATCGTGGCAGACAGGGTCTGCTATATGAGAAGGGGCAGGATCGTCAAGGTCGGAAGGCCTGAGGAGATGTTCTGCGGGAAAGAAAACGAATTCAACATACCGAGACCTTATATAACGGAGTTCGCCCTGGAGGTCGCAGACCTTGCGGGGATCCCAGGTTACGCTTCCTGCGGGGATTTCACTCCCGAAGGAGAAGCTCTTGCGCTCGCGGCGTACTATGCGGGAGGTGATCATCATGATAGGTGACATCACTCTCGGCAGATACTCCAATACCGACTCTGTCCTCCACCGCACGGATCCCAGGGTCAAGCTGTTACTCTACGTAATATATCTGGTCGCGATCTTCATGGTGACGGATCCCGTAAGTCTCGTTGCCATGGCTTTGATCACGACTGTCCTCGTTGTCATGAGCAACACAAGGCTGAAGATGATCTGGCTGACGATAAAACCGGTCCTGCCGCTGGCGGTATTTATCGTCGTGATCAATCTCTTCACTATAAGGACCGGAAATATACTGTTCAGCAAGTGGTTCATCGTGATCTCCGATGAGGGCCTTTCGAGAGCCATACTCATGGGCATGAGGCTTATCTTCCTCATCATGATCACCAGCATCTTCCTGACTTTGACAACGACTCCGCTCAAGCTTTCAGACGCGCTGGAGAGCCTCTTCTCCTGGATGAAGGTCTTCCGTTTCCCCGTCCACGAGATGGCCATGATGATGTCGATCGCCTTAAGGTTCATTCCGACCCTGTCGGATGAGACCCAGAAGATCATGAACGCCCAGATGTCCAGGGGCGCAGATTACGATACCGGCGGATTCATGAAGCGCATCAAGGGATATGTCACGGTCCTGGTGCCGCTCTTCGTGTCCAGTTTTAACCGTGCGGAAGATCTTGCCTGCGCCATGGATGCAAGGTGCTACAGGGGAGGTGTCGGCAGGACAAAGCTCAACCCCCTCAAGATCCGCAGGGCCGACATCGTCATAGGGATCGTCCTTGCCCTGCTGGCTGTGATCCTGGTCGTAACCGACCGCTTTCTGGGGCAAGTCATTATTTAATTAGTCTGTTCCATATGATAAAATCACCTTGTTTCTAATCCTTAGAACGAAAGGAATTCTTATTATGGCTTATTATGTCGGTATCGATCTCGGAGGGACCAATATCAAGGCCGGAGTCGTCGATGAGAAGGGTGAGCTCCTGAACAAACTCAGCATCAAGACCCACGCGGAACGCTCCATGGAGGAGATCATCTATGATATGGGAAAACTTGCTGTCGATGTCATAAAGGATTGCGGCAAGGAGATCTCAGATATAGAGGCCATCGGCATCGGTTCACCCGGAACCCCCGACAATGAAGAGGGCCTGCTGGTGTATTCAGCCAACCTTCCTTTCAACATGGCTCCCATGAGGAAGCTCATCCGTGATGTTATCGATCTTCCGGTATATATAGACAACGATGCAAACTGTGCTGCCATGGCCGAAGCCGTTGCGGGCGCTGCCAAGGGCACTAAGGATTCCGTTACCATCACTCTCGGAACGGGCGTTGGTGCAGGTGTCATCATCAACGGCAGGATCTATTCCGGTTTTAACCAGGCAGGATCAGAATTCGGACATACGGTTCTCGTATCCGGCGGCATTCAGTGCAAGTGCGGAAGGCGCGGCTGCTTTGAGCAGTATGCATCTGCATCGGCTCTCGCCAGGATGGCGCAGGAAGCTGCCGACAGCAATCCTGATTCGATCCTTAAGGACCTGATCGCCAAGGAAGGCGGTCCCAATGCCAAGCTCGCTTTCGATGCCATGAAGGCCGGCGACAAGGTGGCAGCAGAACTGGTAGACAGATATACTGATTACCTGGCCGACGGCCTTGCAAACGTCATCAACACCTTCATGCCCGAAGTCCTCGTAGTCGGAGGCGGGGTATGCAACGAAGGCGATCCTCTCCTGATCCCCATGAGAGAGAAGACCATGAGCAGGCCTTACTTCGGTCCCGGAGTCAAGAAGACCGAGATCAGGCTTGCCGAGATGGGCAACGATGCAGGTATCGTAGGCGCCGCCATGATGGGCAAGGCCTGCCTGGACGACGGCAAGAACGGCAGATAGATACTTAAGATGAGACTCGCCGTAATAACCGAATACGACGGTACTGACTTTGTCGGCTTTCAGTCACAGACGAACGGCAGAGCAGTTGCCGATGTCCTCGAAAAGGCTGCGGGTGAACTCTATAAACAGGAAATAAAGATAACGGGTTGTTCGAGGACCGATGCGGGCGTCCATGCAAGAGGGCACTTAAGCCACATGGATGTCCCTTTCGAGATCCCCGCCGAAAAGATCCCCCTTGCGATGAACGCTCTCCTTCCTGAAGACCTTGCCGTGCTAAAGGCTTTCTATGTCAGTGACGATTTTTCCGCGAGATTTTCCAATTACGGCAAGAGATATATCTACAGGGTCTACACGGGCAGGGTAAGGCACCCCCTCTATTCAAGATATGCCTACTTCGATTCATACGATCTTGATATAAGCGCGATGAAGGAGGCGGCGTCCTTTTTCGCGGGCGAACATGATTTCGAAGCATTCTGCGCCGCAGGCAGCACTGCGGATAACTACGTAAGAAGACTATACGGCGTCAGTGTCAGGCAGTCAGATGCAGATCCTTCTCTCATCGAGATAGAAGTAAGGGGCGAAGCCTTCCTCTATAACATGGTCAGGATAATCGCAGGAACCCTCGTGGAAGTGGGTGAAGGCAAGATCAAGGCTGAAGACATTCCCGGCATAATAGAATCCCGGAACAGGAAGAGCGCTGGAAGGACCCTTCCCCCTCAGGGGCTCACTTTGGAAGAAGTATTCCTTGATCCGGTCCTGTAAGTACGATTTTTATATACAGGCTAATCCAATCTTGATATAATCATCTCTGAAGGGCCCTATGGGGCTCTTTTATGGAATATAGGAGAAAGGGGTGAGTTTTATGTCAACTGTTCCAATGTGGGTAATCTGGCTCATTCTGCTCGTGATATCGCTTATCATCGAAGCTGCAACGATGGGTCTTACCACTGTCTGGTGTGCAGTCGGTTGCCTTGTGGCTCTGATCATGGATCTGTGTCATGCTGATGTCGTGGCTCAGATAGTAGTCATGGCCATAGTCACCGTCATTAGCTTTATAGTCTGCATCATATGGATCAAACCTGTGGTCGACGCCAGACGGATGGGCAAGATACAACCGACAAATGCCGACCGTGTCATAGGACACGAGGGCGTTGTCATAGTTCCCATCGACCCTGTTGCGGGAAAAGGTCAGGTTAAAGTGGACGGACAGATCTGGAGCGCAAAGTGTGATGTGTCCGTAGAAGAGGGGGCAAAAGTTAAGATATTGGCCCTTGAAGGAGTTAAGGCGGTAGTAGAACCCGTCAGATAAAGGAGGAAAAATATGAAAATGTCATTGTTAATCGTTGCAGTTAATCCGATCGTACCGTTTGCGATAATCGCGATCATTATCCTGCTTATCTTTATCGTTGCATGCATCAAGATAGTACCTCAGGCAACGACTTTCATCATCGAGAGATTCGGTGCATATAAGACGACATGGGAGACCGGTATCCACTTCAAGTGGCCCTTCATCGACCGTGTCGCAAAGAAGATCTCCCTGAAGGAGAAGGTTGCGGACTTCGCTCCCCAGGCCGTTATCACAAAGGATAACGTTACCATGCAGATCGATACGGTCCTCTTCTATCAGGTCATCGATCCCAAGCTCTATACATACGGTATCGAGCGTCCTATCACGGCTATCGAGAACCTTTCCGCAACGACTCTCCGTAACATCATCGGTGACCTGGAGCTCGACCAGACCCTCACATCCAGAGACATCATCAACACAAGGATGCGTGAGATCCTGGACGAGGCAACAGACCCTTGGGGCATCAAGGTCAACCGTGTAGAGCTCAAGAACATCATCCCGCCTAAGGAGATCCAGGCTGCGATGGAGAAGCAGATGAAGGCTGAGCGTGAGAAGAGAGAGCAGATCCTCATCGCAGAAGGTCAGAAGGAATCCGCTATCCGTGTGGCTGAGGGTGAGAAGGAAGCAGCTATCCTGAGAGCCGAGGCTAAGAAGCAGGCTGCCATCCGTGAGGCTGAAGGTCAGGCTCAGGCTATCCTCGAGATCCAGGAAGCAAAGGCAAGAGGTCTCCAGATGATCAAGGACGTCGGAGCTGACGATTCCGTCATCTCCCTGCGTGGTCTGGAAGCTCTTGAGAAGCTCGGCGAAGGCCCTGCCACCAAGATCATCATCCCGTCCGATCTCCAGGGCGCGGCAAGCCTTGCAACGAGCATCAAGGAAATAGTTAAGGACAAATAATTCAAAAAAGAGGTGAACCTTATGTCACAGAGTGCCTGGTCGGATAAGACCAATATGAGTCTTCTCACAGACTTCTATGAACTTACGATGGCTAACGGCTATCTTGATAACGATGCCGGAAATGTCATTACCTACTTTGACATGTTCTTCAGGGATGTCCCTGAGCAGGGCGGTTTTGCGATCGCCGCAGGACTTGAGCAGGTCATCGATTATCTTTCGAACCTGCATTTCACCGAGGAAGACCTGGAATATCTCCAGACGAGATACGGCTTCAACGACAGGTTCATCGATTACTTAAGGAATTTTGAATTTACCTGTGATGTATGGGCTGTTCCCGAAGGAACCGTTGTGTTCCCGAGGGAACCCCTGATCAAGGTAAGAGGCACCGCGATCCAGGCCCAGCTCCTGGAGACCGCGCTCCTCTGCACTATCAACCACCAGAGCCTCATCGCGACGAAGACCGCGAGGATCGTGAAGGCTGCCGAAGGCCGTCCGATCATGGAGTTCGGCGCAAGACGTGCCCAGGGCTTCGACGCTTCCGTTCTGGGTGCAAGGGCAGCATACATCGCCGGCGTTGCCGGAACCTCGAACACCATCTGCGGCCAGCAGTTCGATATTCCCCTGTCAGGCACCATGGCCCATTCCTGGGTCATGCTCTTCGACAGTGAGTATGAGGCTTTCGCTGCCTACGCGAAAACATATCCCGAGGGCACGGTCCTTCTGGTCGATACATACGATGTATTGAGACAGGGCATTCCCAACGCGATCAAGTGCGCCAAGGAAGTCCTCGAGCCCGCAGGCCACCGCCTCAAGGGCATCAGGATCGACAGCGGCGACCTTACCTACATGACGCAGCAGGCAAGGAAGATGCTTGACGATGCAGGCCTTACCGACTGTAAGATCACCGTATCCAATGCTCTCGACGAGTACATCATCAGAGACCTCATAAGCCAGGGCGCCTGCATAGACTCTTTCGGCGTAGGCGAGAGGCTCATCACTTCCAAGGCAGAGCCTGTCTTCGGAGGCGTCTATAAGATCTCCGCCGTGGAGGACAAGGACGGCAACATCATCCCGAAGATGAAGATCTCCGAGAATGCCGCCAAGGTCACGAATCCCTGCAGCAAGAAGATCGTCAGATTCTACGACAATAATACGGGCAAGGCTTTAGCTGACCTCATCATGTGTGAAGATGAGGAGATCCCCAACGGCGAGCCCTATGAGATATTCGATCCTATCGAGACATGGAACTCCAAGGTAGTCGTTGACTACTATGTAAAGGAGATCATGGTCAGGATCTTCGACGGAGGCAAGCTCGTATACGACAAGCCTTCCATTGCCGAGATCCGCGAATACTGTGCAAAGGAAGTAGATTCCCTTTGGGATTCCGTCAAGAGATTCGAGAATCCTCACAAGTATTATGTTGACCTGTCCCAGAAACTCTGGGATATCAAGAATGACATTCTGCATTCTTACAAGAAGAAAGCATAAGAGGAGGAATAACAATGTCTAATCCTATCGTAACGATCACAATGAAGGATGGAGGAGTCATCAAGGCTGAACTTTATCCCGACATCGCCCCCATCTCGGTCGATAACTTCGTAAAGCTCGCAGGCAACGGTTTCTATAACGGCCTGATCTTCCACAGGGTCATCCCCGGTTTCATGATCCAGGGCGGCTGCCCCGACGGAACGGGAATGGGAGGCCCCGGCTATACCATCAAGGGCGAGTTTGCAAGCAACGGCGTAAAGAACGATCTTAAGCACGTAAGAGGCGTCCTTTCCATGGCAAGAGCGATGGATCCCGATTCGGCAGGATCACAGTTCTTCATCATGCATGAGACATCTCCTCACCTTGACGGCGATTATGCCGCATTCGGCAAGGTCATCGAGGGCATGGATGTCGTAGATAAGATCGCATCCGTTGCCACCGATTACCACGACAGGCCCCTTGAGCCCCAGGTCATCGAACTCATGACCGTACAGCTCTAAGCCTTGTTATATAACGATTAACTTGATATAGTTAGAATACACTTTGACTAGGGAGGTCAGTATTATGAGCAGATATTCAGGAACAAAGACAGAGAAGAACCTTCAGGCAGCTTTCGCAGGCGAGTCCCAGGCAAGAAATAAGTATACATATTTCGCATCCGTAGCAAAGAAGGAAGGCTTCGAGCAGATCGCAGCAATCTTCATGCACACGGCAGACAACGAGAAAGAGCATGCCAAGATGTGGTTCAAGGAACTCGAGGGCATTGGCGATACCAAGGCTAATCTCGAGGCAGCCGCTGATGGTGAGAACTACGAGTGGACCGACATGTATGAGGACTTTGCCAAGACAGCTGAAGAAGAAGGTTTCAAGGATCTGGCCATCAAGTTCAGACTCGTTGCAGCCATCGAGAAGCAGCACGAGGAAAGATACAGAGCTCTCCTTAACAACGTTGAGACAGCAGCTGTTTTCGAGAAGAGCGAAGTCAAGATCTGGGAATGCCGTAACTGCGGTCATATCGTAGTCGGAACAAAGGCTCCCCAGATGTGCCCGGTATGTGCTCATCCCCAGAGCTTCTTCGAAGTAAAGGCTGAGAACTACTGATATCAGATTAGATCAATTATCTCATGGGCTGTCTCAAAGATCTCATTTGAGGCAGCCCTGATTTTTGGAGATCATTATGAACATTACGACAAAACAGTTCCAGAAATTCACGGACCTCAGTCTCGTGTGGGATTTTCTGGTCGATATCTATGAATATAAGAAAGATGACGGAGTAGCTGCTCCTTTCTTTGAGCACGCGATCAAGGCTTCATGGACAGACTCGTCTTATTCTTTTCTTGACAGGCTCTGGTTTGACGGGGATAAGGTGGTTGCTTTCGTTTTCTATGAGGCACCCGTAACGGATATCTATTTTAATCTGCGTCCCGGCTATGAATTCCTGGCTGACGAACTTATAGATTACGCTATCACGACCATGCCAAATTTTGATGGCAACCAGCAGTTCATTCTTTTCGGAGGTCAGGATCAGCTTAAGAAGGCGGCGGCAAAACGAGGCTTCAAACAGGTTTACGAATACGAATCCCTCATTTTCGATTTTGAGAACGAACTGAACTACGAGCTTCCGGAAGGCTATCACTTTGTGGACGCAGAAGATGCGGATCCCGTAAAGCTTTCCAGACTTTGCTGGTACGGATTCGGTCACGGCGAAAAGGGTGAATTTGTTGATTACGATAAATACGACGATTCGCTCGACTGGACTCCCGCCAAATCCCATAAGGATGTATTGGCTGATTTCATGGCACCTTCTCCTCATTCAACTCAAGGATATTCCGTGATCATTGCCGATGAGAATGAAGAGTATGTCTGCTTTTCCGGCATGTGGTGGGTCCCCGGGAATAAGCTTGCTTACATGGAACCCCTGTGTACACACCCGGAACACAGGCGCAGGGGCCTTGCAGCCGCAGCTCTTACAAAGCATTACCGCAGGATGAAAGAACTCGGCGCCACGCACATGACAGGCGGAGAAGATCCTTTCTACTCAAAGATCGGTTATGGCAAGGGCTGGCATTGGACTTTCTGGAAGAGATAGGCATTATGCTTGCCGGACCCGGATCACGGTGTATTGAATGCGTTTGAGTGAATATTTAAGAGCATGGAAGAATTATATATAACTCATTACTTCTATCCGGGAACGGATCCCTGGAAAAACATCATGAATCTCCCGGAACAGGAGGCTTTCCGTGTTGCAGCAGAACTTGCTGATAAGCACAAGGATACGACCAGTTTCGGACGGTTTTCGGATTTTGCAAATTACTATCCCGACAGGAAAAGGGCCGATGAATATGTTCGTGAAGAATTTATAAAGCTCGGAGGCAGACCCGAACTTAAGCATCCGTATTCTTTTGTACTGGGAGAATGTGAATACTTGAGAAATTGGTTTGATACAAACGATAAGATAGTATTAGCTCTTTCGGATATTTCTGACGAGCAGATCAGTTTTACGCTTGGTGACAGCTGCGCACTTTTGATCCATGGAGAGGAACCAGTCGTTCTAACCAAAGCAATGCTACTGGATGAGATCAGTGCATGTGATGGTTCAGTTGAAGAGTATTGCAAAAAGTCGTTAGGCAGATATGCTTATATCGAAGTTCAGTTATGGGCAGATCGCAGTATATACCGGAGGTAAAAGATGGATTACAGAACAGATAAGCTGATCCTTCATTATGTTATCGAAGAAGACCTGGCCGAAGTCATGAGGACCTGGCCTTCTGATCACAGTCCTATCTCCGAAGAGGAGGCATATGGCGTGATCTCCTATCTGCAAAGCAATTGCGCGAAAAACATTGCCGGCTCGATCTTCCATCTGTGCCTTGCTGTTTGTGCTGCAGAGGATCCTGATACCATCATGGGCTGGTGCGGTCTGGACGGAAGCAAAAGTCACACGGAACCTGAAATATTCATCCTGCTTGATGAAGAATACAGGAACAAGGGTTACGGGACAGAATGCGTAAAGGAACTGCTTAGGATCGCAGTTGAGGACTTCTCGCTTCAAAGCGTTCACGGCGGGTGCGCCAAAGACAATATCGCTTCATATAAGGCCATGGAAAAAGGCGGTATGGTCTGCTACGCTGCCGAAGAAAACGGTGACCCGTTGTTCAGGTATGATGTAAAGAGAGAAGTCAATCCTCGCGAGATGAACTGATTTCGATTAGCGGGATTTCCATTATCGAAAAAAGGCTGTCGGTGTGTTGAAAAAGAAAGATATAATAGATACTTTTTTCTGATGAGGATTTAATATTTCTGAGGCAAATCACTTAGAATGACCAATTTCTAGATTAATATATGTAAGTACGATTTCTTATAATTGAGAAACCATAGTTTTTCTTGAAAAGCACAAAAGAAAAGATATCTTGACAATTTGTTTGTTTTCATTCAGTATAAATACAATTGGGAGGGTTTTATTATGGGGAATCGTTTTATTCGGTTAATAGCTTCTGTTATTGTTATCATTTTATCTGTAGGTGCCTTTTCACAGTTTGCTGAAGCATATGATGGGAACAAGGCTGCTGGTTATGCAATTAAGCATGCAAAATCTTACAACGCCAATTACCCAAAGATGGGTGCTGATTGTACTAATTTTGTTTCTCAATGTGTTAAGGCAGGAGGAATTAAGGTAAAATCAGTTCCTACAAGTAAGATTGGTTATAGTAACTTGGGAAATGTATTTAAGACAGAAGCATATTGGGATTGCCAGAAATACACTTGCACCCAGTCGTTTTTAGGCATTGAAATTAGAAAGAAGACAGATTTTGTATGGACATCTACTTGGTCCATTGTTTCAAAGGATAAAAACGGTTTTTGGGGATTTTATCAGCATATGAAAAATAGATTTGCAAAAACGAAAGAATACTCGGTAGCGACGGAATCCGAACTTAATAAGTTTTTGAGTGATTGTTCTACCGGTGATATTTTGCAAGCTCTAGAACCTGGGAAAACCACAAAATCACATTCAGTTGTTGTTACACATAAAACATATGATAATACTCGCAAAAGGTGGAATATTAAGATTGCTTATCATACGACAGATACTGCTCCTACTGATTTTAGATTGGTCTCGTGGAATAAGTTTGGTAAAGATGTGAAATGGACAATCATCAATTTTAAAACTGTGGTGTAATTCACTTGCAATTCTATAAGTGTACGTAGATGTGTAACGAAGGTTTTCAATATACCATTTCAAATATATCTGTTGAATATGGATCTGGAAGGACTTTGGTTCGAGCTGTCGATGATGTGAGCTTTACCGTTCAGAAGGGTGATATTATTTGTATTGCTGGAAATTCAGGTGCCGGGAAAAGCACCCTTTTAAATGTTATAGGCGGCTTGGTGAAAGCAACGACTGGAGAGATTTTATTTGGAAGAGATAATCTGTCAGAATGGACAGAGAAACAATTATCTGAATATAGATTAAAAGAGGTTGGTATGGTTTTTCAAGGTTGCTATATGATCTCTTCCATGAATGTTAGAGATAATATATTACTTCCAGCTATTGCGATAAAGAGACGTGTTGATCAGAAATACTATGACTATGTTATTGAGAAACTGGATATTTCTGACAAACTGGATGATATGCCTGCTGTTTTATCTGGTGGAGAGAAACAGCGGGTTGCCATAGCTAGAGCGCTTATTAATAGACCCGTTGTTATTCTTGCTGATGAACCGACCGGAAATTTGGATAGCCATAATAGTGAAGTAGTATTCAATTTATTGATAGAGTGTGCAAAAGAAACACATAGCTCTTTACTATACGTAACACACGATAAGTCTAAAGAAGCTCTTGCCGATAGACGATTGATGATGATTGACGGGAAAGTGTATGAAGCTGACTAAAAACATAATTAGAGCGCTTCTTCAAAATAGAAAATATACATTTTTATTATTTGCAATAGTGCTTTTGTCAGTGGTTGCGATAACCACAGTTATGAATATAATCAAGACAAATGAGACTATTATGTTGAATGATACATATGATACATACGGTAGTTATACTGTTCTTATTGAAGATTATACCGTAATTCCTCGATTGAAAGACATGGAGTCTGATAAAAGAATAGTATATGCACGTCCAATTTACGAAGAAACTGTATATGAAAATGAATGTTCGATGATCTACTATAAGACTACAGAGAATGCTTTGGGAGATATTGGCTGCAAGATAATTGATGGTACATTTCCAAAGGCTTCAAATGAAGTCATGGCAGAAAGGAGTTATTTATATTCATTAGGATTGATATCAGCCGACATGGTGGGTGCACGAATCTCATTGCCTGATCAGGACGGAGAACATTACACTGATTATAAAATATCAGGAGTTATGCAATTCGACAGTGCTGGCGCATCGAATGATGACGAAATCAGATTTGTATTTTTTAATGAACAACATCAGTATAATTGTGTATTGTTACAGATAAATGATCTTGAAAACTACGATAGAGTTCTTGATGAAATAACAAATGAATATAATATTAATCCCAACAAGTGTTTTATAAATTTTAATCTTTTTACTGTTTTGGGAATAATGACTGGTGAGAACGTGTTAACAGCAAATACACGGTTTTTTATGATTATTTATCTGATTATCATCCTTTGTAGTATGGTTGCTTTTTATAATATTTTGAAACTTTCTATCGAAGAAAGTAGAATTGATTTTTCGATTATAAATATGCTTGGAGTAAAGAAGGGGCTGATAATACTTGCTTATGTTACATATATTTTGGTTATAGTATTATGTGGTATTATTGTTGGTCTATTGATCTCATATAGTATAGCTCTTCCTCTTAGTTGTTTGTTTTTGATGGAGAAAATCTCTTATCCTGTAATCATAAGGTCAGTTAGGGGTAATTTGCTGTTAGGAAGTATAAGCTCTTATCTATTAATAATTGGAATCGTATTATTGCCGATCGCATACCGACTATATAATCTATCTGCTGTAGAGATTTTTAATAATCAGCGTTTTGTCAGCAAGAGCAGAAAAGGCAAACCTTTATTTTCTATAGAAAAGAAAAAGAAGAATATTATAATCGAACTTGCAAAAAACTGTATGAGAAATAGCAAGATCAATCTTGCAACTAACACAGTTGCTGTAGGCCTAGTTATTTCTTTACTAGTTATAGGCATGTATTTCATCAAAGTAAATATTCAGGCTTTCGGTTATAGCTGTCCCTATGATTTCAAGATTGAATTTGATATGGATTACGATGAGTCTGAACAGGAATGCTTTTATATGGAAGCGCTTAATAACCACTATATGGTTGTTAAACCTGATTACTCATCGGTATTAACAGCGAAATTTGATTCGAACGTTCTCAATAATGATTATGTTTCATATTTGGGCAAACGAAATTCCACTGATATTGGTATGACTTTAGGTTACTCTCAATATGTGAAGTTAGGAGTTGTGGTTTTAGGTTATGATGATTCGCAAATAAATGCATTAATGAATAGTAATGGTAAAGATAATTTGGTGCTGAATCCGAATCAAGCAATAGTCCTCTCGAATACAATACCATTAAGAGGAGATGAAGGGTTCCCTTTATCTTTCGGCGTAGGTGATATAATAGAATTTGAATCGGGGGGAAGATATCCTGTAGAAGTAGTAAGCGTTGTTGATAAATTGAAAGAATATCCGAGCGGGCTCTGTAATATGGTCTGTGTTGTGGTGAAAGAAGAAACATTTAAAACATTGACAGGTAAAACATATCCGGATGTGTTTTATGTTAATTCAGTAAAAGGTTATGAAAGAGAAACAGAAGTGTTTCTTTCTGGAAATGATGGTTCAACCTTAACAATACCAGAAGAGCAGGAACAATATTTGATCAAATCAAATCAGATACTTCGCAGAGTTGTAATTCTGTTTTCTGCATTAATATTTGTTACGGCAGCAGTATCAATATACTGTTCCATTTATACAAAAATCCATATTAACATCAGAGATCTGATCACATTAAGATGTATAGGAATTTCGAAGGACAAACTGAGTTTAGCAAACAGTCTGGAAATATTGTTGATTTATATATGTGGATGTGGATTGTCATTTTTGATTTCCTATATCATAACTAGAAGTATTCAATCGCTGATGTTAGGAGATCTAGGAAACTATCTCTATAGTTTTCCTGTTGGTATATTTATCTCAGCATGCTTGTTGGTTGTGTTGATATTACCATTATGTATAATTCCTATAGTTTTACGAATAAATAGAATAGATACACTTCTATATATTAAGAGTGAAAATCAATAAAATGTGAGGTGAATAAGATGAAAAAAAAGATAATACGTAGGATTATAATAATTGTTTTTGCAGTGTGCTTTTTGGGGTTGATATTTTCGCAGATCGTTTTTCCTGTCCGTTTTAGTCCTCTGAAAGTTGAATGCGTAAAATGGGATGCTGTCTATCCTTCAATTGAATATAAGGCTGAAACGACTAATCGGGGAGAATTGGAAGATGGGACTTATGTATATTCATTCAATGGTGAATTACCGTCTGACAATCCGGAAGATTATATGTCAATTTATTGTTATTTCATGGCATCCAGTAATTGCTTAATTGATAAATTCAATATTAATGCGATTTTGAAAGACGCAGCTATCTATAAAGAAAAAATACTATTTGTGACTCAAGCAGATGCAGTATATGGCTATAGGATCGGTCGTCTTGAACAAACAGAATGTTATGTCATTTTAGATGTATATGTTGGAGATATGAATGAAATGCAGATTCAAGAGCTTGTAAGAGGGATAGAAATAGATATAAGGGTATATGGTGACTATATTGGACAACGAGAAGGAAAGGTCATGTATAATAAATGCGAAAATATTACATTGGAAAATACTCTTTCTTCAGATGATTAACCATAATTGTTAACAAGTGTCTTGTGAAGCAAGCTCAAAAGATGAAATGATCTGTCTTAAAGGTAGGTTAATATGGTTGCTGGTTCGGATATTCTCACGATAGTTTTAGTTGTAATAAGCTTGCTCTTGCTTATAGGCGGGATCGTTTTGCTCGTAAGATCCATAAAGAGCACGATCAGAAAGAAGAAGCGTATCGGAGGTATCATCGGCGCTGTCATCATGATCACTTTTTCGTTCATTATCGGGGCCTTTGGGCTGTTCTTTCTTTTTGTGTGGGTCGTCTCTTCAGCGGGAGCGGCATGATAAAACAGTGATCAGAACTGCTTCATGCGTTGTCTTTGATCCCTGATAGTATCGATCGGTCGGAGCTTTCAGGGAACTGTTTTCAAAAAACTGTTGACAATCGGAAAAGAGGTGATAAAATAACCTCATAAACATAAAACCTACCAATCCGATAGGATTGCTGGAAATTGAAAGAAAGAAGGACAGCAACATGGCATTTTATGAATCTATTACAGAATTAGTAGGCAAGACACCGATCGTTAAGCCCGTTAATTACAACAAGAAGAACGCTCCCAACGCGAACATCTTCGTAAAGCTCGAGTACCTGAATCCCGCAGGATCCGTAAAGGACAGGATCGCAAAGGCGATGATCGAGGACGCTGAGGCAAAAGGCCTTCTCAAGGAAGGTTCGGTCATCATCGAACCCACCAGCGGCAACACCGGAATCGGTCTTTCCGCGATCGCTGCAGCCAAGGGCTACAGGATCATCATCACGATGCCTGAGACGATGAGCGTCGAGAGAAGAAACCTCATGAAAGCTTACGGCGCAGAGCTCGTACTGACAGACGGGACCAAGGGCATGAAGGGCGCTATCGCCAAGGCAGATGAGCTTGCAGCAGAGATCCCCGATTCATTCATCCCCGGCCAGTTCGTCAATCCCGCTAACCCTGCTGCCCACAAGGCAACAACCGGTCCCGAGATCTGGGAAGATCTGGACGGCAAGGTAGACATCTTCGTAGCCGGCGTAGGCACAGGCGGAACGATCTCCGGTATCGGCGAGTACCTTAAGTCCAAAAATCCCGACGTAAAGGTCGTCGCTGTTGAGCCTGCAGGATCCCCCGTGCTCTCCAAGGGCCAGTCCGGCGCACATAAGATCCAGGGCATCGGCGCAGGCTTCGTGCCTGATACTCTTAACACAGGTATTTACGATGAGATCATCGCAGTCGAGAATGAGGATGCTTTCAAGACAGGCAAGGCCATCGCAAGAACAGACGGTATCCTCGTAGGCATCTCTTCCGGGGCCGCCCTCTATGCTGCAACGGTCCTCGCATCAAGACCCGAGAACGCAGGCAAGAACATTGTTGCCCTGCTCCCTGATACGGGCGACAGATACCTTTCAACTCCTCTTTTCGCAGAGTAATTACTTTCCTTAAAGCCATAGTTACATAAGCCTGGGGATGTTCCGCGAGTTGTCCGGGACATCCCTTTATTTGTTGTGGGTTATAATATAGGATAGAATTATTCTGTAAAAGTAATATAATAGTAAAACCGAAATTTCGGGCGAAAAACAACAGGGGGATCTGAAATTGGATCGCAAACCGAGTTCGAGGATCAAGCACATCGATTTCATAATAATCGATCTTTTGGCCTTGGAAATATCATTTATCGCTTCGTACCTTCTGAGGTTCTCGAGCGATTTTGACACGCCCGCAAACTACACCCAGTTCAATATCTACACCCTTCTCATATACCTGATAATAATCTTCCTGTTCCCCTTCCACAGCGGGATATTGAAGAGAGGTCACTTTGCCGAGTTCTATATGGTCCTTTTCCAGGACATAGCGGAGTTTGCTGCTATCCTGCTGCTCCTCTTCGCATTGCAGACCATACAGATCCACTCGCGTATCTTTGTCGGAACCTTCTTCCTTCTGAATCTCTTCCTGCAGTTCCTGGCAAGGGAACTTTGGAAGAAGTTCGTCCTCAACAGGATGAGCAAGTCCGGCAACAAGATCCACGTCATTATCGTCACCTATAGGGAGAATGCCCAGTTCATGGTCGATAACCTGATGGGAGGAAAACTCGATATCTATCAGGTCGACCGCATCATGCTCCTCGATAAGGACAACAGATATGAACCGATCAACGGCATCAAGGTCGTTTACCGCAACGACATCGCAGAGCTCCTTCGCACCCATGTAGTTGACGAGGTCTTTATCGGCTCGAAAACGAGAGAGGTCAAGGATACGGGCCGCCTTATCAGCTGGTTCCTGTCCATGGGTATCGCCGTTCACGTCATGAGTGACATCTTCATCAACGAAGTTCCCAACATGACAGTCGACAAGATCGGCAACATGACTTTCATCAGTTCCACCATGACGCCGATAACACCCGAGCAGAAGGCCATGAAGAGGGCTGCCGACATCTTCGTATCTATCATAGGGCTGATCCTGACGGGGTTATTCTTTATCATTTTCGCGCCGATCATTGTCATACAGTCGCCGGGCCCCGTCTTCTTCAAGCAGACCAGGGTCGGACTCAACGGACGCAAGTTCACGCTCTATAAGTTCAGGTCCATGGAAATGGGCGCCGATGAGAAGAAGGCCGAACTCCTCAAGGATAACGAGGTCAAGGGCCAGATGTTCAAGATCAAGGACGACCCCAGGGTCATCCCGATCGGCAGGTTCTTAAGGAAGACCAGCATAGACGAGTTCCCGCAGTTCCTTAATATCCTCAAGGGCGACATGAGCCTTGTCGGAACCAGACCGCCGACGCTCGACGAGTTCGAGCATTACAGGCCCGACCATATGTCCAGGCTTGCGATGAAACCCGGCCTTACGGGCATGTGGCAGATATCGGGAAGATCCGAGATAAAGGACTTCGAGGAAGTCTGCGAACTCGACAGATACTATATCTCCAATTTCAGCATCCCTTTGGACATGGAGATAATCTTAAAGACCATCCGCGTGGTATTGACCAGAAAAGGCGTATAAGATCAGATGACGTAATCGTCTCCCGCTTCGGAAGAATGATTGATTATGTCCGTTATCGTTATTCCCTCAAGATATTCGTTAATGACTTTAGAAAGGCCCTTCCAGACGGGAAGAGTGGGGCAGCCTGCCGAACGGCTGCAGATGAATTCGGGGTCGGTGCTGTCGAGGCAGGCAACGGGTTCAAGGCTTCCTTCAGTCAGCCTTAAGATATCCGCTACCGTTATGTCATCGGGGCTCTTGGCCAGACGGTAACCGCCGCCGAAGCCTCTTTCGGTGATCAGGATCCCGCCCTTGTTGAGAAGGGGCACGATCTGTTCCAGGTATTTCTTGGAGATATCTTCTCTTTCCGCAAGTGTCTTAAGCGTCGTAAGACCGTCCTTATCGTGTCTTGCAAGATCGACTATTATCCTTAAAGCGTAACGTCCTTTTGTAGAAATCTTCATGTGATAAATCCCCGTTGTTGAATAATCTCTTACCAGATGATTATAATATAAACATGAAAGAAGTGGCATCCTTAAATGAGAGCAAAAGAGAAAATCCCCTTAAAGGCAATATAACTTTAAGTTATAAGGTCCTGGCGTCTTGTGCCCTCATCTGGCTCGTTATTCCGGTAATGCTCTTCTGCGCGTCTTACCTGAATATCCTCCCGGGGATAATCCTGACGCTGATATTCATAGCGATCCTGTTTTTGGCCATAAGGAAACTTGATGAAAGGAAGTTTGAGATCCCCGTAAAGTACCTGATCGCCTTCATCCTGCTTGCGGTCTTCATAAGCATCCTTTCGGGAGTCGGAGAATATATCTATTCGCTCCAGGACCATTCATACAGGAGAGCCATCCTTAACGACCTCGTAAACTACAAGTGGCCCGTCATCTACGACATGTCCACCCAGACTGATCCCCAGGTCATCAACATCACAGGCAGTTCCGGAAGGGCGGCTTTCTGCTATTACTTTGTCTACTGGATACCGGCTGCGGTCGCGGGAAAGATTTTCGGCAACAGCATAGCCGTTGCAAATCTCGTCCTGATGCTCTGGACGGCCGTGGGCGTATTCTTAACCCTTGTCGCCATGTCTTTTTATTCCGGCAGGGCAACCTTGATGTCGGCTTTCTTCTACATTTTCTTCGGCGGACTGGATGTCATCCCCTACTTTGTCCACGAGATCACGGGATATCAAGACTGGCTCTGGCTCGAAGGCTGGGTCCCTCACATGAGCTATATATGCAACTTCGAAAACCTCGGCAACGTCTTCCACCAGGCAGTCCCGTGCTATCTGATATGCGCGATGCTCCTCATCAGCAGGAGACCATCGAACCTGGGTCTCGGCTGCGGGCTGCTCTTCTGCTACTCTCCCTGGGCCGTGATAGGGATCCTGCCGATCACGATCGCCAAGATCTTCGATAAGGAGAATCTCAAGCGCGGAGTGAAGGAGATAATGAAGGACGTCGTGTCTCCGGTCAACATCGCCTCGGTAGCCGTGCTGCTCTTCGTATTCGTACCTTTCTATCTTTCGACTTCGGGCCTGTCGAGTGAAAAGGGCTTTACGGCTTCGTTCTACGGCAATATCCCCAAGTTCATCCTCTGCTATCTGCTTCTCATACTTCTGGAAGTCGTACCTGCCGCAGCGATAGTCTTCTCAAAGAAAAAGAGAGATATAGTCTATATCGTATCCGTTGCCACGCTCCTTATCATCCCCATGTTCAAGATAACCTACCAGAATGACTTTGCGATGAGAGCTTCCATGCCGGGCCTGTTCATACTGGCGGTCATGGTCTGTGAAGCATCTGTCAAAGCCTTCGACAAGGACAGGGAGAACAGCAAAAACGGTATTAAGTACAAGTTACGCGAACTGGTAAAGCCTGCCATAGCAACTTTGCTGATACTCTTAATGACCTTCCCGGCTGCTCATCAGATGCTCGTCGTAGTGGGTTCCACGCTGACAGGCGACAAAGGTCCCGAGGACTGCATCGGCTCTTTCGGCAACATAAAAGCGCCGGAGCTTGCCGCTTCGATCAAAGAGCAGTTCTATGTGGAAGATTACGAGGATAGTTTCTTCTTCAGGTATCTTGCCTGAGATTATCCTCTGACTTGATATATATCGGGCGGGCCTTGGTCTCGACATAGATCCTGCCGATATATTCTCCGATAAGCCCCAAAGCCATCAGTACGAGTCCTCCGATGAAGAGGATGAAGCAGAGGAGGGAAGGGTAACCTGCGTTTGTTGTCCAGATCTTTCCGATTATCGCTCTTATGAAGTAATAGAGCATGTAAGCAAAGGCGCCGAAAGCCAAAGTCATGCCCGTATAAGTCGCGATCCTCAAAGGAGCGATCGTAAATGCGACGATGCCGTCTACTGCATATTTAAACAGTTTCCAGAAGCTCCATTTGGTCTCGCCGGCGACTCTCTCCACATTCTCATGTTCGATCCAGCGGGTCCTGAAGCCGACCCAGGCAAAGATACCCTTGGAGAAACGCTGTTTCTCGCCCATGGCAAGGATCGCGTCGACCACCTGTCTTCTCATGAGCCTGAAGTCCCTTGCGCCGTCTGCGATCTCAACGTCGCACATCTTGTTGATCAGCTTGTAGAACATTCTTGCAAAGAATGATCTGATCTTGGGTTCGCCTTTGCGCGTTACTCTTCTTGCCGCGACGATATCACAATCGTTGTTGTCAAGAGACGTGATCATGTCGGGAAGGAGGGAAGGGGGATCCTGCATATCCGCATCCATGATGGCGATATATTCACCGCGGGCTGCTTCCATGCCTGCGTACATAGCGGCTTCCTTGCCGAAATTGCGGGAGAAGAATACATATCTTACATCCTCGTCGGATTCAGCCAGTCCTTTGATGACTTCTGCCGTCTTGTCACGGCTTCCGTCGTTAACGAAGATGAACTCGAATTCCTTATCCTTGTCCTTATAACCGTCTCTGACTTCGCAGACGGCTTTGTAGAGATGAGGAAGAGCAGCTTCTTCGTTGTAACAGGGTACGACCAGACTTATTAGCATATGTTATTCAGCCCCTCCTTAGATTGAAAGATATGCGATAATTAATTATAATCAAAAAATCAAAAGAATTGTACATAGAAACTGTGTAGAGGGGACTTTGGAAAATGAAGGAAGTTGTTGCGCTGGAAGAGAAGAACCGCCTAAGGATCAGGACTGCGCCTTTTATCGCAGCAGGACTTACGCTCGTCTGTTATATCTTCCTCTGCCTCATCTGCGAGATATTCCCCTTCGGAAAATTCCTCTTCAGCTTAAGCGACATGACGGCCCAGTACGTTCCGTTCCTTTCGCTCTACAACAACAAGATGCATGCCCTGGATCCCGCGAGGCTCATTTCAAATCTTACATATTCTTCGCAGTCGGGTCTCGGAAAGAACTTCATGTCGACATTCGGCTACTATCTTGCAAGCCCGTTTAACCTCATCTATCTCCTGATGGATTCTTCCGCAGTCGAAGGATTCGTCGTTATAGCGATCCTCCTGAAGCTCACTTTGTCTTCGGCATTCATGTGCCTTTTCCTCGATGAAAGGTCGGAAGACAAGAACTCGAAGATGCCCATACTCCTGTCGATGATCTATGCCTTCTCGTCCTACGTGGTGGCATACGGCTTCCAGATCATGTGGCTCGACGGATACATGCTCTTACCGCTCCTTCTCTATTTTGCGGAAAGGTTCATGAAAACGCGCAAGTACATGGGGCTTACCGTTACGCTCCTGATCCTCTTCATATCGAATTACTACATTGCTTACATGGCAGGCATCATGAGCTTTATCTATCTTGCTGCCCGCCTCTATGTCGAAAAGAAGCCGCTTAAGGAATCGCTGAAGCTTCTCGCAAGATATGTCATGCACGCCGTGTTAAGCGGCATGATCGTCTGCTTCATGCTGCTCCCGACGGGTCTTGATACCATCATGTCGGCAGATAAGACCGTTTATGCCCAGTCGAACGATTTCATAAGGACTGACATAATACAGTTCATAGGACAGTTCTTCCTCGGTGAGACCGGAGAGTTTGCGGATGTCATGCCTTACAATCTCCCCTGGCTCTTCTTATCGCTCCTTGTCACTTCACTGACCGTGATATACATAGTGAGCCCGGTATATAAGGGCCGTGTGAGAAGGGTGCATATAGCAGGGATAGTGTTTATGTTCCTGTCTGTCTCGATATCCTTCATCGATGTCGCATGGCAGGTCTTCGATGAGCCGAACTGGTTTTCACACAGGCACGCTTTCGTATTCTTCCCCCTGATGATCCTCATAGCACAGAGGGCGGTAGCTTCGATCAAAGAAGTCTCGCGCAGGCATCTTGCCATATCCTACGGGATCCTGCTCGGCATGCTCTTCGTGGTGGGAGCTCTGGGAGATCTTAAGAAATATGACGAGGTCTTCCTCTATAACCTCGTATTCATAAGCATCTATTTCCTGATCTTCTTCCTGCTCGGCAAGAAGGACTGGGGAAAGCAGTTTGCAGACATGCCGAGGATATTGCCCTTCCTGATGGCGCTCTTCGTATGCTTCGAGGGGATCTATCTTGAACCCATGCTCTCCAAGGATCTTGCGACCTTCACGATCTATGAGGGCGTTGCGGCAGATTACAACAATTCCATCTATGCGATGCAGGAACTGGGAGAGGTCTCCAAGCTCGTCGAAAACGAGACCGGCGCCCGCCGTGCCGAGAACGAGAGGATATCTTCTTATTCATCCCGTTACATAGTCAATGAGGGAGAAGCGATGTTCGGCAACTTCAAGGGCATGTCCTTCTTCAATTCGAGCTCGAACAAGTATCTTTACAGGTATCTGAAGCAGTTGGGCTACAATGTCAACTTCAATTACTTTGCTGCAACATACAGTTACAGCGCTCCTTCGACGGATGCTTTCTTCTCTATAGGAACGGTAGCGTCCCTCAAGGATTATAAACTGGCGGGCAAGGCCGGCACCGACGCTTTCGGCTGCGGCTATAACTACTATGCAAACAACAATGTTTTGGATCTCGGCTTCGCAGTGGATCCCAAGGCATATGACTTCGATTTCTATCAGCTCGAAAAGGCTCAGGACAACAAGGACTATTTCGCTTTCCAGAACGAATGGTACCGCTCCATGTTCCCTGACCGGTTCAAGGAGGATTTCTTCAAGAGCCTTTCCGACGATGAGATAGGTCAGCCCAAAGTGACCAATGCGATGTCCTACGATCCCGAACAGTACAAGTCCAATGCGCAGATCCTTGAAGCGAGCGAGCTCGCAAGCGGTGCCAGGGAGCAGGACAAAGAGAATGTCAAGGCGGATACAGATCCTCTGGGTCTCGAAAATACCGTTGCCGACAAGGCCCTGGCTTCTTCGGATGTCTATTACAGACAGTCCGAGAAGATCCCCATGGTCATAGAATATGAATTCAAGGCGCCTACGACCAGGGAGATCTACCTTAACATGTCCGTTCCTTCGACCATGTCTGAATGCAGGATATACTGCAACGGCATCCAGCTTCAATATGCTTCCGAAGGAACCTTCTATTCCCAGATAATAAGGCTCGGCGCCTTTGAAGAAGGTCAGGATGTCAAGGTATCGATCCTTGCCGACTGTGACAAGTTCGTTATCCAGGATCTTAATGTCGGCTACTTTGATTACGATGTATTCAACAGCCAGTTCGATGAGATCGACAGGTCTGAAGTCTCCCTTAAGGAGTTCGAGGACGGATATGTTTCATTCGACTGCAACGTCAAGGCCGGCAAGAAAGTCCTGACGACCATCCCTTACGAGAAGGGCTGGACCTTGAAGATAGACGGCAAAGAAGCGGAGATCACTCCTTACCAGGATGCCCTGATAGGATTTGACATGCCGGAGGGCGCGCATGTTGCCGAACTGACCTTTACGGCACCCGGAACGAAAGCGGGAATAGCCGTGTCCGTTGCAGGCGTGGTCCTTCTGGCGGCATTTGCCCTTTATGAATCCGTTTTCGCAAAGAAGAAAGATACGAAGAAGGCTGAGGCAAAGCCCCTTCCCGTGAAGGAAACAGAAACAGAAGAAATTAAAAAAGACTAAGGTCTGGAGGTAATAAGATGAGTTTTATTGAGTTGTACGATCTTTGGGCAAATGACCCTTTCTTTGATCAGGAGACAAGAGACGAGCTCCTTACGATCAGGGATGACAAGGCTGAGATCGAAGACAGGTTCTATAAGGACCTTGATTTCGGTACGGCAGGTCTCAGGGGCGTTATCGGTGCCGGAACCAACAGGATGAACCGTTATACGGTTGCCAAGGCCACGACGGGACTTGCAAGATACATCCTGGACTTAGGCCCCGAGAATGTTAAGAGGGGCGTTGTCATCTCCTACGATTCCCGTAATTATTCACCCGAGTTTGCAGAGGTCACCGCAACGACCCTTGCAGCTTACGGCATCCCGAGCTACCTTTCCGACGAGCTCCGTCCGGTTCCCGTGGAGAGTTTCTCGGTAAGATACTTTAACGCTGTCGCAGGCGTCATGATCACCGCTTCCCACAACCCCGCAAAATACAACGGTTACAAGGTCTACGGCGAAGACGGCGGCCAGGTTCCCCCGGAAGCAGCCGGCAAGATCATGGAATACATTCAGGCCATAGACGACATAAGGACCATGAAGTCGGTCTCCATGGAAGAAGCAAGGGCAGCTGGACTCGTAAAAGACTTCGGCCCCGAGATCGACGAAGCATATAACAAGATGCTGACAGGACTCGTCATCGACAAGGAATCCATAGAGCGCAATGCTGACATGAGCATCGTCTATACTCCTCTTCACGGTTCAGGCAACAAGCCCGTAAGAAGGATCCTCGAGACCGTCGGCTTCACCAATATCCATGTCGTTAAGGAACAGGAACTCCCCGACGGCAACTTCCCCACGGTCAAGCTTCCCAACCCGGAGGACCCCGCGGCTCTGGCAATGGCGATCGACCTTGCCAAGAAGACGGATGCTTCACTCGTCTTCGGTACGGACCCCGACTCCGACAGGATCGGCGTTGCAGCCCGCTGCGTAGTTGACGGGGAGGTCACATACAAGTGCTTCACGGGCAACCAGATGGGCCTGATGCTCCTGGATTATGTACTGTCTTCCAAGAAGAGGCTGGGAACGCTGCCCGATAAGTCTTTCGCCGTTACGACGATCGTTTCCACCAAGCTCGCATCTTCCGTATGCGCATCTTTCGGAGTCGAGCTCCAGGAGACACTGACCGGCTTCAAGTTCATCGGCGAGAGGATCAAGGACGACGACGAATTCGGAGACAAGCACTTCCAGTTCGGTTTCGAAGAGAGCTACGGCTATCTTTCCGGCCGTGACGTCCGTGACAAGGATGCCGTTGTTGCCGCCATGCTGATCTGCGGAATGGCTGCCCAGTCTTTCGATGAGGGCAAGACACTTGCCGACAGGCTCGAAGACGTATATGCAAAGTACGGATTCGGCGCAGAGAAGACGCTGAGCTTCACTCTCGAAGGCAAAGAAGGCATCGAGAAGATCGCAAACTGCATGAAGGACATGAGGTCTGCCCTGGAAGACTGCGGAGATTCAGAAGATGCAAAGAAGCTCCTGCCCGGCTGTGACGTAACAGCCGTAAGGGATTACGATACATCAGTAAGATATGAGTTCACGGCAGAAGGCGTTAAGAAGACGCCCATTACCCTGCCCAAGTCCAATGTCCTCCTTTACGAGTTGGGAGGCGCCAAGGGCCTGGACTGGGCCTGCGCAAGACCTTCCGGTACCGAGCCCAAGCTCAAGATCTACATGGGCATCTACGATTCCGACAGGGATCAGGCCCTGGATAATCTCGGCAAGGCAGAGAAGGACATAGTCTCTTTCGTGGAGGAAGAGCTCAGATAAGGCCTTTGACCTTAGGGATTACATAATTGAAGACGGCATCCGCAAAGCCATTTTCCTCACAGGAAAGGGCAGTGTAGGATGCCTTTTCCTTTATGTTATCGTCGGCGTTGCCCATGGCGATGCCGCAGCGGGCTGCTTCGATCATGGAAAGATCGTTCTCGGAATCACCGATGGCAAAAGTGTTTTCCCTTGATATCCCGAGGTGATCGGCAAGTATCATCAGGGTCTTGCCCTTGGTGGTGCCCGGGGTCATGATGTCTAAGAGCGCCGGACCCGAGAAGCACACTTCGAGCTCCGGATCCTTAACGAGCAGTTCCGTCATGGCGGGATCCGGGTTTTGGAGCAGGAACTTGTTCACGGGCGGTATGGGATCCGTTGTCCTGTCTATGTAAAAAAGAGGAGCCTTCTTATCTTCGGGGACACCCTCGTTATAGCGTTCGCAGAACCATCTCCTGTCAGAATCGGGCGCGAAGAATATCCCTTCGGTGCTGTAAAGGGTAGCATCGGCGTGCGCGTCCAGCATCATATAGAGCATATTCCGGGCCTTTTCCGGATCGAAATCGGCGGAGAAGATGTGTTTTCTCGTCCTGTGATCGAAAAGGGCCCCTCCGTTGCCGGTGATGAGAGGGACGTCGATCAAGGCGGCGTCAGCGAACTTGGAGACCAGGTATGACGACCTCCCCGTTCCCAGGGTCAGTGCCACGCCTGCGTCCTTCAGTGCAAGACAGGCCCTGAGGTTCTCTTCCGGTATGTCCTCGCCCGGCATCAGGAGAGTGTAATCCATATCTGCTGCAAATAAATATTCGTAACTCATGGGAATATGATATTGGAAAGGGACGCGATTGACAAGGACTCGTGATTTTTACTGACTTGCCTTTTATTTACCTCAAATTTTTAAACATTTTGTGGTGGAAGTTACATTGAAATAATGACTGAACATGAGTATCATATCAGAGGACAAAAGAACTATCTTCTGAAAGCGGGTATTAGATATTTTATGAAGAAGAGTGGAATGCAGGGTTACGGTGCTCCTTCAGGAGCAAGACAGCCTAAGGGAAATGTAAGATCAGCGAACGGACAGGTCCGTTCCAACGGAAACAGTTACGCAGGCTCAAGGTCTGCTTCTTCCGCATCCAGACAGGGCGGATCATCATATTCGGAATTCAGGGCTCCCCAGAAGACTGGCGCAAAGCCGGCTTCCAAGGCTCAGGCTTCCAGGAAGACAACCAAGAAAAAGAAGAAGTCCGGCGGGAAAGCAGCCGGCGTTGTCGTATTCCTGGTCCTTGCCGCTGCCGTCGCAGCTGCAGTCCTTTGGTTCAACGGCACGATCTCCGCTTGGCTTGCCGAGAAGGTTGATGTTACACTGGCTGACGGCACGACCGAGACCATGGCTCTCACAGAGGCATATGATGCGATCAACATCAATACATTCGCTCCCGGTATCGTTATCGACAACATAGCAGTCGGCGGTATGACACTTGAGCAGGGTAAGGCAGCAGTTGCAGCAGCCCAGCCCGAGCGCCCCATTGACATCAACATCGATCTTAAACTTGACGGCAAGACGATCGATCTGGATCTGGGTTCCCTGGGTCTTGAGTCAAATCTGGATGAGGTCGTAAATGAGGCTTATTCCTATCTTAAGCCCGTTGAAGGAGATGAGGAGGATGCTGATGCGGTCGTTGCAAAGTTCAACGCCATCCAGCAGCTCCAGAAGACACAGAAGACATATAACACCGCTTACACGGTCAAGTCCGAGGGCATCCACGACATTGTTAACAAGGTCCTCAAGCCTTATGTAGTCGAGATGAAGAACGCCGAGATCACCGGCTTCAATACCGAGGCATTAAAGTTCAACTATACCCCTTCCAACAAGGGTTATGACATCAATATTGACAAGGCAGCCAAGGACGTCAAGGAGATGCTCGACAGCGCACAGTATCAGGGTGTTGTCGATGTCGATGCAAATATCACGGAGCCCACTCTTACCGGCGAATACATCGAAGCAAACTTCGGTCTGAGGTCTTCGGCATATTCCACCACATCACCTAACTCCAACCGTAACAAGAACATAACCCGTGCATGCGAGCTTATGAACGGAAAGATCCTCAATCCCGGAGAGCAGTTCTCCTACAACGGTGTTGTCGGACAGAGGACCAAGGCCAACGGATTCTACGAAGCAACTGTTATCCTCGGCGGCCAGTACGAGAAGGGTATGGGCGGAGGAATCTGCCAGACCAGCACGATGCTCTACGACGCAGTCCTCAAGGGAGACCTCAAGGTAGTCAGCAGACATACCCACGCATGGCCTTCGGACTATGTCGATGTCGGACTCGATGCAACCGTTGACTACGGCAACCTGGATTTCGTTTTCGAGAACAATACCCAGTATCCCATCGTTATCGTTGCTTACTGGAAGTCTTCCGACAGGACCTGTCATGTGGAGATCTACGGTGACAAGCTCCCCAACGGACAGAAGATCAAGCTCTCCACCAAGATCACATCCAAGACAGAGCCTTCCGGCACTGAATATGTTGCCAACAACGAGATGGCTGTAGGCACTACCAACACCGTGCGTGCCGCTCACACCGGATATGTGGCCGTAAGCTACCAGGTATGGCTGGATGCCGACGGCAACGAGATCGACCGCAAGGAAGTAACAACATCCAGATATAATGCTTACAAGAAGAGAGTCGAAGTCGGCACCAAGTATGTCGACGGCGTGATCGGCAAGCTCGATCCCGCGACAGGCAAGGTCACCAGACCTGACGGATCTCCCGATCCTGCGGATACATCATCTTCTGATACCAAGCCTACGGATTCCACACCCGCACCTACTTCCGATACCAAGCCTACCGATAACACATCGGACAGCACGAAGGCCACCAAGGATACCAAAGCCACCGAGCCTTCCAAGGATACAAAGAAGACAAAGGCATCTGTTGACGACGGCGGTTCCGGTGACGGAAATGACTCTTCAGGAGACTGACGGATAACATAAAATGCTCTTAATGCGGGCTGTCCTTCCGGGGGCAGCCTGCTTTGTTTTTCGAAAAGAATTAAACGACATATGTCGTTATAAACAAAGTTATTTTGCAAACTACAGCCTGCAAGGGGATAAAGTCGCTCTCTATTATTATTATATGGGTGCTATAATATTTTAGTTAAAAAGCAGTTACGACTGACTATTCACAAATTTCATGAAGAAGGAGAATAATCTATGGCACGTGAACTTAAGAAAATGACCATGGACGGTAACACGGCTGCTGCTTATACCTCGTATGCATTTACCGAGAACGCAGCTATCTATCCTATCACGCCGTCGTCACCAATGGCTGATTACACGGATCAGTGGGCCCAGGAGGGCAGAAAGAACATCTTCGGACAGACAGTAAATGTCGTCGAGATGCAGTCTGAAGGAGGTGCAGCCGGTGCGGTTCACGGATCATTGGCTACGGGTGCTCTTACTACAACATATACGGCATCCCAGGGCTTGCTCCTCATGATCCCTAATATGTACAAGATCGCAGGTGAGCTTCTCCCTTGCGTATTCCATGTATCTGCAAGAGCTCTTGCAGCTCACGCTCTCAACATCTTCGGTGACCATGCAGACGTCATGGCCTGCCGTCAGACAGGTTTCGCAATGCTCTGCTCCAACTCCGTTCAGGAAGTTGCAGACCTCGCAGCTGTTGCACACCTTTCCACCATCAAGAGCAGAGTTCCTTTCCTGCACTTCTTCGACGGTTTCCGTACATCCCACGAGATCCAGAAGATCGAGCTTATGGATTACGAAGACCTCGCAGAGCTCGTAGATTACGATGCAGTTGCAGCTTTCAGAAAGAGATCTCTTTCTCCTAACCATCCTACACTCCGCGGTACAGCCCAGAACCCTGACATCTACTTCCAGGGCAGAGAGGCTTCCAACCCCTTCTATGAGGCAATCCCCGAGATCGTTGAGTACTACATGGGTAAGATCAACGAGATCCGCGGCACAGATTACAAGCTTTACAACTACTACGGTGCACCCGATGCTGAGCGTGTCATCATTGCCATGGGTTCCGTTGACGAGACTATCGAAGAGACTATCGACTACCTGACAGCTAAGGGTGAGAAGGTCGGACTCGTTAAGGTTCACCTCTACCGTCCTTTCGCTACAGAGAAGTTCCTCGAGGCTATCCCTGCTACAGCTAAGGCTATCGCAGTCCTCGACAGGACAAAGGAGCCTGGTTCTTTGGGCGAGCCTCTCTACCTCGACGTTTGCGCAGCATTCGCAGGCAAGAAGGATGCTCCCGTCATCATCGGCGGCCGTTACGGTATGGGTTCCAAGGATACAGTCCCGAACCACATCTACGCTGTTTACAAGGAGCTCGCTAAGGCAGATCCCAAGCCCAGATTCACTCTGGCTATCAACGACGACGTTACATACCTCTCGCTCGACGCTTCCGAAGCTATCGACGTTGCAAACGAGGGTACGATCTCCGCTCGTTTCTGGGGTCTCGGTGCTGACGGTACAGTCGGTGCTAACAAGAACTCCATCAAGATCATCGGCGACCACACGGATATGTATGCTCAGGCTTACTTCTCTTACGACTCCAAGAAGTCCGGCGGTATCACCATCTCCGACTTGAGATTCGGTAAGACACCTATCCGTTCCACATACCTCGTTAACATGGCTGACTTCGTTGCATGCCACAACCAGTCCTATGTTTACAAGTACGACATGCTCTCCACTTTGAAGCCCAACGGCACGTTCCTCCTGAACACACAGTGGACGGCAGAAGAGATCGACGCTAACCTCCCCGGCGAGATGAAGCGTTACATCGCTAACAACAACATCCAGTTCTACACGATCGACGCTGTTGCAAAGGCTAAGGAGATCGGTCTCGGCGGACGTATCAACACGATCTGCCAGTCTGCTTTCTTCAAGCTTTCCAACATCATCCCCGTAGACGAGGCAGTCGGATACATGAAGGCTGCTGCAAAGAAGTCCTACGGCAAGAAGGGTGACGATATCGTTAACATGAACTACGCTGCAATCGACGCAGGTGTTGATGCAGTCGTTAAGTACGACGTACCCGAGTCCTGGAAGACAGCTGCTGACACAGAACCCGCTAAGAGAGACGTTCCTGATTTCATCAAGAACATCGTTGACGTAATGAATGCACAGAAGGGTGACACTCTCCCCGTATCCGCATTCAAGGGCATCGAAGACGGTACATTCCCTCAGGGCACAGCTCAGTATGAGAAGCGCGGCACGGCAGTTGATATCCCTGTATGGGATGCAACAAAGTGTATCCAGTGCAACCAGTGCTCCCTCGTTTGTCCTCACGCTGCTATCCGTCCCTTCCTCCTCAACGAAGAAGAGGCAGCTGGCGCAACATTCGCAGTTGCAGATACAAAGCCTAAGGCATCTGAGAACAAGTTCCGTATGCAGGTTTCCGCTCTCGACTGCTTGGGCTGCGGCGTCTGCGTAACTGTATGTCCTGAGAAGGTTCAGGCGATCTCCATGGCTCCTCTCAAGGACAACATGGTCGAAGCCGAGAACTGGGAATACTGCATGGGTCTGTCCTACAAGGAGAACACACAGCCTAAGAACACAGTCAAGGGCAGCCAGATGGAGCAGCCTCTCCTCGAATTCTCCGGCGCTTGCGCAGGATGCGGAGAGACACCTTATGCTAAGCTCATCACACAGCTCTTCGGTGACAGGATGCAGATCTCCAATGCTACCGGATGTTCTTCCATCTGGGGCGGCAGCGCTCCTTCCATGCCTTACACGACCAACCACCTTGGCTTCGGTCCTGCATGGGGCAACTCCCTCTTCGAGGATAACGCTGAGCATGGTCTCGGTATGTACTTCGGTTACAAGCAGCTCAGGAACAGAGCTAAGAACCTCGTTGAAGAGACAGTAGCTAACACTTCTTCCGAGTCCCTCAAGGCAGCAGCTCAGGCTTGGATCGACGGCTTCACGACAGGTGAAGGCGCACGTGCCCTCGCTGATGCACTCGCTAATGAGCTCAAGGCTGAAGGTTCCGATGCCGCTAAGAAGGCTCTCGAGTATGAGGACTTCTTCATGAAGAGATCCCAGTGGATCATCGGCGGTGACGGATGGGCTTACGATATCGGTTACGGCGGACTTGATCACGTCCTGGCTTCCGGCGAAGACGTTAACGTTCTCGTTCTTGATACAGAGGTTTACTCCAACACAGGCGGACAGGCTTCCAAGTCCACACCTCAGGGTGCTGTTGCACAGTTCGCAGCAGGCGGTAAGAACATCAAGAAGAAGGATCTCGGCATGATGGCAATGAGCTACGGCTACGTATACGTTGCACAGTGCGCTATGGGTTCCAACTCTGCTCAGACCATCAAGGCATTCACAGAGGCTGAGGCTTACCATGGTCCTTCCCTCGTTATCTGCTATGCTCCTTGTATCAACCACGGTATCAAGGGCGGCCTCAAGGTAGCTCAGATGAGAGAGAAGGCAGCTGTTGAGTGCGGTTACTGGCACCTGTTCAGATTCAACCCTGCTCTTACTGCAGAAGGCAAGAATCCTTTCACACTGGATTCCAAGGATCCTCAGGGCGGCTACGAGGCATTCAATGCATTCCTCATGGCTGAGGTCAGATACAACTCTCTCCTCAAGAAGTATCCTCAGGATGTTGTTGAAGGTCTCTTCAACAAGTGCTATCAGGATTCCGTTGACCGTCTTGCTTCCTACAAGAGAAAGGCAGCAAATATCGAGATCTGATAAGATCATGAAATAATGAGGCCCGTCCGGATCTGACCGGACGGGCCTTTTTCATGCGTTTTTTGTGGTTTAGGCGGCAAAAGCGAAGAATGACATGTTCATCATGAAGTAAGGTTCCGTCATGTCCTGTCCTGAATCGTAGCAGTAGAGCAGGTTTTTTTCGCGGTCGATCTCGTAACTCGTGGCCGACCAGACGGGTTCGAAGAGACCGTTTTCGATCGGAAGGTCCTTATGCCATATGATATTGGAATCGGCAAAGTTGAAGCCTTTTATCTTCCAGTCGCCTTCAAGGCTCCTTTTCTCGTCGGTCATTCCGAAATAGTCGAGAGTATCCTTGCTGTTCAGCTGGAAGGTAACATCGCAGTGGTAGTAGTTATCCCCGATCTTTACGACCGTCCATTCATGTGATTCCGTATTGGAATTGTTAAGGGCTCCGCATGTCGTGGCATCCACGCCGACCTGAAGGAGGAGATAGGCATATGCGCCGGCGATCTCCTGGCAGATACCGTTGTCATACATCAGCGCGTGATAAGGATTGCAGCCCCTGGTGATGTCGTTGCCTGCCGCGGAGAAGTCGTATTCGAGCCTTTCCGTCTCGGACTTGTAGAGGGCCAGGGTCGATTCAAGATAACTGTCGTCCTCATAACAGGCCCTGTTGATAAGTTCGCATATCCTGGTCTTGAATTCTTCGACTTTTACAAGGTACTCGTCCTTCGGGATGGAATACTCCAGCTTATATGTGCCGTCTTTGTTCTTTGCTTCCTTGGTATCCATGAAGCAGACATATTCATCGGCTACGGGCAGACAGGTCCTGACAGTATCCCTGCACTGCTGATAGTATGCTTTCTTGTCGAGAGCTACACGGTCTTCGCCTGCAAGCACCGCATCGCAGTATCTGAAGAAGTTCTCCCTGAATCCCTCTCCGTAAGCCATGACGCATACCTCTGACAGAACATGGGGATTGAAGACATGATCCCTCGGGACGGGAACATAAGCTGAAGTGGTCGTAGTGGTCTCTTCGCTGCTTGTAGTCGTAACGGCAGTCGTGGTCGTCGTGATCTCAGATGTGGCGCTTGTTGGAGCCGCAGAGGTCGTGGTATCCGCAGGAACCTTACTGTTGCAGGAAGTAAGCAAAAGTGCCAAGGACAGGAAGGCAGCAGTAAGAATGGTCTTTTTGTTCATGGATATCCCCCTTGTTGTATAAAACTAATCTCATACTTATTATATAAGAACAGTCATTGCGTGTTATAATTAATAATCGAAAAAATACAGGGGACATCATAATGCCTAAGGATTTCAAGGATAGACTGCTCTTATCGGATACGGGGATACCCGATATCTTTGTCGCGAAATATGCGCAGTCCCTTACGCGTGATGCCCTTTTGCTCTATCTCTGGCTCATGATGAGGTTCGGGAGCGGCTCATCTTTCACCGAAAAGGATGTCAAGGAACTTAATATCTTCCCCGTCAGCGACACCGACAAGGTTATCGCAGATCTCCTTTCCGCGGGCCTTATCGGCAAGTCCGACAGGAAGTTCGTCATCACCGATCTCAAGGTCGTAGAGGTCGAGGAATATACAGCCGATGTCCTTGCCAGAGGATATGTCAACAATGACAAGGGAACGGGATCTGACGACAAGACCAGGGACGTTCTCGCTAACAGCATAAACAGCACCTTCTATCAGGGCTATATGCCTTATGTCTTCTACAGGCTTCTGGACAAGTGCCTCAACGAGTACAAGTTCGAAGGCCAGGTGGTCTATAAGCTCTTCGAATACGGCAAGGACAACAGGATAGACAGGGATTACATCGCCATGGAAAAGGTGGCATCCGACTGGTACAAGAAGGGCTACACGACCTGCGACAGGCTGGATTCCTTCCTTGAGGAGAACGGCAGGGTCAATAAGCTCAGGAAGGTCCTGGCTGCCCTCATGCACAGGAGGATGAACGAGAACGACATAGAGCACATAAAGAAGTGGGTCATGGCATACGATACCGATGAAGAGCTCTTGAGATATGCCTTCAGGGTAAACGACTACAAGGGCGAGATAAAGACGACTGACGTGGAGAACACCCTCTCCGCCTGGTATAAGGCGGGTGTTACGGGAGTTGAATCCGCTGTGGTATATGAAGAGGAACGCCATAAAGAGAACAAGAGCAAGTATTCGAGGAAGAAGGGGAGAGCCGGAAGTTCCTGGAAGACAGGTGCCGAAGCCGGCATCTTAGACGGCAGCGTGGCTGAGGAAGACAAGCCTTCCGCCGAGGAAGAACCTATTCCCGACGATATACTGGACATGTTCGGAGTCGGAGGCAGTGATGGTAACGATTAAAGAACTGATCGAGATGAGCAAGGCTGAGACAGAAGCCGAAAGAAGCATAGCCAAGGATCTTAAGGTCAGTGAGTATTACCGTAAGTTCCCTGAGCTTGCAGCCATCGACGGAGACCTCATCGAGCTGCGCAAGTCCAATATGCTCGCATCCCTGGAAGGCAGGGATGAATATGCCGAAAGATTTCTTTCCAAGGAATCGAACCTCAGGAAGAAGAGGGAGAAATATCTCGCAGAAAACAACATTCCGCTCGATTTCGATCAGGAATCCTTCGTCTGCGCAAAATGTGAAGATACGGGCTTTGTGACCGGCAAAGACGGCACTCTCAAGGTCTGTTCTTGCAAAAAGGACCTGCTCGAGGAATGTTACGACAGATCCGGCATGAGGGATTATAAATCCGTAAAGCCCGAGAATTTCAGGAGTGATTATCTCGGCAACGGCGAGAAACGCAAGGCTGTCATGAACGGCCTGCTCAACGCCTGCCTCGGAAGGGGAGACAAGGCTGATAAGAACATCTGGATCTATCAGGGAGCCCCTCAGACGGGCAAGACCTTCCTTTCCATAGTCATCGCCAAGGGAATGATCAACCTGGGCAAGAGCGTGCTCTATCTGAAATGCGAATCGATAGAGGATATGGAAGATGAGGATATAGAAGATCTTAAGCTCTGTGAAGTCCTCGTGATAGACGACTTCGCCGCAGACATCTCCTCAAGGAGGAGGATCGCCTATGTCCTGAATACCGTTTTCGAGATCAGGAACGCAGCGGGGCTTAAGACGGTCATCGTCACATATGAGAGCCAGAAAGAGCTCCTCTCCGCCTGTGACGTCAGGCTTGCCGGCAAGCTCAAGAATGCGGGACTGATCTCATAAAGTTCAGGAAGATCCTGTAGATAATGAAAAAAAGGGATAAAGAGATAACAGGCGGCAAAAGTTCGCCTTTCACAGAAAAGAAGCCTTTCGACAGCGGCAGGAAGGACGATCTGGGCGTAAGATTCATCGAGCGCCAGGTCAGGCTCCCTTTCCTTGCCGATTCTGACCCGTCCACGGGCGAGGAATACGGTTCGACCGAGGATATGTGGGAAAGCTGGGGCCTTACCGACAACGAGTCCAGCTTAAGGCGCCGCAAGAGACGCACCCTTATGACTCTGGCCGTCGCGGTAACGGTCTTCATCATCCTCTTCGCAGGGATCTTCTTCATCCTGCCGAACGTGCTCCCCGGCCTGTTCAGGGGAACCAATATCGGTGAGCTTTTCGAGGAACCCGTCATCAATTACGAGTTCAAGGACCCGTCCTACCGCGTAATAACCAAGTCCAGCGTCAATATCATGAAGGATGCCGATATCACGTCGCAGAGGATCTCCGAGGTCCTCTATAACGAGCCCGTAAAGGTAACCGGCAGTGAGGTCAACGGATTTATAAAGATAGAGACTTCTGACGGGATCCAGGGATACATCAAGGCGGATTCGGTCATAGCGGATATGTCTTCCGTGGAGCCCGACCTGCATGAATATAAGCTCGTCGTATCCGACCTTTCGAAAAACATAATGACCCACGCATCCAACGGCACCTTGATGTGCAAGGTCATGATGAACACGGTCCTTTATGCAGACGTAAAGAGGGAAGGCGTTTACAGGGTCTATCTCCCCGGCGGTGACACCGGCTGGATAGGCTCATCGGGAGTTATCGAGACGGATCCGAGAGGCGAGGTCGGAAAGGTTCCTTCAAGATATTTCGTCGGATCGCTCCTGCTCTTCGTCAACGCGACCTATCTCGAAAACGGACTCACCATGAACGGCATATCCGTCAACGGAGCAGTCTATGTCGCATCCGAGATCAACGGCGTCAAGATGCCCAGGACCATGGAAGACCAGGCTGCCGTAGGTGAGGAAGTCGCGATCGAGTACGACGCCGTAAGCGGCAACATCGATCTTGACTGCATCAGGAAAGGTGACATCGTATTCTTCCGGGCACCCAATTCCCCAGAGGGAAACCGCACGATAGATTCGATGGGCGTATGTACGGATAAAGGCTCTTTCCTCATGATCTCAACGGCCCAGACCACCGTCAGATTAAGGACTTTTGAGGCAGATAACGAGATTTTTGACCAAATTATCACAATAAGAAGGATTTTTGATACAGAAGACTGATTTTTGAGGTTGCATCATTCGATCTTGTGTGATATTATCTTTTAGCGCTAAAGATTAAACAGGAGGTGTTAACATGGCTAAGTGTGATGTTTGTTCCAAAGACATGTTCTTCGGCAGGAAGATCAGAATTACGCGTTCGCAGATATCACGTCGTGCACTCACACAGCAGCAGCCCAATGTCCACAGGGTCAAGGTTGTTGTAGAAGGCACCCCCAAGACGATGAATGTTTGCACTCGTTGCCTTCGTTCCGGCAAAGTTAAGAGAGCATAAGATTCTTTGATTTGACTGAATGAAGCTCCGCTCAGGCGGAGCTTTTTGTTTTACATATACGGGATCTCTTCAAGACCGTACTTATCGAGCAGGTCCCTGCGGCAGCAGATGATGCCGCCTAAGTAATGAGTGACTTCGTTCTTGAATATCAGAGACTCGTTTACCTTATAGACGGGAACATATTCAGATCCGAATCCCGCATAGCTGATATAGTCCTCGGCGTTGGAAGAACTCGAGGAGAAAATGAATTCCGGAGGATCCATGCCCTTAAGACGGTCTGCTGCCGCATTTATCTCCTCCTCCGAATATCCGCCTCCCACGGTGAAAGTTTCCTCCCGCAGTGAATTTGACATTATATTGCCCTTAAAGTAAGGGGCTGCCGGGATAAATATCTCAGTCCCGTACGCAGGATAGATCCCCTTTACGGACCCTTCCTTTGCGCCGTCGATATGCCAGGCCGAATGTATGTCTGATGAATCGATGCCGCAGGATACGATCCAGCTGCTTAATTCACCGCCGAATGAAGTCTTGAAGAGGCTTTCGGTCAGGAATGAGGACAGGGACCAGTAAAGCCCCGTAAAGACGAATATGACGGCAGCCGCTGCCGAGACGGCTTTAACTGCAAGCTGTCCTCTGCCTCTCTTTTCCTTTTTGTCAGCTCCGCCCGTGACGGCGAAATAGAAGAGCAAAAGGAAGATGATTATGCCGAAGTGATGTGTCGAAGTGTAAACGGTCGATATCACGGAATAAAGGACATAGGGCAGGAAAAACCACAAAAGCTTCTTCTTGTCGGATGTTCTTGCGATCAGAAGGAAATAGAATACGGACGAGACGGTATAGCATACGGCCAGCCCGGCCAAGGTCGGCTGCTGTGAATAGAAGAACTCATCTCCGAAAAAGGATGTGAACATGCATTCAGAAGGCGCTGACAGGATAAAGAGCACAAAACGGTAGATGTATGTTTCCGGGGGCAGCGCGTTGTTTTCGAAGATGAAATTATCCTTGTAGGGATTCATGAGGAAGAGAAGGAAGCATGCAAAGAGAAGAAGGAGGATGAATCCCGCCGTCCTCTTTTTATCCTCAAGAAAGAAAGCGGCGGCACTCTTCTTTTCCTTTATAAGCCCGGTCATTATCTCGATGATCCATGCCAGGGCAAAGCCTCCCGCGATCGCGATGCCGTAAAGAGACCAAAGACAGATCAGGGCAAGGATCAGGATGAACTGCAGGGGCTTTTCCCTGCGCCTGCCGTAGAAGTAAGAAGCGAGCAGCATGGAGGCGCAAAGGAGCGCGTAGGGCCTGCTGTAGATGTTATATCTGACAAGGAAGAAATAGGTAAAAGGGATAACAGTCCTTACCGTGTTGTTAAATGGCGTAAGGAAGAGGAAAACTGATATGAGCAGCATCGAGGAGATGAACTGGACGGTTTTAAGCCCTGCCTCAAAAGGGATACCCGCTTTGGCAGGAACTGCCAGGAGCAGATGCCAGAAGGGAGGATGTCCTTCGTAGTGGGGGATCAGGAAAAAAAGGTCCTTAACGGGAGCGTCCCTTGCTATGAGCCAGGCTTTGGTCTCGTCAAAAGTAGGCTCATGGATGATGAGCCCCAGGACCGTCAAGATGCAGAATAAGATCAGGACAACAACAGACAGGGTCTTTCTGTTAAGACCATTGAAACTCCTGTAAAGGGATGTGAAGATGTTGTTCCTTTCCTGTGGCATCGAAAGCGAAAAGAATCAGGCTTATATCAGCCGATCTTATCTTTGCCGCCCATATAAGGCCTTAAGGCCTCCGGGATCCTGACGGAACCGTCCTCGTTGAGATTGTTCTCGAGGAAGGCGATCAGCATTCTCGGCGGAGCCACGCAGGTGTTGTTGAGAGTATGTGCAAGATAGTTGCCGTTCTCGCCCTTGATGCGGATCTTAAGACGCCTTGCCTGGGCATCACCCAGGTTGGAGCAGGAGCCGACTTCGAAATACTTCTTCTGTCTGGGAGACCATGCCTCGACGTCACAGGACTTGACCTTGAGGTCAGCGAGGTCGCCGGAGCAGCACTCCAGTGTCCTTACGGGGATATCGAGTGAACGGAAGTAATCAACGGTGTTCTGCCAGAGCTTGTCGTACCACATGGGGGATTCCTCGGGACGGCAGACTACGATCATCTCCTGCTTCTCGAACTGGTGGATACGGTAAACGCCGCGCTCCTCGATGCCGTGTGCACCGACTTCCTTACGGAAGCAGGGGGAATAGGATGTCAATGTCTGGGGCAGGTCCTTCTCGTCGATCATGGTATCGATGAACTTGCCTATCATGGAATGCTCGGAGGTTCCGATAAGGTAGAGATCCTCGCCCTCGATCTTGTACATCATGTTCTCCATCTCGGCGAAGCTCATGACGCCGTCTACGACGGAAGACCTGATCATGTAGGGAGGGATATAGTATGTGAAGCCCCTGTCTATCATGAAGTCCCTTGCATAAGACAGGCAGGCGGAGTGAAGTCTTGCGATGTCACCCTTCAGGTAGTAGAAGCCGTTGCCGGATGTGTCTCTTGCGGGATCAAGTTCGATGCCGTTGAGCTTCTCCATGATGTCGACATGGTAGGGGATCTCGAAATCGGGTACGACGGGCTCGCCGAAACGCTCGATCTCTACGTTCTCGCTGTCATCCTTGCCTACGGGGACCGAAGGGTCGATGATGTTGGGGATGACGAGCATGATCTTGCGGATCTTCTCTTCGAGCTCTGTTTCCTTTACGGAGAGGTCCTCAAGTTCCTTCGCCATGGATGCAACTTCAGCCTTTGCGTTCTCGGCCTCGTCCTTCTGACCCTGGGCCATGAAGAAACCGATCTGCTTGGATATCTTGTTGCGCTGGGAACGCAGGAACTCAGCGCGGGTCTTGGCCTCGCGGAATTCCTTATCCAGTTCGATGACTTCGTCCACCAAGGGGAGCTTTTCGTCCTGGAACTTCTTCTTTATGTTCTCCTTGACGATGTCGGGATCCGTGCGAAGAAACTTTATGTCGAGCATTATCTATACCTCCGAGAAAGATATCTTGTTTTAAAGCTTTGTTAATTGTATCACTATATCAGCCCTGGTTGCCCCCGTATTTTCCTTCAACATAGTTGCCGGAAGCATTCCAGAGGATGAATTCAGTCATGTTGTTATCCTGTATGGCCTTGATCTGCCTGTTGATGGCATCGTAATCATATTTCATGTAGTTGCCCTCGCCGATGTAGCTTGCCGTGAATGCCTGTACGTAAGGCCTTACCGTGGAGTAACCCGGCTGCGTGTGGACTTTGGATGAAAGCTTCAGGGCGTTATACATGACATCGTAAGGGTTCTTGTCAGGCTTTTCGAACTTGACGCCGTTTAAGATCGTGCCGAGGGCGTAATGCGAAGGGTAGATCATGGGGCAGAGGGAGTCTATGCCCGTAAAGCCCAATGTTGCCCAATCCTGGCCGAGGATCTCCCCGTCGAGGGTACTGGTAACGGCGATGCCGAAGATGTCGGCCGTTACCGGGATCCCGTAGGTGTCCTGAAGCCTGATCCTTGCGGTCTGCAGGAACCTGTTGATGGCTTCAGCCTTGGAAGGGACCGTGCCTTCCTGGCCGTAGTAGGGCTTCTCACCGCTGGTGGATCCTCCGGTCGGGAATCTTACATAGTCGAACTGGATCTCATCGACTCCGAAGCTTATCGCTTCTTCCGCGAGGCTTATATAGTAATCCCAGTTCCTCTTGTCGTAGGGGCTCGCGAAAGCCTCCTTGCCCTCGTTCTTGAACTTGAGCGGGTTGCCTGCGCTGTCACAGATGGCCCTGTCGGGGAACTTGCTGACATATGCGGGATCCTTGAAGCAGACGATCCTTCCGATTACGTATATTCCGGCGTCATGGCATTTCTTTACGACTGCATTGAGATCGTAGGCCTTGAGGTTGTATCCTACCGAGATCGCAGTCTCGTTTGTTGTCTGGTAGTAGATGCCTTCGGATTCCTTAAGATCTACGACGAAAGTGTTAAGTTCTGAATTGTTGGCTATCGATATGCACTTGTCGAGATTGACTGCCGCCCTTGTATAAAGGCCTTTGACCTCGAAGTGCTTGTACTGCTTGGGTGCTTCGCATACGGGAAGGGGACCCCAGTAGCTGTCCGCGAGGGAACTTGCGGGGAGCTTTTCGCTGATGGTGATCCGGGGAGTCGTCTCGGTCGTGGTAGTGGTGGGGACGGTGGTCTCGGAAGTAGCGGACGTTGCGCTGGTCTCGGTGCTCTTGGCAGGCTTCTTCGAAAGGGAATTCGCGAGAAGGGCGATCACGATCACCTCTGCGATGAAGAAGAGCGCAAGAGCGGCCATAAGCGCATTGCGCTTTAAGCCCGCGCGCCTGTATTTCTCTGACTGGGCCGAGCGGCGCCTGTCAGGCTGCCTGTTCTGAGGTCTGTTCTGAGGCCTTTGCGGGGGACTGTTCCTGTAGCCGCCGGAGTTGTTCCGGTAGGCGTCGGGATATGCGTTCTGACCGTATCCTTGTCCCTGATGATAGTTGTAATTGCCGTAATTGTTGTAACTCATGCTATAGATTATATAAGCATAAGTAATAAAAAGCAAAAAGCAAAGTTTCATGGAATAATTCATATTATCGTGCGCCTGTGTTAAAATCTTTATATGAAATCACGAAGGGGGTGCGGATCATGATAGTTCGTAATTGCGCCGGAGGATTGGTCTTCTGCGGAGACAAAGTGCTCCTGATCCGCAATGACAAGCACGAGTGGAGTTTCCCGAAGGGCGTCTGCAAGACCGGTGACAGACTGGTCGATGTTGCCAAGTCACGTGTCTTTATCGAGACCGGCATCGATGCGGATGTCGTTGCACCCTGCGGCAAGACAAGCTACGAATTCTACTCGGCTACGAGAGGCAAGCCCGTCCATAACAACATCTCATGGTTTGTAATGTCGGCCAAGACAGAAGACTGCGTACCCAACGTGGAAGAAGGCATACTCGAAAGTTCTTTTGTTCCCGTCGAAGTTGCCATGGACAGTGTAACTTACGGACAGGACAAGTCGCTTCTCATGGTCGCATTCCAGAAGATGAGGGAGTTGGGCTAAGTGGCATTGACTCTCGCCGGATGCGGCAATTCCAAGATCGAGATCAAGCAATCTGTATTTATCGGATGCGCCGGAAGGATATCGAGTCCCGAGGACGCATCCTCATTTATTGCCGGGCAGAGGGCTTTATATCCCGATGCGAGACACAGCTGCTATGCCTGGGTCCTTACGGGCACTGTCAACATGAGCAAGTACAGCGACGACGGAGAGCCCTCGGGCACGGCCGGCATGCCCCTGCTCAACATAATACAGAGCAAGGGCCTTACTGACTGCGCCCTGGTCGTGACCAGATATTTCGGAGGTATCCTCTTAGGCAAGGGCGGACTCGTCAGAGCCTATACGGAAGCCGGTGTCGCGGCCCTGGCTGACGCTGACCCCGTGGAAGTCGTGCCGGGAAAGATATTTACTGTCACGATCGATTACCCGGACTACGATAAGTTCCTTTTCGAGTGCGGCAAAAGAGATTACGGAGTGAAAGGATCCAGGTTCGGCAACAAGGTGGAGATAGATATCCTTACTGAAGAGAGCGCCGAAGACAGGTTCAGGAGCTTTGCAACAGACATAACTTCGGGAAGAGCGATTGTTTCACTGTCGGGGACCGAAGAACTGGTCAAGGAGCATTTGACGCTTTTTTGACTTTTATTTAGGCAAAAATCGCCTATAATTAGCAAAAGGGAAAGATGAAGAACGTATAGCGAAAGGCGGAAAGACAAATGGAAGAGGAGAATATGAACATGCCGGAGGATATGGAGACAAAAGATATCCTGCCTGATGCGGCGGAAGAGACCGCAGCGGAAGTTAAGGGATCAGATGAAGAAGAGAGCAGGACAGGTTACGTGGAAGACCTTTCCTCTCCGATAGAGAATGTTTATGTTAAGGATGTCACTACGGAAGACAGGCTGATATCCACCCGTTACCAGCCCGTTGAGACAAAGAAGAGCGGATCCGGCAAGTGGATAATCATACTTGCAGCAGCTCTGGTGCTCACGGTCGCTTATTCAGCGATACAGACGGTATATATCTACATGCTCAATACGGGATCTGCCGGGATCAAGACTTACATGAACGGCAGCAAGGATAATGACAGTCAGGAGAGCAAGCCGACGGAAAAACCGGATGATGTCTCTTCAGACAAAACCTACGAGCCCTGGTTCTCGCTCGAGGAAGCAACGATCGACTACAGCGATGCCAAGAGGCTTTCAACGACTGACATAGTCAAGAAGGTGGCGCCTTCCACGGTGTCCATCGACATATATCAGCCGGTCCAGGGCAAGGACACTGCAACTTCCGCGGGATCCGGCTTCGTGATCACCAAGGACGGCTACATCGTTACCAACGCCCACGTCGTGGATAATGCCGCGGCCGGCGAAGCGACGATCAAGGTCAAGGTCCCCGGCGTCAGCAAGGCATACGAAGCAAAGGTGATAGGAACTGACCCCCAGACTGATATCGCTGTCATCAAGATCGAGTCCGAAAAGGAGCTGTCATTTGTAACACTCGGTAATTCCGATCTCCTGGAACCCGGAGAACTCCTTGTAGTCATCGGAAACGCACTCGGAACTCTTGACGGGACAGTTACCGTCGGCGTCGTGTCTGCTCTCGACAGGGAGATCAACAATGACGGTTACACGATCCCCGTAATCCAGACGGATGCGGCGGTCAACAACGGTAATTCGGGCGGTCCCATGATCAATTCCTACGGTGAGGTTATCGGCATCACGAACGCGAAGATGGTGACCGGCACGTCCGAGGGTCTGGGCTTTGCTATCCCCATCAACAAGGTAAAGACCGTTATAGAATCCATAATCAATTACGGCAAGGTCATCAACAGGCCTTACCTCGGCGTGACGCTCGCACTCCTCGAGGAGGGATCTTATTATGGCGTTGAACCCGGCGTATATGTAACGGACATGATCGTGGACGGCCCCGGCGTCAGATCGGGCCTTAAGATAGGAGACAGGATCTTAACCTTTGACGGTGTTGAAATATCCACGCCTTCTGATATGATTGTTGTCAGAGATTCACACAGCGTCGGTGACAAGGTCGATGTCGTGATCGTAAGAGACGGCAAACAGGAGACGATCGTATTCACGATAGGTGATTCCGGTGACTATACGGATGCGAAGAGCATCTCACAGGGACAGGGAAATGACGGACAGACCGCGCCCACATTCCCTCTGCCTGAGCAGACCGAACCCGATGACGGAGACGAGCCTGAGGGCCGCGAACCCGGCGGACTCGATATCTTCGGAGAAGACTGATCTATATATTTTTGAAGCGGAGAGAATGATATGGCTAATGGAAACAAGAACAGCACAACCGTAAAACTCGTGGCGCTCATCCTTATAGGAGCAATGGTCCTTACCTTTGTCTTCGCGATGGTCGCGACCATAATGGCTATGGCGCAGGGCTGACGCGCAATCTTTCGTAAACAGACAAAGGGGGCTGCCTTTATGACAGCCCCCTTATTATTTTGTCTTTTTTGCCCCGGATCAGGGAATGTCACGGATCTGGGTAAGACCCGATTCATCGAACGAGAATGTATAAAGCTCCTTTTGAGTCTCGATGAAGCTCTGGTAATTGTTCATCCTGATGAAGCTGTTGACCCTGTCGTACCATTCGGGATTAGTCGATTCGCCGACATAGTAGAGGACGTTGAAGGTCCCGTTTCCGTCGTCGATGATGGTCTTGTCGCCGTTCTTTCTGGCATCGTTGAATATCCAGGAGTCGATCGCATCATCGAATTCATGGTGATAGGTATACTCGTTATGCATTACGGACAGGGTGCCCGAAAGGACATAAGCGTTGTAGGCATTCTCTATCTCGGGAACCTGGGATTCCTTTGTGATGTAGTCGTAGATCTCCTGGGCCAGGCTCTGGGCGGCGCCGACGTTCGATGTGCCGTCGTCGTTGATCTCGGTATATACGGTCACCTGGTAGACATCTCTTACGGGAGTCATCATCCTGTCGCGGTTAACGAATACCAGTATGATGGGGAATCCGTCCTCATCGTTAAAGATAACGGAGTCGCCGGCGGTCCTCTGGGTGTCGAAGAGCCAGTCACGGAAGTTTGTGTGTGTGATGTCACCGTATCTCATGTCTGCGATCAGGGTGGAATCGGGCACGGCGATCGCATCTGCCGCTGCGCCGTGGAAATACTTGGCTGCGATCTCCTCGAACTTCGAAGGATCCCTGTTCATCTTCTGGATGATCTCTTCAGCGTGGAGCTGGGCTGTCTTGACGAAAGCTTCGTCACGGGATTCGTATGTGAAGCGGAAGAATTTGTAACTTACGAGATCGTAAGTGTTCCTGTCGGCAAGATAAGCTTCCTCGGCCTGCTCGTCCGTGGCGGAGAGCTCCACGAGCTTTTCGCCTTCGGCATAGTCTTCCGTGAAATACTTCTTTGCGAGGGTGTTGAGTACGCACTGTTCGTCGACCTGGGCTCCGTAAACGCCGTGGATGTAGGTGTCGATCGGGACTCCGAGATTATCCGCATTGCCCTTGAGCCAGTTGATGTAGGCCTGGGCGCGCTCGTAATGCTCCTTGCCGATCGAAAGCCCGTGAGCCGTCGCATCGTCGTAGAGGATATACATCTGCTGGAAGTCCTTGGCTGCGATGTCACGGAAATAATCCCTGTATGTTGCAAAATCCGGGTTCTCTTCGCAGGGTGAGTTGAGCATCGCCTCGGTTCCGGAAGCGAAAAGATCAACACCGTAGTTGATAAGCTCATAGTGGTAGATGAAGCTGAACTCGTCGGAGGGCACGGCCTGGCCGTGTACCGTGAGCGGACTCTTGAACTGCTCGTCGATATCGGCCTCGTAGAAGATGGTCGTAGCTACCGTGATGAGGACGATTATCGAAAGGACGACTACGAAAGCAAGCCCAAGGCTTCTCCTCCTGTTCTTTTTGCCCTTGCTCTCCGCACCGGCATCGCCTGAGACCTCGTTTGCGTCTTCTTCAAGGCTTATCGCGACTTCCGGGACCTCATTCTTTTCGACCTTCTTGCGCGAGACGCCGCGGAGCCTGGCTTTCTTTGCCGTATCATCCGCAAGGGCGCTGGTCTTTCCTGTCAGAAGGTCAGGATCTATGTCAGTCAGGTCATCCAGTGTTATGTTCTTGCTGTCGCCTTCCTTGAGGGCTTCCATTTCCTCGTCGGGCTCTGCAGGTTCGATGAGCTCGCTGTGTTCGCTGTCGGAATAAATGACCGCATCGCCTTCTTCAGCTGACATTTCACCCGCTTCTTCGGCCGGGATCTCTTCGGCAGCTTCTTCCGGGGCGGTGTTTTCTTCGTTGATGATCTCCTCACCGGCAGCAGCTTCTGCACCGGGATTGAACTCTACTTTTCTCACTCCGCGTCCGCGGTTCTTATCTTTCTTGTTTTTCACGGTTTACTCCTCTCCGGGAACTATGAGATTTATAGCGTCTTTTACACATTCTATCGTGACGGGCAGGGAAGGACCTTCCTCGCCGTCGACATCGAGAACGGCTGATTTGCCGTCTGCGGATGATATCTTGATCTTATCGGTCTGAAAGTAGATGACATTGTCGGATGCGAGGTGATCCTGGATCATCATCTTTCCTATCAGCGATATGGCCTCGGATGCATCTGTGATCCTCTTGAGGATGAGGACATCAAGAAGGCCGTCCCTTATGTCGGCATTTGACATGAGATTGCGGAAGCCTCCTACGGAAGAAGAATTGGATACGAGGAAGAGAACGCATTCCGAATCCCCGCTGAACTCTTTGCAATCCAGGTGGATGTTGATCGTGCTGCCCGCCATGGGAAGATCCTTCATGGCAGCCATCCAGTAGGCTGCGGGACCGAAAAGGGTCTTAAGGTCCACGGGTGCCTTGTAGGGAACATCCGTAAGGAGCCCGCCTGCCAAAACGTTAAGGAAGTACATGTCTCCCGTCTTGCCGCAGTCAACTTTTATCATGTTGCGGTTCATGAGCATCCTTGCGAATTCCGCAGGCTCTTTGGGCTGGGAAGTGGTTGCCGCAAAATCGTTCATCGTACCTGACGTGCAGATCGCGAGAGGGAGGTCTATGCCCTTGCGCATCATGCCGGTTATGACCTCGTTGACGGTGCCGTCACCGCCTGCCGCAAGGATCATGTCGTAATCTTCAGGGTTGGTATCCATGGCGTAGTTCGTCGCATCGAACCTTGAGGCCGTGTAGAAGATATCGGCGCGTTCCAGGGCAGACTGTCCTGACAGATATGCCAGGATGTCGTCGATCTTGGTCCTTGCCGTCTCCCTTCCGGAAGAAGGGTTGAGTATGATCTTAAGCCTGAGTCTCACCGATATAACAAACCTTTACGCCAAGATTAACCGCAAGACATACTCGCAGTCGTTACCACTTTAACATAAAAGGGGGTATAGAATGAGGCAAAGTGTGCTATTATTAACACGTTTGTCTTATTAAATAGGATTTGTAATCAAAAATTAATTAAAGGAGAGATTTTCGTCCAAGATGATCAATTCCGAACAGAATACAGAGCAGAGTGTCATGAACGTGACACCCAGGTTAAGGAATGCTGAAATGCCGCAGTATCTGCTGGCTTTTCTCTTCCCCTTTCTGACAGTTATATCGGCGCTTGCGATAAACCAGTGTTATCCTCTCGGCGACAGGACGATGCTGACGGTGGATCTCTACCACCAGTATGCGCCTTTCCTTGTTTCTTTCCGCAATAAGGTCTTAAGCGGGGATTCCCTCCTCTACAGCTGGTGCGACGGCTGCGGAAACGAGTTCTTCGCGGCTTTTGCCAACTATGCGGCAAGCCCCCTCAACATCTTTTCGCTCCTTTTCACGGCAAAGACCATGCCGGTGTTCATAGGCCTCGTAACATCAGTCAGAGCCGGACTCGCATCCCTTTTCATGACGATGTTCCTCAAGGCGAATGACGATGACAGGCTCGACAACATCACGGTCGCCTTTGCTTCGGCTTATGCCCTCTGCGGATGGTTCGTAACGGATTTCTGGAACATCATGTGGGCTGACGCGGTCGTATTGCTGCCCCTGATCATCCTGGGCCTGCGCAATATGTTCCTGAAGGGCAAGTGGGGACTTTACGTCATCAGCCTCGCCATAGCTCTCATCTCCAACTACTATTCGGGCTATTTTATCTGCCTCTTCCTCATATTCTTCGCACCGCTTTACTGGATAATGCTCTATAAGCCCGCGGCTGACGTGAGCGATCCTCTGAGGATCACATTGAAATCGTTCTTTGTATGCGCCGGAAGGTTTGCCGCAGGCTCGATCCTTGCGGGAGCCCTGTCGGCTTTCATAACCGTACCGACCTACCTGATCCTTCAGCACTGTTCCGCAACAGGCGACAAGCTGGAGGTCAACCTCAAGCTCGGTAATACACTCTTTGACTTCCTCGGAAGGTTCATGGTATCGGCAAATCCCAACATCAGGGACGGCATGGCCAACGTCAACTGCGGCCTTATCGCGGTCATACTGCTGCCTTTGCTCTTTTTCCTGCCACGCAAGAGCGGGATCGGCTTAAGGCATAAGATCTGCTTCGGCCTGATCCTCCTCATCATGTACCTGAGCTTCTCCAACAGGATGCTGAACTTTATCTGGCACGGAATGCACTTCCCCAATCAGATCCCCTACAGGCAGTCCTTCCTGATGTCATTCGTGATCATCTTCGCGTCGCATCTGGTCATCCGCAGGATAAGGATGCTGTCCCTCGGCAAGATAATGGGATCCGTTGGCGGCGCCGCCGTATTCCTCGTCCTTTTCGAAAAGTTCGGTGAGGGCAACGAGGGATACATACAGATCGGACTTACCCTGCTCTTCCTCTTTGTTCAGGGAGCAGCCCTCTATGTCGCCTGCAAGAGATCTTCAAAGAGCATCCTGTTCCGTGAGACCCTCATCACGGTCACGATGCTGATCGAGATATTCACGGCATCCATCGTTACCATCTCCATGGTCGCCGACAACGAAGGCTTCGTAACATACGATTTCTTCGGCAAGAACAAGGACCAGATCGAGACCTATGTCAACGATGTCGAAGGGTCAGAGGGCCACAGGAGCTTTGAGAGGAGCGAGCTCTATCCCAACAACATCTGTGACATCCAGTCCATCTATAATGTCAAGGGCATCTCGATCTTCTCATCGACGGCCCGTGAGAGCTTCGTAAAATACATGAGGAACTACGGTTTCCACAACAACGGCATCAACGGCTTCCGCAATGCCGGACTTACCAGGACCACGGCATCCCTCCTCGGCATAAGGAACCTCATCGAGATCAAGGAGACCCAGACTGTTCCCGCCCTCTTCGAACTGGAATACGAGCAGGGCGATGTAAAGTCTTACGGCAACCCCGACGCTCTTTCCGTGGGTTACATCACCGACAGGAAGATCGTCGACTTCTATCCCGAGAACGAGACGACAGACGTCTTCTCGAAAACGAACCAGTGGATCGCTGCCATGGGTTCCGATAAACCCGTTTATACTCCGATCAGCATGAAGGCCGTTGAGGAGAGCGGATGTTCCACCGACGATACCGAAGGACAGTGCTTCCGTTATTCATCCCGCATCTCAGACGGGGAGAAGATGTCCTTTACGGTCGATATCGACGGCGTCCCCGAAGGAAGGGACGTATATGTCTATGTCAATTCCAACAAGGGCGGCACGGTCGCGATAACACAGGGCGAGATCTTCAGGAACTTTGAGATAAGAAGTTACCAGATAATCACCTGCGGCGTTTCCGACGGCAACAAGATAACCCTTACCGTTAACTATTCCGATGATCCCGGCACGATAACGGTATATGCATATTCGTCCGATCCCGAAGGTTACGAAGCCATGCTCAAGACCCTGGGTGACGAGCAGCTCAACGTGACTCATTACGATTCAACGTCTCTTGAAGGAACGATCGATACCAAGGGCGGCTTCCTCTTCCTTACGGTCCCCTATTCCGAAGGCTGGACCTGCCAGGTCGACGGCAACCCCGCAGAGATCGTGCCGATCGGCGATGCCCTCATGGGTGTAGACCTTGAAGCGGGTTCACATACCGTAAAATTGGTATACACTCCTGCCGGCATAACCTTGGGCATAATCGTATCCTTTGCCGCCCTGATCGTTACCATAGGCGTACTGATCCTGACCGGCGGCCGCAGGAAGAAAGTGGAAGATATAGCACCCGTTATCTCTTACGAGGACGAAGGGGCTGTCCTTCCGGAAGTTCCCGCCGATATTCCTTCCCCTGATACGGGTGACATCAGATGAAAAAGTCTTCGGCAAGCAGAAGATACTATATTACCGGCTTTATCGCGGCTTTCCTTATCAGCTGCCTTATCGTCGCGGGCGCAATCTTCCTCTGCCGTAACACGGAACCCGGGAAGATCGTCCCGTCCGAGCTCACTTCCAGATTCAGCAAATTCGATGAGGATATGCTGGGCAAGATCAAGACCACCGCATCCGACTGCAAGGCCTTCAAAAGAGGTGACCTTTCAGGCAAGATAATCCTCGACGACTACTGTGATCCTTTTTTCTTCCTGGGATATATCATCCCTGATGCTTCCCTTGAAGCATTCTTCACTGCCGTTTATGTGATCAAGATCGGTCTTGCGGCAGCGTTCATGTATTCCTTCCTCAGGAGAAGGATGGCTCTTAAGAGGACATTCGCGATCCTGACCGGCATGACATATGCTTTAAGCTCCAGGGTGATCTTCGTTGCATCACTGTCCCAGGGCATGAACGTGGTGCTCCTTATGCCTGTCGCGCTGTCGCTGATATACGAAGCCGTGAGGAAGAGGTCTTCATTGAGCCATGTCTTCGTCGGGCTTATATCTTTCATTATGTGCATCCTGGGTACGGCAGGCACCCTGTCCGGAACCCTCTTTATCATATCCGCATCGCTCATAGTAAGCACCGCTCTTACGGATTCTGTCAAGCGCGCTCTCGCTTCCTGGGGCAGGATCCTCCTTGCGGTCCTAGCGGGAGTCCTGACCGCATCGGTCGCGATCGTCCCGAGATTCCTAAGCTACGGAATGACATACGACTTCATGAAGATCATCGATGACAGGAAAGTCTATTATTCCTTCTTCGACATGCTCTCCACCATGTTCACCGGAGCCGGGGGATCTCTGGATTACAGTGCGGTCCCGACGATATACTTCGGTATAATGCCCCTTATCCTCCTGATCCTCTTCTTCTTCAACAGGAAGATACCGGCCAGGTTAAAGTTCGCATCCCTCATCCTGATCGCCCTGACACACATCTCATGTGCGGTATCGGTCGTGGATCTGACACTTTCTTTTTTCGGCTATTCATCCGTGCTGACGGATCTCCGCCTTATCGGACTTTGCGCCGTGATATGTTTCCTTTCCGCGCTCTGCCTCGTCAATCTTGACGGCCTTTCGGATACGGCGGTCCTTGCGGGCTGTTGCGCTCCCGTCATTGCCATCATCCTTTTCAACGGCTTAGGCGGCGCTGTCTCCTACAACATCACGGCTCTTTATCTTCCCGGTGCAGTGATCATCGGCCTCTGCCTCCTGATCTACCGCAAGAGGAAGGATTTCCTGCCTGCAAGATACTTATATCCGGTCTTTATATTCGGGCTGGCCTTTATCTTCTTCAACACATTCGTAATATATGCCACGGGGTCTGTTGAGCCTGCCGACGTTTCCGCGTCTTTCGTGAGCGAAAAGGTCTACGAGCGATTGGATCTCATATCGGACGACGAGATCTCTCTTTTCAATTCCGCGGACGACAAGTATATAGTCTTCCCGGCCGAAGAGGCAGTGATACTGGACGATTCCATCCTTCCCGTATTCATCAATTCCGTATCCAGGAGCCTTACTGGAGAGAGGCTTTTCGAAAAGAAGGATTTTGAGATAAAGGCTCAGGACAATATAAGTTCGGACGACAGCGGCTATTTTACCGCCAATTCCGATTCGGCCCTCCTCACCATCAGCGTGGACAGGGAAGAGGGACAGGAACTCTACCTTTATGTCGGTTTCGACGGTCTTAACGACGTTGAGGAGGACGACGGTGAAGATACGGACTACTTCAGTTCCGAAGGCGCCTTCCTTAAGCAGATCAGCTGCAAGGGCAGGCATATCGACATCGCCATCGGGATCGACGGGCGCGAATCCGTGACGGCTCCCATAGAAGTCCTGATCCTTGACAAAGATGTCCTTGCCGATGTCGAAAACAAGACCCGGATCATGTCCCAGAAGAATTTCCTCATCGATCCGTCCTTTGTGGCGCAGGGCGATAACTACCTTCTGACCAACCTTCCATACGACAGTGATTATGCCGTAAGCGTAAATAATGATAAAGTAATAACATACTCCGTTCAGAACATGCTGGCGGTAAGATTTGACAACAACAGCCCGGATAAGGATGTTGACATAAGGATATCAAAAGTCTCCCCGGGGCAGAGCCTGGGGTTCTACCTGTCCATGCTGGGGGCTGCCATGTCCATCGCTCTGTTTTACGCAAGATGGGTCAGGCGGAACAAGAAGGATAAAGGAACAAGGCAAGGCGGGAAGGCAAGAGTATGCTGAGCAAGAAGATTACTGACGGAACAGAACTCGTGGTCTTTGACATGGAATGGAATCAGCCGTTCTCCGGCAAGACCGTCAGCAACGAGATAACGGTGCTCCCCGGTGAGATCATCGAGATCGGTGCCGTCAAATATGAATACTCCGGCGGCCGTCTTTCGAGGAAAGCCGTTTTTTCCTGTGACATCAAACCCGTTATATATAAGAAATTACATTATCATGTAATGAAGATCACCCATAAGACGGATGAGGATCTTAAGAACGGCATTAGTTTTAAAGAGGCAGCCGCAAACTTCAGGGACTTCATGCAGGGTGCTGACCTTCTGGTCGGCTGGGGCAATTCCGATCCCAAGATCCTGAAGAACAATCTCAAGTTCTTCGGCCTGGACGACAGCCTCGGCGTGGATTTCCTCGACCTCCAGCCGATCTTCTCCGTTTTCTGCGGCCAGCCCGGCCAGCAGAAGAGCGTGGAGTTCGCTGTCGATTTCTATAACATAGCCAAGCAGGATATCTTCCACAGCGCCACGGCGGATGCCCAGTATACGGGTGAGGTCTTCGAGGAGATATTCGAGCATAACAAGCCTGCAGAGGTCATATCGGCCGTATCGAGCTCGTCGGTCAATCCCGACATGCCGTCCGAATTCTCGTTCACGGGTTCTGATGTGAAAGAAGCCGATGCCGCGTTTGCCGAAGTGGAAGAGAAGATCCTGATCTGCCCTTTGTGTTCGGCAAGGCTTGCTTCAACGATAAGCCCCTTCAGGATCAGAAAGTCTTTGTACGGGCTCATGAACTGTTCAACCCACGGCGATATCTTCGTGAGAGTCCGGGCCAAGAGGAGGACCGGAGGCAAGTATTATGCCGCCGTAGTCATGAGATTTGCCACACAGAACGACTATTATCTTGTCGCTTCCAAAAAGGAAGAATTTGACAAATACGGGGTCAAAGGAGCTCCCGCACCTGCTCCGCAACAGCCTTCCGAAGAAGAAGGGCAGACAAATTGTGAATAATGTGTTAATATTTTATTGAAAAAAAGTTAGCAAAATCTGAAATTTTTATTGAAAAATGATTTCATATGCCGTAAAATACATTTAACGAATACTATCTATCGTGCCTTATGACGCGGTTTGACACATACATTATAAGAAGGAAGGTGTACTTCTATGATGAAAATGATTATGAAAAGTAAGAAGCGCAGAGCGGATAAGAAGGGTGTTATCCTTGTTACCGTCCTGTTCATCCTCGCTCTGGCGATGATCTTTATCTCCTGTGCCCTGTTGCTTACGAGCGCTACGAGATCCCGTGTCTATGACAGGGCTGAAAAGACTCAGGCCAGGCTTACTCTTACATCTGCCGTAGAAACTTTCTATCAGGCTGTTCAGATGCAGGAGATCGATGATAAACACCTCATCGAAGTCGCTCAGGCTACATCTGATGATGAGACCAAGGACTGGATCGACCTCAATATGGGAACAGTAAACCAGGTTCCCGGTATGCGTAACACCAAAGACAGCAAGACCCAGGTCCGTCTGGTCTATAAGCCCGGCGAGCAGAAAGTATATGCTACTTTCAGGACACAGGTTGGCGATGCACAGACTGAATATGCCCAGCTTGTTCTTAAAGAGGGCGAAGATGAGAAGTATCCTGATCTCTTCGCTGCTCAGGTTGACTACATAGGCGATGCCGGAAATAACTTCCGTGCTTCCATCGGTGCCGGAGCTCCTTCCGGTGCAAGCGATAACTTTATCGTTTACAGAGGCAACTACCGTTCCAACCAGTCCGAGCATACGACTGCATATTCCGATATGCTCTTCCTGGGCAAGAAGAACACACCTAATGTAGCTTATTTTGAGAACAATGAGCATATGAGAGGCAATCTCATTTTCATGGATGATTATTACTACAGCTGGAGTTCCACCTGTCCTGACCTTAAAGGTAATGTATATTTCCTCGGGGCTAAAGGCGGCAAGGATGTAGCATTTACCACTCAGAAGGTTAAGGACAATGGAGGTCTTGAGGGTGGAAATGATTTTTCAGCCACTCGAACATATGCACAAAGTACTCAAACATGGATCTTTGTCAACAGAAAATTTAGTGATTCAAGCAGTAATACAGGTCCTCAGTTTAGCGGAATTAAAAATGCTAGTCCGGCAATCTTTCTTAGTGCCAGTGCATATGGTGGCAAGCCTTCTTCTACAAAGTTAGGAGACAGCGGAACATGGAGCTCTGATCTTTATTCAAATATTTATAGTGCCGGATCTACTAAATTTGATTCTTGGAAGAATGCTTACAGTTCCGATAACGCTGCCCTGAAAAATGCTTCCATGTATTACACCACAGACAGATCGTATCTTGTAAAGGATTATCCTACATCATCCGCGATGTATTCAGATTACGGTATTCCCAGAACTTCCACTGAGGCATCTTCGAAGGGTTTCACGAGTAAATCGCTCTCTGATATAGTAAATGAACAGCATGCGTTGAATACAACAGGAAAGGCTAAGCCTATATCATCTTCTGACGGTGTTTCTCCTCTTAAACTGATCATTGGCGGAGGTACTGTTACAGGTGTAAGCAAGGTTAATTCAGCAACTGCTCCGAAGGTCGTATTCCTTGACGGTAATATCGATACATATCTGTTTGTAAGTGATCATTTGAATCTTTACAATGTCATCTTTGCTGTTGTCGGTGCCAATGACAAGCATCATCAGTATTTCATTCTTGCACAGGGCAAGAATCTCAAGTTGAGCGAGGATGACAAGTGGGATAGCGGAGGATTGATCGGAACGGGATTCCTTTCCATACCGAGAGGATATAGTGCACAGCAATACTATAATGCCATCACGGGCGGCACCTTTAAGATGTCGAACTCTGCTTCTACATTCGGTCATAATGGTGTCAATAAGCCTACCATGAATATTTACGGTATGGGAGGCAACCAGATCGAGGTCAAGAAGGGTACGATAATCGAAGGTTATGTTGGATTATTTGAGGCTAACTACTCTAGCATCAGCAGCACGCTTACGATCACCAATATCACCAGCAGTGCACTTTTCAGGTTCTATGGAAGACTTATGGCGACGGTAGTCAAGAACACTTCAGGTGACTTTGATATGCCTTACTGTCCCGGTCCCGGAAGCAAGGTAACCGAGGATTGGCCTGAATATAAGTCAAAGTACAGAGCTTTGAGCGTTAAGTACTTCTATAACAGCGAAGATACCGGTGACTGATAGTATCTTACTTATTATCTGACACAAAAAAGGGTTGTCCGACGGACAACCCTTTTTATTGTTTTGTATTTTGGATCATTCAAGCGTAATCAAATTTTCTGCATTAATGAGTTCGAAAGCGAGATCCTGGGCTGTGTATTCCGTGATCTGAAGATCCGTCAGAATGGCAGGATCTATTCCGTATTCATCAATACTGTCGATCAGGACGCCTGTCATAAGAGAATTGCGGCTTATGCGCAAAAGGTCATCATGAAGATCCGATGAAGGATCTGTCATCCTGACAGCAGATCCTGACAGGAGAAGGACTCCGATCTTTGAAGAAGGATCTGACAGGACTGACATAAACGATGACAGCATCATGCGTCCGTGACTGCTGTCTTCTGAATACCAGTCGTGCTTGATATGTACGGTAAGCTTTAAGGCAGCATCAGGTGAATATCTTTCCTCCTCAGGGAGAAGATCAAGACCTTGAGATTCAAGGATCTCATTGCTTTGTTCTCTGTTCATCGAAATCCCTCCTGTCTGAAGATAAGAATCTCATCGAACGCTGTATCGCGTTTTTGCTGTTGCCCCAGGGCTTGTCTTTGTTTCTGTAGTCGAACTTCAAAGTAAACCATTCAACATCATCTTCCAGGACCTTGAAAGACTCTTTTGAATTGTTGAGCAAGATCTTAACAAATTCACATGCATCAGACTGTGAAAGGCTTGTGGCTGCGCGAAGGAGAGCAGCAGTATGCGGCAGGCAGCAGGTCTTGTTCTCAAGCTTGCTCCTGAAAGCGTCATCATGCTTGAACATCCATATGATGACATCGATATAGTGGCCCATGGCTTCGTTCATGTTCTCACAGATGGGGCATCTTGCTATTCTTTCATCGATCAGATCTGCCGCGGCATTGAGCTTGGCTTTGTAATCTTTTCCTTTGAGGAATCCGGATGATCTTTCGGGAACGGAATCTGCGATCCGTCCAGTTACTTCAGCATCCATATTCTTAAGGTGGGTATGGAGCATAAGACCCAGGCCGAGCCTTCCGGCTTCGCTGTTGTTGAGCATTCCCATATGGACAGGGCAAAATCCTGTCCTGTTTGTGATCTTCCTGGTATCGGGTTCCATGAGGGATGGACCGAGATAATAGTCAAGATAATTTTTTTCAGCATTGTCCCTTAGTGAACATAAGGGGCATTCGCAATCTGAATCGTATGCATCGTTTACGGGGATCATGTATATCTTTTCCATTATTCTTCTCCTTTGTGCAGAAGGTGTCCGGCTCTGACATTGACTCCCACGATAGTGATCGACGTGAATTCCTCGATGGCGTGACCGACCTGCTGTTGAGCCTGTTCGAGTGCGTTCCTTGCATTGAAGCCGTAATAGAGTGCGAGCTCGAGACTGACTTCGATCCCGTAAGTCCTCTTCTCCGTCTTGAAGGACTCGACCTTGGCTATACCCGGAACGGACCTTAAGACTATCCTTATAAGGTCGAGCAGCGCTTCATCCGAGATCGAGTATGAACCCAGGGAGGAGAAGGTCGGACGGACCACCGTCCTTTCAAAGTCAGGGACCTGTGGTACGACTCCTCTTTCGCGGTCAAATCTCTGACGGAGTTTGCTGAAAGGATCCGAGAAGTATCCCGAGAATTCATGTTTGACTTCCATGCTCGGGACGGGAATGGTATGCATTCCTTCAGTCATCCTCGTGTTGCGGGCGACCTGTCTCTCTTCTTCTGTTGAGACATCCTCGATGTTTATCAACATGGAAGGCTGGTTGAGCCAGAGGTTATCGCATATCTTGGATAACATCGAATCAGACGTTCCCAGGATCATGAGGGCGGCAGGATTAGTCTCCACAAGAGCTCTTCTCATGACGGCTGATCTTGTGGCATCAGTAAAGATCGCCTGCCTTACCGACTCCATCTTGGTCGGAGCCTTCTTGGCGGAAGTCCCTGCAACGATCTTGCTTCCGTTGATGAGAAGACCGTCATCTATGATGTAATAGATATTGTTGGCTGAAGCGACGGAGATGGCACGGGTGCTCTTTCCGGTGCCGGAAGGTCCGACGAATGCAACGACTGCGATATGGGACAGCGCCTCACGTGTCAGTGATTCGCTGTCCAGTATGAGTTCTATGTCTCTTACGGGTTCTGAGGCCGCGGATGTAACGGACGCTGTTCTGTCCAAACGGTGCAGAGTGGCGCGAAGCTCCGGTATTAGAGCTTTTGTTTTACCGGTGTTCTGTTTCTGTCCGTTATCACTCACCTGATCTTATGACTCCCAGTTATGAAATACCTCTTGGATATCTTCGTTTTCTTCCATCATGTCGAGCATCTTCTCGAGTTTTTCACAGGTTTCCTCATCATCGACTTTTGCGCTGGTGGTGGCAACGGGACCCAGGGTAGAGTCTGCGAAAGTATAGCCTTTGGCTTCCAGGGCATCCTTAACTGTGTAATAGTCTTCAGGCGCCGTTATGATCTCATAGTATTCATCATCGGATGAAAAGTCTGCTGCGCCGCAATCCAGGGCATCACCCATGACGGTATCCTCATCCTCAAAATCCTCTCTTGAGATAACGATAACGCCTTTTTCCTCGAAAAGGAATGAAACGCTTCCGCCGACACCTAAGTTTCCGCCGTTCTTGTCAAAGATGTGCCTGACATCGGCTGCCGTCCTGTTGCGGTTGTTGGTGAGTGCCCTTACCATGATGGCAACTCCGCCGGGACCGTAACCTTCGTATGTTATCTCTTCGTAGTCATCTCCCTCGCCGGCGCCCGCTGCCTTCTTGATGGCTCTGTTGATGTTGTCATTAGGCATATTGGCTGCTTTTGCCTTGGAAATGACATCCTTGAGTCTGGAGTTTCCCGCAGGATCGGCGCCTCCCGCCTTGACCGCTACCGCGATCTCCTTGGCGAGCTTCGTATAGACGGCTCCCTTTGCTGCATCAGCAGCTTCCTTTTTACGTTTGATGTTGCTCCATTTTGAATGACCGGACATAAATGACCTCCGAATTATTGAATTATCTTAATAAGGCAGAACCTGACTGCCGTATAGACGAGAATAGCGATAAAGGCTGCAATGGCCGAATATTTCCTGAGCTTCGCGCTCCTCATGATGCACATCATGACGGAATATACCAGGGCGGTGATAACAGCTCTTATGATGTCGTTGCCAAAAGACATATATTGATCAAAGCAGGGGATCGAGAGCATGATGATGTCGATGCCGAGTTCCGCCTTGCCGTATTTCCTCTTGAAAATGAGACAGAGCAGGGAAGTGATGCCCAGACCTAAAGCGATCTTTCCACAGGACGTTATGATAAGCTCGAATGCAAAGATCAAAGCTGCCGTGCTGTAACCGTAGAATCCCATGATGAAGGGAAGCAATACGGAAAGCATTGTAAGAACAAGGACCGTGACAGGGAAGCCGGTAAAGCATTTTCCCGTGTCATATAAGATCATCATGGCAGATATGGCAACAGCCATGGCGGCTATCAGCATGAGGAAATAGATCATATAAAATATAAGAGAGAGATTATCGGGCCAGAGGATGATCGGAGCCGCGTATTCACATACCGCAATGGCAGTGATACCGAAAGTAAGCCCCGTGAAACTTTCGATCTTGGCGTAACGGGATGCTATGGGTGCACCGCAATAACGGCATTTCCCGCGGAGGAAGAGCCAGCTGAACACGGGAACCAGATCCAAAGCACCGAGAGTATGACCGCAGGTCATGCACATGGAATGTCCCTTGGATACGGAACGTCCTGCGGGAATGCGGTATATGATCACATTAAGGAAACTTCCGATCACAAACCCAAGAAGGGTGAAGAATATAACAAAAAAAGTATAGATGATCCCCGGCAAAGCAGTCTACCTCCAATAGATTAACAACTTAATATACCATATTATAGTAATAATTTGTATCAAAAATATAGGAAGTAAGGCAGTCGGAAAGGGGCTTTTCGTTGTAATTTGTCTATCATTTTTGTCACGAACTTGTCAACCGCTCAAATTTATGCAAACTGCCAAAATACTTGTATTTTAGTCCGAATTGCTATATAGTTTTATAGAATATGCTCGCCAGGAGTATGCCTTGCGTGCTCTTAAACGGCATATTTTCGTTTCAAACCATGACCTGTGGGGCCTTAAAACGGAGGGTTTAATGAAGAGATTAGGAGATATTCTCGTTGAGAGCGGTTTTTTAAACGCTACTGAACTCGCAGAAGCACTTTCTCAGCAAAAAGAAACCGGAAAGAGATTAGGAGAAGTTATCGTCGAGAGTGGCCTCCTTTCGGAATTTGATATCCTGAGGGCCGTTTCCAGTCAGTTCAATTACCCTATTATCGACCTGACGAGTCTTGAGATAGACCCGAAGGCTACCGCCCTCCTGGATGAGAAATTCTGCTCCGAACATGCAGTCCTTCCCATTGGTTTCGATGGAGACAACCTTGTAGTTGCCATCGACGACCCCATGGACTTTACTATAGAAGAAGAACTCCAGTTCCGTACCGGCTATCAGGTAATATTGATGCTGGCCACAAGATCTTCCATCCTGGAAGCAGTTAAGGTCAATTACGGTAAGGAGATCGCACAAAAGGCAGCAGAGGAGTTAGGCGTAGAGCTTGAAGCTGAAGTTTCTGCAGCTGACGCCGAGATGAACGAGGCTATCAACTCCGCTCCTGTTGTTAAGCTTGTTAACTCCATGATAGATTACGCTATCAGGGCAGGTTCTTCGGATATCCACGTTGAGCCTCTTGAGGACCGTGTCAGAGTCCGTATCCGTATCGACGGCGTTATGCAGGAGGTCATGAGCAACCCCATATCCGCCAAGGATGCCATCACCACGAGAATAAAGATCTTAGGCGGTATGAATATCGCTGAGAAACGTATCCCGCAGGACGGCCGTATCAGGACGGAGATCAACGGCGAACCGGTCGACATGCGTGTATCCGTCCTTCCCTGTATCACCGGTGAGAAGACGGTTATCCGTATCCTTGCCAAGAACGACGGAAACCTTAACAGGAAATACCTTGGTATATCGGATCATAATAATGAACTTATAAATAAGATAATCAAGGTCCCTCAGGGCATATGCCTTATCTCGGGTCCTACGGGTTCAGGTAAGACGACTACGCTCTATACACTACTTTCGGAGAAGAATACACCGGAAACAAACATAATCACTGTAGAAGACCCTGTCGAGATCAGGATCCCCGGCATCAACCAGGTTCAGGTTAATGTAAAAGCGGGAATGACATTTGCCAGCGGTCTTCGTTCTATTCTGCGTCAGGACCCCGACATCGTTCTCGTCGGTGAGATCCGTGACGGTGAGACGGCTGAGATCGCAATGCGTGCAGCCATCACGGGACACTTGGTATTCAGTACCATCCACACCAATGACGCCGTATCTTCGATCAACAGACTTATCGATATGGGTCTGGAGCCTTACATGGTATGCTCCGCTCTTGTCGGAGTCGTATCCCAGCGTCTCGTCAGACGTATCTGCACCAACTGCCGTGAGGCATATGATCCCGGAGAGGATGATATCGTTCTCCTGAAGCTCGAGCCCGGTCAGAAGATCTATCACGGCACAGGCTGTCCGGAGTGCAACGAAACAGGATATAAGGGAAGAATCGCCATTCATGAGATCGTTGTCATGACAAGAGCCATGAAGGTTCTCATCGAAAAGAGAGCAAGTGAAGAAGAGATGAGGAACCTGGCTGTTTCAGAAGGAACCCAGATGCTTCAGGATTCTGCAAGGGCTCTTGTTCTGGAAGGTATTACTACGGTCTCTGAACTTAACAGAGTTGCGTACACAATAGACTAATACAACAGATTAAATATTTGAGGAGGAGTTAACAAGTGGAAGGATTTAGTTTATCAATGGAATCCGTTTTGTCCGAAGCGGTGAGAATGGGCGCATCAGATACCCATATCACGGTCGGTCTGCCGCCGATGATCCGTATCGACGGTACACTGATGCCGTTGGGTAATCAGCCTTTGACTGCAGCAGATACCGAGTATCTTTGCAAGTCAATGATCAACAAGTCCAGACAGCAGTATTTGAACGAGAGAGGCGAGATCGACTTCTCTTATGTTGTTGAGGACTACAGCCGTTTCAGATGTAATATCTACAAGCAGCGCGGTACATATGCGCTTGCTGCAAGATCCATCTCGAATTCCATCCCCACATGTGAGCAGCTCGGTCTGCCCGATATATTCAAGGATTTCGTTATGAAGCCTAGAGGACTTATCCTTGTTACCGGTCCTACGGGTTCAGGTAAGTCCACAACGCTGGCTGCCATGATCGGTCACGTTAACGGCAATAAGAAGTGCCACGTTCTTACGCTTGAGGAACCTATCGAGTATCTCCATGATCACGGTGAAGCCATGATCAACCAGAGAGAGATCCACGAGGATACACTGTCTTTCGCTAACGCTCTCAGAGCTGCCCTCCGTGAAGACCCTGATATCATCCTCGTCGGAGAGATGCGTGACCTCGATACCATCAGTACCGCTATTACTGCAGCCGAGACCGGACACCTTGTCCTTTCCACACTGCATACATCATCCGCTGCTGATACAGTCAACCGTATCATCGACGTTTTCCCTCCTCATCAGCAGGATCAGGTAAGAGTTCAGCTCTCTACCGTTCTTGTTGCTGTTATCTGTCAGACCCTCGTTCCGAGGATCGGCGGCGGACGCTGTGCTGCATTCGAGATCATGATCGCTAATGATGCTGTCCGTAATAATATCCGTGAAGGTAAGACCTATCAGATTGACAGTACTCTTGCCACGAGCCTTCAGCAGGGCATGTGTCCTTTGGACTTCTACCTTGCCGAGCTCATTAAGAGAGGTATCATCTCCAGAGACACAGGTTTGCAGAGATGCCGTATCCCTGATGATCTCAAGAGATATATCAACAACGTCGGCGGTGCAACCAACTCGCCGTTGTTCAATGATCTTGATTTTGCCTGATCTTATGGATCAGCTTGTAAGTCTAGTAAGGAGGAGATAAGTATATGGCCAATTTTAAATATACGGTCATTGACAGTGCCGGTAAGGCGTCTGAAGGCGTGATCGAAGCCGAGAATATCGGTGAAGCGTCACGTAAACTTAAATCAGACGGCAAGTATATAGCATCGCTTAAGCTTGACCGCGGCACTTTCGGGAACATCCAGATCGGAAGTTCCAAACTCAAGACCCAGGAACTGGTTGTTATCACGAGACAGTTGTCATCACTGCTGTCCGCAGGTATTACCGTAGTTCGTGCTCTCGATATGCTCTACCAGCAGCTTGAAACACAGAAGGCTAAGAAGTGTATTGGTGAGATCTACGAAGCAGTTCAGGGTGGTAAGAATCTGTCGGAAGCTTTCGCTGATCAGAGGGGTGTCATTCCTAACATCATGATCCAGATGATCGCGGCCGGTGAAGAATCCGGACGTCTGGATGAAGTTATGTACAGACTTGCCGAACACTTCCAGAAGGAATCCAAGACGAAGAACAAGATCTCATCGGCTATGGTCTATCCTAAGATGCTTGCGATCGTAACGGTCCTCGTATCAGTTGGTCTTTTGACCTTCCTCGTTCCCGGTATCGCCGAGACGATCAAGGATCTTGGCGGTGAACTCCCGGGTCTTACCAAGGGGATCATGGCAATCAGTGACTCTCTTGTTCATTTCTGGTATATCTATGTAGCGGTAATCGGTGTTTCGGTATATTCGTTCAAACTGTGGCGTAATTCCGAAAAGGGTGCTTATCAGTGGGATAAGCTCATGCTGAAGCTCCCCGTCATCGGCAAGATGACAAGGATGAATGCTTCGGCAAGATTTACAAGAACCGTATCCACGCTCTTGCGAAGCGGTATCTCCGTTCTGAATTCAGTAGAGATCACCGAGAAAGCTCTTGATAATGTCGTTCTCGAGAAAAAACTCGCGGATGCCAGAGTCGAGATTAGAAAAGGTACTGCTCTCTCCAAGTCCATCAGAGGTATTACGGAATTCCCTCCCATGATCTATGCAATGGTATCGATCGGTGAGGAATCCGGTACATTGGACAGCATTCTTGAAAAGGCTGCCGACTTCTTCGAAGACGAAGCCGATGCAGCAACATCAAAGTTTGTTGCAACTCTGGAGCCTATGATGATCGTCATCATGGCTATCGTAGTCGGTCTTGTTGTCGGCGGTATCGCAATGCCTATATTCAACATGGCATCTTATATCTGATCAGAAGAAAGGAGATTATAAATGGATTTTTCATCATTTGGAAAAGGCGGCACCGAATTGGTTCTTGACTGTTCGAGTTCTGATTTGAAGGTTGCAATGGGATCTTATAATCCCAAGACCGGTAAGATCGTTATCGATAAGTCCGGTATAGTACCGTTGGAGGGCGACTCCATCACAGACGGTGCTATCTCAGATTCATTCGGTATCGTTATGGCATTAAAGCATGCTTTTGCCAAACTCGATATCAGAGCAAAGAGCGTTATCCTTACAACAGAGGGTGCTTTCATTCACTCGAGAGACCTGGAACTTCCTGTTGTTAAAGAAGATCAGCTCAAGGACATGGTCAGATATGAGGTAATGGGTCAGGGAACCAACCGTGATCTTTCTATCGACTATATCGTTTACGGAACGACCACAGACGAAGAGACAAATGCCGATAAGCTCAAGGTAAGAGCTACCGCGGTTCCTGTCGAAGTAATCGGTGATTTCAGAGAGCTCTTAAAGCAGCTCGATCTCGCTCCCGAGGCTATGGATGTCAATCCTAATGCCGTCAGGAAGCTCTTCGCAAATACGATCATCAACGGTAGCCACAGCACGGCGCAGTCCACACTGATGCTCCTCGAGCTTTCCACGAAGACAACGACGGTTACCATTCTTGACAAGGGTTTCCCCGTACTCAGCAGAAGACTGCAGTTCGGACACCAGAACATCCGTCAGGTAGCTGATTCCGTAAGGAAGCTCCAGGGCGGCGAAGTCGGACAGTCCTCTCTTGCAAGAAGACTTAACATCTCAAAGTCTGACAGTGATTCTTCCGTACCGATCGAAGATATCGATGTATGGAACGAGACTGTCGCTGAGCAGCCTGCATTGCAGAGCGCTGTAAATGCTTACTTTAAGAGCCTCGTGGATGCGGTATCCCGTACGGCTCAGTTCTCGATATCCAAATTCCGTATCGATGCCATCAGTACCTGCTTTATCTATGGTTCCGGTGCTTCCTACAAGAAGATCGATAAGGAACTTTCACGCCAGCTCGGAACTCAGGTCGAAGTCCTCAAGGCCCTGAGCAACGTTGAGGGCAGAAATCTTGAGCTTCCTCAGTTTGTAAACTGCTGCGGTGCTCTTATAAGAGAAGACTAAGGAGGGAGTAATAAAATGGCTATTAACAAAAGACTGTTAGCCAAGAAGGATATGAACTTCTTCGCGGAATTTACCGCAAACGCCGCGAAGATGAGAAGACTGTTCGGTTATGCTGTTGTTATCGGTGTAATCGTAGTAGGCGTCCTTCTTGCTATCGTAGGATATGACCTTATCCGTAACTTCTTTATCAAGGCAGAGATCACTTCATTGGAAGTAGTCCTGAATTCTGAAGAGTATTCTACGCTTGAGGATAAAGCGAAGGAACTCACGAGGATCCTTGAAGAGAGACAGAAGACTTTCTATACTCTGACTCAGATGAGAAAGCAGGTCGATACATCGGGTACTGCCCCTGTTGATCTCCCTGACATACTTGCAGAAAGCATCCCGAGTGATTCTTGGGTTCAGGCTTATGAGGTCAACACGAGTTCCTCATCTATATTTGGTTATTCTTTCTCTTATTACAGTGTTGTTGATATGGTGCATAAGCTCAACGAGTCAAATGTCTTTACCACGGTTCCCCAGTGTGAGATCCAGACCTTTGACCCTACCAATATCGGTGGCGCAGATTCATTTGTTAACGATGATCTTATTCCTACAAATATCATCAATAACTATTATACGTACACGATCACCGGAACACTGCTTGCAGAGGTTTACATCTCCGTCGGCCGTTATACGACAGGAGACGTTTCCCAGAGCCTTTCCGGTATCGAGACGAAGCCGGTCAAGATCGGAAATCCTTATGAGCTCACAGATATTGCCACATATGAGACGGGCGGACAGAAGTATACGCTCAATTCCATTACCGTTAACAATGTTGCAGTTACAGCAAACAATCTGGCTACGATCATAGCCAACAATAAGATCCAGGGAACAGCTTACGAGAACCTTGATATCAAGCTCATGTATGACAAGGTTGTCGAGACCCCGGCTGAAGGTGCACAGGGAGGTGAAGGCAAATGAATAACCTGACAACAAGAGAGAAGGCAATGGCCTTCGGTATCCTTCTCATCCTTATCATTTTCCTGGTATATTTCTTCGGAATACGTATCCTTAATGATAAGTATGATGAATACAAGAAGAAGTTGACAGATCTTCAGGCCAGAAAGGCTTTCCTTGATGAACTGAAAGAGGAAAACGCCAAGATGGAGAAAGAGATCGAGACTCTCGAAGCTAACATAGAGAAGATCGAACTTTCCTTTATCGATAAGCTCGAGACAGAAGTTATCGAACAGTATCTGCTTGCTACCTTCGAGAAGAACGAGTGTCCTTTCCTGAATAAGATCACGGTAAGTGATGTTCCCATGAATCCCATCACTCTGCCTGACGGTACAACTTCAGATAATTCGGTCCTCTGCAGAAGTGTCGAGATTACATATGCAACGGGAGATGGTTTCCTGCCTACGACATATAATGCAACTCCTCTGTTCAGAGATCCTGATACGATGAAGATCTCTCCTGAGATCCCGCTGGCCATGATCGCAGATCTTGATAGATTGAGCGCATTAAGATACAAGCTCGTTTTCAAGGATGATTATCAGCCTACAGAAGAAGAGCAGGCGTTGATGGTGGAGAACTTCCAGGGCTATTCAGGCTTCCTTAAGTCTTTGAAGCAGATCGCTGATGACAACAAGGATTGCATCAAGGTCACAGGCATCAAGGCAGAGAGCAAGTCCGGATTTATGACTTTGACAGCTACTGTTAATTTCTTCAGTGCTAACCTTGCAAACCGTGTATCCACTGATACAAGCAAGGAGGCATATACATACTGGAGCGGTCATACGAACATCGATACCAAGGGCGGCTTTATCGGAATGCCTTATATCGTTCTTAATAAAGACAGTCTCTGGGATCATATGACTATTCTCTCCGGAGAGGTTGGCGGATTTATTGACAGACCTTACACACCATGGGTTGTCAATGCATATTTCACCAAGAAAATGGACAAAGAAGGTATCCTCTATGTTACCGGTAAGCCTGATCCTACTGAAAACGATGCCAACGCTAATAACGGAACGGATGCCGACGACATGACGCAGGTATCCAACTGATCAGAAAGGAGTTTAAGCCCTGATTTTGGAATTGTGGCAAAAAATTGAAGAAATTTAAAAAAAAGTGTTGCAATTATGAAATTAGGTGTTATACTTAAACTACAAACTCAATAAAACCTTAGGAGGAAAATTACCATGAAGAAGATTTCTAAGTCCAAGAAGGGTTTCACCCTCATCGAGATGGTTCTCGTTATCGCTATTATCGTTATCCTCGCAGCAGTTCTTGCTATGGGTATCGGTACATACCTGACAAAGGCTAAGGCAGCAGCTTCCTCTGTTTCCTTGCACAACGTTTCCATCTCTTCTGTAAACGCAGCAGTTGAAGCAGCTCTCTAATTAACTAACTAGAGACCAGAACAGGGGCGAGGCAACTCGCCCCTTTTCTTTTTCCGGACGAAAATGGATAGGGATCGATCTTTACAATGAAAAAACAAAAATTTTAACAAATTGTTAATTAGTTGTTGAAAAATATTGAAAAGCAGGTATAATGAGTAAGTAATAGAAGAATTCTATTCTTTACAGTGTGTGGAGGTGCGTATGAGGAGAGTAACCAAGAACAAAAGAGGATTTACTCTTATCGAAATGTTATTAGTAATCGCCATAATCATGATACTTGCCGCAGTTGTTGGTATAGGTGTCAATGATATATATAAGAATGCACAGGATGCCAACAGTTCCATAGGCACGGGCGTTGATGATGTCAGGAACAATAATGACAGAGGTATCTCTGCCCGTGAATCCAAACTCGGTGCATTAGGTTTCTAAGGAGGTCAGACATGTTAAAGATAGTTAAAGTCAAGAAGACTAAAAAGGGTTTTACCCTTCTTGAGACCTTATTATCCGTTGCGCTCCTTGTTATTATCTCTACAATGCTGATGAACGGTTTTATGTCTACGATGAACTATTCGCATAACACTTCCGTTTACTGGAAGTCCGCCGGCGGCAACTATGCTGCAGCAATGTCAGATCTTGCCGAGTATGCAGCTCACGGATCATCAGGAGATAACGATGTAAAGAGTCAGTCTTACAAGAAGCTGAGCGGTGAGACTAACGATGCAACATTGTACTTTACAGGCCTCAAGGGTAAGGAACTGATCATTACCCCCAAGAATGATGCAGGTCAGAGAGTCATCAATCTCAAGGTCTTCAAGGAGACCAAGAACAATACGGGTCTGAATGATAACGTAGCCGATATCGATGAATATGAAGAGTATTGGAATGCAGGCGGCGGAGACAGCAGTTATGCTGATAACCGTTATGCATTCGTTTATTATCCTGCCTGCAACAACTCGGATGACGCAAAGCATCCCGGTGAGATAAGGATATACAAGAAGAACGGAACCGATGAACTCTATTGGGGTTATAAGATCACAAAAGATGATGGCACGAAGGTCTTCCATTATGCATTCGGTGATGATAATCCTCAAAAATCAAAGGTCAACAAATAAGATCATACTGAAGGATTATATGTCCGCTAACAGATACTAAAGTTGGGAGTTGAGGAGCTATGAGAAAGATTTCTAAGAAGAATAAGAAAGGCTTTACCTTACTGGAACTGATGCTGTCTATAGCAATTATAGCTATGATCAGCGGTCTCTTTGTCGTACTGATCGTCAGTATAAAGGACTCCTATATGACGGTTTATAACCAAAATGATTCTGCCGATTACGCAATGCTGTTTGCCAGAGGTTTTGAGCAGGCATTCTACCGTTATGTTAATTATGATGTAGCCAAGGGCAGTTATGTATACGAAGTCAAGAACAGCCTTCTTTACTGTAATTCCACAGGCGTTTTCCCTACGGCTCAGAACAAGACCAAGGAAGGAAAGACGAAGTGGGATATCTACATGGGATTCCAGTGGGATTCTGATATCAATGTCGTTAAGTATAAGGTCAACCTCGTTGACAATTACTATAATCCCGGCAAGCTGACCTACAGCTTCAAGAGTTCTATTATGGTTCCCCACTTCAATTCTGAAGTCGGCAGCATCTCTCTCAGCAAGAACCCCTTCAGAAAGTCCGGTCAGGTCGGTTACGAGACCGGTGATGAGAAGTATATGGACTCGATCACATATAAGAAGACAAAATAAGGTTCTAATTCATATTGAACATAAGAAGGGACTGCGTGCAGTCCCTTTTTTAGTTTTTGTACTCAGGATGTGATAGAATAGACGAAATTCTCTAAGGAAGGTATGAACATGGCTGTCAGGATCGGACTGGATATAGGCGGGAGCACCACCAAGATCGCCGGAATTAAAGACGGCAGTATCATCTATACATCTATAGTCAGATCTGATGACCCCGTGGCATCGTCCGCGGGAGCAGTCGGCAAACTGATAGATTCATGCAGCCTTTCAGTAGCGGATATCGAACAGATATTCATAACCGGAGTCGGTTCCGGTTTTTCCTCTAACCCGATATTGGGTATAAAGACAACGAGAGTTGAAGAATATACGGCCATCGGAACGGGCGGACTTTATGTTTCGGGCAAGGATCATGCCGTGATCGTAAGCATGGGTACCGGTACTGCGATCCTTGAAGCCAAAAAGGTTGCAGGAAAGATCGAGACAAGGACCGTTATAGGTTCGGGTGTCGGCGGCGGAACGCTGGTAGGCCTTTGCAATGCCGCGATCGGCATATCAGACCCCATAGTCCTCGCTGACCTTGCGGATAAGGGAAATGCCGGAGCAGCTGACCTTACGGTAGGAGATCTCACTGATGTTAAGATACCCGGGCTCCCTTTTGATGCGACAGCTTCCAACTTCGGCAAGGTCACAGACGGCCTTTCCAGGGAAGACGTGGCTGCGGGTGTATTCAATATGGTCCACCAGGTTATAGGCTGCCTGGCAGTCGTCAGCGCCAGATCCTGCGGCGTCAGGGATATAGTGCTCACGGGCCAGCTTACCGGCTTTAACTGGTGCAGGAAGACCGCTGAGGATTTTTCCTCTATGTATGACGTCAATTTTATCATTCCCGAAAATGCGGTCTATTCGACTGCGCTGGGAGCATATGTCGCTGGGGGAATGGAAGATGAAGCGTGACAGAGCGTTCGAACTGGACTTCCTGCGCGGGCTGGCACTTTTCTTCATGATCCTGATGCACCTTGCCTGGGACTTAAGATATTCATTCGGGATCCCTGCTTTCGGTTTCATCGAGAAAAGCTGGTTTTCCGGCTTGCTCCACCCGATATTCCTCGTGATATTCGTAGGTGTATCGGGTATATGCTGCACTCTTTCAAGAAACAATGTCTTCCGCGGACTTAAGCTCCTGGCGGTCGCGCTCGCCCTTACGGCAGGCACCTTTATCGTCACTTTCTATTTCGGCATGTACTGCCTTATCATATTCAATGTCATAGGCTTGCTTACGGTAGGTATCTTTCTTTATGCGCTTATCTCTTTTATCGAGAAGAAGGCGAAGATCAGACCGGAAGTCACGAACTTTATCCTTCTGTCATTAGGCTGCTATACCGCGATCCTGGGTCACTATATGAGGCTTTTCGATTATAAAGTTAATAACATCCTGCTGCTGCCCACGGGCATCAAGATGAACTGCATTCCGGCGCAGGGCGATTTCATGCCCCTGTTTCCCTGGATCGGCGTGTTCTTCATAGGCTGCGCAGCAGGAAGGATCTTATATGCTGGCAAGAAAACGCTCTTCCCTGATGCTCCTGCCTGGGTCAGGACCGTCAGCCGTCCTTTCGCATTCATGGGCAGGCATTCCCTGATCGTATATCTTGTTCACCAGCCCATAATGTACGGGATCCTTCTCGGCATATTCATGCTCGTTAAATTGGCAGGCGGCAGATGATGATCAAGCAGGAGAAGAAGAAAAAGTCCATAGGACGGATGATAGCAGGCATCCTGGTGAAGGTCCTGTTCATAGTCTTGTTTTCGCTGGTGCCGAATCTCATACCCGCATCCTGGGCAGAATTCTACCACAGGAATATGTACGGCTATGTCTCTTTCCTGCCGGCGTCATTCTCCAACCTCTTCCATAATTCCCTGACGGAACTCATCGTTGTTGCGGGAGGGATAATGCTGATCATTTTATCGGTAGTGTTCCTGGTGGAGCTGATCCGGAGGATCATAAGTAAGACGGCGGGCAGGTTTGTCCTGACGGTGTTAAAACACGTTCTGACCCTGGTGCTGGTGCTGATCATATTGTTCGATCTGATGCTGGGCATAGGATACAGGCGCAAGACAGTATATCAGTATCTGGGACTCCGGCACGGGGAATATACATATGACGAGTATCTTCAGGTCCTGGAATGGTCCTATAACGGCATGGTCAAGGCAAGGAGGAACATAGGCCAGGATTACAGGGGAGTCGGTCATACGGCAAGGAGTTTTGAGGCTAATGCCAAATATGCCAACAGCCTGATCAATACGGTTTCCGTAAAGTACGAACTTCCCCTGTCGGCAGCTTTCATAAGATCCAAACCCGTGGCGGCAAGCCACTACTGGAGCATGACCGGGATAGTCGGTATGTATGATCCGGTGTTCGTTGAGGCGAATATCAACACGGACTATATGGATATTACATCCTTCCCCATGACACTCTGCCACGAGATCTGCCATGCCAAGGGTCTCGCCAGGGAGAATGACTGCAACCTTATGGCATCGATCGCCTGCATACATTCCAAGGACAGTGAATACATGTACGCCGGATACTATTTTATCTTCACGAGCCTTTACCCGGTCGTTAAGGAATATGCCGGGCAGGAAGGCGAGATCTTCCCGGATTATTTTTCCTACGAGGACATGGCTCCCGTGATAAGGGATATGAAAGCATCCGATGCCTACTGGGATGATATCCACAGCACGGAGCTTTCCAGGTTTATCCACGACATCGGCAGGGAATCGAATAACCTCTTCCTGAAATCGAACGGTCAGGAGGGCGGTGTCGCGACATATCACGTACCTGATAACGAATATGTCGATTTCTACATGACTTATCTGAAGGGCGCGAAAAATGCTTGAGATCGTCCTTAAAGGTCATGAAAGCTACTATGCCTTGGCTGATGTCGTAAGGCTTTTTTTCCCTTCCCCGGCCGAAGACAGGGAGAACGGAAAGGTCTTTTGCGCCGGCGCTCCCGACTTTTTGATAGAAAGCGAACTCCTTCCCTCGGGAAGATCCGTCTGCAGGGTGAACGGGAAGGAATATTATTTCGCAGGCCCCGCGGAAGAAGCAAGCCGCGAAGTCAAAAGATCTCTTTATATGGCTCTGACGGATCTTACCGGCATAAGGCCGCCCTGGGGATGCCTGACCGGCATAAGGCCTACGCTCGTTGCCCTCCAGACGGACTCTGCTGAAGACCTGTCAGAAAGATATCTCGTAAGACCTGATAAGGCAGCTCTTGCCCTTAAGACCGGCAGGGAGGAAGTCCGGATACTCGAAAAGATCTCCCCTCAGGATATCAACATCTATATAGGTATCCCTTTTTGTCCGTCGCGCTGTGAATACTGTTCTTTCGTATCTTCGGACATCTCTTTCCACATGGGAAGGCTGAAAGAATATAAAGAGCACCTGATAAAAGAGATCAGGCTCCTTTCCCCGGGCATAAAAAGGAGGATCTCAAGTCTTTATGTAGGCGGCGGAACGCCTACCGTTTTCGATGATGATGATTTCCGTGATCTGATAGATGCAGTATATGAAAACCTTGCGGTGGATAAGGACTGCGAGGTCACCGTGGAAGCGGGGCGCCCGGACACCATAACGGAAAACAAGCTTAAGGCCATGGCATCCCACGGAATAAAGAGGATCTGCATCAACCCTCAGACGATGAACGATGAGACCCTTGCAAAGCTCAACAGGAGACACACTTCGGCCGATACCGTAAGAGCGATAGAAGAAGCCAGACAGACGGGCTTCAGTGTCATCAACGCCGACATGATAGCGGGCCTTAAATATGAGACGGCTAAGGATTTTATCGATACTGCGGAGAAGATGATCGCGTTAGGTCTCGAAAACATAACAGTCCACACCCTCTACAAGAAACGGAGGGCTGCGATGAGCCTGGCTGACGTCATGACGGATGATCCCGCGGGTGAGGTTGATAAGGCGGTCTCCGCGGTCTACGGGATGCTCGAAGATGCAGGCTACCGTCCCTACTATATGTATAAGCAGAAAGACACCGGACACGGGCTCGAGAATACGGGTTTTGAAAAGGGCGGTACGGCCTGCCTTTATAACGTCGCCATGATGACTGATGCGAGGGATGTCCTGTCCTTCGGCGCGGGCGGAATGAGCAAGAGGGTATTCGAACAGGTCGATACTGCCAAGTACCGTGTGGAGCGCTGTTCATCGTCCAAGGATGTCCTCGATTACATGATGAGGACGGAAGAGATCGCGAGGAAAAAAGCGGACTTTTTCGGGTTGTGATTTAATCTCTTTATTGTGGTATCATTTAAGGCGTCGAATATAATATTTTTTAATATTTATTTCTGATTTCGGAGGGTGGCAGACTATGGCTAAGATCAAGATCCTGACTGATTCCTGTGGTGACCTGGGAAAAGAAATGAGACAGAAATACGACATCGATTACTGTCGTATGAATACCCAATATGAAGGTAAAGAGACTCCTGCGAGCCTTGACTGGGAATATTACACACCCAAGTCGCTCTACGACATCATGCGTGACGGCAACAGGGTATTTACCACACAGGTTCCCACTGAGGAGTTCGTCAATGTCTTCGGCAAGTATGCCAAGGAAGGTTATGACATAATCTATGTCGGATGTTCACTCAAACAGTCCGGTTCCGTTAACATTGCCAAGACGGTCGCTGCCGACATCATGAGCCAGAACCCCGGCATCAAGATCTTCTGTATCGATTCCAAGCATGCATCGACAGGTGAGGGAATGCTCGCCATCAGGGCTGCAGAGTACAGGGACCAGGGTCTCGATGCGGATACGATCGCAGCCAAGGTTGAAGAAGATATCAAATACTGCCACGAGTTCTGTACGGTCCACACACTGGATTGTCTTAAGAGAGCAGGAAGAGTCAAGGCATCTTCCGCCTTTTTCGGCAACCTTCTGGGTGTTAAGCCCATCATCATTGCAGATGCCGAGGGTGACCAGACTGCCATAAAGAAAGTCAAGGGAAGAAAGGCCGCTTTGGATGAGATAGTCCAGCTCCTTTCCGAGGCGATCATCGATTCAGAGGAACAGACGATCTACATTTCCCATGCCGACTGTCTTGACGAGGCTGAGTACGTCAAGAAGCAGATAGAGGAGAAGATCCCCTGCAAGGCTATTCAGATAGAATACATGGGTCCTATCATCGGATCATCCATAGGACCTTCAGGCATGGCTGTTTTCGGCTGGGGCAAAGAGATCACTTTCAGATCCGGTGATAAAAATGAGCAGTAAGGTACTTGACGGTCCGATGTTTGTGGAACTCCTCAGGGGAGGAGTCATATATCTTTCCGCAAATTGTCAGGAAGTAAATGATCTTAACGTATTCCCGATCCCGGACGGTGACACCGGCGAGAATATGATGAGGACTATAAACGGCGGCTTGAGTTATGCCGAGAAGTGCGAAGACGATTCTCTCTCTTCCGTGGCACAGGCTGCTGCCAAGGGCATGATCCTGAACGCCAGGGGCAATTCCGGAGTTATCCTGAGCCAGCTCGCAGCAGGCCTTGCTGACGGTTTTGAGGATTGTGATGAGGCTGATGCCGAGAAGATCGCTTACGCATTGAAATCCGGCGTAGAGAGGGCATACAGTGCTGTCATGAACCCTACTGAGGGTACGATGCTCACCGTTGCCAGGGAGTCCACTGAATATGTCAACAAGAGGATAGGAAATGACAGTACAGTCGATTCTGTTCTCGAAGACTGCCTCGCCGAGATGGACAGGTCGCTTCAGAGGACCCCGGATCTTCTGGATGTCCTTAAGGAAGCGGGAGTAATAGACAGCGGCGGAGCCGGTCTGGTCTATATCGTTCAGGGTGCATACAGCGTCCTCCGTGGAGAGACCCTGTCATCCCATATCGGAACGACTGAAGTAAAGCAGGTCGATATAACCAAGTTCAATTCCGACAGCATCATGAGGTTCGGATACTGCACAGAGTTCCTGCTACAGCTCCAGAACAGCAAGATCTATATCGGGGATTTCTCCGCGGAGAAGTTCAGGGATGAACTGTCTGATTTCGGCAACTCGATCGTCTGCTTCCAGATGGACTCTATCGTCAAGGTCCACATCCATACGATGAATCCCGGTGATGTTCTTAATCACTGTCAGAAGTACGGCGAATTCCTTACCATGAAGATCGAAAACATGACGCTTCAGCATAACTCCACTTATCACGAATCAGATGTGGAGGAAGAGGAAAGGGAACCCGCCGAATATGCATCGGTCATCGTTGCAACAGGATACGGCGTTTGCGAAGTCATGCGCTCCCTGGGCGCCGATGTCATCATCGAAGGAGGGCAGGGCAACAACCCTTCTGCCGAGACTTTCCTTGATGCTTTCCGCGCAGCAAATGCGAAAACGGTGTTCGTCTTCCCGAATAACTCGAATATAATCATGACCGCCAAGCAGGCAGCCGACCTCTGCGAGGACTGCGATGTCAGGGTCATCGAAAGCCGTGACATAGGACAGTGTTATGCTGCCATGACCATGACCAACTACGATCTGAAAGATGCTGATGCGGTTGAAGAGAATTTCAAAGAGGCGATAGAAGGCGTTAAGACCGCTACGGTCACAAGATCCGTAAGGGATGCCAATATCAACGGTGTCAACATCGTCAAGGGTGACTACATCGGATTCTCGGGCAAGCAGATGCTGTCTTCCGAGAAGAATATTTCCGATACCGCAGCCTATCTCCTTCATAAGATCAAGGCTGAGGAAAACGACATTATAATCATCATCTACGGCAACACCGTTGAGGATGAGACCAGGAAGGCCATTGCAGGCCAGACCCGTTCAGTATATCCTTTCGCCGAGGTCTTTGAGATCGACGGCGGCAATATCGATGCCGACATCATCTTCATCGCGGAGTAAGAGCTGATGGATCCTTTTCTGAAGACCGTCTTGTTTATAACCGCAGGAGTACTTGCATATCTCATATGTGCCCTTAACCCTGCGATCATAATGGCAAGGCTCGTCTACAAAGAGGATATAAGGACCAAGGGCAGCGGCAACCCCGGTTTTACGAATTTCAAGAGAGTCTACGGCAACAAGGTTGCCTGGTTCGTTTTCGCGCTGGATATCGGAAAGACTTTCCTTGTAATACTCGGAGGGATCTTATTCCTTACGGCTGTCGGCTGGGACAGACAATTGGTCGCATCCTTCATCGGTTTTTGTTCGCTCCTGGGTCACGTGTTCCCCGTCTGGTACAAGTTCGCAGGAGGCAAGGGTTTCCTCGTCTGGGCGGTATCCATCTTCTTCTGTGACTGGAAGGCCGGACTTGCCGCCCTTGCCATGATGGCTCTCTTCCTTTTCACGAAAAGATACATGTCCCTTGCCGTACTTGTCTTTTGCAATTCAGGCACGCTCGCGATAATCGTATTTTCCGCTATTGCAGCTGTTCCTTACTTCTGGCCTGTAATCCTCATCATGATCGCGGGGACTGCTCTTGTCACCGTAAGACATAAGGAGAATATCATCAGGATAAAAAACGGCACTGAATCCAAATTCTATTTCAGGAGCCGCAAAGATCAGAAGAAGGAAGAGCCTGTAAAATAAAATGATTGATAAATTCCCGCAATTCTAATATTCTATTAGAGCAGCAGGCGGATAAAGGTTTTGTGGGGGACAAAGACTGTGGACAAGTCCGTAAGAAAAAGAATAGCTCTGCTCCTTGGACAGGCTGAGGAATCCTCTCAGACCAGATTCATCGAGGGGTTTCTTTCCGCGGCTTTCGCGAATGACCACGACGTCCTCATCTTCTCAACATTCATCAAATATCAGAATACTCCCGAGAGGGAGATCGGCGAGATATCGATCTTCAACCTTCCCGACTGGAAGAAGTTCGATGCTGTTGTCGTGCTGGCGGATACCATCCAGACGCCCGGCGCGATGGATAAGATAGAAAAAGACCTTCACGAGAACTACGACGGCGAAGTCGTCTTCATCGAAAAGGACAGCAGTTATTACAGGACCTACAGGATGGACAATTATACATCAGTCAGAAAACTGGTGGACCATCTGATAGACGGGCACGGTTACAAGGACATAGCTTTCCTTACGGGCAAGTCATGGCATCCCCATTCGGGGATCCGGCTCAAGGCCTACAGGGACTCAATGGAAGCGCACGGGATCAGCGTTGATGAAGACAGGATCTTCTACGGTGATTTCTGGTATACGAGCGGCGAGAGCCTTGCCGATACCCTTATGGCATCCGAAAGAGCGCTGCCTCAGGCCCTGGTCTGTGCCAACGACTGTATGGCCATAGGCTTTGCCAAGGAGATCAGTGCCAGAGGACTTAAGATCCCCGATGACATAGCGGTAGTAGGATACGATACCAACGAGGAAGGCCAGCATGCGCCTGTCCCGCTGACGTCGGCACCCGTTCCGATGAAAGAGTTCGGACAATATGTTGCAGCTGCCGTAAAAGAGATCCTTGATGGCAAAGAGCCGGAGCCATTCAAGGCGGATGTAAGTCTCTTTATCGGAGGCAGCTGCGGCTGCGGCTGTGATTCCGCCAAGACCGGTTACATCCTGAGGGACTCCTGGGATACGGAGATATCGAAGGCGACCGTCTTCTCCCTCTTCAATTACATGGATGACGATCTTTTGAGCCAGACATCCTTTACGGGACTTATAAGCACCATATTTTCCTATGTATATCAGATCAGGGATTTCGAGGATTTCGCCATCTGTCTTAACGAGAACATAAGAGACGGGGTCAGGGCCGAAAAGACGGGATCCCGTTATACCGGGAACATGATCCCCGTAATAAGGTGCGGACCCGTGGATGCCAACAGGGACCGTCTTGATTTCGAGAACACTTTCCCCGTGGAAGAGATGCTGCCTTCCGTTTTCGAGGACAGGGATCACCCTGCAGCATGGTATTTCTTCCCTCTCAACTTTGATGACCATGTTTTCGGTTACAGCGCGATAAGTTACGGCAACAGGCCTGTCGGAGCTTCTTCGGAACTCAGGGCCTGGCTCAAGAGCGCATCGAGGGGCTTGGAATACTTCAGAAGATCCGATGAATTCATCAGGTCGCATTCAATCATCGAGACCGGCATCATAAGGGACAACCTTACGGGTCTTTATAACTACCAGGGCTTCGTCAGGCAGGCGGAGACCTTTATCCACATGGTAAAGAACAACGGCAATCACGTTGGCGTACTGGTAGCAGACATCAAGGACCTCGCGGTCATAAACCGTGAGTTTGGCAGGGCGGAAGGCGACAAGGCCATCATAGAGGCGGCAGGTTTCCTGGAGGGGACATTCCGTTCCCGCAACAGCATGTGCCTTTGTGTAGGCAACGGCGAACTTGTCGCAGTCAGGATCACGAGCAGCAACAACAGTACTGAACTGATGGAGCTGCGCGACGATTTCCTGGCAAAGCTTGCCGAACATAACCAGCAGTCTGGCGCAGGATACAGCCTGGATGTCTACTGCGCGATAGAATCCGGGTCGCCTGCCACGGTCGACGATCTTGAGAGGATGGTCAACATCGCTATCGCCAAGAAGAACAATATCAAGTTTACTTCCAACAAGATCAGCAGTGAGGATTCCCTGTCTGAGATCGAGATGGAGGAAGCAAGACAGGTCCAGAGCATCCTCGATGATGCAAGGCTCTCTTACCACTTCCAGCCGATCATCAGAGCGGACACGGGTGAGATATTCGCGTACGAAGCCTTGATGAGGCCTGATACGGAAGGCGGATTAAGCCCTCTTAAGATCCTGAAATATGCTGAATACCTCGGCAGGCTCTCTGATGTGGAGAGAGCTACTTTCGACAACGTCTTAAGGATCCTTAACGAGAAGAAGGATGTTATAACCAAGGGCAGAAAGATCTTCATCAACAGCATTCCCGGCCACATGATAAAGGCAGAGGCTCTGGAAGATCTGATCAGCGCGGTCGGCAAGAGCCCGGACAGCATTGTCGTAGAGCTTACCGAGCACGCTGAAGTCACGGACGAGGAACTCGACGACATTAAGAACGTCCTGTCCGAAGCGGGCGTCCAGATAGCAGTCGACGATTACGGCACGGGCTATTCCAATGTTGCCAATCTCCTAAGATACATGCCGGATTACGTTAAGATCGACAGGCAGCTCCTGTCGGATATCCAGGACAGTCCCCAGAAACAGCATTTCGTAAAGGACATCATAGAGTTCTCCCACGATAACGGCATCCTCGCCCTCGCTGAAGGCGTAGAGACACCCGAGGAACTGAAGACGGTGCTCGAGCTGGACGTTGATTTCATCCAGGGATACTATATCGCCAAGCCCGAAAAGCAGCTCATATCTGAGATCGATCCCGACATAGTTAACGAGATCATAAAGCAGCCTGCAAGGCACCGTTACCCCGCGGGTACATACTGCGCCGGCAAGGATTCCAGGATCAACCTTGCAAATCTTGCCAAGGATAAGTTCAACACGATCGTCCTTAATAACGTTGACGCGAGCTATAAGGATTATGTGATCGTCGGTGCGCCCGGCGTTACGATCCCAATGCAGATAAAGATGATGAACGGATACAGCGGCAGGGTCACTCTCGAAAATGTCGATATCGAGCAGACCGAGATCGGTGCTCCCGCGATAACGGTCACCGGCAATTCCTACGTGACCATAGCCCTCAAGGGAGCAAGTTACCTTGAAGGCGGCATCAAGGTCGACGAGCAGTCCAAGCTCGCGCTTGAAGGTGACGGCTTCCTTTCCATAGGTTCCAAGAACGATTGTCCCTATGCGATCGGCAATGATCTCGATTCGAGGCACGGCGACCTGGTCTTCAATCAGGACGGAACGGTCACCATCAAGATCGATACCAAGAGCTCCATCGGTATCGGATCGGGCCTGGGCGGCAGGATCAACATCAAGCGCGGCAGGTATCTTATCGGACTTAAGGGCAGGAACAGTGTCGGGATAGGCTGTGACAAGGGCAACGCGAAGATCTCGGTCAAGTACTGTTATATCGACATGGAGTATCAGGGAAGATACGGAGTCGGCATAGGGTCCCTTTCGGGTGATGCCGACATCGAGATAAAGAATTCCAAGCTGATGAGCGTGCTGACGGGTGAGGTCATAACCGGCATAGGGAGCCTGTCGGGAAACAGCGCCAACATCAATATAGACAAGGCATATATCAACATGTCGGGAAGAGGATCCAAGTTCTGCGGCATAGGCATGACATCCGAATGCTGCGACGGAGCGGATATCAGCGTTTCCTATACCGGCGTATCAGTCAGGGCGGAAGGCAGCAAGTCCCTTGTCATAGGATCCATACAGATGAATTCCAGGCTCAACTTAAGCCATGCGTCCTTCGCCGGCAGCGTATCGACAGGATTAGCTTCTGCGGTGGGCGCAAGTGATGAAGGACGCAGGGAAGATGATGTAATATGGGAGATAAAGTCATGATGAGAACTTATGAAGTAACCGCAGAAGATCACGAGATGATCAAAAAAGCATACGATACCCTCAACAAGGCATCTGTCGAAGGGAACTTCTTTCACACGGTCGGCTGCTGCCTCAAGACCGTTAAGGGAAACTACTATACGGGTGTCAACTGTGACTGCATACACGGCTCCTGCGCTGAATTCATCGCGGTCGGCAACGCCGTGAGCAACGGAGAGCATGACCTTGATACCATCGTGTCGGTCCATCCGGACGGGCCTGCGGGACTCTTCTCGCCCTGCGGCAACTGCCGTCAGATGCTCATGGAGTATTCGCCCACAGTCAAGGTCATCCTCGCGGACGATGACGGCAAGATCATCAAGACGGATATAGGTGAACTCCTTCCCCTCGCCTGGAAGAGGCTGCCCACGGGAGATCTCATGCACTGAATGCCCTCTTAGGCTTTTCGCGGCAGGCTGTTACTTTTCGATGACAAATCAAGAATATAAGCCTGAAAGCCCTGTTTTTTGTCGAAAATGGCAAGGGGCTTCGGTTGTTACGCCTTGAAGATAGTGATACAATCGTTCCGTCGGAGACATTAATATAATAAGAGGTGGATACAATGAAGAGACTGAAGATTATAGCAATGACAGCAGCGCTCATGCTCGCTTTATCATTGTCAGCATGCAGCGGCGCGGCACAGCCGGAAGCAACATCAGATACGACGACTGAAGCTTCCACGACTACGACTACAACTGAAGCTACCACTACAACAACGGAAGCTACGACTACCACTACCACTACCGAGCAGACGACGACTACCACAACGACGGAAGCTACTACGACTACAACAACGACAGAAGCAACCACCACGACAAAGAAGCCCAAGGAGACAGAGGATCCCAAGGCCAAGTATAAGGGAATGACAGATATCGAGATCGCAGAGTCCTTTATCGGCAAGAAGGCCAAGTCCCTGATCAAGGTCCTGGGCGGCAAGCTCAAGGTCGTACAGGCGTGCGTTGACGATGTCGGACTTGCCATCATCGAATACAAGGATTTTACTGTTCAGTGTGAGCAGAAGACTCCCGATTCCGACTGGATCGTCACAGAAGTATTCTGATCAAATCTATTCTCATAACAAGGTGAAACGATGAAAGCTGTTAAGACTCTTGATCGTGTTTTATTAGTCCTTCTTGCGGCACTGCTCGCATCAGGGATATATCTGGCATATAAAGGCGACCTGAACGGCTCTCTCCTGACAGGATCACAGGTCCTGGCAGATGAAGCAGACCGGGTTCCCGACGGATTCGTCAAAGAGAACGGCGAGACTTTCTACTACAAGAACGGCAAGAAGGTCTTAGGCTGGGTCAAGGACGGTTCCGACAAGTACTATTTCTACAGGTCGGGCAAGACCAGCGGCGGCGAGCCCCATACGAAGGGCGCGATGGCGACCGGCTGGCAGACCATCGACGGTGAGAGATTCTATTTCTACAGATCCGGCAAGACCAGCGGCGGCACTCTCCACAACAAGGGCGCGATGGCAACGGGCTGGCAGAGCATCGACGGAGAGAAGTTCTATTTCTACAGATCCTCCAAGACGACATCCGGTGCAGCGCACTCCAAGGGTGCCATGGCTACGGGCTGGCAGCTCATCGACGGCGAAAAGTTCTATTTCTACAGGTCAGGCAAGACCGGCGGCGGCACAGCTCATACCAAGGGTGCGATGGCGACCGGCTGGCAGACCATTGACGACGCAAGGTACTATTTCTACAGGTCGGGCAAGACCAGCGGCGGCGCAGCCCATACGAAGGGCGCGATGGCGACCGGCTGGCAGACGATCGACAAAGACAGGTATTATTTCTACAAGTCCGCGTCAGAGACGCACAAGTCAGGCGCTATGGCGACGGGCGGCCTTAACATATCCGACAAGGGTTACGTCTTCGACAGCAAGGGTAAGCTCGTAATGTCCAATATGAAGGGCTGGTATAAGGTCGGTGAGGATTACTACTTCTGTGACCGCAAGACCGGCAAGATGCTCAAGAACGACAATGCCAACGGCATTTATCTCAGGAACGACGGCAAGGCCCAGCTGACGGATTTTGCCAAGGAGAAGATCCCTGTCATGATCAGGTCCCGTGAGATCGTTGCCGAGATCACGAACCCTTCCGATACCCTCCAGCAGAAGAAGTGGAAGTGCTATAAGTACATAGCCAAGTTCCCTTATATCTATAAGGATGCGCCCATAGGAGACCACATCAAGAACAAGGATTATGCCTGTTACGATGCCCACTATGCAAACAACATCCTCAACGCTTACGGCGACCAGAAGACCTGCGGCGGAGAGTGCTGCGCACAGTCCGTTGCCCTCGGTTACCTCTTCAATGAGCTGAACTTCGGCACGGTCTACTTTAAGACATCCTATACACACGGCTGGATAGAGGTCAACGGCCTCTGCTATGACACTCTGTTCATCAAGTCCAGAGGCATGGACTGGTGGGAGATGAAGCATTATCCTGCTACTCCCAGCTACACGTCAGTCATCTGACAGAGGAGATCCGCATGAAGAGATTAACCCGTCTTACCGTTCCGGTCCTTATACTGGCCATGGCTTCAGGCCTTGCAGCCTGCAGTCCCTCGACGCCCGCAAGTCAGGCAACTGATGAGAGCAGCGTGACCACAACGACTACTGCCAAAGAGACTCCGGCGCCTTCTGAAACTGAAGAGACTGTTGCCGGTGATATAAAGGGCTGGTGTGAATCAGAAGGCAAGTATTATTTCATCGGCAGGGAAGACGGCAAGCAGGTCAAGTCCGCTACAGTGAACGGCATCAAGATCGATGATTCCGGTTTTGCCGTCATGGATGATGTTGCCAAGGAGAAGCTCCCCGTGCTCGTTAAGGCAAGGGAAGTATACGATGAGCTTGCTGCAGAGGGCGGCAGCGAAGATGACATCATCATGAGATGTTACAAGTTCGTTGAGGACATGCCCTATCTCCTCAAGGATTATCCTATAACCGATCACATGAAGGAATACGCATGCTACGATGCGCACTACGCAAACAATCTCCTCAATGCCTACGACGACCAGCTGAAGTTAGGCGGAGACTGCACTTCGGATGCGGCATGCCTGGCTTATCTTTTCGATGCCGCGGGCTTTAAGGAAGTCTATTACTGCCACACCGAATCCCACGCATGGGTGGAGGCTGACGGCAGATTCTGGGATCCTCTCTATATCGAGACCAAGGGTATGGAATGGTACGATATGAAGGAGTATCCTGACGAGCCTCTCTTCAAGGTCAAGATCTGACCTCACCCCGTTATTATTTATCTTGTTCCCGCAGCCCTTTGACGCTGGAAGTCAGGGGCGGAAAATGCTATAATTACTGAGATCATGTATGCCTGTGGCTGCATGAGACACCTATTCCTGAAGATCAACCTTAGAAGAGGCGCAAGATATACATGAACAAGATCTTATCAAGGACCATAACGGTCATTCTCTTTCTGGCGGCATTTGCCTCCACTTCTCTATTTCTTCTCAAGCAGAAGAATGTTGTCATCTCAGACGACGTTGTCAACGGCTTCGTGACAGACGGAGGCGAGACTTTCTACTATGAGAAAGGCAAGCCCGTTACAGGCTGGAAGACGATCGACGGCGTTAAGTTCTATTTCTACCGTTCATCGAAGACTTCATCCGGCGAAGCCCACACCAAGGGTGCGATGGCATTAGGCTGGCAGACCATAGACGGTGAGAGGTTCTATTTCTACCGTTCCGCGAAGACCCAGTCAGGCGAGGCCCACAAGAAGGGCGGAATGGCTACGGGCTGGCAGTCCATCGACGGCTATAAGTACTATTTCTACAGATCTTCCAAGACCACGTCAGGTGATGCACATTCCAAGGGCGCGATGGCGACCGGCTGGCAGCTCATCGACGGCTCCAAATACTATTTCTACCGTTCATCCAAGACGACATCCGGCTCTTCCCACCCCAAGGGTGCGATGGCGACAGGCTGGCAGACGATCGACGGGCTGAAGTTCTATTTCTACAGGTCTTCCAAGACTGCATCCGGCGCAGCACACGTCAAGGGTGAGATGGCGACCGGCTGGCAGACCATCGACGGCGGCAAGTACTACTTCTTTAAGTCGGCAAAGACTTTGGGCAAGACCGGAGCCATGGCTACGGGCGCTTACAACATCGACAGCAAGGGCTGCGTGTTCGGCAAGGACGGCAAGCTTCTCAAGACCGATATGAAGGGCTGGTACAAGGTTGAAGACAACTATTATTTCTGTGACCGCAAGACGGCCAAGATGGTCAAGAACGGCGAGGCCAACGGCATCAAGCTCGCATCAGACGGCAAGGCAGTCATGACAGACTATGCCAAGGAGAAGATCCCCGTCATGATCAGGGCGCGTGAAGTCGCAGCCGAGATCACCGACAGTTCCATGTCCCTTGCAGCTAAGGCCAAGAAGTGCAGGCAGTATGTCACTTCATTCCCCGTCCTCGTCAAGGACATGCCCATCACTTCCCACCGCAAGGACTGGGCATGCTACGATGCTCATTATGCAAACAATATCCTTAACGCATACGGCGACCAGCGCAAGTGCGGAGGCGAGTGCAATTCCCAGTCCGCCGCAATGGCTTACCTCTTTGTCGAGGTAGGTTTCGAAAAGGTTGAGTTCTGTCACGATACCCACGGCTGGGTAGAGGCTGACGGCAAGTTCTACGACACCGTTTACTACGGAAGAGACGGCTGGTGGGGAGGCAGTAAGGCACCCATCAAGTCGAGATTCAGGATAGTTATCTGATCTTTTCGATCAGCTGAAAAATGTAACTATTATTAGTCACTATTTATGGTATATTTAGTGATGAAATTTTTGCGGACTAAATTATTGGAGGATAAGACAAATGCCAAAGAGAGAAGACATCAACAAGATCCTGATCATAGGTTCGGGCCCGATCATCATCGGCCAGGCTTGCGAATTCGACTATTCAGGAACGCAGGCATGCAAAGCGTTAAAGAAGTTGGGCTACGAGATCGTTCTCGTCAATTCCAACCCCGCTACCATCATGACAGACCCTACTGTTGCCGACAGGACATATATCGAACCTCTCAACGTTAAGCGTCTTACCCAGATAATCGAAAAAGAACGTCCCGATGCACTCCTCCCCAATCTTGGAGGTCAGTCGGGACTTAATTTAAGTTCTGAACTTGCCAAGGCCGGCGTTCTCGACAAGTACAACGTCAAGGTCATCGGCATCCAGGTCGATGCGATCGAAAGAGGCGAGGACCGTGTCGAGTTCAAGAACACAATGAACCAGCTGGGCATCGAGATGGCAAGATCCCACGAAGTATATTCCGTGGAAGACGCCGTCAAGGTTGCTGACGAACTGGGTTACCCGGTTGTTTTGAGACCTGCCTACACCATGGGCGGCGCAGGCGGCGGCCTCGTTTACAATGTCGATGAATTAAGGACAGTCTGCGAGAGAGGCCTTGCAGCATCCCTCGTTCATCAGGTTCTCGTTGAAGAAGCAGTCATCGGCTGGGAAGAGCTGGAGCTCGAAGTAGTACGTGATGCCAAGAACAACAAGATCACTGTCTGCTTCATCGAAAACATCGACCCCATGGGCGTTCATACGGGTGACTCTTTCTGCTCTGCCCCCATGCTCACCATCTCCGAAGAAGTCCAGCAGAGGCTTCAGGAAGCATCCTATAAGATCGTCGAAGCTATCGACGTCATAGGCGGCTGCAACTGCCAGTTCGCACACGACCCCGTTTCCGACAGGATCGTAGTGATCGAGATCAACCCGAGAACATCGAGATCTTCCGCTCTCGCTTCCAAGGCGACGGGATTCCCGATCGCTCTCGTTTCCTCCATGCTCGCATGCGGCCTCACATTGGATGAGATCCCCTGCGGCAAGTACGGCACACTTGATAAGTACTATCCCGACGGCGACTATGTCGTTATCAAGTTCGCAAGATGGGCTTTCGAGAAGTTCAAGGGCGCATCCGACAAGCTCGGCACACAGATGAGAGCCGTAGGCGAGGTCATGAGCATCGGCAAGACCTACAAGGAAGCTTTCCAGAAGGCAATAAGATCCCTTGAGACCGGCAGATACGGTCTGGGTTTTGCCAAGAACTTCAATGAGCTTTCCAAGGAAGAACTCTTAAAGAAGCTCACAGAACCTTCATCCGAAAGACAGTTCCTCATGTATGAGGCACTTCGCAAGGGCGCGACCATAGATGAGCTCTACGATCTCACACGCATCAAGAAGTGGTTCATCGAACAGATGAAGGAACTCGTTGAAGAAGAAGAGAGCCTCATCGCAAACGCAGGCAAGGTTCCTTCCGAGGACGTTCTCCGTACAGCTAAGCTCGACGGCTTCTCTGACAGATACCTTTCCAAGATCCTCAACGTTTCCGAGGACGATATCCGCGCTGCAAGATATTCTTACGGCATCAAGGAAGCATGGGAAGGCGTGCACGTATCCGGAACACAGGATGCTGCATACTACTATTCGACATATCACCTTGCAGAAGACAAGAGCCCCGTATCTTCCAACAGGAAGATCATGATCTTAGGCGGCGGCCCCAACAGGATCGGTCAGGGCATCGAGTTCGACTACTGCTGCGTACATGCGGCTCTGGCACTCCGTGACCTCGGCTTTGAATCCATCATCGTCAACTGCAACCCCGAGACGGTTTCCACCGACTACGATACATCCGACAAGCTCTATTTCGAGCCTCTGACTCTGGAAGACGTTCTTTCGATCTTCGAAAAGGAACAGCCTCTGGGTGTCATTGCCCAGTTCGGCGGCCAGACTCCTTTGAACCTTGCAGCTGACCTTAAGCGCAACGGCGTAAGGATCCTGGGTACATCCCCCGAGACGATCGACCTCGCTGAGGACCGTGATCACTTCCGCGCCATGATGGATAAGCTCGGCATCCCCATGCCTGAGTCCGGCATGGCCGTAACGGTCGAGGATGCTCTTTCGATCGCAAACAAGATCGGTTATCCTGTCATGGTCCGTCCTTCTTACGTATTGGGCGGAAGAGGAATGGAAGTCGTTCACGACGATGACATGATGAAAGTCTATATGTCGGCAGCCGTTGGCGTAACACCCGACAGACCCATCCTTATCGACAGATTCTTGAATCACGCTACCGAGTGTGAGGCTGATGCCATCGCCGACGGTGACGACTGTTTCGTTCCCGCCGTCATGGAGCACATCGAGCTCGCAGGCGTTCACTCCGGTGACTCCGCATGTATTCTGCCTTCACTCAATCTTTCCGATGAGCAGGTAGCAACGATCCGTGATTATACGAAGAAGATCGCATGCGAGATGCATGTTGAAGGTCTCATGAACATGCAGTACGCCATCGAGGGAGATACGGTCTATGTTCTCGAGGCTAACCCCCGTGCATCCAGAACGGTACCTCTCGTATCCAAGGTATGCGCCATCAACATGGTCAAGGCAGCAACAGCCATCATGACCGAAGACCTTACGGGCAACGCATCTCCCGTTAAGGAACTTAAGAACAAGAAGATCCCTCACTACGGAGTTAAGGAAGCTGTCTTCCCCTTCAATATGTTCCAGGAAGTAGACCCTGTATTGGGACCTGAGATGAGATCCACCGGTGAGGTTCTGGGTATCGCTCCCGACTTCGGCGATGCATACTGCAAGGCCGAGGAAGCTACCAAGTCCGAGCTCCCTCTCGAAGGAACGGTCCTCATCAGCGTATCCGACAGGGACAAGATCGACCTTCTCGATGTTGCAAAGGCATTCTCCGACTTAGGATTCAAGATCCTCGCAACAGGCAAGACCTATCAGATGATCGCAGACGCAGGCATCGAAGCAGAGCACGTTAAGAAGCTCTACGAGGGCCGTCCCAACATCATGGATCACGTTACAAACGGCGAGATCGATCTCATCATCAACACTCCCGCAGGCAAGGACAGCGTCAACGATGACAGCTACATCCGTAAGGGTGCCATCAAGAACCGTATTCCTTACATCACGACCATGGCGGCTGCCAAGGCTTCTGCCGAGGGTATCAAGGCTGCAAGGAGCGGACAGATCGGAGTCAAGGCGCTTCAGGATTTCCACGCCGAGATCAAGTAATGATCCAGGATATTTATCCTTCAAGATACTATAACGAATACCGGCCGGAGGCGGCATCTGCCGCTTCATCGCCGGTATTGTGTTTTGATGCCGACAAGGTCTTCCTTAAAGAAGACTCTGACGGGTCTTTATCGATCCCCCAAGCTTCAGACATAGAAGGCAGCCTGACTTATGCTTTCGCTATAGACGGAACCGAGTATTTCCTTCTGAGGGAAGTCCCTCAGGATACGTCTGACCTAAAAGCTTTCAACATCCGCAAGCTAAGAAGGTCCGGCAAGCTGATTGGGACGGAGATGTTTGCGGTATTCACCGCTTACCATCTTGCTGTCTGGTACCGCAACACGAAGTTCTGCGGAAGGTGCAATGCCCATCTGGAGCATCACAAGACCATGCGCGCCATGGTCTGCCCGTCGTGCGGTCTGGAAGTCTTCCCGAGATTAAATCCCGCTGTCATAGTAGGTGTCAGGAACGAAGGCAAACTGCTCGTTACCAAATACAACAGGCCCGATGCTGATTTCTATGCGCTCGTCGCAGGCTTCGTCGAGATAGGGGAGACCCTGGAAGACGCCTGCAGAAGGGAAGTCATGGAGGAAGCGGGTCTTGAGATAAAGAATATCCGCTACTACAAGTCCCAGCCCTGGGGCATAGCAGGAGACATTCTCTGCGGTTTCTTCTGCGAACTTGCGGGATCCGATGAGATCAGGATGGATACGGGAGAATTAAAGGTCGCGCAGTGGGTGACCCCGGAAGAGACTGTCCTCCAGCCTGATGATTTCTCACTCACCTGCGAGATGATGAGGATGTTCAAAGAGGGGAAGGTATAAGAGCCTCCTATGAAGGGAATAGTCTTTGATATAGACGATACACTTTACGTAAGACAGGACATGATCGTTGCCGCGGCAGAGGATGTCCTGGGAATTAAGGTCATCGACCCGAAGGAATTCATAGACATTTACTATGCCAAGAGCGACATCAACATGGATGCGCTGGAGGCAGGAAAAATCAAGACGAGAGACATCAACGGCTGGCGCTACGAAGAGACCTTCAGGATATTGGGGCTCCCTTTCGTTCCGGGCGACGGTGTCCTTACTGCTGATAAGTATCTTGAACTTCAAAGCCATATGTCGATAAGTGAGGACATGGTAAAAGTGCTTGATGCTTTCAAGGCTGATCCTGCAATAAAACTTGCTGTCCTCACATCGGGCAAATCAAGCCACCAGTGGAACAAAGTGGATATGTTAGGTCTCCTGAACTGGTTTGACCGCGACAAGATAATAGTCACGGGTGATGCCGGCATCTCCAAGCCTGATGTCAGGCTATGCCGCATGATCGAAGAAAGACTGGACTTAGATCCCAAAGATATCTGGATGATAGGTGATTCATACAGGCATGACATAACGGGTGCGATAGAAAGCGGCTGGCACTGCATATGGATAAACAGGAGAGGGATCGGCTCTCCTGAAATAAAGTCCGATATCGAAGTTGCAACTGATGAGGAACTCATAAAGGTCCTTAAAGAACTGCATAAGTCTCTTTCCTGATCTAAAGAATTAATCTATGCAGTTGAATTCATTTCTTCTGCGTGTTAAAGTCCATGATAGCGGCATAATTGTTTATTCCTTATATGGGGGAACAATATGTACAGAAATAAGGTTCGTGTCTGTATATTTTGTTTAGAAAGGACTATGCAATATGGGTAAAATTAAATCAATTATTTTTGCATTATTGATAACAACGTTCTGGTTTGTGTCAGTGCTTTTTGCATTTGTTGTTCCTGAAATTCAATGGAAATATCAGAACCCCAATATATGTGTCCATCTTTCAGAACCGTTGATAGCGATAAATGGATTTAGTGATGTGGATAATGATCCAGGGTTGCTAAAATGGTCATCTATAGAAGATGTTATTGTGGTTGGAAGAAGAGAAGGAACAGTAGAAATATCAAACGATTATCAAGCATATATTGATTTTGAAAATACGACATTAAGGGATACACTTAATGATAATCAAAGAATTTTATCTAAAGAAGAACTTTATAGTCTATTTGCAAAATTATCAAAAGGTGAAGACTGTGATATAGAGTTTGAAGATATTCCCTTAAGTAAATTCGGGATGATTTCCTCTGAAAGTAAAATAGTAGTAAAAGGTAGATATGTGGGGAGTATTGCATTAACAACAAGTAGAATTTATTCTGAAGAAAAAACGAATGTTGCACAAGTTTGGACAATAATAGATGACTTGCCGTGGTTACAAATAATTGAATCCTTTTTGACTACAATAGTAGTATTTGTGCTGGTTTTGGCTATCTTACTAAAAACCAAAAACAATAAGAAAGTAATTCTATTGATTGTTGGGGCCATCATTTTGCTTATTGCTGTTGCATTTATTTACTCAAATAGAATGATCTAAGTGAACTAAATGAAGTAAATAAATCTAGAAAAGACGAATTTGTTCGTATTGCAATGATATATGATTTCCCAATTTCATTTTTCATTTCGCTTGTTATATCACTGGTTGTTTCCGTAATTGCCAAAGATATGAAAAAACATGTTATTTGCCTAATCGTTGGAATGTTAATAATTCTAGTCGTATATTTTATTGCTCGAAATATAAATGTGCCTATTTAGTACGCTTTTTTTCAAACGCTGTATAGAATAACAATATGTTTCTGCTATGAGGATAACTAACAAATCAGACAGAGCTGCTGTGTATTCCTTCGAATACGAGCTTCTTCGATTCGTTATGTTCGACTGTCCAGCTTACTGCCCACTCTGACTCGAAGAGGATGACGGGTTCATCGTCACGGTCGAGGACGAGGCAGGATGTTGAAGTAAGTGTCAGGGCCGTAGGATCGAATGCGGGATCAGCCTCCGACTTTACCCAACGTGCGAGCGTGTAGTTCAAAGGAGTCCTCAGGATGTCGACGCCGTATTCGGCCTTGAGCCTGTATTCGATGACGTCGAGCTGCAGTATGCCGACGACGCCCATGATGTAAGTCTCCGTTCCGATGCCGGGCTGCTTGTAGAGCTGGACCGCACCTTCCTGGCAGAGCTGCTCAACGCCCTTGACGAACTGCTTGCGCTTCATGGAATCCTTGGGTTCGACCCTTGCGAAGTTTTCGGGAGCGAAGACCGGGATGGGATCGAATTCGAATCTCCTGTTGGTCGAGATCAGAGTGTCGCCGATCCTGAAGTGCCCCGGATCGAAGATCCCGATGATGTCGCCTGCGAAGGCGTCCTCGACGATGTTGCGGTCCTGGGCCATGAACTGCTGGGGCTGGGCTAGGGTTATCTTCTTGCCGATCCTCAGGTGGTTTACGGTCATGTTCTTCTCGTACTTGCCGGAGCAGATCCTTACGAAAGCCATCCTGTCGCGGTGGTTGGGATCCATGTTTGCCTGGATCTTAAATACAAAACCTGAGAACATCTCGTCTTCAGGGAGGACCTCGCCGTCCGTCGTGTGGTGGGGCTGGGGAGCCGGCGCCATCTCGAGGAAGTGCTTAAGGAAGGTCTCGACACCGAAGTTGGTGATGGCGGAACCGAAGAATACGGGAGTCAGATTGCCTGATGCGACTCTTTCCTCATCGAATTCGTCGCCAGCCATGTCGAGGAGCTCTATGTCGTTCCTGAGCGTCTCAAGGTGATAGTGGTTGATTATGTTTTCGAGCGAAGAGTCGTCTACGCCTGCGACCTGCTCTGTTACCATCGATGCGCCGTGGTCGTCGTTCGTCTTGTCGAAAAGGAGGACCTGCTTGGAATCACGTTCATATACGCCTTCGAAATCGCCGTCGGTTCCTATCGGCCAGTTGATCGGGCAGGATCTTATGCCGAGCACCTTTTCGAGCTCGTCGATGAGGTCGAAGGGGTTCTTGGCGGCACGGTCCATCTTGTTGATGAAGGTGAAGATCGGGATGCCTCTCTTGCGGCATACTTCAAAGAGCTTGATGGTCTGGGCCTCGACACCCTTGGCGCCGTCCAGCAGCATGACCGCGCAGTCGGCAGCGCAGAGGGTTCTGTATGTGTCCTCGGAGAAGTCCTGGTGACCGGGGGTATCGAGGATATTGATGCAGTAGCCGTCGTACTCGAACTGCATGACTGAAGAGGTAACTGAGATGCCTCTCTTCTTCTCGATCTCCATCCAGTCGGATGTCGCGTGGCGGGCGGCTTTCCTGGCCTTGACGGAACCTGCCATGTGGATGGCGCCCCCGTAGAGGAGGAGCTTCTCGGTCATGGTGGTCTTACCCGCGTCAGGGTGTGATATTATGGCGAAAGTCTTGCGCCTTTGTATCTGCTCTTGTGTAGTATATGACATTTGAACAAAAACCTCAGTGTTGTATAATTAGCGTGGTCTTTTATTATTAAAGCCAAGATATTATATAGAAGTTCGAGGTGGAATACAATGCAAAGAGGCGGCGGAGTTATCATGCACATAACATCATTGCCGGGTCCGTTTGGTATCGGCGTGATGGGTGAGGAGGCGGTAGCTTTCGCAAAACAGCTGAGGGACCAGGGAATGAAGTATTGGCAGGTGCTGCCTTTTACCTATCCCGGCATGGGGAATTCCCCTTACCAGAGCTTTTCCGCATTTGCAGGCAACTGGCTCCTCCTGGACCCCAGAAGGCTCATGAAGATGGGGCTCCTTACAGGTGAGGATGTCGTTTCAGCGGAATATAACGTGAATAAGTGGAGGATCGATTACGATTACTTAAGGGGTCAGCGCGAACAGCTGCTCCGCACCGCTTATTCGAGGATCTCAGACCGGATGAGGGGTGAGGTCTGTGATTTTGCAAAGAAAAACAAGTGGGCGGATGAAGTCGCCCTCTATCAGACGATAAAGAATGCCAACGGCCAGAAGGCCTGGTGGCAGTGGGAAGATGAGGCCTTAAAAGATCACGACGCTAAGGCTCTCGCAAAGCTCAGAGGATCTGACGAATACTATTTCCATGCTTTCGTCCAGTACCTGTTCATCAAGGAATGGACCGAGGTCAAGGCCGCGGTAAACGAATGCGGCATTTCCATCATAGGAGACATGCCGATCTACGTTTCCTGTGACTCGGCCGATGTTTGGGCCGCAAGGGACATGTTCAAGATGGCTTCCGCAGGCCGCAGGAAAAAGCTCGACAGCGACTATGCCAAGGCATTGAAGGAAGATGAGAAGGCAAGGCCTCCGAAGGAGACTGCCTATGTCTTCGAGAAGGTCGCAGGCGTCCCGCCGGATTATTTTTCTGCCGAAGGTCAGCTCTGGGGCAACCCGATCTACGACTGGGACAAGATGAAAGAAGACGGCTATTCCTGGTGGATGGACAGGATCGAGGAGAGCTACAAGCTCTACGATTATTTAAGGATCGATCACTTCAGGGCTTTCTGTTCTTACTGGGAAGTCGATTCCGATGCCGATACGGCCAAGGAAGGCGAGTGGGTCAAAGGCCCCGGCCTTGAATTCTTCAAGAAGGTCGACAAGAAGTTCGGCGGCAGGGAAAGGCTCATTGCCGAAGACCTGGGCGAATGGACTCCCGACCTTGAGGAGTTCCTTGCCAATACCGGCATCCCCGGCATGAGGATAATGGAGTTCGCATTTAATCCCGGTGACAACAGCACATATCTGCCTCATAACTACGACAGCAACTGCATCGCATTTACAGGCACACATGATAACAACACACTCCTGGGCTGGCTCTGGGACAGCTCCGAGGAAGTAAGGAGATGCTGCCTCGAGTACTGCGGCTTCCAGGGAGACAACTGGGGCGAAGGCGGCACGAGGAGCCCTTCATGCAGGGCGATAATCCGTACCCTCTGGATGAGCCATGCGAACGTTGTCATGATCCCCGTACAGGACATGTTAGGATACGGTGCCGACACGAGGATGAACATCCCCGGAACAGCCGACGGCAACTGGGTCGTAAGGTTTACATCGGAGGACCTGGCATCGGTAGACAACGGTTTCTATAAGGATCTCAACAGGATATATTTCAGATAAGAAAGAGGTCTCATATGGGCAAGTACATTCTTTGCATCGATCAGGGAACCACATCGACCAAGGCATTTCTTCTCACCGCTGAAGGAGGCCTTTACCCGGGACAGTCGGTCCCTCTGACCCAGATCTATCCCGAGCCGGGATTCGTCGAGCACGACCCCAAGGAGATTTTCTTTTCGACCATTAAGGCGATAGCGAATCTCTTCGGTGAGCACCCTGAGGCGCTCGGGCAGATCGAAGCGGTCGGTATCACCAACCAGAGGGAGACCACGATAGCTTTCGATAAGAAGACAGGCGAGCCTTTCTGTAACGCCATAGTATGGCAGTGCAGAAGGACTGCGGATATATGCAGAAGGGAAGAGCTCAAGTCCAGGGAAAAAGAGATCTCATCCAAGACAGGTCTGAAGCTGGATCCTTATTTCTCAGCGACCAAGATGGTCTGGATAAAGGAAAAGTACGGCCTTGAAGATCAGGTGAAAGAAGGGGATGTCCTTTTCGGGACCGTTGACGCTTACCTGGTATATAAGCTCACGGGAGGAGCGGAGTTCGCATCCGATTATTCCAACTGTTCGAGGACGCTCCTGTTCAACATAAACAAGCTCGATTACGATGAAGACCTTCTCGCTCTTTTCGGCATCGGCAGGAACAATCTTGCCAAGGCCCTGCCGAGCGCATCTGATTTCGGCGAGATCAGACTTACTGCTGAAGAACTCACGGCTTCAGGTCTTGACGAGTTTGAAACGAAGAGCCTTCTTTCCCTTAACGGAGTTCACATTACGGGCGTAATAGGAGACCAGCCTTCGGCTCTCTTCGGCCAGAACGCTCTTGCCAAGGGCGAAGCCAAGACCACATACGGTACAGGCTGCTTCACTCTGATGAACACGGGCAACAGTCCGGTCTTTTCTGACAACGGACTTCTCTGTTCCGCCGCCTGGTCCATAAACGGCGTAACTTCTTATGCGCTGGAAGGATCCGTCTTCCAGGGCGGTTCCATAATCAGCTGGCTCAAGGATGAGATGCACCTGATCGATAAGCCCTCCGACTGCGACATCGTCGCAGCGCGCGCAAAGCGTGATTCGGGAGTATATATGGTCCCTGCATTTACAGGTCTCGGCGCACCCTACTGGGATCCTGACGCCAGGGGTCTTATCACGGGCATTACCCGCGGCACGTCCGCCGATGACATCGTCATGGCATCGATCGAGTCGATAATCTATCAGGTCACGGAACTCGTTGAACTGATGGCAAGGGATACGGGGACCGATGCGCCAGCGATGAAGGTCGACGGCGGCGTTTGCGGCAGCGATCATCTGATGCAGCTGCAGGCTGACATGCTCGGCATCAGGATAATAAGAGCGAAGACGGATGAGATGACAGCCATGGGCGCAGGCCTTATGGCAGGACTCACATGCGGCTTCTTTAAGGATATCGATACGGTAAGTTCCCTTTATGCATCCAGGAAGGAATACGATCCGAAGATGGATGCCGCGGAAGTCAAAAGAAGGATGGAAGGATATAAGAACGCGGTAAGGACCGCGATCCTTGCTAAGGAAGGCTGATGACACAGATCTACTACGTAACGCTAAAGATAGTCGTATGCTTTATCCTCGGTGTCATCCTTAAGCGCACCGGTGTTACCGACGCACGTGCCGAGAAGAGCATCAGTGACATCCTCATCAAGGCAGTTTTGCCTTTCATGATCCTGGCTTCCTCCCAGTACGTTTATGACGACGAGATGGTCAAGTCCATGATCGCCGTTGCCTGTTATGCGGCCATATCCTATCTGCTCCTGCTCGGCATAATGAGCATGGCCAATAAGAGGATTAAGCAGTCTGAAGCCGACAAGCGCGTCATGACCGTCTGCATAATCTTCTCCAACACGAGCTTCATCGGCATGCCCCTCCTGGAGGAACTCTACGGTGACGAGGGTCTCCTGCTCGCGGCGGTCTTTAACCTCGTGTTCAACATCTTCTTCTATACTTTCGGCGTTACGATAATCTCCGGAAGAAAGTTCAGACCCAGATACATCATCACGGATATAGTTTCAACGGCATCGATCGCTGCCGTGATACTCTTCCTTATCCCCTGGAGGTTCGGCTACCCGATCCGATCGACCTTGAGCTTCGTCGGTGACATAGCATTCCCCCTGGCCCTTATCGTGCTGGGTTCCAACATAGCGGATCTCGATCTCAAGAGGATATTCGCCGACTCGAAAACATACGTGACCGTCGTCTTCAAGATGCTGGCCCTTCCCGCACTGGTCTTCGGTCTCGTCCTGTCCCTGTCGGGCTTTGTCGAGATAAGACCTGTTACCAAGGCAACGATAATACTCATGACGGCATTGCCCTCCACATCCCTTTGCGTGGTATATGCCGATAAATACAATATGTCGCCGTCTCTTTGCGCGAGGATAGTTACTTTCTCGACTCTCCTTACTCCCTTGGCGGCGCTCTTCTGGACCTGGCTCGTAAGGACTGTGTTCTTCTAGCGCATCCAAGTCCTGAAGAACTGAAAACTAAAGGAGAATCATGCAATGGCAGATGAAAACAGGATCGAAAATAAAGAACTCAAGGACCTGATGGCGACATTAAGATCCGACTCTTCTGAGGAGAATATGTTAAAGCTCCTCAAGGCGGCGGCCGTGTCCAAGTTCATAGTGCCCGTTGACGGCAAGGAAGGCGAGTTCAAGTTCCACGCCGTATCCGGTGCTAACGGCAGAAAGCACATGGTCGTCTTCTCGGACTCGGAGTCCTTCGACAATGCATCGAAAGGAAAGAAGCAGAACGGGATCGTTGCGACTTTCGAAGACATCCTTTTCGTTGTTACGGAAGAGAAGATGGGACTTGACGGTTTCGTCATCAACCCGGGCACGGACGAGGTCCTTTTCGGCAAGGATATGTGCGACATGATCAGGGAACAGATAGCTCCCCCGGATGAATCGGTCAAGGTCGGACAGCCCGATCACTGGCCCGAGAAGCTCCGCGAGATGACCATGGAGTTCTTCAAGGTCGACAGCGACATAAAGAAGATCTGGATCCAGCTGATGAGGAGGATGTCTGACGACAATCTCAACTGGCTGATAATAATCGAATCGGATCTTGAAGGCGACAGGGAACGCTATCTCATGGATTCGTTCAGGTCCTATATCGTTCCTTATCTGGACGGCCTTTCTCCTTTGGTCGTATCCTTCCGTGAATCCTTTGCAAAACAGGTGACAGGATCGGCTGATCCTTACTACGAAAGAGGGAACAAGTGAACAGAAAGACCTTTCTAATATTTCCCATGGCGGTATTCTGCATCATGTTCGCTTTCCTTGCGGTCATATTGCTAAACAACACTAACCAGAAGCAAAATTCCGCCAGGGAGAAAAAACACTTAACCGAGACTGCCGAACTCATCGCGGGGCGCGACATCACCATATATTGGGCAGGAGACTTCCCCGAAGAATTGTCGCCTCTTAAGGATAAGACCGTCCTCCTGACGCCCGGAAAGATAACGGAAGACAAGATGCCCGTTAAGTCAACGAACATCAGTTTTACCGAATATAACCAGGCGGGCGAGATCGTATCTAGCACCGAACCGAGGACTTATACGAAAGACCTTCTCATCGTGATCGATAAGGTTGAGGACCTTACGTCTTCTGATATCGAGGTCATAAGGCAGTGCCTGGCCCTGAACAATGTCCCGGCCGTCATCGTGGGAAAGAAACCCATCGTTGAGATCAGGAAAGCGATGTATATAATCACCGGAACATTCGATGATTACGACTCGGTATTCTATTCTTTCGGCAAGGGCTTTGAAGAACATGTCATCGATACCGCTGTCGTAAAGCAGGGCGGCGTCCCTTACTACCAGGCCTTGGCGGACATCATCACCGGATATTGTCAGGCCAGGGATAAGGCCGAAGAAGAGCAGGCACAGGCTTCGACCGAACCGCTGACAACAACCTCAGCGGCCACGACAGAAAGCACGACAACGGAATCTTCATCCGTAACAGCTGATGATTCTTCCGGAACGGGAGAAGGCGAAAGCCAGCCTGCAACGACTACAACGAAAGAAAAAGACGGAATGGATCTTTTGCGCGGAGCGACTTCGAAAAATGGCGATTGACAAGAGCAAACTGGAACAGGTCAAAGCAAGATACGATGAACTGACGACATCCCTTCAGGATCCGTCGGTCGTATCGGACCGCGAAAAGTTCACGGGGCTGTCCCGCGAGCTGTCCGACATGGAGGAAGTCATCTCCGAGATCAAAAAGCTCGAGGAAGCGGAGCGCAAGATAGAGGAAGCATTAGATCTCCTGTCGGGCGCCGATGCCGAGATCAAGGCCCTGGCTGACGAAGAGCTTGCCGAGGGCAAGACTGAACTTGCCGAAGCCGAAAAGAAGATAAACGAACTGCTCTCACCCCGTGATATCCGCGACGACCGCTCGGTCATCATGGAGATAAGAGCGGGCACCGGCGGTGAGGAATCAGCCCTCTTCGCATCCGACCTTTACAGGATGTATATGGGTTACGCTTCTTCCCACGGCTTCACGGTAGATATCGTAGACCAGACTCCGACCGAGCTCGGAGGTTATAAGGAGATAGTCTTCCAGGTCAAGGGTAAGCGCGCCTTCAGCCGTCTCAAGTTCGAGAGCGGCGTTCACCGTGTGCAGCGCGTTCCCGTCACGGAATCGGGCGGAAGGATCCACACGTCGGCAGCAACGGTAGCCGTTCTTCCCGAAGCCGAACCCAGGGATGTCGTTATCAACCCCGCTGACATAAAGATAGATACCTACCGTGCATCGGGCGCGGGCGGACAGCATATCAACAAGACCGACTCCGCCGTAAGGCTTACGCACTTCCCGTCAGGAATAGTCGTAACCTGCCAGGATGAGAGGTCCCAGATCAAGAACAAGGAGAAGGCGATGGCTGTCCTGACCACCAAGCTCTGGGATATGGCAAGGTCGGCTGATGCAGGTGAGATGAACGAGAACAGGAAAAACCAGGTCGGCTCGGGTGACAGGTCCGAGAGGATCAGGACATATAACTACCATCAGGGGAGAGTTACAGATCACAGGATCGGTCTTACTCTCTATAAGCTCGATGAGATCCTGGCAGGAGACCTTGATGAGATAATAGACGCTCTTACCGTCGCCGCGGCGGCAGACAGCGCAGCTGAAGCATCTTGAGGAAAGAAAAATGGAAAGAAAAAAGATCTACGAGAAGACACTGAAGATAAAAGGCAATGACCGGGAAGGCATAGAGGAAGCCGCCCGCCGTTTAAGGGACGGTGAAGTCGTTGCTTTCCCGACCGAGACCGTCTACGGCCTTGGCTGTAATGCCTTCCTGGCTGATTCGGTAAAGAAGGTCTTCGAAGCCAAGGGGCGTCCTTCGGACAACCCCCTGATCTGCCATATATGGGACAAGAGCCAGATAGATGAGATAGCATCTGAAGTGACGGATACCGCCAAAGCCTTGATCGAAGCTTTCATGCCGGGTCCGGTCACGGTCATAATGAAAAAATCAGACAAGATCCCTGCCGAAGTTACGGCGGGTCTTGATACCGTCGGCATAAGGATGCCTTCACATCCGGTTGCAAAAGAGTTCATCGAAAAATGCGGCTGCCCCGTCGCGGCGCCCTCCGCCAATATATCCGGAAGGCCGTCGCCTACGACCTGCTCCAGGGTGATGGAAGATATGTCAGGCTATATATATGCCGCGATCGACGGAGGCCCCTGCGATGTAGGTCTCGAATCGACTGTCGTTGATGCCACGGGCGATGTTCCCGTGATCCTCCGTCCCGGTGCGGTCACGAGAGAGATGATCGTGGCTGCTGCAGGCTCCTGTAAGGAAGCATACGTTATCAAGGAAGGGGAGACTCCGAGGTCCCCCGGGATGAAATACCGTCATTATGCTCCTTCCTGTGAGGTCGAGATCATGGATCTTCCGGAAGATGTCGAAGCAGAATACGGGATCTCGGACGGAAGAAGGTCTGATGTCGACTTCAAGGAGATGACGGAAGAAGCAAGGCAGCTCCTGGTGAACATAGCCTTCCCCTACGTCGGAAGGGTAAAAGAGATCCTTGCGGCAAATCCCTTTGCCCGTGTCGGCATCTATGCGGGAGTCGAAGTCAGGCATCTGCTGGAAGCGGCGTTCGAGAAGAACGTGCTGATGCATCTGGAGTTCTTTACATACGGTAAGGCAGCCGACGTTGCGGCAGCCGCCCATTATCTTTTCGAGGGATTAAGGGACCTTGATATCCAGAAAGTCGATATCATACTTGCCCAGGGTTTCCCGGAAGAGGGACTGGCAACAGCTTACATGAACAGGCTCTCGAAGTCTGCCGCCAAGACCGGTGTATCTGATGAAGTTAAGAAAGAGCAGCAGGAAAGAAAGATCGTGACGGAGAAGACATACTCAGCGACATATACTGCCCAGGTGCTCTTCGTTGACGAGAAGAACCTTTCGATGTCTCCTGCGGCGGAAGTCATATTCGATGAACTGATCAACAGGGAAGGACCTTTCAGGCTCGAAGCGGACGATGACTGCGACTGCGAGATCTATGCGGATTCCGCGGGCCTTACGATCTTCGGAGAGGATGAGCCGGATCCTAAGATGGCGAAAGCATTGTCGGATGTCATCAGCCGTGACATGAGTTACTTAAGATCCAAGAGGGTATCAGTTGATGTTTATAATGCGGCTGACCTCATCCTCACCATGAGGGACGAACAGGCCTTCAGGATCGTATCCGACTATCCTGATATCAAGGACAAGGTCTTCTCGCTTTCAAGCTATGCCGCAAGGTGCGGTCTGGTGATGAAGAACAGTGACGGTAAGCTCATATCGGTCGCCATCCCCGATCCCACGGGCGAGAACGATGCGACATACGCTCATACCGCCAAGGCTCTCGCTGCCTGGATAGAACTTCTCTTCCCCTACATCATCAAGGATCTGGGTGCCGCAAGGGCGTAAGGATGCAAGCATTAAATTAATAATTTGTTTGCTTTTTCGCTTTGCTTATTAGTTTATAATTACTGGAGTTGTCGCTGGCTAGAAGCGGCCGCTCCAGTATGATCATCTATCAGGAGGCTTCTCATGAAAAAACTAACAGGCGGACTGTCATCTAAGCTCGCGGTAACATTCCTGGCTTTGGCTCTCGCGCTCGGAATAGCTTTCGTTCCGGCGGAGGATGTAAATGCCGAAGCGTGCTACATGGATCTGTATCCCGGAGACGTTATAAACGTCAACTTCAAAAAATACGAATACTATTGGATACACATGACCCCCGAGAAGGACGGCAACTATCTGATATGGTCCGAGGGAGGAGACGATCCCCAGGTAACGCTCTACAATCCCGACATGGACTCGATCGGATATAATGACGATATCGATGAGACCGATAACTTCCGCCTCTATTCGAAGGATCTTAAGGCCGGTGTCAGATACACCTATTGCATCAAGAGACATTCCGACAGCGGAAAGTTCCCCAACAACACCGTTGTCTATTTCAGGGGCTATACCGACTTTACCGTGCTGGCTGACAGGAACGATCCCAACGACAACACTTTCCCGGATGCGGCGTTCAAGTCCTATGTCTTCAGCAAGTTCGATGCCGACCGCAACGGCAAGATCGAAGCAAGTGAAGCAGCATACTGCACGGAGATGAATATAAGCGGAAGGAAGATAGCTTCCGTTAAGGGCATTGAGATCTTTTCCGATCTCGAAAAGCTCGTCTGCTGCAACACGGGGCTTACGGGCGAACTGGATCTTTCGAAGAACAAGAAGCTCAAGTACGTGGATTGCTCCGTCAACGAGATAAGCAAGATGAACGTTGCGGGCTGCCGGGCTCTTGAAGAGCTGGACTGCGGCTGGAACAGCCTCACATCGCTCGACCTTAAGAACATGAAGGCTCTTAAGGAAGTTTACTGCGGCCAGAACAGCGACATGACCGGCCTTAATGTCGAAGGATGCACATCGCTTACGAATCTTGAATGCGACAGCTGCATGTTGGAAACGCTTTCGCTTAAGACGAACAAAGCCCTTACTTCTGTTTCCTGCAACAGGAACATGCTCGGCAAGCTCGATCTGTCGGGGCTTGAAGAACTTACAAAGGTTGATTGCTCCTATAACAAGCTTACGAGTCTTAACATAAAGGGCTTAAAGCAGCTGATATCCGTGGATGCAGGCCACAACCAGCTTACCGGACTGGATCTTACGGGATGTGACAGGATCTACTATGTCCATCTTGACAACAATCAGATAGAGTCGCTCGACGTAAGCATGACTTCCAGGCTGGGAGGTCTGTTCCTGAGCAAGAACAAGCTTACGAGCCTTAATGTCAAGGGATGCCTGAATCTCGCGACTCTTTACTGTGACGGCAACAGCAAGCTTAAGACACTGGATATCTCGGACAACGTATTCCTGTCTGAAGCATACGATGAAGCAAATTACGATCCTGAAAGAAAGTTCTATGTATTGGACGGCTATACCCTGAAGATCGACAGCACCACCGCTGTGAAGAAGGCATCCAACGATATCGTCGTTGAGATCAACAAGGATACCTTCCCCAACGGGACATTCAGGGATTACGTCAGGACCTATATCGATAAGGACGGCGACGGAAAGCTCGACAAAAAGGAGATCGTGAGGGCGGAAGCGATAAATGTCAGCGGCCATAAGGTCACATCTCTCAAGGGCATCGAATACTTTACCGAGCTCAAGTCCCTTCTCGTAAGGGAGACCGGTATCAGCTCCTTCGATATCGGCAGTAATACAAAGCTTACGATCTTAGATTGCAGCGGCAACAATATCAGCAAGCTCGACATTTCCGGGAACACGAAGCTCCAGAAGCTCATCTGTTCCGGCAACAAGCTTACTGATCTTGATCTCGGAAAGAACACTTCTCTCAGGACGCTCGAATGCCAGGGAAACAATATCACAAAGCTCGATATCTCCGCATGCGACGTTCTCCTGGAAGTAAAGGAGAAGGGAACAAAGAGCGTATCTGAGGATGTCGTAACATATAAGCTCAAGAAATACGACAACGAGCAGACATTAAAATACGACGACAAGGTCAAGATCGGCACGGTATCCCTTAAGCTCGACAAGACCAAGGCATCCCTTAAGTGCGCATCGTCCCTGACACTGAAAGCGACCCTGAAAGGCGCTGAAGGAACAGTCACATGGAAGTCTTCCGATACAAAGACCGCAACCGTCGATTCCAAGGGCAAGATCACTGCCAAGCAGGCAGGCTCTGTCACGATCACGGCTTCTGCCGCAGGCCTTAAGGCAAGCTGCAAGATCACGGTCCTCTATAAGGATGTCACTGATACGAGCGACTTCTGGTATGCCCCGACCAACTATCTGACGGCAGCGGGAGTCGTTAAGGGTTACGACAAGCAGACCCTCTTTAAGCCCTCCAACAACTGCACCAGAGCCCAGATGGTCACCTTCCTCTACAGGCTCCAGGGTGAACCCAAGACGAAGTCCGGCAAGTGCAAGTTCACCGACGTAAAGAGCACGGACTATTTCTATAAGCCCGTTATCTGGGCAGTGGAGCAGGGCATCACCACGGGTTATTCCGGCGGCCTGTTCAAGCCGCAGAATGTCTGCACAAGAGCCCAGACGGTAACGTTCCTCTGGAGGATGGCAGGCAAGCCCGCGCCCAAGACTAAGAAGAACAACTTCTCGGATGTTACAAATAAAGATTATTTCTACACTGCTACGATCTGGGCATCAGAGATGAAGATACTCGCAGGTTACGACGACGGCACATTCCAGCCTCAGGGCAAGTGCCTGAGACGCCAGATGGTCACCTTCCTTTACAAGTACGATAAATACGTAAACGGCAAGGGCTGAGCAAGACATAAGACAGCAGAAGAGCCGCCCCGTGCGGCTCTTTTTTTGTCTTCGAAAGACCGAACAAATGTTCAAATATATGTGGACTTTTACCCCTTTGCATAGTACAATATCCCTGTAAGATTATTCGGGAACTTAATACGTGACAATGAGGAAGAATTCCGGTCTTTGCATGAGGATCCGGAAGGAATGCCTTGACTTTTCTTAGAGGGCTGTGGTATTCTTTCCAATGCTGTTTTACTAATATATATTACAGTTCCTTGCCCGGGCATGATGGTCCGGGCCGCAATAGACCAGAAGGAGGTGAACAGGATCATGGCAAACAAATATCGTTTGGTTACTGTTTTGAACCCTGAGTTAGATCAGGAGAAGCGTGAATCTCTTTTGGAATCCATTAAGACCAAGATTGCATCCGCCGGTACGGTTGATGCATTGGACGATAATGGCGTTCAGAAGCTTGCTTATGAGATTGACGGTCAGACTAGCGGTAACTATGTTCAGATTTATTTTACTGCCGAGAGCGAATTCCCCAGAGAGCTTGAGCGTGTACTCAAGATCACTGACGGTGTTCTCCGTTTCCTTGTTGTACGTGTAGAAGAGTAATTTACACGATACTGACTAGAGGAAGGTAAGAAAGATGAACAAAGTTTTATTGGTTGGAAGATTAACAAAGGATCCCGAAGTTAAAGCAACAACGAGCCAGGTCAAGGTCTGCAATTTCACTATTGCAGTCGACCGTAAGTTCAAGGACAACAACGGCAACAAGCAGGCTGATTTCATCAACTGCGTTGCATGGCGTCAGACCGCCGAGTTCATCGGCAAGTATTTTACACGCGGTCAGAGGATAGGGATCGTCGGCTGTATCCAGACAAGGACATACGATGACAACAACGGACAGAGGCACTATATTACCGAAGTCCTTGCAGAAGATGTCGAATTCGTAGATTCCGCGAATGGAGCTCCCAACGGAAGACAGGCCAACGACGGCGCTTACCAGCAGGCAAGACCCCAGTATTCGAATCAGCCCGTTCAGGTACCCGACCCCCAGCCTCCTGTAGAAGCCTTACAGATGCAGCCCGCACCGGGTTCTGTGGCTCAGCAGGCTCACACCGCACCTATGACATCGATCGATCCCGCACAGGCACCGGTCCCCGACAATGATTTTTCAGAGGGCCCCGGAGCTGAAGATCTTCCCTTCGAGATTTAAGATTAAGGAGATCATTTTATGGCTGAAAACAAAGCACCTAAGACAGGAAGAGAGTTTTCCGGTAACAGACAGAGAAGGTCTCGCAGAAAGGTTTGCCAGTTCTGCGCAAACAAGACTGCTATCGATTTTATGGATGGCGAGACACTCAAGAAGTATGTTTCCGAGAACGGTAAGATTTTGCCCAGACGTATGACGGGAACTTGCGCTATTCATCAGCGCGAGCTCACAACAGCTATCAAGCGTGCCCGTCAGGTCGCAGTTCTTCCTTTCACCGTGAGATAATTACCGTAAGGCGATTAAGATCCGGAAGACAAGTTATTCGCCGGGCAAGGCTTGAGGATATCCCTCAGGGTCTGCCCGGCTTTTTTTAGAAACAGTAAGGAGGCTCTCATCTCATGAAAGTCATTCTCTTGGAAGATGTTAAGAAGGTCGGAAAGGCCAACCAGGTCGTTGACGTATCCGACGGTTATGCAAGGAACTTTCTGCTCAAGAAGGGACTTGCCCGCGAAGTGTCCGCTGCCAACCTGAACGATGTAAAGCTCAAGACGGGCGCAGCCGAGGAACACGCAAGAAGAGCATTGGAAGAAGCCAATGCAACAGCTGCCAAGCTTTCAGGTTCCAGTGTGACCGTTGAAGCAAGGGGCGGCGCAGACGGGAGGCTCTATGGCGCCGTAACGGCCCAGGATGTATCCAACGCGCTCAAGGCAGCCGGATATGACATCGATAAGAAGCATGTGGTCCTTTCTGGTCCCATCAAGAATATCGGTGCTTACAGCTGCAGGGTTAAGCTTCACCCCGAAGTGTCCTGCGAGATAACAGTTGACGTTAAAGTAAAAGCATAAACAACAGGTCATTGCGAGAGGCTAGGATGGACAGGCAATTCGATAACAATCTGCTCAATTACGCACCGGATAATCCGACATCGGATATCGATATCGAGATGGCATTGCTCTCCGTATGTTTAAGGCAGGATCAGGCCGTTAACGAGACGGTCGGCAAGCACCTGGTAAGGGAGGACTTCGCCGATCCGAGGAACGGTCTTATCTTCGACACCATAACCCAGCTCTTTCTCTCGGATGAACGCATCGACAAGTTCACCGTTTCCGATATGCTCAGCAAGAACGGCAATATCGAGAAGGCGGGCGGGCTCATATATATCTACAAGGTTGCCGATCAGGCTTCCGTCGTATCCAACGTATCGGGCTACATCAAGATCATCCGCGAAAGGAGCGACATGAGAAAGCTCCTGAAGACTCTCGATGAGCTCAAGGGCATGCCTGCCAAGGGCGCCTCTTCCTCAGAGATCGCGGATTACGCTGTGGCTAAGATCAGCGGCCTCAAGAAGGATAACGATACGAAGGGATTCGAAGTCATAAGGGACATCCTGAAGGTCAACGTTACCGAGATCGGCAACGAACTGTCGGGCAAGAACGAGAACAACAGGAAGGTCATGACCGGCTTTTCCAAGCTCGACAGGATGCTCGGAGGCTTAAGACAGGGATCCCTTAACATCATCGCCGCAAGACCGGGCATGGGTAAGTCCGCTCTTGCGATCAACATCGCAACATACGCTGCTGCCCTCGACATCCCCGTCGCGGTCTTCTCGCTAGAGATGTCCAAGACCGAGATCGGCAACAGGCTCATAAATTCGACCATGACACGCTACACGGTCGGAGACATTACTTATAAGCACCATAACGACGAGAGGATCATGAACGATTTCAACGCGTCGGTAATCAAGGTCGGCAAGCTCCCTCTTTACATCGACGACAGTTCTGACATGAACCCGATCAAGATGAAGGCCAAGCTCACCGAGCTTAACGCCAATCCCGACTCCAAGATCGGACTTGTCATCGTCGACTATCTCCAGCTCATGACGATGCCCGGAAGGAAAGAAGCTTCAAGGCAGACGGAAGTTGCAGATATCTCGAGAAACCTGAAGATCCTCGCCAAGGATTTCCAGATCCCGGTCATCGCTCTTTCACAGATGTCGCGTACATCGGCCAAGAACGAGGACCACACGCCCCAGCTTACGGACCTCCGTGACTCGGGTGCCATCGAGCAGGATGCCGATACGGTCATCTTCATCGACAGGCCCGACTACTACAACAAAGGCGAGACGCCCCAGCCTGAGGAGTCCGAGATCAAGACGGCCTACCTTTACCTTTCCAAGAACAGACACGGTTCGGTCGGCAAGGTCAACGTCAAGTGGGAGGCCAAGAGGACCAGGTTCTACGCCGAGGAGAGCCGCAAGATCGGAGAGGATCCCGAAGAGAGCGGTATGATGAAGCCGGGCTCATCGGCTTATACCAGGACTGTGGAACCGGGCGCGGCAGCTTCCGATTACAGGTTCGAAGAAGAAAACGACAGACCTGATCCCGGTGAATTCGGTCCGGGATCGGATGATTCCATAGATGATATTTTCGATGATGCTCATTCGGATTTCCCGGACGGATTGATCGATGATTGATAAGGACAGCCGGACGTTATCAGACAGAGTATACGACTATTGCCGCAAGTACGGCCTGCTGGATGTTTCCGCAATTATCGCAGGACTCTCGGGCGGCCCCGATTCAGTATGTCTTCTTACGCTCCTTGATGCTTTTTCAAAGTCCGGCAGGACTTCTGCAAAGATATATGCGGTTCACGTAAACCATAACTTAAGGCCCGGAGACTGTGACAGGGACGAGGCTTTCGTCAGGGACCTTTGCGAAAAGATGGATATCCCCCTGACCGTCAAGTCCTTTGATGTGGCCGGGACAGCGGGGGATATGGGCATCTCCGTCGAAGAAGCGGGGCGCAGGATCAGATACGGCTGTTTCCGCGAGACCGCGGAGTCTTTGGACTGCGGCAGCTATGTGATCGCGACCGCCCACCACGCCAATGACCTGGCGGAGACCATGATGATGAACCTCTTCAGGGGAGCGGGCCTCGACGGCATCACGGCAATGAGGCCGGTCCAAGACGGCATCATCAGGCCCCTTCTCTGTGTGAACAAGGAAGAGATCACCGCTTTTCTGGATGAGAACGGCATCGGATACGTGACCGATAAGACGAACTTCGAAGACATCGGCAGCAGAAATATCTGGCGCAACAAGATCTTTCCCTATATCGGAAACTATACCTCAAGAGACCCTCAGGAAGCCCTAAGGTCAGCTCACGCTCTCCTGTCATCCGACAGCGATTTCATCAATGCTGCATCCCTTGAAGCATACGGGACTTATGTGAGGCCCGTAGGATCCTTCAAGGCTGTTGACTGTGCAGTGAGCGGACTTCACGATGCTCTTTTCACCCGTGTCGTGCGCCGGCTCTGGAAGGAGTCTTTCGGGGACATGACCGACTTTGAGAACATAAACCTCAGGCAGGCTGCCGAACTTATCGGCAGGGAAGACCAGGACGGCTTTGTTACGGTCGACATGCCTTTCGGCAGGAAGATCTGGAAGTTTATGGGCCTTGCGGGCTTCATTGAAGGAGACAAGACCATAGAACTCGCCTGCGCCCTGGCCGGGAACGAAGGATATCTTACTTCCCCCGAGAGCATTTCCCTTGTCCTGACCGAAGGTTCATGTCAAAAGATAGCAGGAACCGTTAATATTTTTAAATATACAGTCGTTGAGAATATCGGCGATTTGGCGTATAATAATCACTCGTGGATTTGTCCTGCGGATATGCCTTCCCTTCAGGGAAGACCGCTGCTCTTGAGGAATGGTGCCGGGGACTTGAGATTCGCAAAAGCCGGAGGCAACGGAGGCAAGCTCGTAAAAGATGTTCTTGCCGACAGGAAGGTTCCGCGTCCCGCAAGGAATTCCGTTCTTGCGGTGACGTCGGGAGACGAGGTCCTCTGGCTGCCGGGAGCGGGTCATGCGACGGGTTTTACGGACTTAAGATCGCGCGACAGGTTCCTGGAGGAAGGCTACAAAGGAAGATATCTTAAGGTCGAGATAGTCCCGGAGGAATGATATGAAGCCTGATACATCGGAGATACTGATCTCATCTGACGAGATCAGAGACATGGTCGCAAAGGTTGCTGATGAGATCAACAGTGATTACGGTGACAGACCGCTTTTGGTCATCCCGGTCCTGACGGGAGCATTTATCTTTGCCGCCGACCTTGTAAGGCTTCTCAAGATGCCTGTCGAGATAGACTTCATGAAAGTGTCGAGCTATGTCGGACAGACTTCGACGGGGATCCTCAAGATCAACAAGGATATCGCCGTTGATGTAAAGGGCAGGGATGTCCTCATCGTCGAGGATGTCATCGATACCGGAAGGACTCTGGCTCTTCTGCGTGACATGCTGAAGGAAAGAGGAGCGGCATCGGTAAAGATCTGTACGGCTTTCGACAAGCCTGCAAGAAGAGTTATTGATATCAGACCCGACTACAGCGGAATCGAAGTCGGCGATGTGTTCATAGTAGGCTACGGTCTTGACCTTGACGGCAGGTACCGTGACTACGGGGATATAAGGATAGTAAAAGATAACGAAGAGCAGTAATGCGGAGGTAATTAATGGAAAACAAAGAAGGAAGACAGGGACCTAAGCTGGGGAGCTTGCTGTTTTACGGGCTGATGCTCGTAGGACTGGTCGTACTGTCAACAGTGATCTTCGGGAACAACTACGGCAGGCAGGAAAAGACCACGCTTTCCGATGTCCTGGAGTATATAAACAGTCCGAAATACAAGGTGACAACGGTCGATGTAAACGGCACCAATGTCAAGCTTACCTATGAGGGATCCGACGGTATAGCAAGGACCATAAACCAGTCGGTACCCTATGAATACGTTGACGATCTCGTTCTCGTGCTCGAGGACGCCAAGAAGAACGGAACGATAAGTAACTATAACTATTCCGAACCTTTCGACTGGAGCATCCTGATCAACATCCTGATGTTCGCGGGAACGATAGTCCTAGTGTTCATGATCTTCACCACGATCAACAGGCAGACGCGTGACAGCAATTCCGTATTCTCCTTCGGCAACAACAGGGCCAAGCTTACGGATCCCGATAAGATCAAGGTCAAGTTTACCGATGTCGCTGGTTCCGTCGAGGAGAAGGAGGAGCTTTCCGAGATCGTTGACTTCCTTAAGAGTCCTGCCAAGTACAAGGAACTCGGCGCCAAGATCCCCAAGGGCGTATTGCTCTACGGAGCTCCCGGTACCGGTAAGACATTGCTCGCAAGAGCAGTTGCCGGTGAAGCAGGCGTCAGGTTCTTCTATATATCCGGTTCCGACTTCGTCGAGATGCTCGTCGGTGTCGGTGCATCTCGTGTAAGGTCTCTTTTCGCCGATGCAAAGAGAGCGGCTCCGTCCGTTGTCTTCATCGATGAGATCGATGCCGTCGGCCGTAAGAGAGGCGCAGGCCTTGGCGGCGGACAGGATGAGCGTGAGCAGACCTTGAACCAGATCCTGGTCGAGATGGACGGATTTGACGTTAACACCAACATCATCGTAATGGCCGCCACCAACCGTGTGGACGTATTGGATCCGGCTCTCTTAAGACCCGGAAGATTTGACAGAAGGATCATGGTAAATATGCCTGACGCCGATGAGCGTGAAGCTATCCTCAAGATACATGCCAAGAACAAGCCCCTCGCCAAGGACGTCGATCTCAGGGAGGTCGCTCTTTCCACTGTCGGCTTTACAGGCGCAGATCTTGAGAATGTCCTTAATGAGGCGGCTCTCCTTACTGCAAGACGCAACAAGAAGGAGATCAGCATGGGTGAGATCACCGATGCGACCTTCCGCGTCCAGATGGGCCCCCAGAAGAATTCCAAGAAGCTTTCCGACAAGGTAAAGCGTCTCACTTCCTACCACGAAGCAGGTCACGCTGTCGTCCTGAAGGCCACGAGCGAGTTCGAGAAGGTCGACAGGGTAACGATAATCCCTGCCGGATCTGCAGGCGGTTATACGGCTTATAAGCCCGTTGAGGACACCGATTTCTATACCGAAAAGATGCTCCTCGACATCATCAAGATGAGCCTCGGCGGACGTGCTGCCGAAGAGATCTTCTTAGGCGAGGTCTCCACCGGCGCTGCATCCGACCTGCAGCACTGCAACCAGATCGCAAAGAACATGATCAAGAGATACGGACTGTCGTCCAAGTTCAGGAATATGGTCTTTGGCGATGAGAATGAAGAGGTCTTCCTCGGTTATTCCATGGGCCAGGTACAGAGCTATTCCGAGCAGACAGCAGCTGCCATCGACCAGGAGATCAAGCTCATAATCGACAGCTGCTACGAAGAGACCAAGAGGATCCTTAACGAGAAGCGAAGCGTTATGGAAGCTCTTGCGGCAAGACTTCAGGATAAGCTCACTGTCGACGGTCCCGAGTTCGAACTGATCTACGATTCCAACGGCGATCTTGAACTTGCGGATTACGCAAAAAAGAATAAGCTCACGATCAATGAAGCCATAGAGAAGAGAGCTGCCACTGCCGTTTCAAGCATTGAAGATCTCATTCCGCCCATGTCCGGTGACGAAAAAACTTCTGACGACAAGAACGGAGAAGACAGCAAGAACAGCTGACATATGAAAACCACGCCGCTAGTAAATCTCGCGGGGATCAAAGACAAGGGGTCCCTTCATAAGATCTTAAGGGAAGCCTTGGACTTCCCGGATTACTACGGCGGGAATCTTGATGCTCTCATGGATATGCTCACGGGTGAAGCCGGCAACAGGCATCTGATCCTGTCCGGCATGAACGCCCTGTCCCCGGAGCTTGAAGATTATATCTCCAAGCTTATCAATGTCCTTGAGGATGCATCGGATGAGAATCCCTCTTTCACGTTCGAGATACAAAAGGACCTTCCCGATGCCGACAGAAGGGCCCTCGTCGTTTGCGGCGCCTGGGAAGATGCCGAGAATTTCAATAAGTTCCTCGAAAAGCTCAACGTTCCGGAGATCACATCCAAATATGTGATCTGCTGCTTTACTTTCGGCACGGTCGTAAGGCCCGAGATCTCCAACATGCAGATCGAGATAAGGTTCGCCGATATCATGACGAGGCTCAAGCCCGCCGGTATCGTGCTCTTCGCCGAGATGCTGAAGTCGGATCATTTGATCAGCCACCTCATGAAGATCGGCAGCGATGATTCCATCCCCGTATTCATGATCGAACACAAGGAGAAGGGCTGCATCGATCTTGAACTGGACTATAAGGAAGCTTTCCGCGAGATAGTAGATCATGTTGTTGACCGCCATGGCTGCAAAGACATCATCATGATGGCCGGCACCAAAGGCAACACCTTTTCGGACGAGAGGATCGCTGTCTTTAAGGAGACGCTTGAATCCAAAGGCATCCCTTTCGATGAGAAGAAGGTCCTCTACGGAGACTTCTGGCATATACCTGCGGTCAACGCGATCGAAGGCTATTTCAACGAATACGGCGAAAAGCTCCCCCGGGCCATAATTTGCGCCAACGATGCCATGGCTATGGGCGTTACGGATTACCTGATAGGCAAGGGTTACAAGATCCCGGACGACTGCATCGTCACGGGTTTTGACGGCGTCAGGGACGCTCTCTATCATCTGCCCACCATAACCACATCTACTCCGGATTTCGATCAGATGGCGAAGGTCATCGCCTCGGTCACCGGCAACTACAACAGTGAGGATAAAGACGATCAGGAATCCATGATCTACAAGATCCCATACAAGATGCTGCTCAAGGATTCCTGCGGCTGCGGCAATACCACACTGGAAGAAGCAAACAAGATAACGACCCACCTTTACGGCGACAACATGGATTACTTCATGCACACCCAGGAGATGGGCAGGCTCACTTCCCGGGCCATTACGATCAATGACGTGGAAGACCTTCCCGACCTTCTGGAGGAGCACCTGAACCTTTGGGACGACCAGATGTTCTTCGTGGCCCTTACGGACGGTGAGGACAGGACGGACAATGTCTTCTATTCATATAAGGGCGTCAAGGAATACGGCAAGAGCTTTTATAATCCCGACAAGGCAGTGCCGCATCAGCAGGAGATAATGAACAGCACGAGCGGGATCAATTATCTTCTCTTCAGTTATCTTAGTTCATCTGACGAATCTTTCGGATATGTCTGCACGGGGATCCCTTCCATATCCTTCAGGACCCAGCAGCGCTTCGAGGAGATGGGATCATATCTGTCATCGATAGTCCACTCGGTCATATATAACGACAAGCTCCTGAAGATGAACGACAAGATGCGTGATCTTTCCGAGAAGGACTACATGACGGGCCTTTACAACAGAAGAGGTTTCCTGAGCCGGGTCCTGGACATGATCAGGGATCCCGGAAACAGGGACAGGTATTTCAATTACGTCACCATGGATCTCGATAACCTCAAGACCGTCAACGATCTTTACGGCCACAGCGACGGCGATCTCGTCATCAAGGCTCTTGCGGATGCGGTAAGCGCAAGGGTGTCAGGGAACGGCATCTCGTCCAGGTTCGGAGGGGATGAATTCGCTTTCGTAATGGTAAGTGACAAACCTCTTGAAGGAACTGAATCCGGACTCCGCGACGAGATAGAAGCATCAGCGTCATCCTGCGGGGCTTTCAGGGGAAAACCATACAAGGTCCTGGTCTCCATAGGCCTCGTATCCTGTCCCTTTTCGTCTTTCGATCCGGAAAGACCGGAGGCCGTTCTCGAGCCCCTGATGAACACCGCGGACGAGAAGATGTACGCCGATAAGCAGATCCGCCATAAAGAGCAGAATAAAGGAAATCAGTAAATCCTTTTATGTTATAATCAATTATCAAGTTCTATTGGGGAGGGAATTCCATGGATATTTTATATGTCGTAATGCCGGCTTACAACGAGGAAGCCAATATCGAGGCTGTTGTAAAGCAGTGGTATCCGGTTCTTGAGGGCAAGGATCCTCAGTCTAAGCTCGTTATCGCCGACAGCGGCAGCAACGATAAGACACACGAGATCCTCCTGGATCTTAAGAAGACATATACACAGCTCGAAGTCCTGTCAGATACAGGCAAGTTCCATGGTCCCAAGGTCATCGCCCTCTACGATTACGCCATCAAGAACGGTGCGGATTATGTATTCCAGACCGATTCCGACGGTCAGACCGATCCTGCCGAGTTCGACGGCTTCTGGCAGGTCAGGACCGCTTATTCCGGTATCTTCGGCCACAGGAAGGTAAGAGGCGACGGCAAGTCCCGTGCCATGGTAGAGCGCGTCGTATGTATGCTCGTAAAGCATTACTTCAAGGTCAAGGTGCCTGATGCCAATGCGCCTTTCAGGCTCATGAACACCAAGGTGCTCGCCAAGTATCTCTATAAGCTCCCCGCTGATTACAATCTGCCCAACATCATGATGACGGCTTATTTTGTCAGGTTCGGCGAGACCCACGATTTCAGGGTCGTAACCTTCAAGCCGAGACAGGGCGGCGTTAATTCCATCAATATCAAGAAGATCTTCAAGATCGGCTGGCAGGCTCTCAAGGATTTCCGCGCCTTTGCCAAGGATATGAACGGGGCTGTCAAGTGACGGAAAAGACCGTAAGTCAGGAAGAGATCAAAGATCAGGGCAGGAATGATAAGCCTGCCCGGAGTTTGCTGCCGCAGGTCCTGATCCTTCTGGGTCTTGCTCTGGCAATATTCCTTTTTATCTTTGTACAGAATCTCCTCATGCCCAAATACCAGAGAGGCGTCATAGAGGGATCTTTCTCGGAGGAGTATTACAAGGAGAAGGTCCCGCATGAAGTCATCTTCTACGGTGACTGTGATGTCTACGAAAACTATTCGCCGATCGAACTCTATCAGAAATACGGCATATCGTCCTACATAAGAGGCAACGCCGAGCAGTACATGTGGCAGACCTATTATATGATCAAGGACACTCTGAGGACCGAGACGCCCAAGGTCATAGTTATCAGCGTTCACGGGCTCCAGTCAGGAACCAAGCCCAAGGAGGCTTATAACCGCATGACCCTTGACGGCATGAAATGGTCTCCCGACAAGGTCAATGCCATCAACGAGTCCATGACGGATGGCGAGACTTTCCTGTCCTATGTCTTCCCGGTCTTAAGATACCACGACCGCTGGAGCGAGCTTACCAAAACGGACTGGGATCATGTGTTTTCGAAAGATCAGGTATCCCACAACGGCTACTACATGAGATGCGATGTCATGCCCCAGGGTGAATTCCCGCCTGCAGTGCCTTTGATGGACTATTCTTTCGATGAGAAGTCCATGGCATATCTTGCCAAGTCCATAGAGCTCTGCCAGTCGAAAGGGATAAAGGTCGTTCTCGTGCATGCTCCGATCCTCTATCCTGTCTGGTACGACGAGTGGGACGCCCAGGTCAAGGATCTTGCGAAGGAATATGACGTTCCCTATTTCAACTACATCGAGCATATCGACGATATCGGGCTTGATATGAGCAAGGATACCTACGATGCAGGTCTCCACCTCAATATCTACGGTGCCGAAAAGCTCGCGGACTACATAGGAGCTTGGCTCAAGGACAACTGTGACCTCAAGGATATGAGAGAAGATCCCGCGGTATCGGCCGTTTATTCTGACAAGATAAGTTTCTATGAAAAGATGCGTGATGACCAGCTTTCCGAGATCTCAAACTACGGGCAACTCGTGAATTATGGTGCCAATGCCATAGAATAATGCCACAAAAAGACAAAAAATTGTTATTTTTGTAATCTCATCATGTGATAATATACTCTCGGTATTTATTAGAAATAAATAAAGACGATTAAGGGAGGACATTTTACATGAAATCGATCAAGATCGCGGCTATCATGATGGCTCTTACAATGACTGTTGCCGGCTTTGCAGCTTGCTCCAATACTTCAGGCGGCGGAGATGACAGCGTTGTTGTAGTATCTTCCGAATCCAATAAGAACAATAACGGCAGTGAGACCTCTGCCACAGAGAACACGGCTCCGGCTGATGAGTTTGACGGATGGTCTTTCTTATATAACGGTGTAAACATCAACGTCGGCACTGATCTCAATATCGTTGAGAAGACAGGCAAGCTCGGCGAGCTCAACAAGGATTACACAGAGCTGAAGGCTACTTCCTGCGCAGGTCTCGGCCTTGCAAGAACACTGACGTTCAACTCCGGTTCTTTCGTTATCAACACCAATCCCGACGGAGATAAGGACATCATCTCCAACATCTCCTTGTACGACGATACCATCACAACAGCTGAAGGCCTTTACATCGGAAGCAGCCTTGACGACGTCAAGAAGATCTACGGTGAGCCTGATGCCGAGACGAGCAACAGCACGACTTATACATACAAGAAGGGCCACTCGATCCTTTGCGTGATCATCGCAAACGATAAGGTATCCAACATCGTATATAACTTCGTGGTGTGACCGGTCGATAAGGTTTCTGAATGGTTCGTAAATCCGGACGAAGATCCAATAAACAAGGCAGAGTAAAGATTGCGGGGATCCTGATTTCCGCAGTCTTTGGTTTATCCGCGGGTTTTCTCGCGGCCTATATGCTCTACCTTAATGCAGTGGGAAGGCTCGAAGGCTCGGTTTACCGCGAGGTAAACATCGAATACGGCCATCCCATCACTATCTACGACTTCTTTGACAAGGTCCCTGAGGATGCCAGGCTCTTAAGCGATGTTTCCGTTATCGACACCGGTGTGCTCGGCACATACAGGGTCGCGATAGAAGTTGCCGGCCGAAAGGTCTACAGCAACATCAACATCATTGACAAGACGGCTCCCGTGGCCAAGGCGGTCCCCCAGGAAATGTATCTCAAGGATCCGGTTCCCGCTGCGGAAACTGTCATAAAGGATCTTTTCGACCTGTCGGATGTCAGTGTCGCATATTCAGGCGGCGGCCTTTCTTTTGCCCAGGGCGGCAAGTTCGATGTCAACGTCGATCTTGTCGACAGATACGGCAACGCTTCCGTCGTCACGGTCCCTTTCACGGTCAAGGATGACCGTAAGGCACCTCAGATCGATGGCGCTCATGACCTTACGGTCCTTATAGGCGACACGATCTCCTACAGGGACGGCATCACGGTAACGGATGATTACGATCCCAATCCCCAGCTTACGATCGACAATTCCCAGGTCAATCTCAAGCTCGCGGGTGTATATCCCCTGACCTTTATCGCCGTCGACGAGTGCGGCAACGAGAACAAGGTCACGGTACAGGTTGAAGTCGTTACCCGCCGTACGGCAGGCATCACCGGCGAAGACGACGCAGAGACCGTAAAGAAGGCATATGATCTTGCTGCAGAGATCCTCAAGGGTATCGTCAAGGAGGATGACACGGATGTCGTAAAGGCCATGGCCATCTTCTACTGGGTATACCACAGATTGGGATTTGCGAGAGGCACATCCGATTACAGGTCATGGGCTCACGCCGCAGTCAAGGCGTTCACGAGCCGCGTATCGTCCTGCTACGGTCACTGGGCCGTATGCAAGGCCATGCTCGATGTTGCCGGGATCAAGAATATCTGTGTAACGAGATCCAATTCATCCCAGGTGCACTACTGGTGCCTTGTATATCTCAACGGCGGCTGGTACCACTGCGACTCGCAGGCCTGGGCGCCGATAGACGGCTATTTTGCATTCATGATGACAGATGAGGAACTCCGCACCAGGGCGCGTGGTAATCACGACTTTGATAAATCACTCTATCCTGAGAGAGCGACTGAATCCGTTCAGCGTTATGTAAGCTCGACCAGGAAGTGGGTCAGCCCTGATTTCCCTTATAAGAATGAGACGAACTGAAGACCGTAACAGAAAGACTTATATCAGTCCCGTTCACGTGACGGTTTGCGGCATCATACTCTTTGCTGTCGCATCCTGTTATGCAGTTGCGTCCGTCAATAAGCTCCGCGCAGACAGGACGCTGGGCTGCTACAGGGAGATCTGTGTCGAATACGGCCATAAGCTCACGCCGGGAGATTTCTTTGACAAGGTGCCTTCAGGAGTCGAATTCCTCACTGACCTCGAAGAGATCGACACGGATAAGCTCGGCAGTTACCCTGTTAAGATAGCCTATGAGGATTCGGTCTGCGAGGCAGTCGTAAATGTCGTCGACTACACGCCGCCGCTCGCAACAGCGCTTTATCAGGAATTCTACATCATCGATGAGGTCCCTGCTGCGGAAGACTGCGTAAGGAACATAACAGACCTTACCGATGTGAAGGTCTACTATAAGGATGGAACGCCGGTCTTCGAAGACGGCGGGGATTATAAGATAGATGTGATCCTCGAAGATACATCCGGCAACAGGACGACGGTCGCAGTTCCCTTCATGGTAAAGAATGACAGGCAGGCTCCCGTGATCAGCGGAGCACACGATATCAGCGTCATCATCGGGGATTCCGTATCCTACCGGAACGGGATCAAGGTCAGGGACAATTTCGACCCCGCCCCACAGCTGACGGTCGACAGTTCGAAGGTAAATCTCGGACTTGTCGGGAATTATCCCCTCGTTTATACCGCCCGCGACGAGTGCGGCAATGAGATGAAGGTAACGGTCAACGTGAACGTCGTCGGACGCAGGACTGCAGGCGTTACGGACTCGGAAGACCAGGACATGATCAACAGGGCGTACGCTCTTGCCGAGGAGATCTATAACGAGATCTGCAAGGACGACACCACTGATGTCGAGAAAGCCTTCCATATCTTCTCATGGGTCCATGACAATATCGCTTTCGCCCATAACTCATCAGACTATACGACCTGGGCTCATGCGGCCGTCAAGGCCTTCACCATGAGGCAGGGGTCCTGTTATGCCGCATGGTCCTGCTGCAAGGCTCTGCTGGATTATGCGAAGATCGACAACATCTGCGTCACGACCTATCCCGTCAGCTGGAGAGTGCATTACTGGTGCCTCGTATACCTTAACGGCGGCTGGTACCACTGTGATGCCCAGCGATACACTTGGGACTGGAACTTTTTCGATTTCATGGAGACCGATGATGAGGTCAAAAGGGTATATAATTCGATCCACAGGTTCGACAGCTCGCTTTATCCCGAGACATCCAAGGAGTCCGTGAGTAAATATATCGACACCAGGAACAAGAAGATAAGTCCCGATTTCCCTTACAAGGAGACCTGATGGATAAGGCAGACGGAAAGATGAAACAGCGTTTGAAAGCGGTCGGGATAATTGCCCTGATCGTGATCATATTCGGTCTGATGATCCTGGCGGCTTACTTTGTGACCACCACGATCTTCGCTCCGGTCTTTCAATGAAATATATTAATGGAGGATATAACAATGAGAACAAGAAAGATTAGTCCGGTCTTATGTGTGATCGCCCTGGCAGTATCTCTTCTCGCAGGCTGCACACCCGGTACTCCGGCTGATACCAAGGCTTCGGACAAGGCAGCTGCAGGCGGATATAAGTGCTCCTGGAAGGGTGTTGACATCACTCCCGGCACTGACTGCAAGAAAGCGATCGATGCTTTGGGTTCTGACTACAAATACTTCTCCGGCGCAGACTGCGCATACGAGGGCATGAATTCAGTCTACGATTATACAGATGTTACTCTTTATGCCTATACCGAGAAGGACGGCGGCGACGAGCTCATCAGCATCGTCGAGGTCAAGGGCGCTGATCTTAAGACTCCCGAAGGAGTCGGCAACGGCGATACTCCCGACAAGATCAAGGAAGTCTACGGAGACCCCAAGGTCGAGAACAAGGGCGGCCTTTTGTATCAGAAAGATAAGATGGAACTGTCCTTCTTTACCAAGGACGGCATCGTCACTTCCATGACTTATTCGCTTGTCAGGGGCGAATAATCGCGAAAAACGGCGATTTCGGCAAAAAATCGCCGATTATGTAAGATTTTTTACGAAAAGTCCTTGACAAGCGGGGACAGTGGTCGTAATATAGTCGAGCACGCCTTTGAGGCGGCAATATCATTGAATCTTAGATCAAGGAGATCATGCACATGAGTACATATGTTGCAAAGCCTGATTCTATAGAGAGAAAGTGGCTTCTCATCGACGCAGAGGGAATGACCCTCGGCCGCCTTTCCACAGAGGTTGCAAGACTTCTCAGAGGCAAGCACAAGCCCACATTCACTCCTTTCATGGATACAGGTGACTACGTTATCGTTATCAACGCTTCCAAGATCGTTCTTACAGGTAAGAAGCTCGATCAGAAGAAGTACCGTTATCACACAGGTTACGCAGGCGGCTTGAAGGAAGTCGACTACAAGACCATGATGGCTAAGAATCCCGAGAAAGCTGTAGAGCTTGCAGTCAAGGGCATGCTCCCTAAGAATGCACTCGGACGTAAGATGGCTACAAAGCTTCATGTTTATGCCGGACCCGAGCATGAGCAGCAGGCACAGAAGCCTGAAGTTTACACATTCGAAGGCTAACGGAGGGATTATAAATGGCAAAGAAAGCTTCCAATAAAGTTTATTTCTACGGCACAGGCCGTCGTAAGGATGCAGTAGCTTGTGTCCGCCTGATCGAAGGATCCGGCAAGATCACGATCAACGGCAAGGACATCGACGAGTATTTCGGTCTTGATACCTTAAAGCTCATCGTTCGTCAGCCCCTCGAAGCTACTGGCGCAACAGGCAAGTTCGACGTTATCGCTAAGGCGATCGGCGGCGGTATCTCCGGTCAGGCCGGCGCTATCCGTCACGGTATCGCAAGAGCTTTGGTCGAGGCAGACGAGGAGACATACAAGGCAACACTCAAGGAAGCTGGCTTCCTTACCCGTGATGCACGTATGAAGGAAAGAAAGAAGCCCGGTCTCAAGAAGGCTCGTAAGGCTTCCCAGTTCTCCAAGCGTTAATCAGAGAGATTACGAACTATTTCAAGAGCCGCTTTTCACGAAGCGGCTCTTTTTACAACAGATGAGATGGTTGTTTTCACCATTAGTGTTTTTTGTGGGGAGTTGGTGAAAAGAAATGACGAATTATTTCACCAAACATCGAACAACAACCCGGCTGGTGAAAAATCTCGGCTGAAATGCTGTCAATTTTTCACCAAACAAGTTTAATAATTTGCTCTGGTGAAAAAAGTATCGATCATTTTTCACTAAATAGTGAAAAAACATACCTTTGGTGAATTACAGCAATCATCAGTTAATAGGTATAGAATACGGAAGGAAATCCTAGGATGACACTCAGATTCATATCATCATCAGCTGATATGACACTTGCATTAGGCGAGGCTATAGGCGAGACAGTGGAGCCGTCGACGGTGATAGCGCTCGACGGAGATCTTGGCGCGGGCAAGACACTGCTCTCCAGGGGGATCGCCGGCGGATTGGGCGTCACGACGCCGGTATCGAGCCCCACTTTTACCATCGTCAACGAGTACGAGGGCGGCCGGATCAAGATGTACCACTTCGATACATACAGGCTCTCCGATTCATACGAATTCGAAGCTGCGGGCCTTGATGAATATTTCGGTTACGGCGGTCTTTGCGTTATCGAGTGGAGCAACATAATCGACGACATCCTGCCTGAGGACAGCCTGAGGATCAACATAGAAGGCGTATCGTCGAGCAGGACTTTTGAGGCAACGGGTCCTGACGGTAAGATAGGAATGCTTAAGGACGCTGCCGTTAAAGCAGGCTGTGAGTTTATCTAGCAGGAGGTATATATGCTGATACTTGCATGTGATACATCGGATTCCACATGCTGCGCGGGACTCTACCGCGACGGCGAAGAATTGGGATATGAGCTTTCGATGGAAAGGAAGACTCATTCCGAGACTTTCATGCCCCTGGTAGCAAGGGTTTTCGAAAAGTTAAGCCTGACTTACGACGATATCGATGAGATCGCGGTGACGGTAGGACCCGGCTCTTTTACGGGTATCAGGATAGGACTTTCCGCGATCCTCGGAATGGCTGCTGCAAAGCCGAAGAAGATAATCCCCGTGTCATCCACGATGGCACTCGCAAGATCATGCGAGAACGTTTCTTTCGACAAGGAGAAGACCTGTTTCATTCCCTGTTTTGATGCCAGGAACAACAGGGTCTTCGCCCAGGCAACGGACGGCGATACATTCGATACTGTCATGGCCGAAGGCGCATACGACGCTTTGGAAGTCGCAAGGAAGATCGCGTCTGACCTTCAGGACAGATACAACAGTTTCATAGTCGTCGGGAGCGGCGCTGATCCCATGAGCAAGGCTATCGAGAAAGAGTGCCCTTTCATCAATGTCCAGTATGCCAAGGGAGCAGTGATCCTTCCCAAGGGTGTCGCCCTGGCAGCGGCAAGGACACAGGCCCTGCTGGCAGAGCAGATCAAGGCCAGCTACTGCGCTGTTTCGAGAGCCGAAAGATATCACACGGGAGATGAACTCAAATGACGATAAGACAAGTTAGAGAAGATGACGTTAAAGATCTCATGAGACTCGAGGACGGATCCATCGAGCATCCCTGGTGTGAAGAAGATCTGATCAAGCTTGCGACAGACCCTGATAAAGCGGCTTTTGCGGCAGAGGAAGACGGAGCCTTAACAGGCTATATCGGCTTCTCTTTTCTGCTTGATGAAGCAGAGATCGGGAACCTCGTTGTAGACAAGGATCACAGGCGCAAGGGAACGGGTGAGGAACTCATCTCAAAGACTAAGGAATACCTCAAGGATAAGGGCATCGCGAAGGTCTATCTTGAAGTCGCTGAAGACAATGAACCGGCAAAGAACCTCTATCTTAAGTCAGGCTTCGTTTCGTTCAATATCCGCAAGGATTACTACGGCAGGGGACGCAATGCGCTTCTGATGGTTTGTGAATTTTAACAAAAGGATTTTACCGCGCCCACCTTTTTGAGTAAAAAAGTCGAAAATGCCCTGCACAAGTAAAATCAATGTTGATTTTACAATCTCCGATAAATATACTCTTTCTTATAGTTAAGAGAGGGAAACTGTATGGTTGACGAGAAAGTAGTATTTCAGTGTGAAGAGACTCTTCAGATGAAGGCGGTTGCTATCCTTATCCAGAAGGCATCGTCATTCAGGAGCACAGTCTATCTTATCCGCAACGGTCGCCGTGCCAATGCAAAAAGTCTGTTGGGAGTCATGTCACTCGGCATAGAGAACGGCGCCGAGATCGAGATATCCGCAGACGGAATCGATGCAAAGGAAGCAGTTGACACTCTCGTAGCATATCTTAACAATCCCGTAGCTTAATCCCCTTATGTCTTTCGACGCAAGACTGGATACAGTACCCCAGAGTCCCGGAGTATACCTTATGAAGGATGCCTCGGGCTGTGTTATTTATGTGGGTAAAGCGAAGCGCCTGAAGAACAGGCTCACGAACTATTTCGGAGGCGGCAAGATCACGAATGCCAAGGTCGCCGCGATGGTCTCCAATGTTGCCGACTACGAATATACGGTAGTATCGAGCGAGACCGAAGCTCTCCTTCTCGAAAACAATTTCATCAAGCGTTACCAGCCCAAATACAACATCCTCTTAAGAGACGACAAGGGCTACCCTTATATCTGCATTACACTTAACGAAGAATATCCCAGAGTAATGAAGGCTTTCCGCATAGACGAGAAGGCGCGCAAGGCGGGTGCCAGATACTACGGCCCCTACATGAATTCTGACCTTGCAAGAGTCCTTCATTCGATCGAAGACATCTTTCCTTTGAAGCGCTGCCGCAAGGTCTTCCCGAGGGACATCGGCAAGGAAAGGCCCTGCCTTAACTATCACATCGGCAAATGCATGGCACCCTGTTCGGGCGATGTTTCCGCTCAGGACTACAGGGAGATGGTCGAAAGGATCGTCATGTTTTTCGAAGGTAAATACGATGGTATCGAAGAAGCCTTAAAGCAGGGAATGAACGAGGCTTCCGAAAACATGGACTACGAGAGGGCGGCGGTTATGAGAGACCGTCTCATAGCCCTTAAGAATATCCGTTCCGAAAAGAATGTCTTTCTCAAGGTTGAACGTGATGCCGATGCCGTCGGTCTTTATTCCGACGCGGGCGAGACCTGCATAAGAAAACTCGAATTAAGGCGCGGAACGGTAACCGGTTCATCGACGTTTTTCGTCGCGGGAAACGATTCAGACCGCAATGAGATTTTGGAGCAGTTCCTTATCTCTTACTACGAGCAGGCCCCCTTCATCCCGGCTACGGTCCTTGTCCCTTTCCGGCCTGAAGACGCTGATAACATAGAAGAAGTGCTTGCGGCTTTGGCAGGGCATAAGGTGGTGCTCCATGTTGCCGAAAGAGGTGAGCTTTCGGACTTCGAAAAACTCGCGGTATCCAATGCCCGCGAGATGATGGTGAGAAGGATCTTAAGGGGCGGCAATGCCAACGCGGATCCCAAGGCTCCGGTCCGTGTCATAGAACGCTATCTGGGTCTTAAGGAAGACTCTGTATCAAGGATAGAATCCTACGATATCTCCAATCTCGGAAACGACGATATCTGCTCCGGTATGGTGGTCTTTACGGACGGCAAACCCGACAAGAAATCCTACCGTCTTTTTAAGCTCAAGACTGTCGAGACCCAGGACGATTTTGCATCCATGAGGGAGGTCCTCTCAAGGAGGTTCGGCCACAACGAACAGGACGGTTTTGCCCTGCCCGATCTCATCCTGATAGACGGCGGCAAGGGCCAGCTTTCCGCTGCGAGAGCGGCAGTCGCGGACATCCCCTGCTGCAAGGATATCCCAATGGCGGGCATGGTCAAGAACGACCGCCACAAGACGAGTGCTTTGCTTACAGAGGACGGCACTCTGATACAGCTTGAAGGCAAGGATCTATCCGACGATAAAGTTGCGGTATTAAGATTCCTCACTGCAATCCAGGATGAGGTCCACAGATTCTCCGTAAGCTACCAGAGAAGGCTTTCGGCCAAGCGCAACATCCACTATAAACTGGAAGACATCCCCGGGATCGGTCCGTCCAAAAGACGCAAACTCCTCGCCTTTTTTGGTACAATCAAGAAGATAAGCGAAGCGACAGAAGAAGAGATCGGAAATGTTCCGGGCATCTCATCAGCTGACGCAAAAGCTGTCAGGGAATATTTTGCCGGGGAGGAAGATTAATGTCGATATTTGCACTCGCAGATCTGCATCTGTCCTTATCCAATCCGGAGAAGTCGATGGATGTGTTCGGCACATCCTGGGAAGGCTATATAGACCGTATCAGGAATGCCTGGGAAGAGACTGTTACTGACGATGACACAGTCCTTATCTCGGGCGATATTTCATGGGCAACATACTTAGAAAATGCGAGGGAGGATTTTGAGTTCATCAACTCTCTTCCCGGAAGGAAACTCCTGTCGCGCGGCAACCACGATTACTGGTGGACGACGATGGCGAAGATGGAGAAGATCTTCAGCGAGTGGAAGCTTGACAGCATGGGCTTTGTCAGGACGAATGCGGTGGAATGCGAAGGCTGTCTCATAACCGGAACGAGAGGATGGAACCTGCCCAAGTCAGGGTCTGATTTCACGGAAGAAGACAGGAAGATCTACGACAGGGAAGTAGAGAGGACGAAGCTCGCCATTAAGGAGCTTGATAAAGCCGATCCTGACAGAACGAAGAAGAGGATCTTCATGATCCACTATCCTCCCATGACGCGTGACATCAAGAGATCCGAACTTACTGACATCATGGAGGAAGGCGGCATAGACATCTGCGTCTACGGCCACCTTCACGGCATGGCTCACAGGTTCGTGAACAACGAAGGAACAGGAAGCATAACAGAATATATCTGCACGTCTTCGGATTATCTTAGGTTCGCCCCCGTGAGGGTCTGCTGAAAAGCCCTTCAAAAAATTTTTTAATCCCGCAAACGCCTGATACTATTGCGTTTCAAGAGTTTTGATTATCAAAATAATTTGCATTATTTTATATAATAATATATAATTACTGCGGTTAGAAAAGCCTCATGCGCAGGGGGTCCCCCGGCAGCAGGCTTTTTTCGTCTCCAAAAATTCATTTACGCGGGGTGTCTATGGCTTACAGCATGACAGGATTCGGAAGATCCGAGAAGATCTCTGACACAAGACGATACAGTGTGGAACTGAAGTCGGTCAACAGCCGTTATTGTGATATCAATCTGAGGCTGCCCCGCATCCTGAACTTCAAAGATGCCGATATCCGCAAGGAAGTTACATCCAGGCTCGTAAGAGGCAAGATCGATATCTTCATAAACTACGAAGATCTTTCCGGCGGTGATTGTGAAGTTGCCGTTAACGAGACTCTGGCAGTTGCATATTCCGAAGCCATAAGGAAAGTATCCGAGATCACGGGAAGAGAAGACGACACAGGATCCGGCAGGATCGCAGTCATGCAGGATGTTATGGTCGTAGGCCAGAAGACCGTTGACGAGGATATTATCGGTCAGGAGATCATGGAGTGTCTGTCCGATGCCATCGATTCCATGGCGGCCATGAGGAAGACAGAGGGCGACAGGCTCAAGGACGATATCCTTGCCAAGACCGATGCATTGAGGACCATAAGGGACGAGATAGAGCAGTATGCTCCCACCGTTATCGAGACATACAGGAAGAAGCTGTCCGACAGGATCGACGAGCTCCTTAAGGACGACAACCGTCAGTTCTACGATGAGTCGAGACTTGCAGCGGAAGTTGCAGTCTTTGCAGATAAGTGTGCAGTCGATGAGGAGCTTACGAGACTTTCAAGCCACTTTGCCCAGGTTCCCGAGATCCTGGCTGCAGACGGCGCCGTCGGCAAGCAGATGGATTTCCTCATTCAGGAGATCAACCGCGAGATCAATACCACGGGCTCCAAGGCTAATGATATCGAGATAACCAACCGCGTTCTCAAGATGAAGAACATCGTCGAAGAGATGCGCGAGCAGGTCCAGAATCTTGTGTGACGGAGGCAAGGATAAGATGCGTTTCATCGACATAGGATTCGGAAACATAGCAGCAAGGGACAGGATCATCTGCATCGCATCGTCCGATTCGGCTCCGATCAGGAGGATGATACAGGATGCCAAGGACAGGGGCGCATGCGTCGACTGCTGTGCAGGCAAGAAATGCAAGTCCGTCATCGTCATGGATACAGATGCGGTCATATTGAGTTCTTACACTGCAGAAGATCTTAAGAAGTCTTTGGAGGATCAGGTCTGATATGAACAAGGGTCTTATCGTAGCGATATCAGGACCTTCCGGGGTCGGCAAGGGAACAGTGACGGCTGCAGTCGAATCCAAGCTCGAAGGCATCCGCGACGTGGCTCATTCGATCTCCGTTACGACGAGAGCGCCGAGAGGATCGGAGCAGGACGGAGTGGAATATTATTTTCGCTCGAAAGAAGAATTCGAAGAACTGATCGAAGCAGGACAGATAATTGAATACGACGAATATCTCGGCAACTACTACGGAACGCCGGCAGGGCCTCTTGCGAAGATGGCGGAAGACGGCAAGGTGGTACTGCTCGACATAACGATAGAAGGAAGCCTTGCCTTGAAGGAGTTTTTCGGAGACGATGCGGTGACGATCTTCCTGGCACCGCCCTCGATGGAAGAATTAAGGAGAAGGCTTAAGGGAAGGAATACCGAGACCGATGAGGTCATCGAAAGAAGGCTTACGGAAGCCGCCAATGAGATGAAGAGGTCAGGGGAATTCGAGTACATATTGGAAAACCACGATGTTGATGAGACATCGGAGGAGATACTGAAGATCATAAATAAAGAAAGCAGGTAAAAAGAAATGTTGACAGATCCTTCGATTGAGAAACTCAAGACAAAGACGAACAGCTCTTACGATCTTGTCATGCTCGTTTCAGAGCGTGCCAGACAGCTGGTCGACGGCGCTCAGCCCTTAGTTCCCTCAGACGATGCTCCCAATGCCGTTTCTCTGGCATGCCGTGAGATCGTTGCGGATAAGGTCGTAGGTGTAGAGGGCAATGTTAAGTGCGACATTCCCATCACAAGAGAAGAGCGCAAGAGACGCCAGATGATCGAGGAAGAGCGCAGGCGCAAGAACGAGGAAGACAGGGAAGTAGCTGTTTTCGATCAGGAGATAGAAGCAGCAGGCGGTCTGGATGCTCTCTTCGCTACAGTTTCCAAGGCTAATGCCGACGAGGCAGAGCAGGAAGCTGAAGAGGCTGAAGAAGAGATCGATGATGAGATCGAAGACGACTTCGAAGATGAAGCCGAAGACGAAGAATAATCGGTACGGGAGAGACGGTAATGGCATTTGAGAAAACAATGGAAAAGATCGTATCCCTCGCCAAGGTAAGGGGCTTCGTATATCCGGGCTCCGATATCTACGGCGGTCTTGCCAATGCATGGGATTACGGGCCTTTAGGCGTAGCTCTCAAGAACAACGTTAAGAGCGCATGGTGGAAGAAGTTCGTACAGGAGAATCCCTACAACGTAGGTCTCGACTGTGCGATCCTCATGAATCCTCAGGTATGGGTTGCCTCGGGTCACGTAGGTTCCTTCTCGGATCCTCTGATCGACTGCAAGCAGTGCAAGTCACGTCAGCGTGCAGACAACCTTGTTGAGGATTTCAACAAAGAGAACGGTATCGAAGATGTCGCTGTTGAAGGCATGGACGATGCAGCTCTCGTAGCTTATATCAAAGAGAAGAACATTCCCTGTCCTCACTGCGGCGGTCACAACTTCACCGACGTAAGAAAGTTCAACCTCATGTTCAAGACATTCATGGGTGTAACCGAGGATGCCAAGAACGAGGTCTACTTAAGACCTGAGACGGCACAGGGGATCTTCGTTAATTTCGCGAACGTTCAGCGTTCCGCACGTAAGAAGATACCTTTCGGTATCTGCCAGATCGGTAAGTCTTTCCGTAACGAGATCACTCCCGGCAACTTCATCTTCAGGACGCGTGAGTTCGAACAGATGGAGCTCGAGTTCTTCTGCGAACCCGGAACCGACCTCGAGTGGTTCAACTACTGGAAGGATTATTGCTACAAGTGGCTGACAGGCTTGGGCCTCAAGGAAGAGGAGCTCCGTACAAGAGACCACTCTCCCGAAGAGCTCGCCTTCTATTCCAACGCTACAACAGACTTCGAGTTCCTCTTCCCCTTCGGCTGGGGCGAGCTCTGGGGCGTGGCTGACAGAACGGATTACGACCTGAAGCAGCATATGGAATTCTCCAAGCAGGATCTTACTTACTTCGATCCCGTTAAGAACGAGAAGTATGTGCCTTATGTTATCGAACCTTCGCTCGGTGCTGACAGAGTCATGCTCGCATTCCTCTGCGCCGCATACGATGAGGAGGAGCTCGAAGACGGCACATCCAGAACGGTCATGAGATTCCATCCTTACCTGGCTCCCGTCAAGATCGGCGTTCTTCCTCTGTCCGCAAAGCTTACGGACAAGGCAATGCCCATCTACGAGCAGCTTTCGAAGAAGTACATGTGCGAACTCGATGACAGACAGTCCATCGGTAAGCGCTACAGGAGACAGGACGAGATCGGAACACCTTACTGCGTCGTTTACGATTTCGATTCCGAGGAGGACAATTGCGTAACCATCAGGGAGCGTGATTCCATGGCAAATGTCGAGTATGAACCCGGCAACATAAGATTCCCGATCGATAAGCTCGATGAGTTCTTCAACGGGAAGTTTGATTTCTGATTTCATAAGGTGGAAGCTGTAACAAGCAGGCCAAATCTTTAGAAATATAATAAAATTTAAAATATATAAGAAAGGCGGTCAATGCAATGACGACAACAAAGTATGTTTACCTGTTCACCGAAGGTAACGGCAAAATGCGTGAACTCCTTGGCGGTAAGGGTGCAAACCTCGCCGAGATGACCAACATCGGTCTTCCCGTTCCCCAGGGCTTCACGATCACAACAGAAGCATGTACAAAGTACTATGAGGATGGCAGAAAGATCAACGACGAGATCTTCGCCCAGATCCTTGAGTACGTAGGAAAAATGGAGGAGATCACCGGCAAGAAGTTCGGCGACCTCGAGAACCCTCTTCTCGTTTCGGTACGAAGCGGCGCAAGAGCATCAATGCCCGGCATGATGGATACTATCTTGAACTTAGGTCTTAATGAAGAAGTAGTAAATGTCATTGCAGAGAAGTCCGGCAATCCCCGCTGGGCTTGGGACTGCTACAGAAGATTCATCCAGATGTATTCCGATGTCGTTATGGAAGTCGGCAAGAAGTACTTCGAAGAGCTCATCGACAAGATGAAGGCTGACAGAGGAGTTAAGCAGGACGTTGAGCTCACCGCTGACGACCTCAAGGAACTCGCTAACCAGTTCAAGGCAGAGTACAAGTCCAAGATCGGTGAAGACTTCCCGTCTGATCCTAAGGAGCAGCTCATGGGCGCCATCAAGGCCGTATTCCGTTCCTGGGATAACCCGAGAGCTAACATTTACCGCCGTGACAACGATATCCCTTATTCCTGGGGTACGGCTGTTAACGTTCAGTCCATGGCTTTCGGTAACATGGGTGACGACTGCGGTACGGGTGTTGCTTTCACACGTGACCCTGCTACAGGCGCTAAGGGCCTCTTCGGTGAGTTTCTTACAAACGCTCAGGGTGAGGACGTTGTTGCCGGCGTACGTACACCTATGAAGATCGCTGAGATGGAAGAGAAGTTCCCTGAAGCATTCAAGCAGTTCACGGAAGTCTGCTCTATTCTCGAAAAGCACTACCGCGACATGCAGGATATGGAGTTCACCGTTGAGCACGGCAAGCTCTATATGCTCCAGACAAGAAACGGTAAGAGAACAGCTCAGGCTGCTCTTAAGATCGCTTGTGACTTAGTTGACGAAGGTATGAGAACAAAGGAAGAGGCAGTCGCCATGATCGATCCTCGTAACCTTGATACACTCCTCCACCCTCAGTTCGACGCTACAGCACTCAAGGAAGCTACACCTATCGCTCAGGCTCTCGGTGCATCCCCCGGAGCTGCTTGCGGCCAGATCGTATTCACGGCTGATGACGCCAAGGAGTGGAAGGCACAGGGCAAGAAGGTCGTTCTCGTACGTCTCGAGACATCTCCCGAGGATATCGAAGGTATGAAGGCTGCTCAGGGCATCCTCACAGTCCGTGGCGGTATGACATCCCACGCAGCTGTTGTTGCACGTGGTATGGGTACATGCTGTGTATCCGGCTGCGGCGACATCGCTATGGACGAAGCTAACAAGAAGTTCACACTCGCTGGCAAGGAATACCACGAGGGTGATGAGATCTCCATCGACGGTTCCACAGGTAAGATCTACGACGGTATCATCCCTACAGTTGACGCTACCATCGCAGGCGAGTTCGGCCGCATCATGGCATGGGCTGACGAGTTCCGCCGTCTCAAGGTAAGAACAAACGCTGATACACCTGCTGACGCTAAGAAGGCACGTGAGCTCGGTGCAGAGGGTATCGGTCTCTGCCGTACAGAGCACATGTTCTTCGGTGAGGGCAGGATCGACGCATTCCGTGAGATGATCTGCTCCGATTCCGTTGAGGAAAGAGAAGAAGCACTCGAAAAGATCCTGCCTATGCAGCAGTCTGACTTCGAGGCTCTCTACGAGGCTCTCGAGGGTTATCCTGTTACCATCCGTTTCCTGGATCCCCCGCTTCACGAATTCGTTCCCACAGAAGAAGCTGACATCAAGAAGCTTGCTGATACAAAGGGCAAGACAGTTGAAGAGATCAAGACGATCATCGATTCCCTCCACGAGTTCAACCCCATGATGGGTCACCGCGGATGCCGTCTTGCAGTTACATATCCTGAGATCGCAAAGATGCAGACAAAGGCTGTCATCCGCGCTGCTCTCAATGTTAAGAACGCTCATCCCGATTGGAATATCGAGCCTGAGATCATGATCCCTCTCATCGGCGACGTTAAGGAGCTCAAGGTTGTTAAGGCTGTTGTTGTTGAGACTGCAGACGCAGAGATCGCTGCAGCAGGTTCTGACCTCAAGTACGAGGTAGGAACCATGATCGAGATCCCGAGAGCTGCTCTTACGGCTGACGAGATCGGTAAGGAAGCTGCATTCTTCTGCTTCGGTACAAACGACCTTACACAGATGACATTCGGTTTCTCCCGTGACGACGCAGGCAAGTTCCTCGACGCTTACTACGATTCCAAGATCTTCGAGTCCGATCCTTTCGCAAGACTCGATCAGAATGGTGTCGGCAAGCTCATGAAGATGGCTATCGATCTTGGTAAGGGTGTTAACCCCAACCTCCACATCGGTATCTGCGGCGAGCACGGCGGCGATCCTACGTCCGTTGAGTTCTGCGACGAGATCGGTCTGGATTATGTATCCTGCTCACCTTTCCGTGTACCTATCGCAAGACTTGCAGCAGCACAGGCTGCGATCAACAAGAAGGGTTGATAAGTAAGTCTCATTCGAAAGAATAACTAAGACAGGGGCTGTCTCAAAAGTGGTCTGTGCCGCTGAAGAGACAGCCTCTGTTTTTCTTGTTGAGAATATTGCTGTATACTGATTAAGTGTATATTGACTGTATGTTTTTTGATAAAGAATGAAGATGATTTGATAACTGACTAATAAGTTTAAGACAGCAAAACATGTATCTATATCATTATTTCGATGTCAGGACAGGGCCGTTTAAGAGCCTGACTTCCATACCGCAGGAAGAGGCCAGGGAAGTGATCGAAAAGATCAAAGCAGAACGCCCTGATTCCCTGTGCGCGCAAAGAAATGACGAGTATGTGAAACGCAGGCACAATTGCGAAAGAATGCTTCGTGAAGCCTTTGCTGCAAAGGGCGGGATAATGGAGATAGATTCACCGCATTATATGGTTCTGGGATATAGTCCCTGGCTGTCAACCTGGTTTGAGGAATGTGACTATATAAAGATCCCGGTAGATGAATTTGATCTGAGAACAGTCTCGTTTACCTATGGCGATTCAATGCCCACTTTTAGCGATAAAGTGAACGACGGCAAGGAGTATAGAAAAAAGGTCTATATGTATGATGAGATACTGGAGATAATTGACAAATACGGTATGCCTCAGGAATGGAATGACGGCGGTAAATACGGCCCTGAAAGATATATAGAAGCACATGTATGGAGCGATAAAGTAATAGAGAAATATAAGAGTTTGTATTATTGAGGCAGTGGCTGTTTAATTTTCTAATTGAGAATGAAGACAAAATAGTTTCCAGAGGATTGATCACATGATGAAAGACAATATTTTCTACCGAATAGTAGCTGTTTTGCTCATAATTACTATGGGGTGTTCTTTTGCAGGATGTAATAAACAGAATCAAGTTCCGGCCAAGGAAGAAATGTTCGCAATTTGTCAAGAGGACAGCGATCCACATGGAATTAAGAATTATAACTTCACCAGACAAGACCTGTTGGATTCTTGGGGAACTCCCATTGCCGGAGATTCTTTAAGCTACCGACTTGTCTGGTCTTGTAACGACAAATATCTTGTTGCAGAGTTTAGCTCTGATGATGCTGAGAAGATCGAGTGTATTTACGCTTCATTTTCTCAAGAATTAGTGTATCTATTTTCAAATGCTACTGTCATATATGTAAGTCGCAGGGACGGTGGTGTTACAGATTATGACAGTTGTCTGATGCTCCCGGAACAATGGTTTTCTCAGGAGCTTGTTAGCAATCTGGAGCCTGGGTCTGTTATTCAGATCGAATTTGACGGAAATTATATGGAAACCTTTCCTGAGCAAATAAACGAGCCGTTTTCGTTCAAAGTATCCGGTAAAGTATTGGATTCTGAGATGGAGACTTTGGAAAAACAAGCACGATATATTAGAGATAATTACACAGGCGAACAGGGGTGACAGAATGATCATTAAAAACGTAAAGGAAACTAATGATAAGATCGGTGAATTTCTCGATCAGGCTTTCGCGGACTATGCATTAAGTAACAACGTGGAACTCAATTTTGATGAGTTTTGTTTTGTTGCAGAAGAGGATGGGGAGATATTGGGCGTGATCACCGGACGCGCATATTATAACAATGTCCATATCGTTGACCTGATCGTTGATAAGAAGAGCAGAGGGCAGGATATCGGAACGAAGCTCGTGAAGGCTGTTGAAGAAGAATATACCGGCAAAGGATATAAGAAGATCACACTGACGACATTCGGTTTCCAGGCTCCGGAGTTTTACAGAAAACTCGGATATGAATTGGAGTTTGTCCGTGAGGATGAAGACTCCAGACTGAGTAAGTATTTCTTTATCAAGAGATTATAGGATCACGATTCATTGTTTTATGTTGATATAAGAGAATTGTTTTGGTCATTCTTCAATCAGCCAACCGTAATCTTGCCTGCAATCTAGGATATATTCGATGTAAACAGTATCTTCTTTGATAATGTACAGAACAAGATATCTTTTTGGAATGAACATTTTCCGATAGGGACTTAAACGATTCTCAGGCTCGAATAAAGGAAACCGTTCCGGCATCTTTTCCAAGCTGCGGATACCATTAATTATCTCGCGTTTGCAATCTTCTGCTGCCTTGGGATCGACCTGAGCCAAGAAGTACACATGTTCTGACAGCATTTGTTTTGCTTCGCCTGATATTAAGACTTTATATTGCTGCGACATCGCCTTCTTCTGCCCTCTGGATCATATCGGATAGTTCAGCCTCTAACTCTTCTATAGAGTAATACTTTGCACCGTTTAGACGATCACGTTCGATTACCAGTAGTTTCTCGCGCAAGGTGAGCATTTTCTCTCGTTTTACAAAGGAGTCAATATCCATTACGACAAGATCTCCCTCGCCGTTCTTAGTCAGATAGACCGGTTCACCGGTTTTTTTACAGTATTCAGAGATCTCGTTATAGTTCTGACGGATCGCTGCGGATGGTTTGATAGTCATGGCAACCTCCTGTAGCATAATATTGATATTATTATAGTCAAATTATGCTATATCTGCAACGTTGGATTCATTCAGGTCAAGTCGATTTTAACTGTCTTTCTGTGATAAACTAATAAAGGATTTTTTTTGAGGGAGGATTGTTATGAGCAAGTTAAAGATATCCTTAAGTATTTTGTTGGCTCTTTTTATCCTGGCAGGCATTCAGCTTTTAAAGCCTTCGGAGGTTCAGGCAGCCGGGGATCAGATTCCTTTTCCTAATATCAAGCTTTCAGCCGAAGACGTGCTCGAATGGGATGATATCCAAGATACTGTTAACGGATCTGTAAATATGAATATCCGTGTATCCGCTTCAGATGAAAACGTAAGCAGCGCTACTTATAGCAAGTCGCTGCATAGAATAGATCTTTGGAAGTTTTTCAAGAATACTGGCAAGAAAGCCGGAACCTATAAGATCATTTTACGGGCCAATGAGATAAACGGGAAAGAGTATTACTACGAATTCGAATACGAATATAAATACCATTTGCTTGCTGACGTTAAGAATATCAACCTTGATGGTAAGAAACTGACCTGGGTATATGAAGACCCCGGAGTAGCAGATTATAAAGACATTTATTTTATTGTTGAGGTTGAAGTGTACGATAAGTCCGATGATGTAGTGTTAACCAGAGAATACGAAAAAATCACATCATGCGAGATGCCCAGCAGTTCGTTTCTTCTAAAAGGGGAATATAAGTATTGTGTTTACGTCAAACCGGATACTGACGTTTACGGATATAGGAGGCCGTTTATTTATCGACCGGGAACGTTTTATCTTAATTGTTCCGATATCAGTACGGTTACCGGATTACGGGTAGACGGTGATTTCATAACTTGGGATTATCTGCCGGGCGCTGCCAAGTATGATGTGCATTTTAAAAGGAAGACTTCCACTCATGGTTACTCTTATTCACCGGTTACAACAAGATTTAACAGCGTTTTCATGCTCTATTATTTCGGGAATAATAATTTTGAACATGATGTCGAAGTTTGTGTTGCCGCTCTTGATGCAAAGGGCAACGTAATCGGTTCATATACATCCGTAATCTATCATTTTTACGGAAAACCTGAAGTGAAATATCCTATATATAAAATGGGCCGGCAGCTTACTTCTCATGACAACCTGGCATATTTGACCGGGAGTAATACCGACGGGAGAACGGTTTACGATCCTGTTGCTAACAAATTGCTCTTTTTAGATGTTGAAACCGGGATCAGCAAATATTTTTATGGCCAGTCTGATCCTCTTTTCTATTCAACCGAGACTTTGACGGTCGGTGGATATGCAAAAATCGATTTTCCTGCTGAATTAATTAAATCTGACAAGGATGTTGTCTTTGAAGACGGCTGCAATATAACATTTGTGAGTGACAAAGCTGCTGTCTCTGCAGCAAACATCCTGATCAAAGGCGGACAACTGGATCTTAAGAGCCGCGGCACAGAAGCCTTGTCAACTTCAGGCCGCTTAAAGCTAAATAAAAAATGCTCTTCCGTGACACTTGAAGCCTTGAATGAAGAAAGCCCTGCATTAAGTGCAGGTAATCTATCGATGGAAGAGATGAAAATATCAGAACCTGTTAACGGCAGTTTTGTTGCAGGCAAGAAGACCGTTTGTGATAAGGACGGCAATCCTGCCCGAAAAGTTAAGTTTATCCATGCTGAACCGGTACTGACGCTGGATAAGAAAACGGCAACTGTTAAATGCGGTAAGAATCTGACACTGAAGGCCACATTGAAGAATTCCACTTCTAAGGTTTCCTGGAAATCTTCTGACACCAAGATCGCAACCGTTGATGGGAACGGCAAGATCACGGCCAAGAAGGCAGGTCAGGTAACCATAACTGCAACGGCTGCAGGCAAGTCCGCTAAGTGTACAGTAACAGTCCTCTACAAGGATGTAATCGACAGCAGTGAATTCTGGTATGCACCCACCAACTATCTGACAGCGAAAAATGTCGTCAAGGGATATGCGGATCAGACGGAGTTCCGCCCCGCCAACGACTGCACCCGTGCCCAGATGGTTACATTTCTCTACAGGCTCCAGGGTGAACCCAAGACCAAGGCAACAACTTGCAAGTTCGACGATGTAAAGAGCGCGGATTACTTCTATAAGCCTGTTATATGGGCGGTCGAAAACGGCATAACCACAGGTGTATCAGCCAAGAAGTTCGCTCCCAAGAAAGTCTGCACGAGAGCCCAGACTGTAACCTTCCTATGGAGGATGGCAGGCAAGCCGGAGCCGGGTAAGAATGCAAAGACGTTCCCTGATGTAAAGAAGACAGATTACTTCTACAAGGCAACCCTCTGGGCATCCGATAAGAAGATCCTTGCAGGTTACGAAGACGGCACATTCAAACCGCAGGGCAAGTGCCTGAGGCGCCAGATGGTAACATTCCTGTATAAGTATGATAAATTCGTGAACGGGAAAGGCTGATCTATTTCGCCCTTATTCTGTGATAAACTTATAGAGATTATATTTTCGAGGGGGATGGTTATGAATAAGTTAAAGATTTCCTTAAGTGCTCTATTTGTTGCTTTTATCCTGGCGGGGATGCTGTTCTTTATGCCTTCGGATGTTTATGCTGCGGGGGAACATGTGGATTTTCCCAATCTAAAGCGGGATGGTGACGTTCTCTCATGGGACAATGTTTCGGAGAATGTAAAAGAATTAATCTGGGTTGATGTTTATGATTCCAACGCAAATCGTTTTTTCGGAGGAAGCGGATGTGGCAAAGGTCTGACCAAAGTAGATATGCAATTGCAATTAAGATCTTCTCCTATGCTCCAGCCGGGTACATATAAGATCGTCTTACACGCGGAAAGATATGACGGTAAAGAATACTATTACGAATGTACCTTTGAATATGATTATCACAAGCTGAATGAAGTGCAAGATCTTACATTTGACGGGAAACGCGTAACCTGGAAATTTACTGATCCTGACGTGCCCGCTAATGTTGAGGTCTTGTTTGATGTGAAAGTTTCTGCATATTTTGGTACTGATGCATATCATGAAGTTTTTTCCAAGACAATTGAAGGGCTGACTTCTACGGAACTTCAGGCAGATCAATTCCTTTTGGAAGGAAAATATAGTTACGATATTTCTGTGCGTGCAAGGTGCCGTGACAAAAAATATCAAATGAGCAATAACAATTGTATCAGGCATACCGATTATACGCCGTCAGATACCAACTGTATCAGCGGATTAACAGAGAACGACGGTCTTATCAGTTGGGATGCTTATCCCGGTGCCGCGAGGTACGATGTCTACTATAAGGACAGGATCAGTTCCAGTTCCTCTTCTGGCACATCCATAACCACCCGCCTGACCGATTATTTTATGCCGTATCGTTTAAAATCCATAGATTATGTGCAAGACATCTATTTTTTCGTTGCTGCGATCGATGAAAACGGCAATCAGATCAGTTTATATTCAAGCATAAAGTACCATTATCCCGGTAATGACGAGATCAAATATCCGCTCTATATAGCAGGTCACCAGCTCAGTTCACATGATAACCTGGCTGATCTGTTCGGTTCGAGTGCAGACGGGAGATTAAAATTCATATCGTCTGAGAATAAGCTGGTCTTTGTGGATTTCGATAATACGAAAAATGGTTATTATTCATCGCTTACAGAGCCGCTCTTCTATTCTCCTTCTGCCATTCAAGCAGAGGGCACTGCGAAACTGACTGCTAATACAGAACTGTTTAAGTCAGATAGTTACGTCGTCTTCTCCGACGGATGTAATATTTCGGGAAGATCTGATAGGTCTGCCGTTGTTGCAGCAAATATTGTTATCCAAGGCGGTCAGGTCGATTTTACAAGTGACGACGGAGATACGATGTCAGCATCCAACGGGATCACTGTTGCTAACAAGACGGTATCGGTATCCTTGGAGACATCAGGGGATTCATCTGTTGCAATGAAGACAGATATTCTGAGATTGGGATACAACAAGATCGCAGAGCCCGTTAACGGTAAGTTTGATGACGGCAAGAAGACCATTTGTGATGCAGACGGCAATCCTGCCCGAAAAGTTAAGCTTATCCATGTGGATCCGGAACTTAATCTGGACAAGAAGACAGCCTCTGTTGTATGCGGTAAGAATCTGACACTGAAGGCCACATTGAAGAATTCCACTTCTAAGGTTTCCTGGAAATCTTCTGACACCAAGATCGCAACCGTTGATGGGAACGGCAAGATCACGGCCAAGAAGGCAGGTCAGGTAACCATAACTGCAACAGCTGCAGGCAAGTCAGCTAAGTGTACAGTAACAGTCCTCTACAAGGATGTAATCGACAGCATTGAATTCTGGTATGCACCCACCAACTATCTGACTGCGAAAAACGTCGTCAAGGGATATGCGGATCAGACGGAGTTCCGCCCCGCCAACGACTGCACACGTGCCCAGATGGTTACATTCCTCTACAGGCTCCAGGGCGAGCCCAAGACAAAGTCTAACGAGTGCAAGTTCGACGATGTAAAGAGCGCGGACTATTTTTACAAGCCGGTTATCTGGGCAGTAGAGCAAGGCATAACCACAGGTGTATCAGCCAAGAAGTTCGCTCCCAAGAAAGTCTGCACGAGAGCCCAGACTGTAACGTTCCTTTGGAGGATGGCAGGCAAGCCGGAGCCCGCTAAGAATGCGAAGAAATTCGATGACGTAAAATCTACGGATTACTTCTACAAGGCGACCCTCTGGGCTTCCGGCAAGAAGATCCTGGCAGGTTACGAAGACGGCACATTCAAACCGCAGGGCAAGTGCCTGAGGCGCCAGATGGTGACGTTCCTTTATAAATACGATAAGTATGTTAACAACAAATAAATCGCAGAGGAACAACACATCGCTCTGCTAGTTCCTTGAGGAGCTTTTAGCGACGAGGACTTGTCCGACGCCAAGAGCGATGTGTTGAGACGAATTATAAATACGATAAGTATGTGAACGGGAAAAGCTGATCTTTTTTGTGTGGGGGAAAAGATATGTCAGATGAATATGATATTGAAAAGTCAGATCCGCGTCCAAACCCGGATACGAAGGGCTTTAAGTCCTTCTGGAACCGCTGTCTGAAACTGCCGGTATTCCTTTACTGTGCGCTATATACTGTTGCGACTATCGTTAACAGTATCGTTTATCTTGCAAGCGGGGTTAAAGAAGATCCTTCCGGCAACTGGCACGAACTGGACAGGGCTGTCCTGGTGCTGATAATCGTGCTCGCTTTTGCGCTCATTAAGTATATCAAGATCAGGAACTATTGGCTTAAAGTGTTGATCGTATACATACCGACGATGTTCCTGGTATTTCTCTACGTATTCTTAAGAGGGATGACTGCAGAACTTGCTTCTTCCGCATACAGGGATGTGTTTATCAACTTCACGGCCGGCTTCGTTATCGTATCGGCAGTGGTGTTCGTAATATCCGTTATCAGAAAGAAAAAGGTGAAGAAGAGTGACGGCTAAGGACATGACGGTGCCGGTTGGAGACGGCTTCATCAACGTCAGGGTTGGCGCGATAATTATGAGAGACGGCAAGTTCCTGATGGTCGGAAACGACCGGGCTGACTACCTTTATTCCGTGGGCGGAAGGATCAGGTTCGGAGAGACCGCAGAGGAGGCCGTGGTCCGTGAAGTGTCAGAAGAGACAGGCGTCCTGATGGAGCCCGACAGGCTCGGATTTATCCACGAAAATTACTTTTACGGGGACTCTCCTTCGAATAAGGGAAAACTTGTCTATGAGATATCTTATTTCTTTTATATGAAGGTTCCGGATGATTTTGAACCGGTCTCGGAAAGCTTTGCAGATGGCGGCAGCCGGGAAAGGCTCATCTGGGTCTCACCTGATGATCCGGTCACTTTTTACCCTGAATTTTTCAGGACTGAACTTAAGTCTCCGTCGCCGGAAATAAAGCATTTTGTAACTGACGAAAGAGCCGGGTGAGCTGCTTTTCGGACGAAAAAAGAGGGCCGCTCTTTGTTGAAGCGCCCCTCTTTTCGATAAAGATATTTGTTAGTTACTTTGCTTCTTCGATCTTTGCATCGGGAGCATTCTTCTTAACTGATGCGATCCCCTTGAGGCAGCTGTCGAGCTTGGAATAACCTTCGCTCGTAGCGATGATCTGACCGTTCTTCGCCTTTAAGCGGAAGCGGAATTCACCCTTCTTGTCCTGATAGACTTCGAACTTGGGATTGACTTCTGTCTTAAAGTCCTTCTCTGTCTGGTTTTCAATGCCTGCAACAGGTGCGTTTGCCGAAACAGACTCTATGCCTTTTTTCGCGGTTACATCTGACTTATAGATCTGGCTTGTAGCGATGACTTGACCGTTGGTTGCGACCAGATTGAATTTGTAGCCGTTCTTTGCTTCTGATAATACAAATTTTGCCATAAAAAACCTCCTGAATAAAAGACTGCTTACCAATCGTAAGTACCTAAATAATAGCAAAATCCCGGCGTTAGGACAACAGGGCAGAAGGCTTTATCTTATTGCTTTTAATCCTCTATCTTTCCGTTCTTGACGAGGCCGATGTTAGGATTGTATTTCTTTAAGAAATCGTATATCTCGTTAAGATCGGATTCCCTGCTTACATCGTAAGTGGATAACTTGTACTGAAGGACCGGCTTTTTTGAAGGAGTAAGATAGTTGCCGTGCATAACTTTCTTGTTCTCGTCCAGGAAGCAGAAAGAGAGCTGGTACATGTTCGCCTTCGAAGGGATGGTGTTCATGCCCATGTAGACGATATCTTTTATGTTCCACACCTTGTAGCCTGCGACCGTGCCGGACTTCTGCTCGATCATGACCTCGTTGTTCTCGGTGATCTTGACCATCTTAAGCTGATCCTTGATCTTGTACTGATCTTGGATCTTCTTTATGAATTTCTTGTTGGAATTCTTGTCTGCGATCACGCAGAGGACGATGATGACGATAAATCCCACTACGATAGCAGGACCGATAAATGTTTTCAGAGTTTCAGGATCCATAACATTCCCCCCTAATGTTGTTCAAATAGTTTTCACAATTGAGTTTTCCCCACGGCGGAAATTGTAACATAAAAAGCTATTCTTGTATATTATTTTATTCTACTCGCGCAATAAGTTATTAATAAATTTAATTTTTAATTAATAAAATAAATATTTTGTTATATATTGTGGCACGATTTTGAAAAATATCGAAAATAATATTGCGTAATTGTGAACATTGTGATATATTGTTCACATTATGAGGAAATAGTCGTATTGAGGTTGGGGTTTAATGCGACTGTATGGAGGGTTATAAATGACTACTGTTTCTGCTTTGTGCCGCAGAGCTGCTGTCTGTTTTATGGCAGTCGTGCTCATCGTCGGCGTCTTTTCCGGAGTAGCCGTTAAAGCGGCTGAGGAACTCGATGCTAAGATCACCGTATCTTATGATTTCCAGGAAGATTTTGACATGATCTTCAATTGCAAGATCTATTCAACCGGGAACTTTTCAAATGTCCGCCTGATTGTTGATTTCGGAGGCAAGAAGACCGAGATCAAGCAGGCGGATTTTTCTGATACAAAGACCGGCTTGTACAGATTCACATTCCGCGGCGTCTCCGCAGCCGAGATGACTGAAGTTGCCAAGGCAAAGCTTTGTGCCAACATCGGTAATACGGCTTATGAGAGTAAGACCAAGGAAACATCGGTCAAGTCATATGCAATGACCCTGCTTAATTTCTACAGCAAGTCTACTAATGACAAGATCAGGAAACAGTGCACTGCCATAGTTGACATGCTTAACTATGGCTCTGCCGCTCAGGTCTATTTTGGCAAGAACACAAACAATCTTGCCAATAAGGATCTGACAGCCGCTCAGAAGAAGTTGGCATCATCGATTGATGCCAATCTTTCAAGCTGCTTAACGAAGACGGCTGTTTCAGATGCAAAGGCATCGATAGAGAAGATCGCTCTTTCTTTCGAAAATCCGGTAGATCTCATCCTCTATGCGAAATTTGATTCTGCTCCTTCGTCAAATGTGAAGGCTCAGGTCTCTTATACGGAAGACACAGGTTCTGCCAAGACATTAACTGTTGCATCTTCCGCTTTCGAATATAACAAGGCAGAAGGCCTCTACAGGATCGAGTTTAAGGATATCCCTTCAAGATATCTTAAGGCTGCTCTTACCATTGTATTAAAGGACGGCAATACTTCCATAAGCTCAACGGTTTCGTACAGCTGTGAAAGCTATGTAAAGGCGATCCTTGACGGCAAATATGACGATAACGTCAAAGACCTCGTAAAGAAGATGCTGGCATACGGTGTTTCCGCCGGAGCATATGCGGCAACACTTCCTGCAGGCTGCGTAACATACCGTCAGTTAGGCGCGGTAGGAAACGGCGCGGTTGACGATTACTATGCGATCGTAATGACCCATGATTATGCTAATGCCAAGAAACTTCCCGTCAAAGCAGACCTTTCCGCACATTACTTCGTTAAGGATATGGACACCAGGAGCATTAAGGGCGGAAGGATCCTGACAGATACGGACTGGGGAGATGCGAAGTTTACCATAGACGACAGAGATCTCGATTACAACAAGGTGTATGACAAAGATGGTAAGCTTGTCAGATATGATATCCCTGAAGGTCAGTGTTTCCTCTTTACTATCGATGCGACAGGTGCAAAAGGTGACGGATATAAGTATTTGGATCCCGATACGGGTACCTATCTCGGTATAGATCCTAATCTCGGAAACTATCCCAATTATCCCAGCCAGAAAGAGTCGCTTGCCAAGTCATACATTAACAAAGAGTTCAAGAAGGGCACGACAAAACTGTCCGGAACTTTCAACGAGAAGGCTCTCTATGTTATCTACACCCAGTCTAAGCTGAGGTGGGGAAGAAACGGAAGCAATACGTCTTCCGCACCGCCGCGTGCTCAGAACGAACCTATCATTGTAAATAAAAACGGTACGATCGACAGCAAGTCTCCTGTTCAGTGGGACTGGAGCAAGATCAATACGATCTACAAGTACACAATCGATGAGACACCTCTTACGGTAAATGGCGGTACATTTACGACCATCGTAAATAACCAGAAACTGCCTACATATATCTACAGAGGCATATCAATAACGCGTTGTAATGTAACTGTTAAGAATGTAAAGCATTATCTCGACAAAGAGATCGATACATTTGACAATACGAGCAAGGTGGAAGTTGACAGATATGACACCCACGGTAATTATCTGCGTACTGATGTATATGTCTATGCCAGAAAGTGCGCGCCTACATACGGATTCTTCGCCTTGGATCACTGCGCATATGTAACACTGAAAGACTGTGTCATGACTAACCATCTGAGAGCATATGTCAAAGGGAATAACAATGATTCCACTGCGCCTTATGATTTCACGGCAACAAATTGCATAGCCATCACACTTGATGGATGTAAGAATGCAAAGACAAATAAGTATACGCCTGAGTATATCGCATACAAGTACAACAACGGTCCCGTGGCTCCTCTCGAAGTTGATAAGACCGGTTACCTGGATACAATGAGATGGGGAACATCAGGCACGAATTTCTGCAAGAATATTGTTGTAAACAACTGTGCGTTAAGCCGTATAGATGCTCACATGGGCGTATACAATATGACCGTAAAGAATTCGACCATGGGACATCTCGGAATCCTTGCTTCCGGTTTCGGAACCTTGAATATTGAGAAAGTAACAAGCTATTCGACAAATTTCCTTACCTTCAGGACTGACTTCGGAAGTGCATGGTACGGAGATGTTAATATCACTGACTGTACATGGAAGATAAGGAGTAACTATACTCCGATGCTGATCAAGGCACAGTATGATCCGAGTTTCGAATACTGTTTTGAACCCGAGACAATAAACGGTAAAACATATTATTGCCGATGGGCCAAGAATATAAATATCAACCGTTTTACTTTGGACGCAAGCGAGTTGGATACCGCATCAGGCGGAGGAGCTTTGTATTCAACTGCAGGCTGGGGTTTTCAGATGTTTATGCCGCCTATGCCGTCAATAAAAGAACAGTTCTCAGATACTTTGCTTAACAATCCTGCTAAGATCAAGTATCCTCTTAAGGTCCCCGAGAAAATCAACTTGACGGATCTGACGGTCATCAAGCATCCGGATTATGCGGCCCCTGGGAAAAAGGTTATTGTTACTCTGAGATCGAAGAATAATCCGCCGAACAAGTATCTCGATTACAACGTATTTAATTCGACGGTATTTAATTTTGATCCTGATGCGGTCACATACAAGGTAGCAGGACAGTAAGCGGAGGATGATACTGTGAAAAATTCGATCAGTAAAAAATTAAGCAGCTTGCTCCTTGCTCTCGGAATGATAATTCCCGGATACGCCGGAACAGTTGTGTCGGCAGCGGCAACACAGCCCATCGATGTGCTTTGGAACATAGAATGTGCTCCGCAGAAGGATCTTACGGTAGTTTATAACGTAAAGATCAACGAGTCAGGCAGTTTTACGGAACCCAAGCTTCGTGTATCGATCGAAAAGTTCAGCGGTGCGGGAGCAGCATATACCTGGGATACCGTAACACTGACGGACTATACCTACGATGCTTCCACCAAGCAGTACCGTTTCGTCTATGACAAGGTAACTGCAGTCCAGATCGGCAGCAGGATCAAGAGCGAGTTCTTATGCAGGAGCGGCAACCAGGCATACGCAAGTGATCCCCAATATTATTCCTTGAAGGAATATGCGATGGATGTCATCAATGCCAAGGATAATTCGACCAAGGAAGCGGATCTGAAGCAGTGTGCCCTGATGGTAGACATGCTCAACTACGGTGCGGCTGCCCAGACCTTTTTCGGAAGGAATACGAACAACCTTGCAAATGCGAAGCTGACATCCGACCAGAAGAAACTGGGAACGAAGCTTGTAACTTCAGCAGCAACATGTCTTAAGACAAACGTGCTTACTTCTGCCACGGCATGGATCGAAAAGGTCGCACTGGAGTTCGATAATCCGGTTGACTTCATCGCATACGCTTCATTCAAGACTGCGCCTTCCGGCAACATTTCCGCTCAGATGAGCTATGCGGGTGATGACGGCAAGACCGTAACAGTGAAAGTAGATTCGAAGAACTTCGAAAAGCAGGAAGATACGGGACTCTACCGTATAGAGTTCAAGAACATTCCCATAACCTGTCTTAAGACACAGGCTAAGATCGTTATCAAGAACGGTTCCGATAACATCAGCTCGCTCGTTACATACAGCTGCGAGAGTTATGCCAATGCGATCCTTGCCGGCTCTGAATTCAGAAGCAGCCTCAAGGACCTCGTAAAGAGGATGCTGACATACGGCGGCGGCGCAAAAGCCTATGCTCCTTATGCAGGCAGCGTGTCTGAAGATCCCGGTGATGACGGCGATATCTCGACATACAAGAACAGCAAGTACACGAAAGACATGCCCAAGGCAGTTATCGTTATTCCGGCATCAGCTTCCGAATATGAGAAATACGCAGCCAAGGGTCTTCAGACATATATCGCAAGAGTTGAAAACTATACTCCTGAGATCATCAACGATTCAGTTACAAAGGGAAGCAAGGGTTTTGAGATCTCGCTGGGCAACACCAGGAACCGTGCACACGGTACGATGAAGTATTCTTCTGACGGAGCATATAAGATATACTCCTACGATTCCGGTATCTCGATCACAGGTAAGGGCAAGCGCGGAGTCATCGACGGCTCAGCAAAGTTCCTGTCGCTTTGTGGCGGTTACTACTGGCTCTCATTCGAGGACGGATACAAAACGAACCAGAAGAAGTTCAAGTACGAGAAGGACATCAATTATGATTATCAGCGTCCTTTCGTATTCTCTGATATCGATGCTGCATATGGTACCGTAGCTGACGGCGAGAACTGCATGTTCGATATCGCACATGGTCTCAACGGTTACTTCGCGAACTTCGGTACAGCATACCAGAGATGGTATCTCTACGATCCTGAGAGCGTAAGCTTGTATCCTGCGAGTATTCATCCGGGTCAGGTACATACTCTGTTATACGAGTATCTGACGGAGGCGGATTTTAAGGTGCACCCTGAGTGGTTCTCACTTATCGGCGGGGTAAGACAGAGGACTCAGCCCTGCCTTTCTAATGCGAAGGCCCGTCAGCACATCTTAGAGCATGTCTATAAGATACTTAACAGCAAGGTGTACGATGCATCGGCACCCATGCAGATCATCTCCCTCTGCCAGGCTGATAATTCGGAATGGTGTAAGTGCAGTTCCTGTACGGATTTCATGAAGAAATACAAATCCGATGAGATCGACAAAGACTGGGCTTTCTGGGGCGGAGACTCACCCCTTTACATCGATCTTTGCAACTGGGTTTCAGAGCAGATCCATAAGGACGGCAAATACCAGAATGTCTACATCGACACACTGGCTTACGATCACACTTTGAAGCCGCCCAAGGGACTTAAGATCAATGATCATGTCATCGTAAGATATGCTGCGATCAACCGTTGCTATGCACATGACTGCAACGATCAGGTCTGCCAGAGGAACAAGGAAGACGGCGCATATCTGAAACAGTGGGCTGATCTCTGCAAAGCAGGCGGCGGACAGCTTTGGATCTGGGATTATAACGCTAACTGGTATTCCACCATTACGCCTTATGCCAACGTCTCAGCCCTTATACATGACATTAAATACTATAAGCAGATCGGCGTAAAAGGCATCTACCTGCAGAGCAATGACAGGCATCTGGACTGCAATACGGAGTTCGATGACATCAGGCTCTATATGGGAGCAACATTGCTCGAAGATCCCAACGCTGATTGGGAGAAGGAACTCGAGTTCTTCCTAAATGAGTTCTACGGAAAGGGTGCTCCTTACATCAGGGAATATCTGGAGCTCATGACCAAGCAGGCCAAGAACCATCTGTGCGGTTCGAATTGCCCGGATCCTTACCATTGGAGACTCTTCTGCTTAAGATACGACACCAAACCCAGAGAGATCTTCTGTAATGAATATCTGGATTATGACGGAACGAATTACACATCCGCGATGGATGCGCATAACCGGATGCCGGATGCTGATATCAACAAGTGTGAACAGATCTACAATGAGGCGATAAAAGCCGTGGCAAATGACAGCAAGCGGCATAAGTACACGACAGCCAGAACCCTTGTAAGCTGGAAGATCGTCAAGTCTACGCTGAAGGTAAAGGAGTTCGCGAATTCTTCCACTTATGCAACGAGGAACGGGGAACTCTACGACGAATTGGTAGACACCTATAACACGAAGGTCTTCAGCCTTATCTTCAGGACAAGGACACGTAATAACCTGTCGAAGAACCCCGGCGAGTGGGTCGTCAAACAATGACATAAGAGTATAAATTGGAGGTATATATGATGTTTAGAAAGATTGCTTTATTTGCTTTTACGATGATGATGGTCATGTTTCTCATTCCCGCTGTCGTACTGAAGGCAGCAGGTGAGTATGAGGGCCCCGCGATCGATATCGGAAGCGGAGAGACCGTGGTTCAGGAACCTACACCCAAGCCTGATCAGAATCTTACGGTCAAGCTCGACAAGAAGACTGCATCGGTTGCATGCGGCCAGACCCTGACTTTGAAGGCGACCATAACAGCCGCTTCGGGTACATCCAACCTGAATGTTGTTTGGAAGTCTTCTGACACGAAGATCGCAACAGTTGATTCCAACGGCAAGATCACAGCCAAGATGGCAGGTGCCGTTACCGTCAAAGTCTCCGTTATGGGCAAGAGTGCATCCTGCAAGGTCACGGTGCTCTATAAGGACGTAACGAATCCTGATGATTTCTGGTACGCTCCTACTAACTACCTGACCGCAAAAGGCGTCGTCAAGGGTTATGCCGACCAGACCGAGTTCCGTCCTGCCAACGACTGTACGAGAGCTCAGATGGTGACCTTCCTTTACAGGCTCCAGGGCGAACCTGCTATCAAGAAGAATGAGTGTAAGTTTACTGACGTTAAGAGCTCTGATTATTTCTACAAGCCTGTTATCTGGGCAGTAGAGCAGGGCATTACGACAGGCGTATCCGATAAGAAGTTCGAACCTCAGAAGGTCTGCACGAGAGCACAGACGGTAACCTTCCTTTGGAGGATGGCAGGCAAGCCTGAGCCTAAGGGCGGCAAGGAATTCCCGGATGTTAAGAAGACGGATTACTTCTACAAGGCAACCCTCTGGGCTTCCGAGATGAAGATACTCGCAGGACTTCCCGACGGCAGATTCGCTCCTCAGGACAAGTGCCTCAGGCGTCAGATGGTAACCTTCCTTTACAAGTACGATAAGTACGTTAACGGTAAAGGCTGAAGGTCGCCGGAATAATCAGCAAGATAATTTTATTAACATTTAGGGGTTAGTTAATAAATTATCTTATATATGGGGGGGAAGGGGCTGTCTCGAATCGGGGCAGCCCAAACCCGTTTAAGGGGTCTTTCCGTTTTGTTTTTTCGATCTGTGTTATACTTCCGGAAGAAGGATAAATCAGGAGGGAACTCTTTTATGCAGGACATCATGATAGGTACATGGGCATGGGGAACAGGGTCGAACGGCTCTGCCATGGTCTTCGGAAAGAAGCAGGATGAGGCCTTGTTAAGGGAGTCATTCGATACGGCATATGAGGCGGGTTTCCGCAACTGGGATACCGCTGCCGTATACGGAATGGGGACCTGCGAAAAACTGCTCGGAAGCCTGATAAAAGACAAGGAAGACATATTCCTGTCGACCAAGTTCATGCCCGGCAAAAAATACAAGGAAGGCACGCTGACAAAGTCTTTTGAAGAGAGCATGTCGCGTCTCGGAAGAGAGTCTGTCGAGCTCTTCTGGATACATGTTCCGCACGGTCTCATCAACAATCTGTCCGAGGCTGTCCCGCTCATAAAAGAAGGCCGAATCAAGTCGATCGGCATATCCAACGTCTCGCTCGAAAACATCAAGGCTGCAGAGGAATTCCTCGCAAAAGAAGGTCTCAAGCTTACAGCCGTCCAGAATCACTTTTCGCTCTTAAGGAACGACCAGCAGCCGATAATAGATTACTGCGCTGACAAGGGGATCCGTTACTACGCATACATGGTCCTGGAGCAGGGCGCACTTTCCGGCAATTACAGCGCCGACAAGCACTTCCCGCTCTTTTCGATGAGGGGACTCGCATTCCCTAAGAGCAAGTTCAGGAAGATCGAAAAGCTCCTTTCCGCGATGAAGGAGATCGCTTCAAGATATAACATAGATCCTTCCCAGATCCCGATACTCTGGGTCATCGGCAAGGGGGCAGTCCCGATCGTCGGGATAACCAAGCCTTCTCATGCGGCAAAGCTCGCCGGTGCCATGAACGTGAGACTGACAAAGGAAGAGATGAAGCTCCTCGAAGACCTTGCAAAAGAGACCGGCATAAGACAGCAGGGAATATGGGAACCTCAGTAAGACCGCCTTTTAAGCTCTTTGCCGTAAGATTGCCGTCTTTTGTTTTCTTTCTACATATATAATGTGTTTACTTTGAAAAGAGAGTGAGCTTTTATATGAGAAAACCGATATGTATCCTGCTTGCGGTCGTCTTCTTAGTTTCAGGCTGCAGCATCAGTCAGACAGATGAGACATCCGTTAAGCCGTCGGATCTGACAGTTGCTTCGTCTGAGGCGGCTGAGTCAACAACTACAACAACCACGACCGCAACGACCACCACGGAGACCACGCCCGAGCCGACCAAGGCTCCCGATCCCGTTAAGTTCAACCCTCATGTCCGTTCAGAGATATTGTCGAAGGAATATGCCAAGGATGAATACTGGGAAGCCTTCTACAACTGCGTCGATGCGATCCGCGAAGGTAAGGATACTTTCGAGTGCAAGAACAAGAAAGCATATGAATTCGCAACGGGCGAGATCACTTTCGGTGCGCTCTTCCCGCCGGCCTGCACTCTGGTCATAGGAAACGGCTTCAAGGACGGCGTCGGCAAGCTCAAATACAAGATGGATAAGGACAAGTTCCTTGAAAGAGAGCAGAATTTCGAAAAAGAGATCGAAAGGATGCTGAACGAATCCGTCCGCTCCGATTATACGGATTTCGAGAAGATCATGGGCATCTTCGAATTTGTCGAAAATAACTTTGAATACGATTACAGCGATATCGACGGGAATACCATTGAAGAGTTCGGCACTTATGCCTGCCTCATGACCAAGAAGGGGATCTGTACCGAGTTTGCGTCATCCTATGCCTACCTTCTTCTTCAGGTCGGAGTCGATGCCCTGGAGGTCGGTGAGTTCAGTCAGCTCTATCATGCCTGGACCTATGTTGTGTGTGAAGGCAAAGGATATTATGTCGATTCGACATGGGGCACCACGAACTTCGGCGAATATGATCTTTTCCTGACATACTTCATGCAGAATGATAAGGAACGTACAAATGACGGCTGTGATGTGGCTAATTCTTATCTGCCTCTTGTAAACTGGTACAATAGGGATTATGACAGGACCAAGTACAGGGTGAAGGATGACAGGTTCAAACCCCTCCACGAATATGTTATGTATAGGGGCATGGATACCTCTAAGAAGATAATAAAGTACCAGTTTAACGATGAGGAAAGGGAGTTATACTACGGGGGCTGATCTTATGGAAGTAATGAGAGCAACGGAAGAATGGCAGCGCGCAGGAGCATACTCAGTAAGGATCGAGGGTATGAACCGCCAGCATCACATCTCCTTAAGAGATGAGTTCGACGACAAGGATACCGAAGGAACGCGCTACATCGTCCTGCTCGACGATGGCTACCCCGTAGGCACCTGCCGCTTCTATGAGAACGATACCGGTTCGGTGATACTGGGAAGAGTCGTTATCCTTCCCGAATACCGCGGACGCGGTCTCGGACGCATGGTCGTAACGGAAGCAGAAAAATGGATCGCTGAATCAGGCTATAAGACGGTCTTCATCGACAGCCGCCTTGAAGTGACGGATTTTTATTCCGGGCTCGGATACATATCGGACAACGGACCTGTCGAACATTGCGGCAGTTTCGACTGTGTGAGGATGCATAAGGATCTGTGATCCGAAAGATCAGAAGGTATTTCCTACCAAAACCCGGAAAGATGAGATTTAGTAGGAAAAATCAAGAGAGATTTCCTATCAAAATCCTGAAAAACGGAATTTGGTAGGAAGAATCAGAAGAAATTTCCTACTAAAAATCGAGAATAAGAGATTTAGTAGGAAAGTTCAGAAGATATTTCCTACTAAAATTCGAAAATTATCAATTTAGTAGGAATTGCAGAAAACTGATTTTCGAAAAGCCGGTCCGGCTGTAACAGCCTGTAAAAGAAGAACGCAAACAATTGAGAACATCTTTCCCATCCTTTATAATGTTATTGTTTTCGCGACATTATTGTCGACACTCTGATAACGAAAGGATATCAAGACTATGAAGATCGGATGCGTAAAAGAGATCAAGAACAATGAGTTCCGTGTAGGTCTCACCCCTGACAATGTAAGAGCTTATGTCGCAGCGGGCCACCATGTCTATATGGAGAAGGGCGCCGGTGTAGGTTCAGGTTTTACGGACAATGAATATGTTGAAGCAGGAGCTTCCCTTATCGACAATGCCGCCGACATCTGGGCGCTCGTCGACATGATGGTCAAGGTCAAGGAACCCCTGCCGGAAGAGTATCCCCTCTTTAGAGAAGGCCTTATCCTCTATACATATCTCCATCTTGCAGCAGACAAGGAGCAGACAGATGCTCTCCTCGAAGGCAAGGTCAAGGCTGTAGCTTATGAGACGATCCAGGAAGTAGACGGATCTTTGCCCTGCCTCGCTCCCATGTCACAGATCGCAGGACGTCTTTCCATCCAGGAAGGCGCAAAGTACCTTGAGAAGAAGTTCGGCGGTGAGGGCATCCTCCTCGCAGGCGTTCCCGGTACACCCAAGGCTAACGTAGTTATCCTGGGCGGCGGCACGGTCGGCATGAACGCATGCAAGATCGCAGTCGGCATGGGCGCTAACGTCACCATCCTCGACGTTAACCTCAAGAGGCTCGAAGAACTCGACAACAGGTTCGGATCTCATATCCAGACCCTGGTCTCCAATGACACCAATGTCGAGAAGGCCGTTAAGAACGCTGATCTCGTTATCGGTTCAGTCCTTATCCCCGGCGGTTCCACACCGAAGCTCTTCAAGCGCAAGTATCTGCCCGAGATGAAGAACGGCGCTGTCTTTGTAGACGTTGCCATCGACCAGGGCGGATGCGGCGAATCTTCAAAGGTTACGACACATGATGATCCTATCTTCGTTGAGGACGGAGTCGTTCATTATTGCGTAGGCAACATGCCCGGTGCAGTTCCGAGAACAAGTACGATCGCCCTTACCAACGCAACACTGCGCTATGGTCTTAGGATCGCTGAGGCTGGTCTTGAGGAGGCATGCAAGAAGAGCGGTGTCATCGCAACAGGCGTAAACTGCTACGCAGGCAAGATCACCAACAAGAATGTTGCTGAAGCATTGGGTTATGAATATACCGGATTAGGAGAACTCATCGAAGGATAAGTTCAAAAAGACAAGATCATTCTTTATCAGTGCGCTCCCTTACTATGTAACGGGGGCGCCTTTTTGTTTCCATATAGATCTTGCCGATGTATTCGCCGATGACGCCGAGACAGATCAGCTGGACGCCTGACATGAAGCTGATGATGGCTGCGGTACTTGCCCAGCCTTCGACGGTCGCGCCTATGAAATAGCGTACGAGAGTATATATCAGGAGCACGAAACTTACGAGGGCGACGCCGAGGCCTAAGCCTGTGATGATCCTTATGGGCTTGACCGACAGGCTCGTGATCCCGTTCAGTCCGAGGCTGATCATCTTGGACAGGGGATAACGGGTCTTGCCCGCGAGGCGCTCATGTCTTTCGTAAGGGACTTCGGCGCTCGTGAAACCGATGAGAGGGAACATGCCTCTGAGGTAGAGATTCACTTCTTCGAAATCTGCCAGCTCGTTCAGGACGACGGAAGATGCGAGACGGTAATCCGCATGGTTATATACGACTTCGGCGCCCATCGCGCTCAGGAGCTTGTAGTAGAACTGGGCAGAAGATCTCTTAAACGCCTTGTCGGTCTTTCTCTTGGATCTGACGCCGTAAACGATATCGGCGCCTTTATGGTATTCTTCCACCATCTGCTCCATGGCGGTGATGTCATCCTGACCGTCACAGTCTATGGAGATCGTGATGTCGCAATCTTTCCTTGCTTCGAGGAGACCAGCGAGGAGCGCATTCTGATGACCCCTGTTGCGGCTCAGCCTGAGACCCGTATAATCGGGGCTTTCATCCGACAGGTCCTTAATGATCTTCCAGGTGCTGTCGGAGGATCCGTCATCGATGAACATGATGCGGCTGTCACCGGATACGAGTCCCTTTGAACGCAGGACTTCGAGTTCGGCCTTGAACCTTGGCGCGGTAACAGGAAGAACTTCTTCCTCATTGTAACAGGGAATTATGATGATGAGTCTAGGTCTGTCCATGTCTTTATATACACCGTCTTATTTCTTGTTTTGCCGTCTCGAAAAACTCCCCCCGGCACCTTTGATTATACGACAGCCGCACCCTCTTTAGCAAGAAAGCTTATTATGGATATAGATTATAATATGGGCCTGATAAGTCTTTTTATATCCCTTTGTCAACGCACAAATTTATTTGGGAATGATTTGGAAATGATCTTTAACGATTTATGTCATTTTGGCATCTGGGGTCAACTGAAACAACAATGACACATAAAAAATCAACTTTATATGTAGAATAAGAATAACAGCTTTCAAGGCGGGTGATCAGATATGGGTGAGAAGAAGATCGAAGTCAGAAATGACAAAGAACAAAGTGCTAAGAAGTCTTCCCGGCAGATCATCCTGTCGGCTGAAGAACAGTTAGAGTTAGACAGGATCGATTTCCTGACTATGATGGCAGAGAGAGAATATATGTAAAGTACATTAAGGGGTTGCGAGCAACCCCTGTTTTTTGCTTTGAAACAGTCCCGTGATATAATCTTATCGGAGTAGGAAAGATTAGTATCTATACAAAGGGGACTGTTATGGAGAACAACAATAATAATGCGGCTGCCGCCGATGCAGTCAGAGTCTTGAATCCCGAATCTGAAAGTGCGGATAACAGGAAGTGTCCGTCCTGCGGAGCGACCTTAAAGTTCGATCCGGCGACGGGCGGTCTTGCCTGCGATTTCTGCGGCAGGAAAGTCGACATCCATCAGCAGATCCAGCCTCCGGGAGTAGGTTATTCCCTTGAGGAACTGAACAGCCATGCAGGCGCCCACTATCTTCAGACATCCAAGGTGGTCTGCTGCGCGACCTGCGGCGGCAGGTTCATAATGCACGCCCAGGGCATCGCCGCGAACTGTCCTTACTGCGGATCCAATTCCCTTAACGAGACAGACGATCAGACCGGAATGCTCGAGCCCACGGGCGTCCTCGCATTCAAGATCAGCAAGGAACAGGCCCAGAAGATCTTCGAAAACTGGATCTCCAAGCAACGCTTCTCTCCTTCGGATCTTCTGACGAATGCAAAAGCCGCGGGATTTGTCGGAGTCTATGTTCCTTACTGGGTCTTCGATGCTGACACATATTCTGCTTATACGGGCAAGTTCGGTTATACCTACGGAAGCGGTGACGATGAATATACGAAGTGGTACAACAAGTCCGGCGTCTACAGGCTCGATGTCAAGAGCGAGACGGTCATAGCATCCCAGCGCCTCGCAAACGATCCGGTATGGAGCGGTGTATCCAAGTTCAATATGAATTTCATTAAGAAATACGATCCCGACCTTCTGGCAGGATTCTTTGCAGAACGTTATTCGATAGACGGTCCCGCCGCCTGGCTGACTGCCAAGGACAGGATCCGCAACATGATCCGCAGCGGCATCATCAAGAAGGAATCCGCCGACAGGGCAGGAGAGATCAAGTTCGAACCCGAGTACAGCAATGTCCGCGCCAAGTATTGTCTGGCTCCTGTCTGGGTCAATTCCTTCCAATACAATAACCAGATATTCCAGGTCCTGGTCAACGGCCAGACGGGCGATGTCTCAGGCAGGTCGCCGAAGTCTTTGAAGTTCCTCTTGAGGATCCTCATGATCATAGGCATCATAATGGGCTCGATGTTTACGGTGAGGATCATAGCTTATATCATTTCGGCCATCATGCAGATGAGATAAGGATCCGCTATAAACTATCAGACGCTTTACAGGGTTTTCCGGAAATGTCCGGAAAACCCTGTTGACATATTTGGTTTATCGCGATAAACTCAAAGTGCATTCGAGGTTTATCCGGATAAACCAACGTCGACAGAATGCTGATGCATAAGACGGCCCGTCACGGCCGTACCCGGGAATAAGGGAAGCGTGAGCGCCCCTTTAAGGATAGTTTTTCGATATCAGGATTGGAGGAAAAAATGAGAAAGATCGATAAGTTATTGGCTTTGCTGATCTCATCGGCTCTCATCCTGCCTGCGGCAGGATGCGGGGCCGGAAATATCAGTGATGCCGGGGGATCTTTGGAGACCCCGGTAAGCAGCGTTTCCGGCCCGGCAGAAGACAGCGGGACGGAAAAAGCGGCAGTCCCTACTGAAGACAGTACGGACTGGGATGAGGAAGTTAACCCCAAGTGCGGGGATTATGAGTATGTAAAGAATGAAGACGGGAATCTTACCATCGTAAGATATACGGGCAGCGACAGCGAGATCCGGATCCCTTCCGAGCTGGACGGGATGAAGGTAACAGCGATCGGCAGCGAGGCATTTGCCTACTGTGGCAGTGTCAGAAAGCTGTCACTTTCCGAAGGGATAAAGGAGATCGGAGATCAGGCTTTCTTAGGCTGCTCTTTCCTCGAGAGCGTGGAGCTTCCCGGAACGCTCGCAGATCTGGGAGCCAATCCTTTCATCAGGTGTTTCAAGATCAGTGAATTTGTTTTCCCGTCAGGAAGTGACTATCTGGAATTTGACGGCGATGTCCTTATAGCGAAAAAGGACAGGCGCCTTATCACATATCCCGGAAAGGCTTCGGTATCGGAATACAGTGTCCCGGAAGGCACGAAGATAATAGGGAAGGGAGCTTTCACCGACTGTACGGTACTTACTGAGATCACGCTGCCCGAAGGCCTCGAAAAGATAGAAGACAATGCTTTTGAAAGGTGTATGGGACTTATCCGGATCGGGCTGCCGTCAAGTCTTAAGAGCATAGGTGAATACGCGTTTTCTTACTGCAATTCGCTGGCACTGGCTGAACTACCGGAGGGGCTTGAATCTATAGGAGATCATGCCTTCCATAACTGCCCGTCGCTGCTTGTCATAAACATACCTGCAACTGTCAGCAGGATCGGTGATAACCCTTTCACTTTTTGGGATGACTGCAAAAGCAAGAATATCAGCGTATCGGAAGATAACCCGTATTTTGAGATGTCAGACGGGGTTCTTTACGGCAGGGAGGACAGGCGTCTGATCTATTGCCCGCCGGCAAAGGCCATCGACGGTTTTGCAGTAAAGGAAGGTACGGAGATATTAGGAGGTTACGCTTTTGACCAATGTTCCTCTCTGACTTCTGTCAGTATCCCGGGCAGCGTCAGGGTCATCGGGAAAGGAGCTTTTTGCGACTGCAGTTCCCTCGAAGACATAGTGCTGCCTGAGACGGTCACGGAGATAGGGGATTTTGCTTTTGTAGGATGCGCTTCCATAAAGGAGATCAAGATCCCGGATGGTGTCACGGAAATAGGTGATCAGACATTTGCACAGTGCGCATCACTCGTCAGCATTACTGTTCCGGACAGTGTGACCTTGATCAGTACGGAGGCCTTTCTTTCATGTTCGTCGCTTACTGAACTGACTATACCGGACAGCGTGATCTCGATCGGTGACAGGGCCTTCGGCTTCTGTGAGTCCCTTAGGATGGTCGTGATAGGGCCGGCTGTCAGCAAGATGGGTGCCAATCCGTTTGCTTGTTGCCGGGCTCTTAACGACATCAGGATATCACCGTCGAACGGAGCATTCGAGATCAGGGACGGTGCTCTGATAGATAAAGCCGGTCAGACCTTCATCTTCTCTGCCGCCGCTTATGATACGGCTGAATATAAGATACCGGACGGAGTCAGGATGATAGGCCCTTATGCCTTTTGCGAAAGCGAAAAGCTGAAGACTGTTATCATCCCATCAAGCGTTAGCAGGGTCGGTGAAGCCGCTTTCTATTTATGCACATCTCTTACAGAACTGGATATACCCGGGAGCGTGATCAGGATCGATGCGGGTGCCTTCAGCGAATGCAGTGCCTTAGGCAAGGCAGTCGTCCCTGACAGTGTGGCATATATAGGAGAAGGTGCCTTCGCATGGTGCAATGATGATCTTACCCTCAGTGTCGCGCCCGGTTCATACGCGGAAGGATACTGTAAGGATCATCAGATCAAATACGAAAAGATCAGTTAAAAATACCGCTTGACATTTTTGGTTTATCGCGATAAACTCAAAGAGCATCAGGGTTTATCCGGATAAACCAAAGTCGACAGGATGCAGCTGTACAGCAAAAAGCGGGAGAACGGTGACGACCGTCGATCCCGCAAAGAACCGGCCGGAAGCCTAAGCCCCGGAGAATGGGATAAGGGAAGGGGCGCTGGGCAAGGAAAGGAGTAAGAAAGATGATCGATTTTGAACTCGGAGCGATACAGGAAAGGTTCGCGGATATCGTATGGGCCAATGAGCCCGTCGGATCGGGAGATCTCGTCAAGATATGCGAAAAGGAGTTCGGCTGGAAGAAGCCCACGACCTACACGGTCCTCCGCAAGCTCTGTGAGAAGGGACTTCTCGTAAACGATAACGGTACCGTAACCAGCCTCATATCCAAGGAAGAGTTCTATTCTTCAAGGAGCAGGCAGATCGTCGATGAGTCCTTCGCAGGATCCCTTCCGGCTTTCGTTGCGGCATTTGTTTCCAAGAAGAAACTTACCGCTAAGGAAGTTGATGAGATCCAGAAGATGATCGACGAGTTCCGCGAAAACGGAGAGAAATAAAGTATGAACGATGTTTTCTTAAAGCTCTTTAACATGAGCATGACGGCAGTCCTGATCATACTGGCGGTCATACTCTTGAGGCTGCTCTTCAAAAAGGCGCCCAAGTGGATATCCTGCCTTCTCTGGGCCCTCGTCGCCGTAAGGCTCTTATGCCCGGTATCTTTCGAGACCGAGTGGAGCCTGGTACCGAGTGCCGAGCCGGTCAAGATCAACGCATCCCCTTATGTTGATTCCGGAGTGGAACTGATCGATTCGGTTGCAAACGAGTTGATCGGAAGCCCTAAAGGTGCAAGAACGGCAGCGACACCGACCCCCGCGATCGCGCAGGCTCGAACGCAGCTGATGATCACCATAGTCACTTCAGTGTGGCTCGCGGGCGTTGCGGCATTCGTGATCTACGGGGCCGTAAACTACATAAAGCTCAAGAAGAAGTTAGCGGCATCCGTTGAGACTTCCGCCGGGATCAGGATATCTGATGAGATCGATTGTCCCTTCATCATGGGGATCATAAGACCCGTGATATACCTGCCGTCAGGTCTTGACGAAAAAACAATGGAATATGTATTGAAACATGAGAAGGCTCATCTTGCGAGGCGCGATCACTGGTGGAAACCCCTTGGTTTCACACTGCTTGCCCTGCACTGGTTCAATCCTTTTTGCTGGGCAGCCTATATCCTCTTTAGCAGGGATATAGAGCTCGCCTGTGACGAGAGAGCCGTAAGACAGATGGGCAAGGCGGATAAGATCGGTTATTCGAAGTCCCTTTTGGAACTATCGTACCCCGGCAATCTTGTCAGTGCCTGTCCCGTCGCATTTGCTGAGATAGGAGTGAAAGAAAGAGTGAAAAGTGTATTGAATTATAAAAAGCCCGCATTCTGGCTCATAGCCACGGGACTTGTATGTTGTGCTGTATTGTCAGTCCTTTTGCTGACAAACCCGAGACAGGCCAAGGCTGTCTTTGACAGCAGCGATGTAAAGATAAAAGCAGCAGTGACAGATCCTGCAGATAATAAGGATCCCGAAGAAACAAAGGCAACTGAAGAGTCAAAGACATCCGCTGTTGTCGAAGGAGATGAACTTCCCGATAAGACCCCCGCTGTGACCGAAGGTGATCAGCTGCCTGATAAAGATCCCCCTAAGACATATGCAGCTGCATCGGCAGGCGATGTTGTCTCTATGGATGTTGTTTTCGAGGCAGATATCGACAAAGACGGTACCAAAGATAAGATCTATTTTGAAAGATATAACGAAGAAGGTGCCGGAACCTTTTATCTGGAACTTAACAGGGAAGAGGTCTATAGTGAAAAAGTTACCATTTACACGGATGTCGCAGACGTATTCTACATGGATATCGATAACGACAGCAAAGATGATATCGTCATGCTCTTTGATCCCCATGTTAATTCCATGCCTCTCATGGAGTTCGTTGCCCTGAAGGACGCTGACGGCAGCTGGAAGGACCTTAAGAGCACGTATATGTTCGGCATGACCGATGAGAACGGTGATCCCTGTAATTCCTTCCCCGTCCGTGTAACTGTCGGAGATGACCGCAAGCAGGGCGTGATAAAGATCGACAACACTGATACCAATATCGTTTTCGATCTCGAAAAGCATTACAAGAAGCTCGCCAAGCAGGAAAAAGGCAACGACATAGGTGACGTTGCGCAGGCATATCTTGACGGCAGCAAGTACTCATCCGGCGATAAGATCGGCGGTCCCTGTGACTGGGGCATCTGGGATATCAAGGCTGCCAGGGCAGACGGACAGAACTGTCTGATCGCAAGGCAGGGCCTCTGCGGAACTGAAGCAGGAAAGTTCGACTTCTACGGAACGCTCGACATCTACTTTAACTACACACAAGACGGACAGATCAACATCATCAAGACTGTCTTCAATGAAGAAAAATAAGATCTGATATTTTGATCCCCGGAACGCCTGCCGCATCGTGCGCGGCAGGCGATTTTTATTGCAAACGATATTGAAAAATGCTAAATTAATCAAGATGGTTTTCGAGGAAAAAATAAGGGATTTATTTAGAAAGGGATATTGTTATGCAGCAATTAACTAACCAGAGCAGGCTTAAGCCCTGGATGGGCTTTGTCCTGTTTGCAGTCGTAATGGGACTGTTCGTAACTTTATGTGCTTACATGCAGATGAACTGGGGCATAATAGGACTCGTAGCGACCGAGCTCCTCTTTCTCCTGCTTGCCGTTCTTTACGCGGTCATCTTCCGCATACCTTTTAAGGAGATGTTCCCCATAAAGAAGTTTTCCGCAAGGGATTTCTTCGGTTCTGTCCTTCTGATGGTCGGAGGCGTTAATTTCGGACTGATCAGTGTAGCCGTTGTCGGCACGCTCATACCGTCCTCGCTCGAAGGCAGTGACGTACAGTCGCTCATAAACATCATGAGCGGTCCCATGGGTTACCTTCTTCTGATACTGATCGTGGCTGTCCTGCCCGCAGTCTGCGAGGAAGCGATCCACAGGGGCGCGATCCTTTCCAACTTCAGATCGATCAAAAAAGACTGGGTCATCGTTCTCATCATGGCTTTGTTCTTCGGCATCAATCACATGTCGGTGTTAAGGTTTATCAACACCGCGATCCTGGGCGCATGTCTCAGTTACATCGTTATCAAGAAGAACAACATAATACTGTCATCGCTCATGCATTTCGGTGTCAATTTCTTTTCGACATCATTAAGTTATTTCGCGATGAAAGTTTTAAACAACATTTCCGGCGGCAGTGCCACAGCGGATGTCGGTCTGACACCCGATTCCTTAAGACAGGTCCTCGGGACTTATCTCATCGGCGGCGTCACGGCGCCTTTCCTCATCGTATTCGGCCTCTGGCTCTTAAACCCCGCGACCCACAAGAAGAGGAGGTTCCTCATAGCTGCCATCGTCGCATCCGTAATGATGATCTCGGGCTTTACCGTATCTGCTGTCAACCTTTTCAGGAATCAGCTCGTTCAGACCACAGAGCAGTATATAGTATCTCAGGAATACAGTGAATCAAGGCCCATCGAATTCTATGTCGAAAAGGAAAGCTCCGTCAGCATCAACATAGTCATGGCAAATGCCGAAGGAGATTATTCCGTAAGGATCAGGGACGCCTCGGGCGAAGTCGTTCACGACAGAAAGATCCCCGACGGCACGATGAGGATCTATCAGGACAGCATCATGCTCAAAGAAGGAAAGCACAAGATCTCGATCGTTAACGGGGAAGGGACCGACGGCGAAAGTCCGAGCGTCTCCATAATGGTCAACAGGAAATAAAAGATCAAAAGGAATAATACTATCGAGGCTGCCTCAAGAGGCGGCCTCTTTTGTTGCTGATCAGGGATCGAAAAAATCGTCAGGAAACAAATTGGAATGAGTATTTCCATTTTTTTTTGAAAACAGCCGATTTAGTACCATTCGAAAAGGGAAAACATGGTACTAAATTCTGATTATTCGATCTTTGTGGAAAACCAGAGGATCAGTAGCATCGTTTAAACACAGCACCGTTAAAGATATCTTCCGTTGATCTGATCCCGTTCCGAATTCGACCGTAGATTGTGTGAGAAATTATGGTAATCTATAAGAGGTGCATTTGATCACAAAGGGGGTGATCTCCAAGGTGGACTTACGATATGATCTTATAGTTATCGGCGCCGGCAACGGCGGCCTGATGGCTTCCTTAAGAGCGGCCCGGATGGGCTTGAAGACCCTGGTAATCGAAAGACATAATCTTCCCGGAGGAGCGGCGAGTTCCTTTGTCAGAGGACGCTTCGAATTCGAGGCCGCACTCCACGAGATCCCCGACTTCGGCGAGGGTGAACTCCGCGGCGAATTGGGACAGCTTTTCGATGAGCTAGGCGTCAAGGTCGACATGCGTCCGATCAAGGATTCTTTCAGGTACATAGTCGAGAAGAACGGCGTAAGGGAACTCGATATCACATTCCCTCACGGCAGGGAGAATATCGACCGCCTGATCGAAAAGGAGTGTCCTGAAGATAAGGAAGCGATGGAGAGATTCTTCATGGCGGCCGAAGACCTCCGCAAGGGTCTGGAATATGTTGGCAAGTGCCGCGGCGTCGTGGACCCTGATGTCATGGCGGCGCACTACCCGAACTTCGCAAGGATCTTCTCCATGTCAGCAGGCGAGTTCTTCCGCGCGATCGGCATGAGCAGCAAGTGCATCGACATCATGTCTGCCTACTGGCCTTACCAGGGCGCCGACATCGACACGATCGATGCGAGCCGCTATATCATGATGGTATCAGGATATTTTCTCGGCGGAGCATACTGCCCTTCGATGAGATCGCATGAGCTGTCTGTCGCGATAATGAGGAGGGCCTGCCAGCTCGGAGTAAGGTTCCTTTTCGATACTGAAGTAACGAAGGTCTTGACCAGGGACGGCAAGGTCTGCGGAGTCGAGACCTCCAACGGCCAGAGGTTCGAGTCCGTTGCGGTAGTATCCAACACCTTCCCCGAGATCGTTTATTCGAAAATGTTAGACAACAAGGATCTGGTCCCCAGGCAGGAGATCAAGAAGATCAACGCCCGCAAATACGGTTTCCGCGCATTCTGCGTTTACCTGGGACTCGATGCTTCCCCTGAAGAACTGGGCATAAAAGATTACACCATCTTCATCAGCACGACCAGGGATTCCAAGGTCATATTTGACAGTTCCGCCAAGCTCGACATGGATGACATGGCACTCGACGTCTGCTGTCTTAACATGGCAGTTCCCGAGTGTTCGCCGGAAGGAACGACGGAGCTCGTGCTGACGATATCCTATACCGACGATGCCTGGGCAGATGTTAAGCCCGAAGATTATGTCGCGACGAAGAGGAAGGTCGCCGATAAGATGATCTCCTATTTTGAAGAGGTCATGAAGATCGACATAAGGTCCCACATCGAAGAGATAGAGATCGCAAGTCCCGTGACTTTCGCAAGATACATGGGTACACCCCAGGGCTCGATCTACGGTTACCTGTCGGACCGCTGGGACGGCATGAGCGCGAGGATGCTCGCCTCAAGGTCCGAGCCGACCATCCCGGGACTCTTCTTCGTCGGAGGACACGCGCAGGGACTGTCGGGATTCTTTCCCACATACACCACCGGCAGCAGGACCGGCCTGATGGTGTACGGCTACATAATGGGAGGCAAGTGATATGTCTGATAGAAACTATCTGAACGAGATCCCGGCAGAGAGGATCAAGGAGATCCTTCCCAGGAGAAAAGCCGTTATCGACAGCGCTCCCGAAGACGAGCCGCGCTATGAATACAACGCGAATGTCCTTGCCAGATCCCTGCACCCGGCAAAGCTCGCAGTCAAGGTAAGCGAAGTAAGAGATCTTACTAATGCAAGGCTCTATACTCTTGTAGCTGACCCTTCTCGCGGCACAAGTGAGCTTCCCTATTTCAGGGCGGGCCAGTTTATCAGCCTGACTCTTAAGATCGGCGATTCGCTCGTCACGAGACCATATTCACTTTGCGCTTCACCGAAGCTTGCCCTGGAAGGCAAATATCAGATCCTGGTAAAGAACGCTAAGGACGGTTTTGCATCGGAATTCATAAACAATACTTTTGCAGCAGGGACCTGTCTTGATGTCTCATCGCCGCAGGGTTTCTTCTGCTACGAGCCCTTGCGTGACGCGCCCCACATCGTAGGAATCGCGGGAGGATCCGGTATCGCTCCTCTGATTTCGATCGCTTATGCTATCGCTGACGGCATAGAAGACGCGGACCTTACATTGCTCTACGGCAGCAAGACCGGTGGCGATATATTGTTCGAAGAAGAACTCGATTCGCTTCAGGCGTCATGTCCCCGGATCCGAGTCATCCATGTCCTGTCGGAAGAAGAATTTCCGGAAGGATCGGGCTTCGAGCACGGCTTCATCTCCTCTGACATCATCAGGAAATATGCTCCCGCCGCCGATCACTCTTACTTTGTCTGCGGCTCGCAGGACATGTACGATTACATAGACGGGGAACTCGCCAAGCTAAGGGTTCCCGCCCGCAGGATCAGGCGCGACGCTTACGGGCAGTACAGGCTCTCAGACTGCGATAAGGATCAGATAGATCCTGAGAGCGATAAGGTCTACTCCATAACTGTCACGAGCAACGACGGGATCGCCAGGACTGTTCCCGCGAGAGAAAATGAAACGGTATTAACGGCTTTCGAGAGGGCAGGCATAAAAGTACCCTCGCACTGCCGGAGCGGCGAGTGCGGTTTCTGCAGATCGCACCTTATCTCAGGGGAGGTATACTCGCCCGGCAGGGTGGACAGCAGGCGCGGTTACGACGTCGCCAAAGGCTACATCCACCCGTGTTCCTGCTTCCCGAAGTCCGACCTTAAGATATCGATCAATTATGAGGAGCCGAAGATCAAACTTCGAGTAAAAGATATGAAAAAGAAAGAAAGAATAGTCGGTCTTGTCATGACCATCATCATCTCAATGGCAATGGGCGCCCTCGCGACCTTCATCGTACTCAAGACAAACGCACAGGCAGCCGAAGGCATGCCTCATGCGATCATGTACATCAGCAACATACTGCTGTCAGTCGTTCTCGGCGTCATCATCTCGCTCTTCCTGCCGCTCGGCAAACTCGGCCGCGGCCTGGCAGCCAAGGCGAAAGCAAATCCGCCTTCCCTGAAGTTCTATCTTCTGAACGCGATCCCGATGTCAGTAGGCAACAGCATCATCATCGGTCTGATCCTGAGCCTCGTGGGCGTCCTGATGGGCAGGTCCCGCGCTCCGGCCGAAGCTCTCGCCCAGATGCCGCCCATGCCGGTAATGTGGCTGTCGAGCTTCTTCACGATCCTTCTGCCGACCATGCTGCTGAGCTATATCCTTTCCGTCCTGCTCGCGCCCTTCGTGGTATCCGCGGTCGGACTGGGCGGCCCGCCTCCGCAGGAGGTTCCGGCGCCGGAAGACTGATCCGTTCCAACCGGTCAACAAAAGCAGGCTTCACCGCCTGCTTTTTTATTTTTCAACTTAATGTATAATTAACACTGTTACAAAATCAAGGAGGCAGGGCGTTTGCTGGCTGATCTGCTTAATACCATCGTTTTTATGTATGTCACTCTGGTGCCCGTTATACTGGCGGGTATCCTGAACATGATCTGGGTAAAACTGCCCATATTGAAGTTCTTATCCAAGCCCGTTGACTTCGGCAGGAACTTCGTGGACGGCAGAAGGATCTTCGGCGACAACAAGACCTGGAAGGGCATCGCGGGATACCTGATCTTCAATACTCTCTTCGCCGTCATCTGGGGCGTGGTCTGCCGTCAAGCAGGCATCAACAGCTGGAATTTCTTCTATTGGAGACATGAGAACACACTTGCCTACAACCTCCTGATCGGCTTCCTCCTGGGCCTCGGGTATTCTCTTTTCGAACTGCCGAACAGTTTCCTCAAGAGGAGGTTCGACATCAAGCCCGGCAAGAGCGTATCCGGCTTCACCAAGGTCTTCTTCATATTCCTCGACCAGGCTGATTCTATCTTCGGCGTGGCACTTGTCGTGTGGCTCTTTTGTGATATTGGTGTATTATGTTACTTGTTGTGTGTCCTCGTCGGGGCGGCAACGCACCTTATCCTGAACATGCTCTTGTATTTCATGAAGCTCAGGAAAAATATGTTTTAAGGAATTTAACGGATGATATCGGTTTTAGGCAACAGGGATTTTACGGCGAAGGCAGGCAATAAGGGAACATTTTTACATAAGATGAAAGAAGCGGGATTCAATGTCCCCGCAGGATTTGTTCTCGATACGGATGAATACGACAGGACCGTTGACAAGGCCGGCATCGCAGGCAGCATTAAGCAGGCGACGGAAGGCCTCAGCAAAGATAATGTCACGGAAGTCTCAGAAAAGGTGAAAGCACTTTTCGACGGCATAAGCCCTGCATCAGACATGACTTCTTTTCTAGAAAAAGACAAGCTCTACGCAGTCAGGAGTTCCGGCACGATGGAAGACCTCGAGGGCTTTTCTTTCGCAGGTCAGTACGATACTTCTCTTAACGTCAAGGCTGAGGATGTAAGCGCTGCCGTTATCGAATGTTATAAGTCACAGTTTTCGGCTACGGTCTTAAGTTATCTTGCTGATAACGGACTCGATGCGTCGGACCTTAAGATGTCCGTCGTCGTGCAGGAGATGGTCGATGCGGACTTTGCGGGCATCTGTTTTACTTTGGATCCCGTGACGGGCGACGACAAGATCATGCTGATCGAGGCCGCTGAAGGCCTGGGCGAAGACATCGTCTCGGGCAGGAACAAACCCGAAGATTACTACTACGACTGGTATGAGGGTAAGCAGGTCAGGATCAACTCCGAAAACAAGCTCATGACAGCTGACAAAGTAACAGAAGCTGCTAAGGCTTTCCTCGATGTCGCCTTGTTCTTCGGCGTTCCCTGCGATATCGAATTTGCAGTAAAAAACGGCGTCATCTATATCCTGCAGTCAAGGCAGATCACTAAGATAAATTATTCCGGCATAGAAGATGTTTGGACGACGGCAGACTTCAAGGACGGCGGAGTATCCGCAACTGTCTGCACTCCTTACATGTGGAGCCTCTATGAATATATCTGGGAATATTCCCTGAGGAAGTTCATCGTGGATTCCAAGATCCTCCGCGATGACGAGCTCCCCCGCAAACTCGGCAACATGTACTACGGCAGGTGCTACTGGAACCTGTCAGCCGTAAAGAAGACCATGAGCCGCATCATAGGTTACCGCGAGAGGGAGTTTGACAACGAATACGGTATCGTAGGCGACTACGAGGGCGACGGGCAGGTGACGGGAGCAAATCCCAAGACGCTTGCGAGGATGCTGGTGATCGCGCAGAAGCAGGCCGCCCTCCTTAAGGACCGTACCGAGAACTCGGAGCGCTACAAGCAGGAACTCCTGGATCTCTACTACGGATACAAGAAAGCATACGATGAGAAGACCGCCGATGTTAAGAAGGATTTCTACCGTCTGACGCACGAGACTTATCTTCGCAGCGAGACGACATATTTCTGGCAGATATTCATCAACACGATCCATCAGTCGATGTATAAGGACAGCCTCTTAAAGTATGTATCGGGAAGCGAGTATCTTACGCTTCTTGCCAACATAGATAACATCTCGCACCTTCTGCCTTTCTACGATATGTGGGACATAACGAGAAAGATAAGATCGGATGAAGATGCTTTCAGATACTGGAAAGACAATGACGCTTCCCTGATAGGAGAAGACCTTGATAAGGACATCTTCTTCATGCCTGAAGTCAGAAAGCTCATAGACGATTACGGATATCATTCGGACAAGGAACTCGACGTATCTTATCCCTGTTATTCCGAAGAGCCTGAGACCCTTATCTCGATGGTAAAGGACATGGTTCTGCTCGACGATTCTTTCTCTCCTTCCGAAGACAAGGAAAGAGGCAAAAAAGAATTTGATCTCATCATGGCAAAGCTTAAGCCTGAAGTGTCTTCTTCAAGTTATAAGAAGATCGAAAAGAAAGTCTCCAAGATGAGGAAGATGCTCTGGTGGAGGGAAGAATACCGCGACGTCTCGACGAGATTCTACTACATGATAAGAGTTTATACGGTTGAGCTCTCCAAGCTCCTTGTAAAAGAAGATGTCATCGCCGAGGAAGACGATATCTGGTTCTTGAAAGTCGGCGATCTTTGGGACTATCTTGACGGCAAAAAGACCCCTGCTGATCTTAAGGAGATCATCCGCAAGAACAGGGTATACTACAACGCTTACAGGAACTACATAAGCGAGAATGAGATCGGCCATAACTTCAAAGCGATCGCAGACATATCAGACGATAAGAATGCTCTTAAGGGCCTCGGTGCGAACAACGGCCGCATCAAGGGTGTCGCAAGGGTGATAGAAGATTTTTCCGAGATAGAAAGACTTAAGGAAGGTGATATACTCGTAACAAGGTTTACTGATACCGGGTGGACACCGAAGTTTGCGATCCTGTCGGGAATAGTGACCGAGTACGGCGGTATCCTCTGCCATGCTGCGATCGTATCGAGGGAATACGGTATCCCTGCGATAGTCGCCTGCAAGGATGCCATGGCGAGGATCAGGGACGGCGATGAGATCGAGATGGACGGCGCGACAGGCGAAGTCCGTATCCTGAGATAATGAGGTGCTTTATGATCGGTAAGTGGAACAGATCTGTGATATTGACATATATGGGTCTTGCATGCGCGGTTGCGGGTATCTTCCTGCTGCTTGCGGGACACAAGATCTCCTATGTTTTCGTATGCCTCATGCTGGCAGGGATCTTCGATCTTTTCGACGGTCCCGTCGCAAGGAAAGTCAAGAGGAATGAGGAAGAGAAGAAGTTCGGCATCGAGATGGATTCCATCGTTGATGCAGTCAGTTTCATCGCTCTTCCGATTGCGATATTCACATCGACAGGAATGAATGCTTTGCCTTTCGTTATCCTTTATATCCTCTATGCGGTATCCGGTGTCGCAAGGCTCGCATATTTCAATGCGGTCGATGCGGATTCCGAAGGACCCGTCAAATACTATACCGGCCTGCCCGTTACATATTCCGCTCTGATATTCCCGCTCTTCTATCTTTTGTCGGTCCCGCTCGAAAAGAATATATTTATGGTCATCTATGCGATCGTGATAGCAGCCGTTACGCTGCTGCAGGTCTTGAAGATAAAGATCATCAAGCCGAAGGGAATAGCTTATGTCTTCTTCGGTCTTCTTGCGATAGTTCTGATAAGCGTTTTCCTGATCTTCCTGTGAGGCATCCGATGAAGGTCTACGATCGCGCCAGAAAAGAATATGAGGAAGTCACCCAGTACGGCTCCGATACTCTTAAGTTCCTCTACGGCAATGCCTTCGGAAGGATCCTTTTGAGGCTCGCGATATCCAAGCTGCCTTCACGTATCTACGGCAGGAAAAAAGCTTCCAGAAGATCGGCAAAAGAAGTGCCTGATTTCATCAGGGATCACGGCATCGACATGACGCAATTCGAAGAACGTGAATTCGTATCTTTTACGGACTTTTTCACACGAAAGTTTAAGGACGGAGCAAGGCCCGTAGGAGACGGTCTCATTAGTCCTGCCGATTCCAAACTTCTTGTATATCCTGCAGATGATGACACGAGGATAATAGTGAAGGGAAGAGAGTATTTCCTGAGCGAGATCACGCGCAGGAACATGGATGAATATAAGGGCGGCAAAGTGCTCGTGTATAGGCTCTGCATCGACGACTGCCACAGGTACTGTTTCCCTGCGTCAGGTACTGTCCTGGAGCAATACGATATCAAGGGCAAGCTCCACACTGTGAGCCCGCTTTCGAAGGACTACAAGATCTATCAGGAGAATTCGCGCAAAGTGTTTTTCCTTGATACCGGTGAATTCGGAAAGATCTGTTACATCGAAGTCGGCGCGATCCTCGTAGGTAAGATCGTAGATCACGGCAAAAAAGAATTCGTAAAAGGTGAGGAGAAGGGATATTTCGAGCCCGGCGGATCCACGATAATCGTGATAGTTCCTGCGGGTATTGAGATCGATAGTGATATAATGGAACAGAGCCTTACGGGGGTAGAGACTCAGGTCAAATACGGCGAAAGGATAGGACATAGATGTTAAAGCGTCTTCATATCTACTTCAAGGAAAGATACCCCATCTTACCGAGGCTCCTTCTGGGTGTAATAGTATTCCTCGAGATACATTTCATAATCCTTCTGAATCTGGGCGTGACAGAGTTTAATATCGGCGTTCAGGAATTCGTCGGCGCCTGGACCGTATTCGCATTCCTCCTGTGGCTGCGCATAGCGGATGACCTTAAGGATTTTAAGACTGATCTGGTGCTTTTCCCCGACAGGCCACTGCCGTCGGGAAGGGTAAAGAAGAAGGACGTCATGTTCGCATGCGTCATCGTGCAGGTAATAACGGTCGCGCTGAACATCATCTTCATGCGCGAGAACCTGATCTTCTTTGTGATCCTCTACATCTACGGTTACCTCATGAGCAAGTGGTTCTTCCAGAGAGCGAAGATCCAGCCCTCGCTGCCGCTCGCGCTCATTACGCATAATCCCGTGCAGGCATTCGTCAACCTTTACATCATCGCATTCACTCTCATCAAGTACGATTTGCCCTGGATAAGACTTACGAATATCATGGCTCTCTGGACTCTTTATTTCCCGGCCCTGATCTGGGAAGTGTCGCGCAAGATCAAGGCGCCCAGGGACGAGAACGATTATACGACCTATTCCAAGCTCTTCGGTTACAAGGAATCCACGCGCTTCGTCATGATCCTTACGATCGTCGACATCATCACGAACTTCATCCTCGTATGGAATCTCAACAAGATCTCCGTCGCTGTCCTTTTCCTGCTCGCATCCTGGATGACCTGGAAGTTCATCCAGTTCATGAAGGATCCCTACAGGTTCACGATAGTAAGCAAGGTCGAATTATATACTTACCTTCAGGAATCAACGATGCTCCTGACTATCGTCTGCTTCCTCATCTTCGGCAGGATAAGCTGGTAAGCTATGTACGGCAGGAAGATCGAAAATCTTAAGAGCCTTTCTCGCGCGGGATTTAATGTCCCGCCTTTCAGCGTTATCGAAAACAGAGATGATGAGATCAGGCTGCCGTCAGATGCATCGCTCTTCAGCGTAAGGAGCGCCTGCAATATCGAAGACAGCGCGTCATCGAGTTTTGCGGGCCAGTTCGATACTTTCCTTAACGTTACTGCAGCTGACGTCCCTAAGAAAGTGGAGCAGGTATTCGATTCTGCTGATTCCGAGAGCATCGCGGCATATGCTTCTTCCATGAACATCCCCGCATCGGATATCAAGATGAACGTCATCGTCCAGGAGATGGTCGATGCGGATATATCGGGAGTTATCTTTACTGCAAATCCCCAGGGCATACTTAACGAGACCGTCATCGTTGCAGGCCGCGGCGCAGGACAGGGTGTCGTTACGACGGATTCTGATAGCGTTACCTACTATTGGAACAGGACCGATAAAGTCTTCTTCTACGAAGGCAGCGAAGACATCCTGAAGGAAGACCTGGCACTGAAGATCGCAGAACTTTCAGAGTCCGTAACGGGAGAGTTGGGAGACCTTCTCGATATCGAATTTGCAGTAAAGGACGGAGAGATCTTTATCCTGCAGGCAAGGGACATCACGACCCTTAACGCAGACGATCCGGTCGTATTGGATAACAGCAACATAGTGGAAAGTTATCCCGGCTTATCGCTTCCCTTGACCATATCTTTCGTTGACATGGTATATTCGGGAGTCTTCCGCGGCTTAGCTTACCGCGTCTTAAAGAACAGGAAGGAATTAGCCAAGAGGGAAGACGTGATATCCAACATGACGGGGCACGCGAACGGCAGGATCTACTACAAGATATCCAACTGGTACACGGTCATAAAATTCCTTCCTTTTTCGAAAAAGATAATCCCGCTCTGGCAGGAGATGCTTGGCGTCAAGACTAAGACATATGATGACGGCGATCTGAAGCTCAACCCTTTCGTAAGGATCGGAACTTACTTTAATTCTTTTGCGGAACTCACATCGGCTCCAAGGAAGATGCGCAGATTGAATACGAGTTTCACGGAAGTGAACGAAGACTTTTACAAAAACTTCCGCGAAGACCTTACGCCTGCTGAACTCATAAAGATGTTCGGCGGCGTTAAGGAGAAGCTCCTCAAGAACTGGGACGTGACTCTCCTTAACGACATGTATGCATTCATCTATACGGGACTTCTTAAGTCCAGGCTGAAGAAGAAATATCATCTTGATGAAGGCAGGATAAATTCTCTCATAAGCGGCATAACTGATATCGAGAGCATGAAGCCCGTCAAGGCCCTGATCAAGCTCGCATCTGAAGACGGTTCCGAAGAAAAGAAGAGGGAATACATAAAGCTCTACGGAGACCGTAATCTCGAAGAGTTAAAGCTCGAAAGCCGCACTTTCAGGAGCAGTCCGGAGCTGCTCGATAAGAGGATAGAAGAGCTTAAGGAAGACCCTGCAAGACTTGCTGCTGTCCAGGAGAGATTTGCAAAGGAACATAAGGAAGATATGCCGCGCGATCTCCTGACGGATATCTGTCTTAAACGCTGCTGCAAGGGGATCGCCAACCGCGAGATCTCACGCCTTAACCGCAGCAGGATCTACGGCATCGTAAGGCTCATCATCGATACGATGGCAAAGCAATATAAATTGTCCGGATATATCGCAAACGAAGAAGATATCTACATGCTGTCTCTGGATGAAGTATTCGCTCTTGCAGAAGAAGCGAAGGACATGAAGGAAATAGTCGATGAAAGGAAAGCAAGATACGATGCCTTCAAGGTGCTGCCCGCTTATTCGAGACTCATATTTGCTGATAAGGAATTCGACAGGGCAGTTATAAGCATCGGCACCTTCGGCAGGGAGAAGTCATCTGATGTCCTTCAGGGCGTGCCCTGTTCCGCAGGGATCGCGGAAGCCGAGGCACTGGTCATAAAAGACGTTAAGGATGCAAAGGACGTCAAGGGCAAGATCCTGGTCGCAAAGATGACCGATCCCGGCTGGGTATTCCTTCTTGCATCCGCATCGGGGATAATATCCGAGAAAGGATCTTTGCTCTCGCACACTGCGATAATATCAAGGGAGCTCGGCATCCCCGCGGTCGTCGGCGTGAACGAGGCAACGGATCTCATCAGGAGCGGAGACGTCATAAGGATCGACGGCACGACAGGCAAGATAGAAAAGGTAAGGAGATAAGATAAATGGAACTGGTCAGATTCGATAAAGAGGCTCAGTATATCAAGGATTTCATAAAGCTTCCGCAGATGATCTATTCGTCTTCGGACAACATGGAAGACCCTTCTTCGATGAAGGCGATCCTGGAAGAAAGCCACCCCCTGAGCAAGTATTTTCACCTTGCAAAATTCCTCGTATATGACAATGGTGTCAAGGGCAGGTTCATCATCACATCCTACGACGGCGACAAGACGGCATACATCGGTTTCGTTGAATTCGTTAACGATGCAAAGGTCGCAAAGTTCCTTTTCGATCAGGCAGCAGAATATTGCAAGGCGGAAGGTTTTGAGAAGATCGAAGGCCCCGTCGATGCGTCTTTCTGGATCAAGTACAGGCTCAAGATAAATAAGTTTGAAAGGCCCTACACCGGCGAACCCTACAACAAGGATTACTATCTCGGTCTATACAAGGCCAACGGCTTTGAAGTGATAGAGCACTATGTGTCGAATGCTTTCGAAGCGGTCGACGAGTCTTATGTCAACGAGAAGTTCGAAAACAGATATAACGAGTTCATAAGCCACGGCTACGAGATCAGGAGTCCGAGGGAAGACGAGTTTGATGAGGCGATCGGATATATCTACGACATGGTCACGACTCTCTACAGTGACTTCCCGATCTTTAAGGATGTCGGCAAGAAGGATTTCTGCGAGCTTTTCGCAAGCTACAAGAAGATAATGAACATGTCCATGACCAAGCTCGCTTTCTACGAAGGCAAGCCCGTCGGTTTCTACGTGTCGGTGCCGGATTACAATAATCTCGTCTACCACACATCGAACCCCGTAAACATCGTGAAGATATTAAATCTCAAGAACAAGCCCAAGCGTTATGTTATGCTCTATATGGGTGTTCTGCCTGAGCATCAGGGCTTGGGCAAGGCTCTCGTATATGCCGTCATGAAAGAGCTCATGGCAACGGGTCTTCCTTCCATCGGATCGCTCATCAGGGACGGAAAGATCAACGGCAAATATGCAAGTGACAAGATCGAGGATGTATATGAATATGTCCTTCTTGGGAAGAACATAGAATAAGGAGAAAAGATCATGACAAACCAGCTTAATGAATTCCTGAAAGAGGATTATTCCAAGTGGGGATCACGGGACTACCTTGAAGAATTCGGCAGCAAGAAGAAAGTAACATTCGGTGAGTTCATCGAAAAGGTCAATTACCTCGCGCAGTGGTTTATCGACAAGGGCTACAAGGACAAGAACATCGGTATCTTCAGCCCGAATTCCATCGCCTGGATGATAACAGACATCGCGGTAATGAACTATGTCGGAATGTGTGTCGGCCTGTCGAAAGACTGGGTCGGCGAGAATCTTGTCTACGCGATAGGCAAGTGCGACATAGAGTGTCTTCTCTACAGCACTGCCAATGCAGCTGTCGTTGATTCCGTACGTGACAAGTTCCCTTCGATAAGGTTCATCTGCATCGAGGATGAATTCGATAAGATGATAGAAGAGGGCAAGGCTTCGTGTAAAGGTCTCTTCACTCTCGAAGCAGCCGATCCCAAGCGCCCTGCCAAGGTCGTCTTCACGAGCGGCACGACGTCCTTCCCCAAGGCAGTCATGCTGTCGATACAGAACTGCTTCTTCAGCTGGAAGTCACTGCAGAAACGCGTCAGTCTCGGCGAGGATGACATCTGCTACTACTTCCTGCCTTTGAACCACACATACGGTTCTATATTCAACTTCATGTATTCGCTCGTCTTCGGCTACAGGATCGTCCTCGCTGACAAGATCCCCGAGATGGCGCAGGAGATGATGGCAGTAAAGCCGACTGCATTCTCTGCAGTCCCGCTCGTCTGCCTCAAGTTCATGGAAGGCGCGAAAGCGATGAACGTGCCCCTTCAGGCCCTGCTCGGAGGCAGGCTCAGATATTTCTTCTGCGGCGGTGCCAAGCTGACACACGAGATGCGGAAAGCTTATGCGGATGAAGGGATATATCTCATGAACGCTTATGCGCTCTCAGAGACCGCATCGGGCTTTGCTATCGACTATCCCAACGAAGAGGATCCCGAGAGCGCCGGCACGATATTCGACGATGTTGAGATCAAGGTCGTAGATCCCGCTGAAGACGGCTTCGGCGAGCTTGCGATCCGCGGCGACAATGTCTTCTGCGGTTACTACAAGGATGAGGAGGCGACGGCCCGCGTTTTCGATGAGGACGGTTTCTTCCTGACAGGCGACATCGGCAAGATCGTGGACAACAAAGTTTATCTTCGCGGCCGCAAGGACACCATGATCACTCTTGCCAACGGCGAGAACATCTCTTCGTCCAAGATCGCAAACAAGGTAAAGGACCTCTCGCCCGACATCAGACAGGTGAAAGTCTATGTCAGGGACGGAAAACTTACATGTGATATATATGTACCCGCGACATCTGAAGAAGATTATGATAAAATGATTGCTGACCTGAATGAGACTCTGCCCAAGTTCGAGCGGATCAGTTCATTCACGGTGATGGACAGCGCCGGACTTATCAAGTAACGGAACCTTTCTGTCCGGAAAGAACTTAAGCCTGCAATGCCCCGCCCCCCGGGGCTTTGTATAACCCCTAATCGGGACACTGCTAAGTGTTTCACTTAAAGTGTCCCGGTTCTTTTTTTGGTAAAAATGCTGTCTCAAAATGATCGCCTTTGATCTGATGCGTTTCCGGTTTTTCAAAGTCGGAGAGGATAAAGTATCTGACAGAGATCATCCTGCTTTCGACCAAATCTCATTTTTCGAAGATTTAGTAGGAAAAAAAGCCCCGTTATTCCTACTAAATCCGTAAAATACGGATTTTGATAGGAAAAAATGCCCGGTTATTCCTACTAAATCCGTAAAATTCGGATTTTGATAGGAAAAACAGCCTCAGATTTCCTACTAAACTTGAGATTTTGAAGATTTAGTAGGAAATAAGGCGAAAATATTCCTACCAAATTGAAGTTTTTTGAATTTTGATCGAAAACGTCATTTCTTTCCGGATCGAATTAAATAGGCTGTCTCTCAAGTGAAAAGTCACCATTGAGACAGCCTCTGTTTTTATCGGTTGCGGATCCCTATCAGGGCTTATAAGCTCCCCTGTCGCCGGTGTATTCGACCTCATCGGGCAAAGTGTATACGAAAGGCTGCTTATATGCTTTCTTCTGTTCCTCTTTTTCGCGGGATACAGTGTAGAAGATCACTATCCTGCAGCCCTTCTTGACACTATCCGAAGGCTTGATCAGCATCTTTTCGAAAGTATCGTCGAAAGTAAGGAGCATGTTGCCCTGGTAGTCTTCGACATTGCTGACCGTGGTTTCTTCGCGGTACCATTCCTTGCCTGCGATGTCAGACGCATAGTTTTCTTCGATAAATTCGTCGTAAACGACCTTCTTGGAAGGCGTTGTCTCTGTTTCGCCCTCGCTTATGATCTGATTCCAGGACGTCTCGACCGTAAGATCCTTCGCGTTGCCGAGCAGGGAATACCAGGCAAGACCGGAACCGATGACGACAAAGATGAGACCGAATATCAGGAGCGCGATGAAGTTCGAAGTCTTCGTTACGCGCGGCGACATTACGTCTTCAGGGTGATCCGGGTTGATCCTGATCGTCGTATAGGAGCCGAGTCCGATATCCGAACTGCTGCCGATCTCCATTACATCGTAGAGGGCTTCGATCCTCTGTCCCTCATACGAATACTCGAAAACAGGGGATATGTACATGACCGTCATCGGCGGACCTTCGTTGTCGCTCTCGGTATCCACCATCCTTACGTATCCTATGCACTTCGCATCGATCTCTTCTTTGTAGAAGATCTTTGCCGAGAGCTTGTCGATGATGGACAGGCACACGAGGCAAAGTCCCGACAGGCCGAAAGCAGCAGATGCGATCCAGACGATCAGTTCTCCCTGGCTGAACCTGTCGTGCAGCAATATCAGGCTAAGTATCGCGCCCGATCCCAGCATGATGAAGACGCCGGTGACCCTGCCGCGTTCTTTTCTTGTCGGCGTGTCCTTCGCATTGGTCTGACCGGTGAAGGCGAGGATGGCTCCCGCCATGAAGAAGAAGCTGCAGAAGAAGATGCCGAACAGGAAGATATTATGCATGAGAAGAGCCAATACGCAGCAGACTAAGGCGCCGAGGACCAGCACCGTGACTGCCACGTTCCTGATCTTGGCAGCTGTACTCTCGTTCTCGGGGCGGCGGGGCGCACCGTAGAGCTCGTGGTTAATATCGCGGATGTCGGTATGCAGCATCTCTTTCCTGAACTCGTTGTAGTCGTAGATCAGGTTTTCGCGTTCCTCGCTGCTGATGACGCTGTCTTCCGAGAAGACCCATCTTTTGAATTCGCGGTCGTATAACATTATCTTATCCTCCCCTATGTCTTTCCAAAAAGATTATATCACAGCCGGGTTCCGCTGCCTTAGTGATCACTGCTTCGGACTTCTGTTCACAAATTTGCTCACAATTTTATGTAGATTGTGAGCAAAACTGTGAACAAACAGCTTTTTAACCCTTTTGCTCACAAAACTGTTCACAATTTAATGGAATTTGTGAGCAGTTTTGTGAACAGACTCACGAGCAGGAGGCAGCCGCACCGGCAATCAAAAAGGGGGCCGCCGGTCAAGGCAGCCCCCGCACAGTTTTCTAAGCTGATCCCCTATTGGTCACGAACATCAGCCGAGGCACATGAAGGGAGTCACTTCGTTAGTGGAAGCCATATCGAAGTAGGATGTCCTGTAGATTCCCGTGCAGTTCTCGATGACTACGGCGATCTTGAGATCTTTGTTGTAGCCGTAGTATGTACCGCTGACTTCATCGAGGAACTTTTCGAAGCCCATATTTTCGAGTGTTTCGACCTGAGCATTGAAAAGGTTGTCGGCTACTTTCTTGTCAGAGCGGATCTCGAATACTCTGCCCTTGAAAACCTCATTGGGGCCCATTGAGAATCCGAGTTCAGGGCTTTCCTTTGTGGTGTGCTTGCCCTTGCCGAGATCGACCTTGTTGAAGATATGCTCACTGTCGACGATGGGAAGTTCGATGCCGAAGCAACCGGGGGTGATCATTGCAAGTTTATCTCCTGATGTCTGGTCAGCTTCCTGTTCTGCAATGTACTTATCTACTGCATCGATATCATCCTGGTCGATCTTTTTTCCGCTTTCTGTGGGCTGTTCAGCCAGATATTTGCGGACTGCAGAACCTTCTTCTGCATCTTTTGCTTCGAAGGGTACGTTTGCATCTGCATCTGCTGCAGGCTCTGTTCCTTCGTAGGGTACGTTGGCATCATCTGCGTCTTTGTCTTCTGCAGGAGCCTCGGTAGCCGTGATCTGAAGTGCATCATCCTTATCTTCTTCCACTGTTGTGGGAGCTGTAGCGAGCTGCCCGTCAGCCTGGGCGTCTGCGTGTGTTGTTGCATTGAACATACATACAAGTCCGATAGCTGCAACCAGTACGAGAGAAAGGGTTGCGATCAGCTTAGATGTTCCGTTATAACTTAAGATATTCTTGATTCTCATCTTTACTTCCTTTCTGCCGAAAACATTCTTACTGAAAGTTACCGGCACCACAATGTACTTGGGTTGATGGTTTCTGGAAGCGAAAGAGACCAGTGACATGCTGTAATCAGCTTTCACGTTCGCGCCGAGTTCTGAGATGACCTCTTCATCACAGCTCATCTCCATATCCTGTACGAAAAGCTTGTAAGCTATCCATACCAACGGATTGAACCAGTGAAGGGCGACTGTAAAGAGCCCTATAGCCTTGAAAATAGTGTCCCTGCGTCTGATGTGAGTCTTCTCGTGGAGGAGAAGATATTTCATCTCATCATCAGCCAACCCGTCGGGCATATATATCACAGGCTTCAGTAATCCCATTACGAACGGTGAGTCGATCTGCTTGCCGACACAGAGGCCGGGTGCGAGTTCGGTCACATCTTTGAGGTCCTTCCGCAGGAGGAAATACTGACGGATTATGTATATTACGATAGCGATCGCCACTGCTGCCCAGAGCAGGAGCACGATGTGCGCCGGATCGACAGAGAAAGCGGATGCTTCCGCGGTCTTAACCGGGCTGCTGATGATCCTGCCGGCTGACAGATCCCTGTCGGCCAGATTGACAACAGGCAGATCCTTAACGGTGTCCATTGAATCTTTCAGGGGCTTGATGTTGAAGATCGACAGGCTTGATTCCAGCGTCACGGGACACAGGAGCCTGAAGCCTACCACAGCCCACAAAAGATAGAGATACTTCTTGGGAAGTTTTCTCATCATCAACCTTGCGGCTAGCACGACTAAGATAACGATGCTGCCGGTGAGGCTCATGTTGAGGATAGTCGAGATAAACTGCTGCATTTTCTCTCCCCCTGATCAGTTCTCCTGTCTGTACTTATCGATAAGTCCTATGAGTTCATCGGCTTCGCTGTCCGACAAAGTCCTGTCGCCCAGGAAGGCGGCGAGGAATGAAGGAAGTGATCCTCCGAAAGTCTTGGATACGATCCTTTCGGATTCGAATCTTTGAACCCGGTCTCTCGGGATAAGCACGGACACCAGCGAATCGTCGTTACGGACCATGCCCTTGGCCATGACCCTTCGAAGCATCGTGTAGGTCGTCGATTTCTTCCAGTTAAGTTCAGCTTCGCAAAGCTTTACGAGCTTGCCGGATTCGACGGGTGCGTTCTTCCAGATCACGTCCATCAGACGGTATTCGCTTTCGCTCAACAATAATTCGTTCATCATTGTTCCTCCGTGGTTTACGATCATAAACTGAACTTAGTTTACATTTGTAAACCACGATTGTCAACCCTTTTTGCCGATTGCCTGATTTTTACCCATCCTTTGCCCAAGTCATACTTTTCGAAAAGTGATGTCTTTTCGTTAATGAACTTTAACGCGTCTTTTCTTAATAATAAAAATGAAAACGGCAAATGTCGTTTTGTGGGCGGAATATCACCTAAAAATCCCTAAAGAACGGGCGTAATAAGGGGGCCCTTCGTGGTAGAATATTAAGCGGCTCAAAATCGAGTATTTTTAGCAAGGAGGTCAGGTATGGCTAAGCTGAATGCTGCTGCAGCAGCGAAGATCGAGGAGATCTGTGCAAGATACACAGATGAGAAGACTCCTCTCATGATGATACTCAGTGACATCCAGAACGAATACGGTTATATCCCGCTCGAAGTTCAGGAACTGGTATCCGCAAAGACCGGTATCTCGGTCGCAGAAATCTACGGTGTGGTTACGTTCTATTCTTTCTTCTCTTTGACACCGAAGGGAAAGTACGTAATCGGTTGTTGTCTCGGTACAGCGTGCTACGTTAAGGGAGCACAGACTGTTATCGACAAGTTCTCCGAACTTCTCGGGATCAAGCCCGGTGAGACGACGGAGGACGGACTTTTCACTCTCGATGCATTAAGATGTATCGGTGCATGCGGTATCGCACCGGCCGTAAGTATCAACGGCAAGGTTTATCCTAAGGTTGCCGTAGGTCAGGTTTCAGAGATCATTGATTCTTACAGACAGGAGGCAAACGCATGAACAAGATCACATCAGTAGCTCAGCTCGACGAGACATGTGCAGCTTGTACCAAATGTCTTGATGATAAGCTCAAGGGCGCAGATGATAAGCGCCATATCGTTCTCTGCGGCGGTACTGGATGTCTTTCCAGCAACTCCAAGGAGATCATGGAGAAGTTCAATGAGCTTCTCGCAGCTAAGGGTCTTTCCGACAAGGCAACAGTAAACCAGGTCGGTTGCTTTGGTTTCTGCTCACAGGGACCTTTCGTAAAGATCTATCCCGAAGATACTCTCTACCGTATGGTCAGCCTTGACGACGTAGAAGAGATCATCGACACAGATATCGTTGGCGGTCAGATCGTAGAGAGACTCCTCTATGTCGATCCCGCTTCCCAGAACAAGGTAACAAAGCAGGAAGATATCAACTTCTATAAGAAGCAGCGTCGTGTTGCACTTCACGGCTGCGGCGTCATCAATCCCGAGGATATCGATGAGGCAGTAGGCATGGGTGCTTTCCAGGGCTTGAAGAAGGCTCTGTCCATGACACAGCAGGAAGTTATCGACGAAGTATTGGCATCAGGTCTGAGAGGCCGTGGCGGCGGCGGATTCCCTACAGGAAGAAAGTGGCAGTTCGCTCTCAACGTCAATGCTGATCAGAAGTATGTTGTATGTAACGGTGACGAGGGCGACCCGGGTGCTTTCATGGATCGTTCCATCCTCGAGGGTAACCCCTTGGGCGTTATCGAAGGTATGATGATCGCAGGTTACGCTTTCGGAGCTTCAGAGGGTTACTTCTATGTACGTGCTGAGTATCCTATCGCTGTTAACCGTCTTAAGATCGCAATCGCTCAGGCAAGAGAAGCAGGACTCCTTGGTGAGAACATCATGGGCACAGGCTTCAACTTTGACTGTCATATCAGACTCGGTGCCGGCGCATTTGTTTGCGGTGAGGAGACAGCTCTCCTTAACTCCATCGAAGGTAAGCGCGGCATGCCGAGACCGAGACCTCCTTTCCCGGCAGTCAAGGGTCTGTGGGGCAAGCCTACCTGTGTTAATAACGTTGAGACTCTCGCATGCGTACCTTACATCCTTCGAGAAGGCGCTGCTGAGTTTGCAGCAGTAGGAACAGAGAAGTCCAAGGGAACAAAGGTTTTCGCTTTGGGCGGTAAAGTTAATAATGTCGGACTCGTTGAGGTACCTATGGGTACAACACTCCGCGAGCTGATCTATGATATCGGCGGCGGAATCCCTAATGGCAAGCAGTTCAAGGCCATCCAGACCGGTGGTCCTTCGGGCGGATGTCTGACAGAGGAATACCTTGACGAGCCTATCGATTTCGATAACCTCGTACAGAAGGGTTCCATGATGGGTTCCGGCGGTGCTATCGTCATGGACGAAGACAACTGTATGGTCGACGTTGCCAAGTTCTATATGGAATTCATCTGCGACGAGTCCTGCGGTAAGTGCTCACCCTGCCGTATCGGTACAAAGCGTATCCTCGAGATCCTCACAAAGATCACAGAGGGTAAGGGAACAATGGAAGATCTTGACGAGCTCGAAGAACTCTCCAAGACGATCAAGACCAACTCACTCTGTGCTCTTGGTCAGACAGCTTCCAACCCTGTTAATTCAACACTCGCTCACTTCCGTGACGAGTACATTGCTCACATCGTTGACAAGAAGTGCCCTGCACACGTATGTAAGAGCCTTATGCAGTACAAGATCGACAAGGATAAGTGTATCGGCTGCGGCATGTGCGCCAAGAACTGTCCCGCTTCCTGCATCACAAGGACTGAGTACATTCCTGAGGGCCACAAGCTCGCATCTTTCGAGATCGATCCCGACAAGTGCGTTAAGTGCGGTCTGTGCATGAGCAACTGTAAGTTCAGCGCGATATCCAAAGCTTAAAGGAGGTTACTACTATGGCGATGATCAATATTAAAATAGAAGGCATCTCCTATCAGGTCGAGGAAGGACTTACCATCCTCGAAGCTGCAAAGAAGTGCGGATATGAGATCCCTTCACTCTGTGCATTCAACCACGGTGAGTGCAACCAGGGATCCTGCCGTGTATGTCTCGTAGAGGCAACCGGCGCAAGAGGACTCGTTGCAAGCTGCGTTTACCCCGTATCCGAGGGTATGGAGATCAAGATCTCCTCTCCTGCTGCTACAGCAGCAAGAAGACACAGCGTCGAGCTCCTTCTTTCCAACCACAACATGAACTGCCAGCAGTGCGATAAGAACGGCCAGTGCGAGCTTCTCCACGTTGCAAACGTAACAGGTGCAAGAGAAGGCGCTTTCCAGGGCGTTCATTCCGAGACTCACTTCGACGAGCTGGCTCCCGGACTCGTAAGAGATACATCCAAGTGTATCCTCTGCGGCCGTTGTATCGAAAGATGTAAGAACGCTCACGGCCTGGGCATCCTCGGTTTCGAAAACCGTGGCTTCAACACATTCGTATCTCCTGCCGAGAACCGTTCTTTCGCTGACTCTCCCTGTATCCAGTGCGGTCAGTGCGTTAACGTTTGTCCTACAGGCGCTCTCATGGAGCACTCCGAGATTTCCAAGATCGACGAAGCTTTCGCAGCCGGCAAGACAGTTATCGCTCAGGCAGCTCCTGCTGTAAGAGCAGCACTCGGCGAAGAGTTCGGTTTCCCCATCGGTACACCTGTTACAGGTAAGATGGCAGCTGCTATGAGAAGATTAGGCTTCACAAGAGTTTACGACGTAAACTTCGGTGCCGACCTCACCATCATGGAAGAGGGTACAGAGCTTCTTGGCAGACTCACGAACGGCGGAACACTTCCTATGATCACTTCCTGCTCACCCGGATGGATCAACTATGCAGAGTACAACTACGGAGATCTTCTCCCTCATCTGTCCTCCTGCAAGTCTCCTCACCAGATGCAGGGCGCTATCATCAAGAGCTACTGGGCAGAGCAGAACGGCATCGCTCCCGAAGATATCTTCGTTGTATCCGTTATGCCTTGTACAGCAAAGAAGTTCGAGCGTCAGCGTGACCAGCTCAAGGTCAACGGCATCGATGATGTTGATGCAGTTATCACAACAAGAGAGCTTGCCCGCATGATCAAGCGTGCAGGTATCCTCTTCGACAGACTCCCTGACGAAGATTGGGATCAGGACATCATGGGTGATTACACCGGTGCTGCCGTTATCTTCGGTGTAACAGGCGGTGTTATGGAAGCTGCTCTTAGAACTGTTTACTTCAAGCTCACAGGCAAGGAATCCGAGCCTATCGAGTTCAGCGCAGTTCGTGGCCACGATGCAGGCATCAGAGAAGCATCAATCGACATCAACGGTACAACAGTCAACGTTGCTATCGCATCCGGCATGAAGAGCGCTAAGGTTCTTCTCGACGAGATCCGCGAAGGCAAGTCCAAGTACCAGTTCATCGAGATCATGGGTTGTCCCGGCGGCTGTATCAACGGCGGCGGCCAGCCTTATGTCAGAGAGTGCTTCCTCCACGGCGAGTCCGACGACATCATGGATACATACAAAGAGAAGAGAGCTAAGGCCCTCTACTCCGAAGACGAGAAGCAGGTTCTGCGTCAGTCTCACAACAATCCCCAGATCGTCGAGCTCTACGAGAAGTTCTTGGGCGAGCCCAACAGCCACAAGGCTCACGAGCTCCTGCATACTTCTTACGCTGCAAGAGAAGGCTTCAACGAGATCTGATCTAAGATAAGCATTATGCAAACAGCAGGCGGACTCCGGTCCGCCTGTTTTTTTCGCGCATTATCATGTTGACACATGCGTCAACAAATATGCGGTTTGTGTCAACAGACGCCGGCAGCAGTTTTTCGCGAAAAAGGGAGCAGTAACTGCTGCCAAAACAGCCGATCTCTGCAATCACCACACATATAATCTTCTGATAAAATAGGAGAAGTAATCATCAGGAGGGGATAACAATGGAATATAACAAGGAATTTAATGAAGACGATCTTAATGTAGCGGGATATTCGAAGGTCGAGATCAACAACTGGAATGCTTTCAAGAGAAGATATGCTGATAAGCCGGACTTCGAATTCGACTTATCGTCGTATGCTGATGTTATAGAGAATAAAGGAATATTTTATGCTTTTATAAATAAAGAGAAGAAGGTCAAGGCGATATATATATCCACAAAGGAAGATATGGTCTTTTCATGCACGGAGCGCCTGCTGTCAGATTCGATCGCAGACGATCCTGCAGTAGAGAAGATGGATGAGTTTGTAAAGTTCCTCGTTGCCCGCAGAGCATCTTACTACAAAACCGGCAAGGGCTGCTTCATGGGAGAAGAGCTCCCCGAGTTAAAGCAGAAGAGCGAGGGATTCAACGTTGCAATGGCTATCGTATTTGCCATAATCTATTCGATGATCTTCTCACAGGCAATGGACGGCCCCTCGGGGATCGGCGTCGGCATCTCACTCGGTGTATGCATGGGCTTTTGCTTTGCCAAGCACAGCTACATCTATGAAGCTCCCAAGGAAGAAGAGACAGGCGGCTGACCGGAAAAGTGACGCATTTCGGCTGATTCTGTGACACATGTGTCACTAAAAGTGCGGTTTTGCGTCATCTTTAGGAGCCAGGAGGCTATAGTTGTAATATAATCTCTATCAGATATATATCAGGAGGCCCTTTATGATACATGCAGTCTTAACCATTGACGACCTGCCCTCGCAGAACACGCGCGCGATAGTCGACTACTTAAATTCCAAGGACATACAGGCTCTGATGTTCGTTGTCGGCGGCTGGTATCCCGGGTCGCGCGAAAATGCGGTCTATGCGCTGCAGCACGGCATGATATTGGGCAACCACAGTTTTACGCATCCCTTCTTCTCCGAACTCAGCAGGGAGGAGTGCATCGAGGAGATCGAGAAGAATGAGGAATTTCTGGATAAGCTCTATGAAGATGCGGGGGTCGAAAGGCGCTTCAGACCCTTCAGATTCCCCTACGGCGACAAGGGCGGGGAGAATAAGGAATTCCTCCAGGAATACTTAAAAGACAGGCATTTTAACAAAGTTACAGACACAAGCTTCGACTTTCCCTTCTGGAAAGACATGGGATTGGATAAGGACATCGACACCTTCTGGACTTTCGACTTCGGGGAGTACAATATCCGAAAAGGGAGCGGCTTCACGGAGGAGGATGTCTTCAAGAGGGTCGAAGATCCGTATCCTGAAGACGGCGTGAACGTCCTGGAGGACGGCAGGCACCATCTGCTTCTCCTGCACGCGCACGATGAGACCGAGGAACTGGTGCCCGAATACTACAAGCACTTTATCGACTATCTTCTGGATAAGGGATACGTTTTCGACAGACCGGAGTTTTTCGATGCGTAAGACCAGGCCGCAGGGAATAGTACTGCTTCTCATCACCGCGATCGTATGGGGCTCGTCTTTCGTCGCCCAGTCTATCGGCATGGAGAAGATCGACGCGTTCACTTTTACGGGGATCAGGACGATGCTCGGAGTGATCGTGCTGCTGCCGGTGTCGCTGCTGATCAACAGGAGCTTTGACTTTTCGAGGAAGACACTTATCGCGGGGCTGATCCTGGGGCTCGATTTCTCGCTCGCCCAGAACTTCCAGCAGTTCGCATTCTACTATTCGACGTCAGGCAAGATCGCCTTCATCACGGCTTTCTATATGTTTTTCGTGCCGCTCATAAGCGTCATATTCCTGAAGAAGAAGGTTCACCTTATGGTCTGGGGCGCGATCCTGCTGGGCCTCGTGGGGCTCTTCATGCTCTGCATCAACCCGCAGGACATGACCGCGATCAACCCGGGCGACATACTCGCCCTGATATGCGCGGTCTTCTTCGCAGTGCAGATAATCCTGATCGACCATTTCCTGAGTCAGGGGATCAGCGGCGTACAGCTGTCGCTGATGGAATTTGCCGTGGCGATGGTCGTATCGCTCGTGCTGATGTTCATTTTCGAAAAGCCTCAGACCGGCAGCATAATGGAAGCCGGGCCGGCCCTTCTTTATTCGGGCATAATGAGCTGCGGCATCGCGTATACGTTCCAGATCCTGGGACAGAAATACACAAGCCCCGTTGTCGCGTCACTCCTGATGTGCCTGGAATCGGTCTTCGCCGTCATCGCCGGCGCGCTGATCCTTCACGAGGGAATGTCGTTCAAAGAGGGCCTGGGTTGTGTGCTTATGTTCCTTGCGATCATTCTGTCTCAGCTTGCTGAGACTCTCTTTGCAAAGAAGCAGAATCCGGAGTCGGTATCAGCTTCCTGAGAACAAAGACTGTAGCCACCATCAATCCAATACCTATCGCAAGACAGAGGACTGCGTTCTGGATGAATCCCGCGATCAGGAAGGTCACGAGCGACACTGCTGCGGCAGTAAGCGCGTAAGGCAGCTGTGTCGATACGTGTGCGATGTGGTTGCACTGGGCACCGGCGGAGCTCATGATCGTCGTATCTGAGATAGGCGAGCAGTGGTCGCCGCAGACGGCGCCGGCCATGCAGGCGGATACGCAGATGACAGCGAGAGCGTTCGATCCGTCGAGAGGGAATACCTTCAGCGTGATCGGGATGAGGATGCCGAATGTTCCCCAGGATGTACCCGTTGCGAAGGACAGTCCGCAAGCGATCAGGAAGACTACTGCGGGCAGGAAGTTCATGAATGAATCCCTCGAAGCATCGACCATGCCGGCCACGAATTCGGCAGCGCCGAGAGAGTCGGTCATAGCCTTCAAAGACCATGCAAGAGTGAGGATCGTGATCGGAGGGACCATCGCCTTGAAGCCGTCTTCGACGCAGGTCATGCAGTCCCTGAAATTGAGGACTCTTCTGATGAGGAAGTAGATAACGGTAAATACGATGCCGCCGAACGCTCCGTAAGCGAGGCCCAGGGAAGCGCTGCTGTTGGCGAAAGCGTATACGAATTCCGTAAAGAATCCGTTCGAAAGATCAGCCTCGAAAAAGCCGCCCGTGTAGATCATGCCGGTCACGCAGCAGAGGATGAGGACAGCGACGGGGAGGACGAGGTCGATGACCTTGCCCTTCGGGTTGACCTTGTCATCCTTCTCGGGGACGACGGGTGCGACAGTGAAGATATCGCCGTTCCTGGCGTTGATCTCGTGGCGGGCCATCGGTCCGTATTCGAGCTTAAAGACGGTGCAGAGGACCATCATGAGAACGGTGAGTATCGCATAGTAGTTATAAGGGATAGCCTGGAGGAAGAGCATGAGGCCGTTGGTTCCTTCCGGAGCAAAACCGGATACTGCGGCCGCCCAGGAAGAGATTGGGGCGATGATGCAGACAGGTGCCGCGGTGGCATCGATAAGATATGCGAGCTTCGCGCGGGAGATCTTCTGTCTGTCGGTTACGGGTCTCATAACTGAACCAACAGTGAGGCAGTTAAAGTAGTCGTCGATGAAGATGAGGACGCCCAGGCAGATAGTAGCGATCTGGGCACCGACTCTCGAATGGACATGCTTGGATGCCCATTTGCCGAAAGCGGCTGAACCGCCGGCTTTGTTCATCAGGGCCACGAGCACCCCGAGGAAGACGAGGAATACCAGGATGCCGACGTTGTCAGGATCCGCAAGGGATTTGATGATGCCTTTCTGGAAGATGTGTTCCAGAGCCATGACCGGGTGGACAAAGGGTGCGGCATCGCTGAGTGTGTAAAGCACGCCTCCGACTGCGATTCCCACAAAGAGTGAACTATAGACTTCTTTGGTGATGAGCGCGAGCAGTATCGCGACGAGCGGCGGGATCAATGCCCAAAATGTGTTGTACAGCATCGGAATAAATTCGGCTTCCATGGTAAGGCCTCCTGAAAAGATAGTACATAAAAAGAATAACACGGTATTTAATAATATCAATCACTGATAAAGATAAAGGACCAGTCAGAGGCCGCCGGCCTCACTCAGCCTCAAATAAGGCAATATTGTATTATGTTGCCTTCAGGGCCGGTTTTTTTATTGCAAAAATCCCCGTTAAGAGTACAATAACCCGGTTGCCCAAGGGTGACACGACGAATAAGAACGGAGGATCAATATGAAAAAGACAATAGTAAGCGCAGTCCTTCTGGCTGCAATTGCTCTGACTGCATGCAATGCGGACAAGCCCGCTGAGACATCCGCACCCGAGCAGACAACAACGACAACAACAACGGCTGCAACTGAGGCAAGCTCCTCTTCCGAGTCCAAGGACACAGAGGCTTCCGAGGATACCGAAGCATCCAAAGATACTGAGGCGAGCAAGGAATCCAAGTCTTCTGCCAAGAGCGAAGCCTTCGATAAATACAAGGACATCACAGACAAGATCAAGGTTCTGGTCGATACCAAAGAAGTAGGCGATTTCGCCATGTCTGCAGATCCCTCTGGAATCCTCGAGACAGCACAGCTGAGCGATGATCCCTATTCAGTCCTGAAGTATGAGCTCATCGACATCGATAAGGACGGAACTGAAGAACTCTTCGTCATCGGTGATGTTGAAGTTAAGGTCGCCAACGGTTCTTACCACGACATCAGCGTCCTCAGCATCTTCACACTCGATTCCGAAGGCAAGGCCGTTCAGGTTACTGCAGGCTGGGCACGCAACCGTCTCCAGTTCATGAAGGACGGCAACTTCTACCGTTCCGGTTCAGGTTCTGCCGACACTGTCGTTATCGAGTTCCAGAAGTACAATCCCGAAAAGAAGATCGTTGAGAGTTACGAATGCTACTACACGACAGGCGAGAGGGATTCAGACGGCAATTACATCATGTATAAGGCCAAGAACCCCGGTGCTCCTTCATTCGACGGCAGTGACGAGAACATAGGCCCCTTCGAGGAATTCCAGATCGCAGATGACATCTACAATTTCGAGAATGCCATCTCCTTCACCGATTTCTACGGCAAGGACTGATATAGCCAACAAGACAAGAACAAGATAAGGTCCTGCAGATCAAGGTCTGCGGGACCTTTTTGTATGCACGGCATTTGTGGCAATGGCACAAGGACGGGGACGATTTATAGTGCAATAAGATAAAATGTTAAGAAAGTGTGAACACAATATTGCAAAATTAAGAACAAAGAGTATTATATTAGCTAGGGTTAATTGCAGGAAAAAATTCAGGATCTGATCCTGAAACATAAACATAATGATCGGGGGGAATTATGAAAAGATCCTTTTCTAATTATTTGAGGATTGTGAGCACTGCTGTCATTAGTTTGGCGGCAGTGTTTACTTTTTTGAATGTTAAGGTTGACGCGTCCTCTTTGGATACGGGCATCCTTCGCGATGAGAACGGAAGCGGGACGGAGGATCTTTTCGATCCGTCGGCGGAGCTTACCGACGATCTCCTGTTCCGCAGGCTGGATGCGTTAAGGGAGCAGTTCCCGGACGGCCGTTACTGGAATCACGTCGGGAAAGATACGGATGACATGGAGTTGACGACAGACAAGCCGTGCCCTAATCATAACAGAGAGACTACATGCAACCATATAAAGGCAGGAGACGGCCGCTCATATTGTCAGTGTGCCGGATTCTCGGTATTGCTCTCGAAAAAGTTGTATGGAAGCGATTTTACGGGTTGGAAGCTTATCCGTGTGACAGATCTTGCAGATGAGACCATCCTTCCGGGAGACGTCATCCGCTACGGATACCGGGTAGATACAACAGGTCACACAATGCTCGTTCTCGGGATCAGCGGAGATAACCTCCGCGTCGTTGACTGTAACGGGCTCGGAGCGAATGCAAAATGCGGAATAAGCTGGGACCATGTATACAGCCTTAATGCCATAAAATCCAGACTGAGCATGTCAATGGAGCCGTTTCGTCAAAACGGTATCTACAGGGCTCCCAGGCCCTTGCCCTTTAAGGACGGCATGTGCGGAGATAAAGCAAGCTATACGATAGACGGCAGCGGCACTCTGACCATAACCGGGACGGGATATGTCGATAACCGCTTTTTCGAAAATAATACGGATATAAAGAAGATAGTGATCGCAAATGGCATCACGGGCCTCGGCTACAGGACTTTCGCAGGATGCACGGCACTTAAGGAAGTGGTCCTTCCCGATAGTCTTACGGACATCTACAGACAGTGTTTTTATGGTTGTGAGATCCTTGAAAAGATTGACATCTCCAAGGTCACAACGATCGGCAAGGATGCGTTTTTCGGCTGCAAAGATCGTTGCGGAAATGACTGTTACTATGAGTTGAAGAACGGTGTCCTGACGATCAGCGGCAAAGGTGAGGTATATGACAGCGCTTTCAAAGATAACGAGACCATAAAGAAGGTCGTCATCAAAGAGGGAATAACAGGCCTTGGCAATAATACTTTTAGAGAATGCAGTTCCCTTACGGAAGTGCTGCTTCCCGAAAGTCTGAGCACGATAGGTGAGGCATGCTTTGCCGGCTGCGCTTCAATGGAGAAGATGGATGTGCCATCAAGCGTGACAACGATAGGGAAAAATGCTTTTTATAAATGCAGGACTTTTTGCGGAACCTACTGCCGTTATACGCTCGAAGACGGTGTCATGACAATAAGCGGCGAGGGGAGCTTATATGAAAACGTCTTTTCCGGTGATGATTCCATCGAAAAGCTCATAGTAAATGAAGGAATAACCCAGCTCAGCAAAAACACTTTCGGAAGCTGCACCAGCCTCAGGGAAGTTGTCCTTCCTCAAGGTCTGAAGAAGATCGGGAATTCATGCTTCTACCGCTGCAAGCTCCTCGAGAAAGTGAACATGCCGAAGACCGTCAGCATTATCGAGTCCGGGGCGTTTGACGAGACCAAGCTGAAGAAATTCACTCCCGATCCCGGGGTAACAGCAACTCCGTCTGTTGATGCATACGGGACCGGCTACTGCGGAGATAACGTTGTATGGGCGGTCGAATACGATAATTACATAAGCAAAAAATATGCCCTCGTAATACGCGGCGACGGTGAGATGTATGATTTTGAACAGGATAAGACACCCTGGAAAGAATACACTGCAGCCTATTACTACGGTATATTCGTGGAAGAAGGTGTTCAGAGCATCGGAGATTATGCCTTCTTTAATTCCGGTGCACCTGATACCACTATAGACCTGCCTTCGAGCGTTACCAGGATCGGCAAATATGCCTTCAAATCGATCAATGTTGTCTTTGCCGAAAATTCCAAACTGAAGATCATAGACGATTGCGCTTTCAGTAATGTCGCGATCAGCGAGCTGATCCTTCCCGAGGGAGTTGAATACATAGGCAAAGAGGCGTTCATGTACACCGGACTCACGATGCTGAGTATCCCGTCCACTGTAAGACATATCGGGGAACATGCTTTTTACCCTTACTATGGTGATGATGTGAATATCTATGCCGATCCGAGAGGCCTCGAATGGGTCATCAACGGCGAGTCTGATTTTAACTATATCAGTTCGAGACCGGTAAAGATCCATGTGTATAATCAGTATCTTGAAAACTATAAAACACTGCATCCGGGCAACGGAGCTGATAATTATGTCGGTGACCTTGACCAGCAGACAGCTTATTCGGCTTTCAAGGGTTATTCCGTATCTTTGAACGACGGAGTCAACCTCAATATCCACATGAAACTGAGAGGGGACGTCGCGGCAAGCTCATCGACTTATCTTGCCATATATCCTTCGGGTTACAGATGGGAAGACAGCATAGCTAATGTATCCATAAAGGATGCGAAAAAGGTAACCGATGACGGCAAGACGATCTACGTGTTCAGCTGCAAGCTCGACCCGTCTTATAAGTCACAAAAACTTTGTGCCAGGATCGTCAGTGAAGGCCGTTTGGGCACGCCAATCCAGATCGTCGCGAATGACAAGGTCTTTGAACTTCCCGGCGAGGGTTTTGACGGCGTTTATCATGGTTATTATAATCAGGACACCGCACCTGCTTACAACGCCCTCAGAGTAGGTGACGGCACTGCGGTCTATATTAGCAGCAGAGATGATTATTACGGCGATACGAGAGCATATGTGCCTGTGCTGTTTGACAGCAATATGCGTTTATCTATTACTGATGATGATCTTTACATAAAAGACAGGATGGTAGATATCGAGTTCACTCTTTCAGGCAAGGATAAAGGCAAGGTCAATAAACTGGCTGTCATGATCATCAGCAAAGAATACAGCAGATACAATATCGAACAGGGACGGATCGAGTATTTCGAGACGATGGATCTTTCCTATATTTCCGACAACAAGGCCAGTGTCTGGATCCCGTCCCAATATAACGTGGCCAGATGGGGAAGGGATTTCTATATTTATCTGATCGCAGTCTGTGAGAGCGAAAACTATGATCTCAGCTATGCAAGTGCTCCCGTCATGATCCCCCAGCCGATAGATCCGAATACAAACAGGAGAGTCTATGTCACCCAGGAGCTGCACGGAAGGGTAACGGTCGACCGCCAGTATGCCAAGTACGGCGAAAAGGTCACGATAAAGGCAGAGCCGGATGAAGGTTATGTATTCTCATCCTGGAACATGACGGCCGGAGATGCCTTGATCGAAGACATCAAGGGCGCCGAGACGACCCTTACGATCCAGAGAAATGAAGTCAGTATCAAGGGCATCTTTAAGGTGAAGCCCGCGGTGACGCCCAGCCCCACGCCGAGTGTGACTCCGGTCCCCAGCGAAAATCCGGAGCCTACTCAGCCTGCTGAACCCACAAATCCCGCTGATCCCACAAAGGCGCCCAAGATCACGCTCACGCTCGATAAGAGTTCTGCGAACGTTATCTGCGGCCAAGACCTGACGTTTAAGGCGACTCTTAAGGGTTCGGATGCCAAGATCAGCTGGAGCTCTTCGGATGCCAAGATCGCAACGGTCGATGCCAACGGCAAGGTCCATGCGCTGAAAGCCGGAATGGTGACCGTCACCGCATCCGCTGCCGGCAAGAAGGCGAAGTGCAGCATCCAGGTCCTCTTCAAGGATGTCGCCAACGAGAACGACTTCTGGTACAAGCCCACCTACTATCTTGCCAACAAGGACATCGTAAAGGGCTACGATAACCAGACGACATTTAAGCCGGCCAACGAATGTACGAGAGCTCAGATGATGACCTTCATGTACAGGCTCGCCGGGAACCCTGCAACCAAGGCATCCACATGTAATTTTGAGGATGTTAAGAGCACGGATTATTTCTATAAGCCCGTTATCTGGGCAGTGGAGCAGGGAATAACCACAGGTGTATCCAAGACCAGCTTCAACCCGCAGGGCGCCTGCACCAGAGCCCAGACGGTAACCTTCCTTTGGAGGATGGCAGGCAAGCCGGAGCCCGCTAAGAATGCGAAGAAATTCTCTGACGTAAAATCTACGGATTACTTCTACAAGGCGACCCTCTGGGCTTCCGGCAAGAAGATCCTGGCAGGCTACGAAGACGGCACATTCAAACCGCAGGGCAAGTGCCTGAGGCGTCAGATGGTAACGTTCCTGTATAAATACGATAAGTATGTTAACGGAAAAGGATAACCCGAACGAATAACTTGCTCGATTGCGACTTCCGCACAAACGCAGTGCGGAGGACTAAGCAATCGAGAAGTTATGAGTGAATGCCAAGAGCGATGTGTTGAGACGAATTATAAGTATGATAAGAACGTGAATAAGAAGTAAGAGGATTGCTCTCACTTCCCCTGTTATGAGCAAAATAAAAGTCTCGCATTTTCCGCAGGCGCGAAGCGCCCGTTATGAGCATTAATATTCCCCCTTGCTGTTTCCGCACAAGCGAGCTTGCGAGTGCGGAGGACCTAAGCAAGGGGGATATTAATGCGAATGGTCGAGGTGACAGGATTCGAACCTGTGGAAGCCTTCTTCGAAATGATTGACATTACTGCGTTTCCAAGCTGTGTAATAATGTTAGAAGTAAAATTAGAAGTAAAATTACTCCGCTTTTTTCTTGTTGAAAGCAGTTTGATATATCGGTGTGATAGAAAGCTTCTGTGCTGCCTCGTGTGCTTCCTCGGAGATAACATGTGAACCATATATTGAGTGTCCATCAGTTTTCTCGCTATGTCCGAAGACCGATTTAATCACTCTGTCAGGTAGATATGCTTCGGTATGCGTGTAGAAAGTGTGACGCAGGGAGTAGGGAGAGGTATTATCCGGGAGTCCTTTGCGTTTTACTATAGCTCTCCAGCATCTTCGGACGGCTTCCTGTCTTGCCTTACATCCGATCTGATTGCAGAATATCCATTCGGAGTCAAGATATTCCGTTTCTGCGATTTGTTCTTCGAGGATCCTCTTAACTTCTGGAGTTAGCTCCATTGCTCGATGTGCGTTCTTGTTCTTGCCGGGAGTGATCATTCCTCTGGCATTAACGGATCTGTTTATCACGACGAGTCCGGTCTCCGGGTCGTAATCGCTTTTCTGGAGCCCCAGTACTTCCCCCGGACGCCATCCGGTAAGGACCTCGATCATCAGGGCTCGCTCGTACCACAGGCCTGTAGGATTCTTAAACAGTTTCTCTATATCTGATAGTTGGAGTATTTCCTTTCCCTTCGTAGGAGCTCCTGATGGAATGTATAAACCATTGGGATAGTCTTTGAAGTAATGCCTCGGAACTGCCCATTTGCAGAAGGTCATGATAACACCCCTTATATTGTTCAAATATTTCTTGGAGAGTTTCTTAGTCCTCTGGTATGTAGTACCATCCTTACGAACAAATACAGTAGGCTTAGCGTTATTGATGATATCCTGCCAATCATCCAGAGTTATCCTGGAACATTTGTAATTGCCGATAGCAGGCAGAATGAATACTCTTCCCACGCTCTCGATATTTACCAACTGTTCATTATCCCCAAATCGAGCTCGATATTCCTTTACGTAGGTATTGAAGGCGCTACTGATAGTAGAATTGCTCGTGTTTACACAACCGGATTCAATCCACTCTGCAGCCTTTTCGCGGCAGATCCGTTTGCCTGGCATACCCTTCAGGCTGGACGTGAATTGCTTTCTTCTGCCTTTGATCATAATGGACAGGATCCATTTCTTGTTTTTTGCATCCCACTTGGGTTGTGGGATATTGTGATGTTGATACATTGTACATTCCTCCTCGTTATTAAAATATGTAGGAATGTGGTACAATGAACGTGGAATTGCCAGTACGTTCGTTCACTGTACACACGATTCCTTTCTTGCCTTCTCCGATGGTGGTGCATTGGGGAAGGTTTTTATTTTGTAGTTTTCGAAGGATCGGGCCAAACACTCATTAATCCATCAATGTGTTCAAATAAATTGTCGTTTATTTTAGTCCACATCGGATCCAATATGAAATCAATGCCTTCTCTTCGAGCCGTTTTTGCTGCAGGAACAAAATCGCTATCGCCTGCAATCAATATTATTCGATCAACCTGCTTCTTATATGCTAGAGAAGCAATATCGATACCAATCTTCATATCAACGCCCTTCTGCTTGATATTTAATTCAAAATCGTTCACTTTAATATCTTCAAGTTTGATCTTCCCCAAAAACAAGTTTTTTGTTACTGAAGGTTTAAGATTGTAATTAGAATAAGTAGATAATTCTCCCAACCTTAATGCAACTTTTCGAGTTTTCCTAAGTTCATTAAACATTGATTCCGTCCAGTCAAATGAATCAGATTTACCAAGATCTACATTTTGTTTGCTTAGAGGATGAAAGACATAACGCTTATTCAATGGCATACAATCATAATAGAAAATGCGATAAAGTGTTTGTTTTTCTTCATTTTTGCTACCATCGTAATTCTTGCCGTTTATATGCGACATGCAATATTGAAATAATTCTTTTGCGCGATCTTTTCCTGAAAGCTCACCCTTTAATACTTTGGCTCTCTTCCTGTAAAAACCACCATCTACTAAAATAGCTGTCCTAATCATATCGACCTCCACAAATAGTAATGCCCAGGAATTCTGCTCTCCCTCTGATAGTTAGGGCGCTTACTGTCCTGGGCGGTTAAACTTATTAACAAAAGCCGAAGCTTTTGTATGTATATTCTATAATCACCCGAGGATCCCGTCAAGCAACCATTCAGAAATGCCACATTTTATTCATAACTTCCCCCTGAGTTCAACCACCTTTCCGATGATCGTTACCGGCATGTTGATAACATCATCTTTGGTATATATCATGGGTGCATATTTGCTATTCAAGGATACCAGCATGATGCAGTCTGACTGCTTAACCAATCTTTTGCAGGTAGCATAGTCACCATTTACACAGGCGATGATAGTGTCACCGGAATCAGCATCTTCTTGCTTCCTGACGATTACCACATCACCATCGCAGATCCTGGGCTCCATTGAATCACCCTTTATTCTCAGACCGAAAAACTCTCCCTGGGAAGCGAGCTCTTCAGGAATTTCCTCATAATCGATTATATTTTCGATAGCATTGAGAGGAATGCCTGCTGCAACATCGCCAAGAACAGGGATCTTTACAGAAGAGGCCTTGCTACCGATTGTTTCCAAAAGAATAATGGGTTGAGCTGAGTACTCCCTTTTCCCCCTTAAAACATCAAGACTAACATTGAAATAATCTGCTATTTTTTCTTCAGTCTCGAAATTCGGCTGTCGTTCGCCGGTTTCGTACATACCAATAGTAGAGGGCTTTACTCCAATCTTACTGGCAAGTTCAGCCTGAGATAGTTCTTCCTTTTCTCGGAAGTATTTCAACATATCTTTGAATTTGTTCATATGACATTCCTTTCTTATGTAATAAATCAAGTATATACACGAACTGTGAAAAATTCAACAACAAAATTCACAAAGTGTGTTGACAAACTTTCAGGCATGATTTAAACTCTAATCACAAAACGTGAAGAAAGGAGAAATCCAAGTGGCACAGACAATAGGACAGAAGTTATCTTCACTTAGAGGAGACAGATCACAAAGAGAAGTCGCTGAAGCAATTGGAATAAGCGTTTCAGCGCTTTCGATGTATGAACTGGACCAGAGGATCCCCAGGGATGAGATTAAAGTTAGAATATCTAATTTTTATCAGACGCCTATTGGGGATTTATTTTTTGCCCATGACACTCACGAAGTGTGAAGAAAGGAGCAAACAGTGAACGGACTTGTTATAACACCACAACAAGCAGAAGTTCTGGCATCGATCTTCCGACCGATGATCCAGGAAGAAGTGCGAGCATCCAGAGACGCGGAACTGGAGAGAGCTGACAAAGAGATTACTCAAGCCAAGGAAAGCATAAGACCCATGAAGTACGGAAAGTATTGCACATATCCAAAGCTTCGCAGGATCTACAGCACATACGAGGAAATCGGCAATGTGATCAACAAGGGAGTGGCAGCGGTAAACAGCCGCATGACCGGGAAAATAGCATTCACGGTCAGGGAGAAGGAACTTCTGCTTCGCAACAAGGGTATCGAACCTACAGCAGAGAACAAAAGGAAGTACTTCGATATCGGCAAGAAGGAGGTGAGGAGATGAACATATTCGGAATCTCACTAGAGGATGCTACAGCTCACATGGGTGATGTTATTTACGGATTGGCACCCGGAGACAAGATAGAAGTCGATGAACTCATGCTGAATTCTCTCCATGCCATTCTGGACGTAGCTGAGAACAAGGTTGAGGAACGAAAGATCCAGATCGGAGGGTTCTGATGACTTTCATAGAACTTATTAAGGATCTCATCGGATTAGAGCGTCGCAAACACCAGCGTCGCGTTGAAGATTTGAGAAGAGTTGAACCATACAGATTCCCGGTATTCGGGACGCAGATAAGAAAGGAATGATTATATATGAGCATTAAGATCAACAAGTTGGAGATAGAGAATGTCAAGCGCGTCAAAGCTGTCAAGATCGAACCCGGCAAGGAAGGTCTCACCGTTATCGGCGGTAAGAATGGACAGGGTAAAACATCTGTACTTGACTCTATCGCCTGGGCTCTTGGCGGCGACAAGTACCGTCCTGCAGACGCCAAGAACGCGGACTCTGTTCTCCCCCCAACATTGAAGGTAGTTCTCTCAAACGGACTTATCGTGGAGAGGAAGGGAAAGAACTCTGATCTGAAGATTACTGATCCCTCGGGTCAGAAGTCCGGTCAGACTTTGCTTGACAGCTTCATTAGCAAGCTTGCGCTGGACCTTCCCAAGTTCATGGAGAGCTCCGGTAAGGAGAAGGCCAAGATGCTTCTTCAGATTATCGGGGTGGAAGAAGAACTCGAGAAACTTGATCGCGAGGAACAGGAACTATATCAGGAGAGGTTGGTTCTCGGTAGAGATGTCGAAAAGAAGAAAGCTCTCGCAGCAGAACTAACATACTATCCGGATGTACCGAAGGACCTTATGTCTCCCTCAGAACTGATTAAGCAGCAACAGGATATTCTTGCTAAAAACGGTGAGAACCAGCGAAAGCGGGACCGTGTCGAACAGCTGTTGCACGAGTGTGCATTTGCATATGGTGAGGTCAAGGCACTTGAACAAAAACTTGCCGAAGCAAAACAGAAGCATAAAAACCTTGAAGCTGATCTGAAGATTGCCGAGACAGATGCAAAAGATCTGCAGGATGAATCTACAGTGGAACTTGAGGCGAATATCAAAAACATCGATGAGATCAATGTAAAGATCCGCGCTAATCAGGATAAAGAGCGTGCGGATCAGATTGCGAAGGAAGGTCAGGCACTATATGACGATCTCACCGTCAAAATCGAACAAATCCGTAAGGATAAGATAGACCTTCTTAATGGAGCAGATCTTCCGCTCGAAGGATTATCTGTCAAAGATGGCGAGCTGACATATAAAGGTTTTACCTGGGGAGATATGAGTTCTTCAGAACAGCTCCGTGTCGCCACCGCAATCGTAAGGAAGCTTAACCCGGAATGCGGTTTTGTTCTCATCGACAAGCTTGAGCAGATGGACATCGACACCATGAACGAGTTTGGCAAGTGGCTTGAATCAGAAGGCCTGCAGGCTATAGCCACCCGAGTCTCGACCGGAGATGAATGCAGCATCATTATCACCGACGGTTATGGCGGAGATGTTGACCCGGAGTCTGTGAAGCACTGTGCACCTCCGGATACAAAAGAAGATTGGAAATGGTAAGAAAGGAGAACCAGATTCATGAATATATCTAACGGAATAAAGCCGCATGCCATTAAGGCTGTACTCTATGGTACTGATGGTATAGGGAAGACGACTTTTGCATCGAAGGCACCGTATCCTCTTTTTATTGATACAGAGGAGTCGACCAAAGACATTAACGTAAGACGCGTAGATCCTTCCCCTAAGACTTGGATGGAACTTGCTAACTATGTTATGGAAGTCAGAAACTCTGACGTTGAACTTTGCAAGACTTTGGTAATCGATACAGCTGATTGGGCAGAGCGTATGTGTATCAAGCACATATGTGACAAGAACCAGAAGTCTGGCATAGAGGACTGGGGATATGGCAAGGGTTATACATATGTCTATGAAGAGTTCGGCAAGCTTCTTAATGCCCTTACAGATATCGTCAACAAGGGTATCAATGTAATTCTTATTGCACATGCTGCTCTGAAAAAGTTTGAACAGCCGGATGAGAACGGTGCTTACGACAGATACACGCTGAAACTCAACGATACGCCTAAGACATCAATAGCAAATATGGTGCGCGAATGGGCAGATCTTGTGCTGTTTGCGAACTATAAGACCTATGTGGTCGACGTCGAGGGGAAAAAGAAGGCTCAGGGTGGTCAGAGGGTAATGTACACGACACATCACCCCGCTTGGGATGCGAAAAACCGTTTTGGTCTTCCGGATGAACTTCCGTTCGAATTCGACCAGATAGCCAGGTTGTTTTTGATATCGGATTCAAATCCGAAGCACGAGCAGAAACCCGTTAAGGAAGCATCTTCATTTGACAATGATGAGCTCCCGTTCGAGATATCAGATGATCTTCCGTTTGAAATAACAGATGATGCTGAAAAAAAGTGCTTCGATCCTCAGATCACAGATCCGAATTTCCCGGAGAAGCTTCTTCCGCTCATGATGGCCAAAGCGGTCACGGAAGCGGACATCAGAAAGGCGGTTGCCTCTAAGGGCATTTGCCCGGAAGACATGCTCGTCAGCAAGTATCCGCCACAGTTTATCGACGGAATGTTGATAGCACAGTTTGACAAAGTATACGACCAGATTCTTATTAACAGAAAGGCAGGATGATAATATGGCAGGATTTGATAATGTAAACGATCAGGGACACGAACTGGATTGGGATGATGAGATCACCAAAGACTCTACAGAATTCTCTTTGTTGCAGCCCGGTAAGTATCCGTTCAAGGTAAAGACTTGGAACAGAGGACAGTATAACGGAGGGGCCAAGCTTCCGGCTTGTAAGATGTGTGAGCTGGAGATCATCGTGTGGGATCCTCAAACCGGTGATGAAACATTGATCAAGCACAGGCTTTATCTCCACTCAAAGACAGAAGGTCTTCTTTCGCAGTTCTTTGTATCGATTGGCCTTAAGAAGCACGGTGAGACACTGAAGATGCAGTGGAACAAGGTTACCGGTGCTACCGGCATCTGCAAAGTCTATATTGATGAATATACCGGCAATGACAGTGAGAAGCATAAAGCCAATAAGATTAAGAGCTTCTGTGATCCCGAGAAGGCGGATAATACCACTATGGCTTCACAGGCCCCGACCGCTCCTGCACAACCTCAGGCAAATGGCTTCGGAGGCTTCGAATCATGGAATTAAGACCTTATCAGGATGAGGCCAGAGTTCGGATAGAGGAAGAATGGGATTCCGGGAATCGTAAGACTCTCCTGGTTCTTCCGACAGGATGCGGCAAAACGGTCGTATTCGCCAAGGTCGCTGAAGATCAGGTTCGTGAAGGTAGAAAAGTACTTGTTCTTGCACACCGTGGTGAGCTCCTGCAACAGGCTTCGGATAAGATCTATTCAGTGACCGGTCTCATGACAGCTGTCGAGAAGGCAGAAGAGTCTTGTATCGGATCCTGGTATCAGATCGTGGTTGGATCCGTTCAGTCCATGATGCGTGAGAATCGCCTCAAGCAGTTTTCAGAAGATTACTTTGGAACCATTATTGTTGACGAGGCTCACCATATTCTCTCTGACGGGTACCAACGCGTTATGGAACACTTCCCTCAAGCGAACATTTTGGGAGTTACAGCTACACCCGATCGCGGTGATATGAAGAACCTCGGCCAGTTCTTCAACACTCTGGCATATGAATACACTTTGCCGAGAGCAATCAAAGAAGGGTATCTGTCACCGATAAAGGCGCTTACGGTCCCTCTGAAGCTCGATCTCAGTCACGTCAAGATAAGTCAGGGAGATTTCTCTGTCGGCGATATCGGAACAGCTCTGGACCCGTATCTGGAGCAAATAGCGGACATCATGCTGGAGCATTGCCGGGACAGGAAGACTGTCGTGTTCCTGCCCCTCATAAAGACTTCTCAGAAGTTTTGCGCGATCCTCCGTAAGAAAGGATTCAGTGCAGCTGAAGTAAACGGCGAGTCTGTTGACCGTTCAGAAAAGCTTGCCGCATTCGATCGCGGTGAGTATAACGTGCTCTGCAACTCTATGCTCCTGACAGAAGGCTGGGACTGTCCATCTGTTGACTGTATCATCGTGCTCCGGCCTACCAAGATCAGATCACTGTATTGCCAGATGGTCGGGCGAGGCACCAGGCTGCATCCCGGTAAGGATCATCTTCTTCTGCTGGACTTCCTTTGGCATACCGAAAGGCATGAGCTTTGTCATCCGGCACACTTGATATGTGAGAACGATGAAGTGGCCAGACGCATGACCAAGAATCTTGAGATGACAGGTATGCCTGAAGATATCGAAGCAGCTGAGCAGGCTGCAGCTGAGGATGTCGTTGCGGCCAGGGAGGAAGCGCTTGCGAAAAAACTGGAAGAGATGAAGAGAAGGAAACAGAAACTCGTGGATCCGCTCCAGTATGAAATGTCGATCCAGGCGGAGGACCTTGTGAACTATGTTCCGGTGTTTCCGGCCGAGATGGCACCACCCTCGGACAAGCAGCTTAAAGCTTTAGAGAAGTTCGGTATTCTGCCGGATGTCGTTGAGAACTCCGGCAAAGCGTCCATGCTTCTTAACCGATTGGCCAAACGTCGTGATGAAGGTCTGGCTACTCCTAAGCAGATACGATTTCTTGAGGCAAGAGGATTCAATCACGTCGGAACTTGGACGTTTGTTTCTGCGAATAAGATGATCTCGCGAATCTCAGCCAACGGGTGGAGGATTCCTAATGGTGTGGTACCTAAGGAATATGTTCCGGGAGGTGCTGCATGAGTGAGATAAATCTTACCGAATTGCTGGATTATATCGATCCGTCTCAATGCAATTATCAAGAATGGGTTCAGGTAGGCATGGCACTTCATTCTGAAGGCTATTCCTGTTCTGTCTGGGATATGTGGTCGCAGAGGGACTCTTCCAGATATCATCCGGGAGAGTGTGATAAGAAGTGGTCTTCTTTCGGCTCTTATGGCGGTACCGGTGTATCCGGTGCGACAATCACCCAGATGGCCAAGGAGTGTGGTTGGATGCCACATCGTCGCGACGATGACGAAGGTCATGAGCTTGACTGGGATGATGTCATTACGGATGACGGTGACGATCTTACCATCATTAACAAGAACTGGATGGAGATCAAAGAGATAGAGGAGCCGAATAACTGGGACCCGATATCTGACCTTACCAATTATCTTGAAACTCTATTTCAGCCTGATGAGATAGTCGGATATGTTACCGATACTTGGCAGAACACCGAGGGTAAGCATCTTCCGTCCAAGGGAGCATATACCAGAACGGCCGGAGATATCATCCGGGATCTTAAGAAGTATAAGAATATCGGCGAGGCTCTGGGCGACTACAACGATGAAGTAGGTGCCTGGATCCGGTTCAATCCTCTGGACGGTCAGGGCGTCAAGAACGATAACGTTACCGAGTTCAGATATGCGTTGGTCGAATCAGACACAATGGATCTTGCGCAGCAGAATACTATTATTCGTGATCTGGAGCTTCCTGTGGCGTGTCTCGTGCATTCCGGCAAGAAATCCATCCATGCCATTGTCCGTGTCGATGCAGCATCGTACGAGGAGTACAGGAAGCGTGTGGACTTCATCTACGATGTCTGTAAGAAGAACGGTCTGAAGATAGATACACAGAACAGGAATCCGTCAAGGCTTTCACGTATGCCGGGCGTTATGCGTAACGGTCATAAACAGTTTCTTATTGCTACCAATATCGGTAAGAAGGATTTCGATGAATGGAAAGAGTGGATCGAGGCAGTCAACGACGATCTTCCGGATCCTGAAGCATTGTCTGATGTATGGATAGACATGCCGCCTCTTGCAGATCCTCTTATCGATGGTGTACTGCGAAAAGGTCACAAGCTGCTTCTTGCCGGTCCTTCGAAAGCGGGTAAGTCATTCGCACTGATCGAACTGTGCTGCGCAATTGCAGAAGGCAGAGACTGGTTAGGATGGAAGTGCGCTCAGGGCAAGATCCTTTATGTCAATCTGGAGCTCGACAGGGCTTCGTGCCTGCATCGTTTCCATGATGTATATGAGAGCCTGGGATGGCGTCCTCAGAATGTTTCCAATATCGATATATGGAATCTGAGAGGATCTTCCTTACCTATGGACAAACTCGCTCCGAAACTTATACGTCGTGCCCAGAAGAAGGAATACATAGCTGTAATTATCGATCCCATCTACAAGGTAATCACGGGTGACGAGAACTCTGCAGACCAGATGGCACACTTCTGTAACCAGTTCGATAAGGTCTGTAATGAACTCGGATGTGCGGTGATCTACTGTCACCATCACTCAAAGGGACACCAGGGCGAGAAAAGGTCTATGGACCGTGCGTCAGGATCCGGTGTGTTTGCACGTGATCCGGATGCCCTCATCGATCTTATTGAACTGGAGATAACGGACGCTTTGGCCAAACAGCAGCGCGAATCTGCAGCGTGCAATATTATCTGCAATTATTTGGCAGAAAAAATGCCGGACTGGGAAGACCAAGGATTTATTTCTGAAGACGATAAGCTGTCATTCCATAAGATGCAGAAGTTTGTCGATGATAAGTGCTCCTGGGCCCAGAAGAGCGAGATCCAGATCGCGATCAACGAGAAGAACAAGGAACTCGATGCACGTACAGCGTGGCGCATTGAAGGCACTCTTCGTGAATTCCCGAAGTTCGCTCCGGTCAATCTCTGGTTCAACTATCCCGTTCATCAGATTGATGATATCGGCGTACTATCCGATCTTGACGCAGAAGGTTCCAAGCTTCCCTGGCAAAAGGCTATGGAGAAGCGTAAGGATCCAGAGGTCAAGAAAAAGAAACGTCAGCAGGAGTTCGAGAATGCTTTCGAGGCGGTCAGCTCCTTGAACGATGGCGGTGAGGTCACGGTGCAGGATCTGGTCGAGTATCTTGGGTGTACTGATCGTACTGTATGGAGACGAGTTAAGGAGTCTGAAGGTCGTTTTTACACCATTAAGAACAAGAGCAAAGATGGCAAACAAGACATGTCATTTGTTCGGAAAAAATGAGCGAAAACCGTGCGACGACAAAAACATGTATATAAATATACATTTCGAAAAATGTCGCACGGCTCCAACAACAGCCAGCTTATGAGTGTACCGAGTAGTCGTGCGTCTACGCTCACGCACGACGACTACTACGGACACCATACATAAGCTATACGCAATCAGCAAAGAGCGAATAATTACGGAGGTACCAAACATGAAAAATAATAAGTGCAGTTCAGTAGTAATGATATCAAGATCACAGCTGCATCCGCACCCGGATAACCCGCGTAAGGACTTAGGAGATCTGGATGAGTTAAGAGAGTCTATTCGTGAGCATGGTGTTATGCAGAATCTGACAGTTATTCCAAAGCCGCTGCCGTGCATCGATGAATTTTATATTCTGATAGGTCACAGACGTTACGCAGCATCTGAAGGAATACTTACAGAACTTCCCTGTGTGATAGTAGAGGATCTGTCAGACCGGGAACAGATTGGAATAATGCTCTGTGAGAATCTGCAGCGTGCTGATCTGACCTTTATCGAGCAGGCTCACGGATTCCAGATGATGATGGATCTTGGTGACACGGTTAAATCAATAAGCGAGAAGACCGGGTTCTCCGAAGCTACCGTAAAACACAGACTGGAGATTGCGAAGCTTCCGAAGAAGGTCATCGAAAAGGTTGAGAAGGAAACGTCCTGGCAGATTAATATCAGCGACTACATCGCATTGGAGAAGGTCAAGAATCTTAAGGATAGATCTGAGATCTTGGGAGAATCTAGTAATTCCGAGGATCTTGAGTGCAATATCAATAGATATCTTCGAGATAAAAAGATCGAAGAGAACACATTAAAGATCAGATCGCTTTTTAATGAGCTCGGGATCAAGGAGGTAAAAGTAAATCTCAGCTGGAATGATGAGTACAAGAAACTACAATTTGGTAAGAATAAAAGTCCTTTCATTTATATCGAAGATTTCGATTATGAAGATCTCGAGACCACGATTAGGACCCGACAGTCCAAGACTAAGAACGAGATAGTCTGCCAATTCTCATATTCCTGTATCTATATCGCCGAGAAGCTGCCGAAGAAAAAGGATAAGAAAAAGACAAAGGCTGAACTTGAGAGGGAAAGATTAAAAGAGAACGAGAAGGCTCTCACAGATGCCAGGAAGCAGATCTGCATCGAGTTCGCGAATGGCATCCTTGATATTGATCCCGATCGGTTAAGGAAACTCGAAAAAGAACAGGTCTTGATCCCCATGATTACAAATCTTTGGGAACTCATGGAGAGGGCTGAGATGAGTTTATATTCATATACGATGAGACTTGAGCAGTCACTCTGTAAGTCTGAACTTAAGCCCTTAGTTGAAAAGTATGAAGATCTTCATATTGTCCAGAAGATGATGACTCGAATCGTAATTGCTCTCAGTGATAGACATGGAAGAGATTTCTGTGATTGGCAGAACAAACCTGAAAAGAATCATCTTAAGATCTTTGATGACTTTTACGATGTTATGTATGGCATGGGATTAAGGCTTTCCAATGAATTCGAGCTGATTCTCGAGGGATCCTCGAATCTGTATGAGCCTGAAGACGAAGAGGAGGAATGATATGGAATTTTTCATGCCGATGAGGATCCCTACTGCTACTGCTCAGGAGAAGAAGATCAACAGGAAGACAGGAACCATATACCCGGATGCTACTGTTAAGGCAGCTAAAGAGAAGTACTTAGCTCATCTGGATGCATTTAAGCCTGATACACCATTGAAGGCCCCCATCATGCTTATGGTCATATTCTACTTCCATTCGGATAAACATCCGGACAGGGAGCCTAAGATTACTAAACCTGATACAGATAATATGATCAAGCTCCTGAAGGACTGCATGACTAAGAAGGGATTTTGGAAGGACGACGCATACGTTACTTACGAGATTATCGGCAAGTACTGGACTACAGGAACAGAAGGCATCTACATAAAAGTCAACAATAGAGAGGAAGTGTAAATATGTCAACAGCTGTACAGATCACATTTATCATTTGCGGAACGATCATCATTTTGGCGATCATCGGCGGTTTCAACAAAAGTAAGAAAGGGTGATCTTCAATGAGAGATATGTCTTTCTACGAATTTAAATCCAGATTCTATGACGTCAGGATCAACTCCAGAGAGATCAATTCCCTAAAAAAATCATTGGATACGATAGCTGATGATATTCTCGGGACAGTAACTTCCGGAGCTGTCGACTACAGCAAGGATCGGATTCAGCATCAGACTGAACCGGATGTTGCGATCATCAATGCGATATACCGGATCGATGAAGAGAAGAGGATTATGCTTGCACGTTTGTCATACCTGAAGGAACAGAATGCATGGGCTGAAGAGATGATCTATTCTCTGGACGGTATAGGAAGGGAAGTCCTGAGACTCTACTATCTGGAAAGCCTGTCAATGGAACAGGTAAGCAAAAGGCTGAACTATTCAACCAGTCATTGCTGGAGACTCTGGAGAGAGACTTTGTATCGGTTATACAGAGGAAGGTCATCATGAGCACGCTTGCCAGATATATGGGCAGAAGTGAATACCTAGGTGAAGTGGTAAAGGAAACAGACTTTTATTACATGGTTCGGGTATTCCCAGATAAAAACACCAAGGAGCACACTATATCTATTCCGAAGTGGCAGGTCGTAACAGAGGACACTACAGATATTACCAATTTTCTAGGAGGTAGACAAAAATGAAAAACAAAATAGCATTAGTAATTAACACAGTATGCATTACATGCCTTATCATGGGCTTCCTTGTTGGTTGTACACAGGCGGAGAGAGCAAGCTATAATCTGTCTATGGAAGCTGACAACTTCAACATCGTTAGAAGGGTGACGGTGATCGACTGTATTACCGGAGACACACTCTTTCAGATGGTCGGGAAGCTTTCGATCATGGCTGATACCGATGATAATCAGCTTGAGATAACGGTTGAGGATGATGGAACTTATCAGAAGCACATTATTGGACTGTCTGATAACGTTACATATGTTATCGAAGATCTGAACCTTGGAGCCAATGATGTCAGCAACTACAGATATACGATCAACTTCAATCCCAAGATGTGGATTCCTGTTGATGCAGAAACGATTGATTAAGAAGTCGGACAACAAAAAACATAAAATGAGAGAAAATGAGAGTAAATGAGAGTAAAAATAATGTTATCCTGATAGTGTCTAATTATTGAGGGTATCGCCGAAAGGCGGTGCCCTTTTCCTTTGGGAGTTTGAATATGATTGATTCTGAACCGATATACTGCATATCAGAGGAGTATGGCGCTCTGGGAGCTGAGGTCCTGCAACTTAAGAGACAGGATCTGCTTGATCTGGGTGTAGCCGTAGGATTCATATCATCTTCCAAGAAGAAGACCAGAGGGAAAACACAACTCGTGTACGGGGAGTGCAAGAAGGTTCCGGAGATCTGGAAGCTGTACTGCCCTTATGATTTCGTGATCATTATTTACGATCTCAACTGTGACCACCTCGATGACAAACAAATGAAGATACTGATGTGGCACGAGCTGCTGCATATCGGGATCGATGATAAAGGAGAGCCTTATGTCAAACCTCATGATGTTGAAGAGTTCGACGATATTATCAAGGAGTACGGATTGAGGTGGGACTCTTAGAGAGGAGGTAACCTATGGCGAAAGGCAAGTATCAACGCTGGCTTACGCCTGAAGGATTACTTCTGATCGAAGGATGGGCCAGAGACGGCCTGACCGATGAAGAGATCGCTAAGAACATGGGAATAAATGTTGCTACTCTTTATCGATGGCAACATTCTTATTGCGAGATTTGCGAGGCCATAAAAAAGAACAAGGAAGTAGCCGATCGAGAGGTCGAGCAGGCACTCTTCCGTAAGGCAACCGGTTATAAGGCGAAAGAGGTCATACGGGAAAAGCAGTGGAACCGTACTACAGGTCAGTATGAAATGGTCACTGTAAAAGAAGTCGAGAAGGATGTAGCTCCGGATACGACAGCTCAGATCTTCTGGCTCAAGAATAGGAAACCGGATCAGTGGCGTGACAAGCGCGAGGTCCTTACGGAGAACTCTTCAGAACTCAGCAAGATAGATGATCTGACTTGCAAGGTGTTCTCCGCAGATGATGACAGAGATCTTGGTGCGTTCCTGGGAGAAGGTGACACGCATGAGTAAGTATGCACCGTTTACAAAGAAGCAGGCCGCATACATCAGACGGAGCGGATCCTGCTGGCTCAACGTGGCCGAAGGCGGTAAGCGTGCCGGAAAGAACGTGATCAATATCATTGCATTCGCGATGAATATTGAGGTCACGACAGACAAGATCCACTTAGCTGCCGGAGTTACGCACGGTACGGCGAGGATGAACATCATCGACTCGAACGGGTTCGGGCTGAAGCATTACTTCCGCGGAAGATGCCGGGAAGGAAAGTATGAAGGGTTAGATGCTCTGTTCATAATGACGGCCAAGGGCGAGAAGATCGTACTGATCGCGGGCGGTCAGAAGATAAATGATGCAGCTCGTATCAAAGGATTCTCGCTCGGATGCGTGTATATAACAGAGGCTAACGAGTGTCACAAAACATTCATACAGGAATGCTTCGATCGTACGCTGGCAGCAGGCAGACGAAGGATCTTCATGGACCTGAATCCGAAGCCGCCCAGACATTGGTTCTATCAGGAGATAGAATCCGTACACAAGGAGAATCAAAGCAAGGATCCTAATTACGGTTATAACTACCAGCACTTCACGATAGCCGATAACCTCTCGATCTCTGATGACAGGATCAGGGAGATCATCAAGACGTACGATCAGAAGAGCCAGTGGTTCAAGGCTGATATCCTCGGAAAGCGCACGACGGCTTCAGGAATCATCTACACGGGCTTTAGTAAGGCGGTAGAGATAGACCTGAAGGATATCGTCGAAAAGCTTCCTGACGGCACCTATGACCGTAAGATATCGTTTATTGACTTCTCGGTAGGAGTCGATGTCGGTGGTACGGATGCGACGGTAGCCACGTTGAACGGATTCGCATCCGGATATAGTCAGGTCGTAGCGATAGACGGGTATTACCATAAGCAGGGGATTGAGCACGGAATGGACCATGCTCAGTACGCAGCTGCGATCGCACAATTCGTCCTGAAGTGGACGAAGGTTTACCCGAAGCTTAAGACATGTACCGTGTTCTGCGAATCGGCAGACAAGCTATTCAGACAGGCCTTGAGAAAGGCTCTGGATGATGTCGGCCTTCAGAGCATGATCATAGTGCCGTCCTATAAGAAGGAAGGCATAGTTGACAGGATCCACCTTCAGGAGATCCTGATCAACCAGGGCAGAAAGAAGATCGCATCCCATATGCGGCAGTGGCTCGATGCATACGAACAGGCGTGCTGGGATGAGAAGGAATACTTAGAGAAGGATTGGGTCAGAGTGGATGACGGGAGCTATCCTGTTGACTGCCTCGACTCGGACGAATATTCAATACAGCCGTTTAAGCAGCTTCTGCTAGCGGCGTAAGGAGGAGAGCATGGGCGCAGTAAAAGAGATGATCAAGCGGTGGCTTGACATCAAGCCTGCAGAGAATCAGCGTATAACGATCGATGCTGATATGTCACATCAAGATGCGTGCTTTGAGTACAATCTCTGGTATCGTGGCAGCGCTTCAGAACTTGATCAGTTCTATAAGAGCTTAACTACGGTGCATGATGATGTGGTCAGAGCTAAGTTCTGGGCAGCTGTACCGTCAAGAGGTAACAGGCTGAGGAAGATCCACAGCGGCCTTCCGGGGCTTATGGTGGATATGCTGACATCGATAGTCATTACAGATCTTAATGCTATTGAAGTAACGGATCCGGATGTCTGGAACGATACCTGGCAGGAGATCAGTGAAGACAATAACTTTGTCGATACGGTATCACAGGCGATCGGTGATGTTCTTGTTCAGGGGGACGGGGCTTGGAAGATATCATTCGATAAGGATATCTCGGACTATCCCATTATAGAATTCTATCCGGCAGACCGTGTTAAGTTCGAGAAGAAACGCGGAAGGATAAACAAGATTATCTTCAACACCCGTTACTATGTAGAAGCGACACGTAAGGTCTATTACCTAGAGGAACACTACACCAAGGGCATGATCGAGTATCACCTCTTCGATGAAAACGGGAACGAGGTCAGCCTCGATAGTGTTCCGGATCTTAAGGGCCTGAAGACGATCACCTGGGAAGATGATTTTGTAATGGCTCTCCCGATGATGTTTTACAAGTCAGCCAAGTTCCCCGGTCGTGGCCGTTCCATCTTCGACAGGAAGACGGACGCCTTTGATGCGTTTGATGAAGCCATATCACAGTGGCAGGATGCATTGAGGATCGGAAGAGTCAAGACATATATCCCGGAGACGATGATCCCGAGAGATCCGAACACCGGAAAGGCTATGGAGCCGAATGCTTTCGACAATCAATTTATAGCACTTAAGAGCTCCATGTCAGAGAACTCTAAGGATACGATCACGGTTGAAGCTCCGCATATCGATTACGACGGACTTCTGGCCACGTATATCAATACCCTGGATATGTGCTTACAGGGGATCATCAGTCCCAGCACGTTGGGTATCGATGTGAAGAAACTCGACAATGCTGAAGCGCAACGCGAGAAAGAGAAGGCTACTCTCTACACGAGAGATACCATAATCGATACACTTAACGATGTCTTACCGGAGCTCGTAAAGAATGTCCTGGCTGTCTATGCGACCCTCTATGACATGGGGATCGAGGACACGGATGTTGCCGTGACGTTCGGCGAGTATGCGAACCCGTCGTTCGAGGCTCAGGTCGAGACTCTGGGTAAGGCCGCATCTTCCAACCTGATGAGCACGGAGACACAGGTCGAGGAACTCTGGGGTGATACGAAGGACGAAGAGTGGAAGAAAGCGGAGGTCGAGAGGATAAAGGCAGAGAAGGGGATAGCAGACGGTGGTATCGAACCGCCTGCCCCGGAAGAATACGCAGTGTAATAACATCAGGAGGTACCAATGACCTGGGAAGATATTGGCGACATCTTCCAGGCTATGGAGGATGACCTTTTTGCAATGGCAATCCGCAACATGAAGAGGCACGAAGACTGGGAGAAGATGGAAGGCTTTAAGTGGACCCAGTGGCAGGCCGAACAGATAACCGGATTAAGAGAATATCGTAAGAATGTTGCTGGACTGACCAACAGTTACTTCGATAGAGCGAAAGCAGCTATTATCGAGTTCCTGAAGGAAGCCTACAAAGGCAGTGTTGATGATGCCAGAGGTTTTGCTGCATTGTTCGGAAAAAAGAGGATCCGTCCGGGTTTCTTCGGAGTGAACAGCAGTAAGCTGGATATCATCATCAATGAGGCAGTACAGAATATCGATACGAAACGATATGCAGCGATCAACAGGATGAACAGCGGATATACAGACTTCCTAAGGAAGGCTGATATCTACGCACAGTCAGGAAGCTATACGATACCTCAGGCGGTGGACATAGCTTCCAGAGACTTCCTGGCAGCAGGTCTTAACTGTGTTGAGTACAGGAACGGTAATCGTGTAAACATCGCATCTTATGCGGAGATGGCGTTGAGGACGAGTTCTTCCGAAGTCACCAGGCAGGCAAACGGCGATGTCAGGAACGAACTGGGTGAATACCTGGTCGTATCCAATGTGATCGGCATGACCTGTCCGATCTGCCAGGAGTGGCAGGGGAAGGTCATGATCGATGACGTGTACTCTGAAGGTAAGCCTGACGGGAAGCATAAGCTCGTATCTGAAGCAAAGGCAGCTGGCTTCCTTCATCCGAACTGCAGGCATCAGCTGTTCATGTACATTGAAGGAATCACGGAGATAGCAGAACTTCCCAACGATGTTGAAAACAAGGAACACTATAAGGCGGAACAGGAGCAAAGGAGACAGGAACGTGAGATAAGAAAGTACAAGAGACTCCGTGACGGGGCTGTGGATCCGGCAGATCGACAGAAATACGATGCCAGGGTTAAGGAATGGACGGCTAAGCATGATCAGTATCTGACCGAACACCCGTATCTGAGGAAGAATCCGAAGAGACTGGCACCAGGGTATACAGGTAACGGTAAGCCAGTGGTAATACAACATGGTGCTGTGTCGGGTGCTCTAAATGATAAAACAGATCCTTTTCATAGGCTTAGAGATAAGCAAGCGGAAAATATGTATGAGGAATTTAAGAACCGCAAAAAGGAAGGCGTTATTGCCAATATGGCAAAAAGTGCTAATGTTGATATTGAAACAGCTACAAAAGTGTATAAGCATTTATTTGAGGATCTCCACGAACTGGCAGATGGAGTAGGAACATTTCCTCCAGATTATGATATGGCCCAGTCGATGCAAAGACTGTTTAGCTGTACTAACGTTCAAGAACATGACGTTATCATGGTTTTGCACGAAGCAATGGAATATGATATAATGCAGTCACAGGGACTTCCGTATGATGTTGCACATGAAATAACTCAGAAGAAGTACAACTATAAAGAAGCACTACTAAAATGGAAGGAGGAAAACGGCTATGCTTAAGTACAAGTTGATAAGTCGCGATGGCGATGTTTTTGTATATGAGTATTGGGATCCGGCGGATAAAGGTCCGAGTGGAAGAGTGTCTTATAATGTTAAGACTCAAGAAGTAGCTATATTGTTCCTTCCTGAGTGGGATAAGTATAAATTCTTTCTTAGACATATGGTGCATATTTTGGATCATAATATTTCGAAAGGAATAGGAGTTGAATCCGGATCCTGTGCTTGGTATTGATTGACCTGCTGAAACCAGTGCATCGTTCAACCAGTAACTGACCAGACAACTTAACATAATCAACCAAAGAGGTTCGGTATCACAATGATCCCTGACCTCTTTTTCATTGGAGGTAAACATGGAAAAGAAATTCATTGATATTCTCGGACAACGATATCCGATAAGCTATGTTGATTGTGTTAACAAAGAAGAACCAAGAAAAGGTGAAATCAACTTCTTAACTCACGAAATACGAATAGATTCTACTATGCCAGAAGACCTTCAACAACAGACATTATTGCACGAGGTTCTACATGCGATAGGAGATTCATTAGGTATAGAGGAATTAGTAAATAATGAAGGTACAGTTCAGAGCTTAGCGACAGCTCTATACTGTACCTTCAAGAATCAGATCATTCCTAGAAAATGATTATTTCTTTTTCTTGGATGGTGTCTGAGATAACGCACTTCCAGCGGCAGTCTTAGAAGCCTTGCTGGTTCTTCCATCTCTCAGAACCTTAGAGGCTGCAGAAGCTGCTTTTGCAGAAGTCTGCTTTGTATTCTTAGGCATATATCCACCTCCTTATTCAAGTAATAATACTATTTTAACATTGTTGCTCCTTTCATATTACTCGGCTTTCCGCTTTTCGCCTGTAATATGAATATAGCATATAGATCTCTTCTGATCTTCGGGGCGGGATCGTGCCAACGGATACCGTCCCTTACACGGGACCTAAGAGCCTAAAGCTCTGCGGTCCCTTTTTCATGCCCAACATCCGGGCTTACAGGATGGAATATAGCCGACGGGCAATAAACGGAGGTACATCTATGTCAGAGATGAATGAACAGCAGTCCGCAAGATCCGGCGCCGAGAATTCGGGTGCCGAGAACAATACGAACGGCACAAACCCTAACGCCGGGGGTAACGGCGGTAACGACGGAGCTGCTACCGGTACAAAGCAGTATACGCAGGAAGACTTGGATAAGATTGTGACAGAGAGAACGGGCAGAGCTGAGAAGTCAGCTTTGAAGTCTTTCTTCCAGCAGCAGGGTCTTACTGAGGAAGAAGCTAATGCAGCTATAGCCGAGTACAAAAAGACAAAGGCAGAGAAGGCAGAGGCTTCAAAGAATGATGCCAAAGCACAGGCTGAACGTGCAGATGCTGCGGAAAAGACCGCTCAGGAAGCAATCGCAAAAGCGAATGCAGTAATGATTAAGGCAAATGCACAAATCATGGCTTCGAGCCTTGGTGTCAAGAGCAACAAGCTGGATTATGTGGTCAAGATGGCAGACCTTACCAAGATCACCATCGATGATGACGGTAATCCGGATGAGGCGGCTATCAAGGCTGCCGTTGAACAGGTCCTTAAAGATGTTCCGGAACTGAAGGATACGAAGGAGACTTCGGGATTCAAGATCGGAGCTGACGGGAATAAGGACAAGGGAGGTGATAACGATGACGCGATACGACGCGCTTTCGGACTTTCCCCCAACAAGAAATAAGCCATAAGGAGGAATAATAACATGGCAAATTCTATTGCACTTTTTAAGAAGTATGTACCTTTGCTTGATGAAGTTTATAAGAAAGCTTCTCTTACGTCTGTACTTGATGGCGATTCTGAACTCTTCCAGGCAGGTGCTAACGCTAACGAGATCATCGTACCCAAGCTTGAGATGCAGGGGCTTGCAGCGTACAGCCGTAACAGCGGTTATACTCAGGGCGATGTCACTCTCACTCACGAGACCAAGCAGTTCAACTACGAGCGTGGCCGTATGTTCAACGTTGACGCTATGGACAACGAGGAGACAGCAGGTATCGCATTCGGTAAGCTCGCCGGTGAATTCATCCGTACAAAGGTTGTTCCTGAGGTTGACGCTGTCCGTTTCGCACAGTATGCGGGCACATCCAACATCGGCGGTGCTTCCGCAAACCTTTCTTCAGGTGCGTGGTATGCAGCCGTTTCTGCTGCTATGGCAGAGATGGATAATGCTGAGGTTCCCGCTGAAGAGAGATATCTCTTTATCACACCTGCAGGTCTTAAGGATATCGAGGATATGGATACGACCAAGTCAAAAGCTTGCTTATCTTCTTTCGCCAAGATCACCAAGGTTCCGCAGAGCCGTTTTTACAGCAAGGTTGCTCTTGCTACTTCCGGAGCAGGCGGATACTCCAGGCACACAGATGGTAAGAACCTTAACTTCCTTATCGTTGCCAAGTCTGCAGTTCTTCAGACGGTCAAGCACCTGGCACCGAAGGTCATCACACCTGAACAGAATCAGGATGCTGACGCATGGAAGTTCGGTTACAGGATCTATGGCCTTAACGATGTCTATGAGAACAAGGTAGCAGGTATCTATGCTCATGTGGTGGCATCAAACCCCTCGTAAGCCCCTCGGTTGAGCCCGAGGACAGTGGGGCTACAATCTACGACTCGGCAGTGAGTGATCTTCAGAGCGGTGTTTCTGTTGTAGGGAATGCCGTAACAGGAACACTCAAGCATTATGATACTCCGAGCGCTCTGGTTAACTACTGGGGTGAAGGTAACTTCCTCGCCATGAAAGTTCTGGGAATCACCGAGGATATGACTTCCGTTAAGGTAGGTCTTAGACCTACATACGGTGGGCCGGGTGGAACCACTCCCATTGATGATGACAGCGGCCTTGTTGAGATCATCGAGGATGAGGATAAGAACTTTGCAGCATACATCAATGACAAGAATACCCAGAAGCTCATTATCGTGGCTACTGATGGTACGGCAACACTCCGTAAGGAGTATGACTTGTCACCGCTTGTATGTGAGTAAGGAGGTGCTTTATGAGTATCATGATCGGTGGTATTCCGAAGAAGGAACAGCCTAAAGGTAAGACCCAGAAGGAAGCTCTTTCCGAAGAGAAACCCAAGAAAAAGAAGTAATTACGGAGGAATGAAGCAGTGAGCATATCTTACGCGGATTATGAATTCTATACAGATGAATATCACGGAACGGACTTTTCGACTTCGGAAGAAGCCCTGCCGTATCTTCAGAAAGCATCTGATGCCGTAAGAAGAGCGATCAGGTATAAGGACGAGCTCGAACCGCCCACTCCCTTTCAGAAGGAGCATCTGAAGCGTGCGGTATGTCTTGCTGCCGACTTTCTTCTGGAAACAGGTAACAACAGCGGTGCATCGGCAAATGGTCTTTCCGGATATTCGATAGGCGATGTAAATATGCAGATAGGCGGAACTTCTGATGTTGACATGATGGCAACATACGGAGTTCCCCAACGTGCATATGATGAACTCATCGTGACCGGATATCTTTACAGGGGGATATGACAATGATCAAGAAGTTGAAGTATCCCGATTTCGCGGATGTGACACCATGCACGATCGTGTTTACAGGCGGTCCGTCGCAGTTTGGTGATGATTCTGAACTCTTGACGTGGTCCGGCAAGGTGAACTGGTCGGAGAAAGCACAAAGGGTCAGGGACAAGAATGGTGACTGGGTAAAGTTGTCCGGGATCATCCATGTTGGCCAGGATCTTCTTGCAGGTATCAACGACGAAATTACCGGCGGTCGTGTTACGATTGCAGGTCTTTCTAACAGAGAGATCCTGGGAATCTACAGACCGAGGAACCCTGACGGTACGGTGAACCATACAAGAATCGAGGTGATCTGAATGGCATCTAATTACAGATTCAATGATGATGGTCTTAAGAAGTTGTCTGAAGCTCAGGTCAAAGCCTTGAAGAAGACTGGTCAAGCCGTGCTGACAGATCTTGTGCAGAAGCAGAAGATGCCGTTCGATACCGGTGAGATGCAAAATAACAGAACGTTTGTTGATGATTCCAACGTATCGTCCGGAGAAATAATCATTAAGACAATTGCACCTCAAGCCAGACGTTTGTATTACCATCCGGAATACAATTTCCAACAGGGTAAGAACGCAAATGCTGGAGGAAGATGGTTTGACGATTATCTCCCGAACGGTGCAGAGGGGGATCTTCCGACAAAGATATATGCTGAACTGGTGAGGAGGGAAATCACATGATGACCATTAAAGAGTTTATCAGGTGGCTGGAATCCCAGGGCATTACAGATCTTTATGGAGGATATATCCCCAAAGGAAAGACGCAGGTTCTTGGAGTCTATTCCAGGGATCCCGCTGTACAACCTGAAAGTTACGGACCGTCTTCGTATTCGGCCAAGAATCTTACCATCTTGGTTCATTGGACAAAGGCTCTTGATGTTACCGAAGACAAAGCTATTTCGCTCTACAACATACTTAAGAGAGCGAATTTTACTACAACAAAACATACCGGATGGATAGACTGTCCCCGACCTCCCGTTGATGTCGATAAAGATGAAAACGGGATATGCGAGTACACACTGGACGTTACGGTATATGCAAAACCAATATCATAAAATAGGAGGAAAAAAATATGCCAGATCCTACTCCTTTCACAGGTGTATTTCCCTGTTACGAAGGTCAGTTCCAGATTAAGGTGGACAACACTTTTGAGGATATCGCAGATGTTGAGAGCTTCTCTATCGCCATTGACAACGGTATCGAAGAGTGGAACCCTTACAATGCTGAGGGCTGGGTCAGAAGACTCATGACCGCAAAGAGCATTGCCTTCTCTTGCTCTGGTAAGAGAAATGTCGGTGATACCGGTAATGATGCAATTGCTTCTTATGCGTTCAAGAACGGTCGTGATGCTGAAGGTGATTTCAAGGTCAACTTCAAGAATGGTGACAGCATCACACTTACAGATGCGATCATCTCTGTTACAGCATATGAGTATGGTGATTCAACCAATGTTGCTCCGCTCGAATTTGAGGTTCAGAGCAACGGCAAGCCTACAATTACATATGCTAACGGCTGATCAGAAAGCAACACAAACAAAACAGGGAGAGCATTCGGGGAAGAGTGCTCTCCCTTTCTATTAAAGGAGGATTAACAATGGGTAGAGTAATAAACATAAGCAACAAATTGGATAGGGAGCCGAGATTCCTTATCGTTGATGAGAAACATAAGTACAAGGTCGATTGCACCAAGAACGCAATGTTGAAGGTAATGGCCCTCGAAAATGGGGATGATTTGGAACAGATAAACGAGATCTTAAAGATCTTGCTTGGCAATGAAGCGATCAAGCAGATCGAGGATATGAATCTTCCCTTCGATAACTGGGTAACGATCATGAAGGCTGCTATGGCAGTAGCGATGAACAAGGACCTGGAAGACATAGAGGACGACTTTCGCACCGACACCGAAGAATGAGGTCTGGTACGATCTCTATGAAGATTACGATGCTATCGAAGCATCTTTTGCACAGCAATACGGGATCCTGTTAAGAAGAGAAGATGATATGCTCTGGGACGAGTTTACGACTCTTCTTGCCGGTCTGAATGGTGAGACACCGCTCGGGTACCTCGTCAGGATCCGTTCTGAGAAAAACAGAAAAGTAAGAGACAAGTTCACAGCACAGGAAAGAAAGATCTATAGCGAGTGGAGATCCCACCACTCCCGTACAGTCACGCATTCTCTCGAGGAAGCTGATTGGGCATTACGGAAGATTTTCGGGATGAAGTAAGGGACTGAAGGAGGTGGTTATAGATGGCGACAAATGTCGGAGAAGTTGATCTGTCGATCAAGGTCTTGAAGGATCAACTTATAGCGGATGTTAAATCTGCAGTTAAAGACGCGGCATCGGAAGCCAATAAGCAATCAAAGTCAGCATCAAAGAGTGTGACCTCGGCCATCGGTAAGGAAACATCTGCCCTGAGCACATTGGGGTCTGTTGCCAAAAAGGCTATTGGGGCTCTCGGCGTAGCTGTCAGCGTTGCAGGACTCATCTCCTTCGGTAAGGAAGCAGTGGAGCTGGGATCTGACCTTGTAGAGGTTCAGAATGTAGTAGATGTCGTATACGGCAATATGGCGAACGATGTCAACGAGTTTGCCAAGTCCGCGATCAAGTCATATGGTTTGTCCGAGACTGTCGCCAAGGATTACATGGGAACACTCGGTGCCATGTCGAAAGCGTTTGGTTATTCGGAGAAGGAAGCATATGACCAGGCATCGTCCCTGACGGCTCTGGCCGGTGATATGGCATCCTTCTATAACAAATCGACTGACGAGACTTTCAACGCATTGAAAGCCGTATATTCCGGTGAGACAGAAGTCCTTAAGAAGTACGGTGTCGTAATGACAGAGACTGCACTTAACCAGTTCGCGATGTATCAGGGCATGAACAAGACCGTCAAGAGTATGAGCGAACAGGAGAAGGTTTCTTTGAGACTTGCTTTTGTTCAAGATAAACTGTCTGACGCATCAGGAGACTTCCAAAGAACTTCCGGAGGCTGGGCTAACCAGATCCGTGTGCTGACCCTTCAGTTTGATTCGTTCAAGGCTACTATAGGTCAGGGTTTGATCAATGTCCTTACACCTATAGTACAGTGGCTTAACATGATAATGGAAGCTGCCAATCAGGCAGCTTCTGCCTTTTCAAACTTCACTGCAAGCCTTATGGGGGTATCCCAGAACGGCGATGTCGGTGGTGTGGCAGATGCTACTGCAAGTGCGGCACAGAGCGCGGATGATCTCAGCACGGGGATGAAGTCCGCCGGCGGAGCTGCAAAGAAGATGATGCAGAACCTGGCAGGGTTCGATAAGATCAACACTCTGAATTCTGATTCTTCGGGCGGCGGTGGAGGTGGTGCTTCCAAGAAGGCTCTCGCTAATACAAAAGCGGCAGCGGCAGCAACGAATGATGCTACAAAAGCCACGAATAAGTGGAAGCAGGCGCTTGATGGTGTTGTAAAAAAGGCAGTACAGTTAAAAGATGCATTCGTTGACGGATTCAATCAGACGTATAACGGATCCAAGTATATTGATGGCATCAAGGATGATGTTGTTAGTATCGGCAAAACAGCACAACGGATATTTACTGATCCTAAGGTTCAGGGTGCAGCTGACAGTTGTGCTGAGAAATGGGCTAAGGCTTTCGGTTCTGTGTCCGGAACAGTTGCAACGATCACTCTGGGTGTTACGAAGACAACCACAGGGACGATTGATAAGTTCCTGACGCAGAATGAACAGCCTATCAAAGATCATCTGGTAACCATGTTCGACCTGTCGAGCAGGGAAGCAGATGCAATATCCAGCCTGTCAGGGTCTGTATCCAATATCCTTCAGGCAGTCTTCGATTCAGAAAACCTTGAGATTGCCGGTGCCAATATAGCAGGTATCTTCTTTGACATAACCTCGGTAATAACTGAATTCAAGCAGGCGCTTGAAACAGGCGCTCTGGAAGGCTTTGCCGAAGGAATCAAGAATTTCGAGAAAGATATCTCGGATGCAGCGGTCAACATCTCGGATGCGATCGCTACATTTACCAGTGCCATCAAAGATAAGTTCGATATCGTAAGACAGAACTTTGAATCTTCCGGTGTTACTGACAAGGCTCGTGAGATTGGTAAGACTATTGGTGAGACGATAGGTACCATTGCAAAAGGGTTCAATAAGATCTATCCGGTAATCAAGCCTGTAATTAAGGCTATAGGGGACTTCCTAGGGAAATATGGAGCAGCATTTTTCTCCGGATTGATCATGGCCTTCAGTAACATGCTTTCCGTATTGAAGTCCATCTTCACTGTCGGAAAGGGCGTTGTAGAGGTTATTGTCGGCATATTCAGCGGCGATTGGGACACTGTAACAAAGGGATTCCAGGATATCGTCGGTGCTATTGGAGGCCTTTTCGAAGATTTGTGGAAGGACCTCGAAAATTTCTTCACGGATCTGGTTCAGATCTTCGAGTGGGACAAGATCATCGAAGGAATCCATCTGGCTTGGGAAGGGGTTGCAACATGGTTCGATGAAACCGTTGTTCAGCCGATAATAGGCTTCTTTGAACCTATTGAAGAGACAGTAGGTGGAGTCTTCGAGTCTCTTTGGATGGTAATCGTCGGAATCTGGGCGACAGCAGCAGAGTGGTTCAATTCTACTGTTATTCAGCCGGTCGTAAAGTTCTTCAGTCCAATAGTAGCCAAAGTATCAGGTTTCTTCTCGCAGCTCTGGTCTGATATCCAGGGCGTCTGGAATTCAGTCGCGACCTGGTTCGATACCAATGTCATACAGCCTGTGAAGGGATTTTTCGAGGGCGTCTGGACTTCAGTTTCCGGATTCTTCTCGCAACTTTGGGACGATATTTGTGGTGTTTGGGCATCTGCAAGCAAGTGGTTCCAGGATAATGTGGTCACGCCTATATCAGAAGCGTTCGACAGCATCGTCGGTGCTGTGAAGGGCGCATTCAATTCTGCGCTCGGAGCGATCGAAAATGCGATCAATCATATTGTTGACGGACTTAACGGATTCCTCGGGAAACTTGATGCATTCGGGAAAAAAGGTGCGGAGATTATGGGTAAGCCCTATACAGGGCTTCCGAAATTCTCAAAAGTATCCATTCCTCGATTGGCCACTGGTGGATTTGTTGAAGCGAACACACCACAGCTGGCACTTATCGGTGATAACAAGAAGGAAGGCGAGATCGTTGCCCCTGAGAGCAAGATCGCCGAAGCGGTTGCAGCTGCCATGATGCAGGTGCTTCCTTTCCTTAAGGGTGCCAACAATGCAGCTGTAGCAGGCAGTGGAGATACGAGAACAAACATAACACTTGAAATTGACGGACAGGTGCTTTTCGAGAGTATGCAGAAGTACGAAAGACTTTATAACGGAAGATCAGGAGGCAGGGCATGAGCATTGATTATTTGAAGATAAACAACGTGGCGATGCCCTGTCCTACGGGAATCTCTATTCAAACGAATGACCTGGACTCGGAGAACACGACCAGGTCGGTCGGAACGGGAAAGATGCACCGAGAACGAATAAGGCAGGGTGTATATCAGTGTGCTTATTCCTGGGAAGAACTGACCGATGCTGAACTGGCAACAATTGTTCAGGCGATTAGCCCGGCAAGTGTTGATATCCGTTTCTGGTTTGGTTCCTATAAGGATGCGCACGGCTATTTCACGGCCGGAGCTGCGGAGATGACTGCAGCTCCAAACGGGGAGCCACGGTGGTCCTATTCTGCAACATTTACTGAATTCTAATTGGAGGTAACAGTATGTATCCCGTATCAAATGCTTACCTGGATACGATATTCGATGATCAAAGAGAGACCCGGATTACGGGAACACTCAGGCTTAAGAACGGGACTACTGTATCCATCGATAATGAATTAGTGGCTGAAGCACCGGTAATCTCAAACCAGTGTGTTAATGATACTGAACTAAAACTTGGCCAGGCATATCAGGCGCAGCTCGATATAGGGTTATACTTAACCATCGACAGATACAAGATATACGGTGCGACCATCACTCTGAGTCATGGTGTAAAACTGTCAGATAATCCTGAACCGTGGGAAGATGTACCTCTTGGTGTGTTTAAGGTCAAAGAATGTATCAGGACATCTAATGACATTCTGAAGATCACAGCCCTGGACGAGATGGATAAGCTCGATAAGAAGTATCCTGGCGGAATTGAACTGTCGGGAGAAGCTTATGATATTTTGGGAGTTATAGCTGTAAATAACGGTATGACGTTGTCCCAAACCAGGGCTCAGATCCGTGCACTTCCGAACGGAACTAAGGTTGGATTCAAACTGCGTGATAAATATCGTTCCACGACATGGCGAGATATTCTGGGTGATATGGCTGCATGTCTTGCCGGTAATGCGATACTCGACAGAGAAGGTAAGATCTTCATTCAGAGTTTTGCCACGGATGTTACATTGACCATTCCTGCAGATGCAAGAACAAGAGAAAGCATATCAGATTACGAGGTAGTATATTCATCTGCCAGCTGTTTAAGAAGACAGGACCTGATATCTGTAGGTAATGACAGTGGCCAGGATCTGGCACTTGATGCGAATGACTTTATTCAAAAGAACACACAGGAATGGGCAGAGGATGTCCTGCAGGAGATACTTGATGCTATCAGCCCTCTGCGATATACCCCATCTGATATCAGCTGGTATGGGGATCCTGCTATCGGTCTTGGTGACTTGATCCAGGCTACCGGAAGTGCAGCTATGAACTCGACTCTGATCCCGGTTCAGAAGAACAAGTGGAAATGGAGAGGCGAGCATCAGATTGTAGCGGTTGGGAAAAATCCATATCTTGGTGAGACGCAGAGTCTTACTGACAAAAGATTGAGCAAGTTGTCTGACGAGGAAGATAGTACCGGAAAGATCGAATTCGCTTCATTTATTAACCCTAATGCAATAATCATTACGAGAAGCAATGAGGTGGATATCGGACAGGTTAGGTTTGCAGTTTCTGAAGTAGCCGATGTTGAAGTCTGGGTTGAGTTGAAAATTCATACAACCTTTAATTCTGATCAAAAAGCAGGAATCCAAATAAACTACTACTTGAATGGTGAGTTGCTTACGGAATACCACCCGGTGGAAGAGTGGGAGGATATTGGAGTAGTTCCTGATTTTGAATTACGGGGTACAACACTTGTATATACAGAGAGAAATAGAACGAGCAACAATAACGCGCATACTGTGAATTTTCATTATCATCTGCCAAGTGTTATTGCTGGTACCTACGTTCTGAAGGTTACTGCGACTGGGTTGAATGGGGCTGAAATAATCGATGCTGGAGATGCTCATATTTTGGTATGGGCGCAGGGTATGCTCGGTGATGATGTCTGGGATGGTGTCATTCCAGCAAGAGATGAATATGAGTTATTGGATATTGGATCCATCGATCCTGAAGAATTATCTGATTCAGTCACAGTTAATACAGATGTTCCAAGATCGCTTCAGATATCAGACGCAGTTCAGATTGAAAGATTCAAAGGAATTCCTCTGAAGGGAAGAATACAGGATTTTGCAATGATCATTATGGAACGAATGTTAATGAATGTGGTGACCGAGAACGGAATAGATGGTATATGTGATGAAACAGGATCGAACAATATTATCACGGAAGGAAGTGACGAAGAATGAGCAATTTGAGAACGTCGGAAATGGAAAGAACTACACAGGGAGCAAATAGTGATCTGGTAATGACTTCACAAGTAGATGAGACTCAGGAGTCGGGATATATTACCAAGGCTCAGTCTGTAAGCACACTGGGGGTAACAATTGTGACGAAGGTTGAGTATGCTTCAGAACTTGAGACTTCCTCAAAGACTATAACGGCTGCAATAAATTCGTTGTTACATTTGATCGCTGACAATTATGATAGCACGATCATATATAACTCCGGCGATGTTGTTATACATGATGGTTTGTTATACGAATGTAATTCCAATAATGTTACCGGTACCTGGGACAATCAATTATGGGATTCCCGAAAAATAGTCGATCTTATATGATGGAGGAATAAAAATGTATACTGATAATGTTAAAAAGCAGGTTCTTAATGGATTAAGAGACATAAAGATACATGGTCATGTTGCACTCACTCTTCGGGATGCAAAATCTGGGAAGATTGTCAGACATGAAGAAGCAGATAATACCATAACTCCCGCTATTGCCAACATTTTCGAAAAGAATCTTGCGGGAACTATAGATTTCACAAAAATTTTGCCCATATACCAGAAACTCTTGGGTGGCGTATGTTTATGGAGTGGCGAGATTTCAGATACCAATGATGTATTTCTCCCTTCAGAAACATCGAATTCAGTGACAGCACATGCCGGACAAAATACATATGATCAGGAACACGGTGGTGCAGCTGACGATCTTGCCCGAGGTATCCCTAATTCAAATCTTTCTGAAGAGATTATCAGTAGCGGAGAAGCAATCGGCTGGAAACATGTATGGACATGGGATGCATCTCAAGGGAATGGTCCCATAAGAGCCCTAACTTTGACTCATGCAGATACAGGAGATTGCGGAACAGGGAAAGCGAATCTGACATTCCCGACATATAGTCCGTTGGCAGAAATTAACTCAAAAGTTATTACCAAGAGATATGTTGATAACATAAGCAGCTATTACCAAAAGCAACCTTTTGAAATGCTTGATGAAAACACGATGATCTGTTATTCGATAACGGATATGATTTGTTCTGTTTCAGTGGTTCCGATAATCCTTACAAAAGCAGATCTTCTTGGCCCTGTTGGAGAAGGACAAAATGATCATGCAGAATCATTTAACGTTAATCTCTCTGCAGGCACCGCTACTAATATCAATAATGTGAGGCATTTTTTCTTTTATAATTCTGGTACAAAGAAACTTACGATCGGTATTATAACAGCATCTCCTACTAATACGATTTATTTAAACGAGATAGATCTGATAGCTAAAACAAATACAACGCGAACATTAACTCTTTCTTCACAGATCTCACTGAACGTTAACACAGGTTATAGACCAGCACATGTTGCTTTAAACCCTGCTTCCGATAATGGTATAGCGGATTATATATATCTTTATAAGGGCGATTTATCAACCTATTTGAAGGTAGATATTGCAACCGGAACTACTACGGACATTTCAAATCCTGGTAATGTCACAATGGATAGAGCTTGGGCATGGTCGGTTTATTTAGGGCATAACCGCATACTGATGGCGAATGGTCATCTCATAAACAACAATACGGTATATCAGTGTTTGAAAGACGCACCGGCATTGAATGGATGGAACAGCAGGGATGTGATGATGAATATTGTTGGTGCCGATAAGTTCAAACCGTTACTTTGGCTTTCCGGTATGTCGGGATCTTATTACTTTGATTGTCCATATCCGTCGGCAGTCCTTAACAAGATGTATGCGGCCAGCGTCTATAATCTGGCATCTGTTATCACAAAAACATCTGCTCAGACCATGCAAGTTGAGTACTCGATAACAATAAGTCAGTCTTAAGGAGGAAGGATAATGACAAGTGAAATATTAGTTGCAGTTCTTTCTCTTGCCGGAACTGCTTTGGGCGGTGTCGTATCAGTTTTTACAGCAAATAAACTTACCAATTACAAAATCGATGAGCTCAAAAAGGAAGTTGAAAAGCATAATGGTCTGATTGATCGAGTGTATAAGCTTGAAGGCCGAGCTGATCTTACTGAAGAACAAATCAAGGTCGCAAACCACAGGATAGAGGATCTTGAGAAAAATCAGGAGGTGAAAGGATGAATAACAAGACATATGACATAATCAAAAAGGTTGCATTGTTAGTTGCTCCTGCAGTTACATTTATGACAGCTGTAGTCGATATTTGGGGCATTCCATACGGCCAACAGATCGTTGCTACATGTGCGGCTCTTGATACCTTTATTGGCGTTGCCGTTACGATATTAGCATCAAATTACCAGAAGAATTTAAAGTCTGTTGAGGAAGGTGATCCTGATGCCTAACTATGACGGGCTGATGACAGAGTACTATAATACCCCCAAAGAGGAATTATATGAAGTTGGAGATGCACAAGCAAGAGCTGATATAGCCGCTCTTGCTTCTTCTATTCCTGTCAAGGTTTCAGATCTTCAAAATGATGCAGGATTTATCACTAATACTGTTAACAATCTTTCCAATTACTATCTGAAGACAGATACATACACCCAAGCGGAAGTTAATGCTTTGATCAGCGCAGTATCAACGATAAATATATTGGTTGTCCAGATTCTGCCGACACAGAATATTTCAACATCAACTATATACCTTCTTCCGAAGACAACTGCTCAAACGGATAATATATACGATGAATACATCAATATTACAGGAACGAGCACCGGTTGGGAATTAATAGGTGATACTTCTATTGATCTCTCAAATTATTACACAAAAGCACAAGTGGACTCCTTACTTGAACTTAAGGTCGACAAGGTAACTGGAAAAGGGTTGTCTACAGAAGACTATACAACCACCGAGAAGACGAAACTTGCAGGAATAGCTGCAGGAGCCGAAGTCAACGTTCAGCCTGATTGGGATCAGAGTAATAATACATCTGATGATTTTATAAAGAATAAACCAAGCATTCCCACTAAAGTATCAGATCTGATTAACGATAGCGGATATATAACGGGAGATAAACTTGATCGTGTTGATGGAGTTGCAAGCGGATCTATAAAAATTCAAGCAAAATCAAGTGGTGATGGTGATTTAACGGTTGTCGGTAATGGAACTAATAATGCTGTTATTGGAGTCAAACCATCTGCTTCTAATTCCGGTGTAATAGGTTTTTCGACAAACGGAAGCGGAACTAACAAAGAAATATTTGTATATAATTCATCAGGTTCCAGAAAGTCATTGGTTTCTGTAGATAACAGCAACGGATTAAGCGGCCCCCTGGTCAATTCGCACAGACCTATACAGGTAAATGATTCACAGGTGTTGGGAAATAATGATACTGCTCTAAACCTAAAGGCTGGTTCCAACGTTTCACTTTCGAATAGCAGTGGAACGGTTACAATAGCAGCGACCGATACGAATACCCATAGACCAATTCAAGTTAACGGAACGCAGGTTTTGGGGAATAATACTACAGCTTTGAATTTAAAGGCGGGAAGCAACGTTTCTCTTTCGAACAGCAGTGGAACTGTAACTATAGCGGCTACTAATACTGTTCCCACGAATTACGAGAATAAAGAGCCTGCCTCAAAGCAGGTGAGTTCGGGTTCGACTCCGACAAATATTGCTTCTGAAACTTTTGCTGCAGGGGTTTGGTTGATTGAAGCTGGATTTATCTTTGCATCATCAAGTGGTGGTTATAGAGCATGCGGAATATCGACAACATCACAAAATTTAGGCGGTGTTGTTAATTCGGCAAGATGTCCTCCTGTTACTGCCAGTAATGTTTCTACAATTTTGCATGTTGGGACCATTTTAAATCTGAGCGCTTCAACACCTGTATATTTCACAGCATATCATACAGATTCAAATGCATCACTTGAAATCTCTGTCAGGTATAGGGCAATAAAGATCAAATAAAGAAGGGAGATAATAACGATGAAATCAAATGCATATCTGGTTGAATACGCCAAGGCCCAGGTAGGAAAACCGTACTGGTTTGGAACATTTGGTCAGACTTCTTCTAAGAAGCTCTATGATGAAAAGAAGAAACAGTACCCGAAGTATTACACGGCTAAAGACTTCTCTTCACAGTATGGCCAACGAGTATATGACTGCGTGGGGCTCCATAACGGGGCTTTGTGGTCAGATACTCCTACATCTGTGCCGAAGTACAACGCATCACAGGATCTGGGGGCTAACGGACTCTATAACAAGGCAACAAAGAAGGGTAAGATTGCATCCTTTGACAAGATGAACGGCAGGCTTGTCTTCAAGGGCTCTGATTCCAAGAAGACACATGTTGGTGTATATGTTGATGGTTATGTGATCGAGGCGAAAGGACATGCATACGGTGTGGTCAAGACAAAGTTCAATGCTAAGGCGTGGCCATATTGGGCACAATCACCCTTCTTTACTGAAGAGAAGCAGACAGCAGCTCCAGCCCCTTCAACACCGACTCAGGCGGTTAAGACTATCAAAGCCGCTATGCTTTCGAAGGCATCGAAAGACCCAGGTATCGACAAGAAATATACTGTTGTAACTGATAAGGATAATTTGAACTTAAGAGATGGTCCCGGGACAAAGTATAACGTCCTGAAGACCATTAAGAAGGGAAAGACGGTAGCGGGACTGGGATCCCGTATTGGATCTTGGTACTGTGTTCAGTATACAGACGGGAATACCTGTTATCAGGGATTCTGCTTCAACCAATATCTAAAATGATATCTGCGAGGCATTCGATCTACCCGATAATCCTTCTTTCGAAAATATCCATAAAATATCCCCCCCTAGGACCCCCGTTCGAGCCTCGCCGAACGGGGACCTTTTTATTGGAAGTAAATTTGGAAGTAAATTCTGATTGATTTTTTCATTATCATATAGTAATGAAACATATAATGAAAAGCCGCAAACCCTTTAAAATCAAGGCGTTTGCGGTCGTTTTCATTATTGAATCGATGGTCGAGGTGACAGGATTCGAACCTGCGACCCCATGCTCCCAAAGCACGTACGCTACCAACTGCGCTACACCTCGGAGTCGCGAACGTGATTATAACATATTTCCGAGCAACTTGCTCGCAAGGGTTGCGACTTTATGTTATATCGAAGCGAAGCGAAGATATAACATATAGCAACTTGCTCGCAAGGGTTGCGATTTGGGGGTTTTCTTACGATTTTTTACGGAGCCCGGTCAACTGATTCTTTATCTCATCTGTTATCTCATCACAGGTCCTGCCGGCGGGATCGATCGGTGTTCCGAACCTGATGTTAAGGTCGCCCGTAAGTTTTGGCATCTTGTTTCCGACGGGGAAGATCTTTCCTGCGCCGTGAAGGGATACGGGGATTATGGGGACTCCCGTTGAGATCGAGATGAGGGCAGCACCGGTCTTCAGCTCGCCGAGTTCGCCGGTCCTCGAACGTGTTCCTTCGGGGTGAATGAGGAGCAGATGCTTTTCGTTCTTAATGACTTCTTCGGCACGCTTAAGAGCGGGTGTAAAGTCGCCGGTCCTGTCGACCGGGATGCCGCCGATGACCCTGAATATGAAGGACGATATCTTCCTGTCGAGGAACTCTGCAGCACCTATTACGGCGCATTCATTGATGTCTGTCTTATCTTCTATGGATGCCCACACCCACAAGGGGTCGAGCATGGTCTCGTGGTCGGGACAGATTATGTATCTTCCGCTGAAGTCGATGTCCGTCTCAAACGTTGCGCGGAGTCTGTAGTGCCTTACGGAGAAGCCCTTGTATCTGCGGAAGAACCTTAAGTCCCTGTTCTGTCTTTGCATGGGGAAAGCGGAGTAATCTGTCTCTGATGTTGATGCTGCGGGAACGCTTTCTGCGGCTGATGCTGCGAGGCGCTTCACGGTGCGGCATTCGTAGATCTTCTTGACGCCGATATCGAGGCCTTTGTCCGATGCCAGCGCGACGAGTTCCATCGCGGCGAAGCTGTCGCCGCCCAACTCGAAGAAGTCGTCTTCAGTGCCGACCTGCGCGCGCTTTAAGACCTTGGCATAAAGGCTGCAGAGAAGCTTTTCGTTGTCGCTTGCGGGAGCTGTGTATCCTTCCTGCGGTGATGCGATTACTGTGACTTCCGGCAGGCTCTTTCGGTCGATCTTGCCGCTCGCGGTGAGGGGGATCCTCTCGAGCGGGATGAGCCTGTTGGGGACCATGTAGGACGGGAGCCTGCCCAGCAGGATCGTGCGGATGTCCTGTTCGAGGACAGGCGTTGAGGCCGTGTAGAAGCCGATGAGATAGGGGTTGCCGGAACTGTCTTTCCGGAGGACGACAGCGGCAAGGTCAACGCCAGGGATATCGCTCATGGCGCACTCGATCTCGCCCGTCTCGATCCTTAAGCCGCGCAGCTTGATCTGCCCGTCGCGGCGGCCGCAGAACCTGATCCTGCCGTCGGGCAGGAAGTAGCCGAGATCGCCGGTCTTATACATCGCGGAGCCGCCCTTCAGTGAGTCTTCGATGAAGCGCTCCGAAGTCAGCGCGGGGTTGTTTATATAACCCATTCCGACGCCGTCGCCGGAGATGTGGATCTCGCCCGTGATGCCTACGGGGCAGGGAGTGAGGTCGTCGCCGAGGATATAGATATTGGTGTTGGCGACAGGCTTTCCGATGCTGATCTCTGATGAGCCGACGGACGCGAAAGAAGACCAGACCGTCGTCTCGGCGGGCCCGTAGATGTTGTAGACAGAGGCCTTGGTATTAGCCGCGAGGATCCCTTCGAGCGACTCGGGGAATTCTTCGCCGCCTAAGATTATCGTGGAGATGCCCTTAAGGCATGAAGCGAATTCTCTGTCGAGCAGGTAACTCCTCATCTTGGTCGGAGTCGTCTGGATGATGTCCGCGCCGGATCTGCTGATGAGCTTTGCAAGTGACTTGCCCGAGAAGACATCGTCGTCGTCAGCCATGATTATCCTGATGCCGTTGAGCAGGGCCAGGATGCTTTCGGTCACGAAGATATCGAAAACGATATTTGTCACGGAAACTATCTTCCGGTCAGTATCTTTGATTATCCCGCCGGCCACATTGAACTCGTTGGCAGCGCAGTAATTGAGCACGTTCCCGTGCGTGATGCCGACCGCCTTGGGATTGCCCGTGGAGCCTGACGTGAAGACGACATAACAGAGGTCACCGGGACCGTTCCTGACAGGCGCGGGCTTAGGAACGGGACTGTAATCGAAGCTGTCGAGATCTATCACATCGTCTCCTTCGAAAACATAGCCCGACGTCAATACGACGGAAGTCTTGACTGCATCCAGCATGTAGTTGATCCTGGACAGCGGATAGTCGGGAGATACCGGCATGTATGCGGCGCCCGTCTTAAGCACTGCCAGCATCGCGGTTATAACAAGATGGCTCCTTCTTGCGATTATGGGAACGACAAGCCCGGGACCTGCACCTTTGGCAATGAGAGCAGCCGCCAGGGAGTCGCTCATAACATCTATGTCTGTGAATGTATAGTCTTTGCTGCGGAAACTGACAGCGATCCTGTCAGGGTCAGAACCGGCCTTGCGTGAGAACTCTTCCTGCACGCATGAACCTTTACGGTAATCCGCATAAGTATCGTTGAACTTATTTACGGCCATATCGTATTCGGCAGGAGGGAGGATCGATATATCCTTAACGGAGATATCCTCGGAGGATACCATCTGCGAGATTATGTATTTAAGCCTTTCTGCGATCAGCGATGCTTCGGCGGAAGAGAAGACTGCGGTCTGGTAATCGATCGTTATCTTGTAGTTTCCCTTGCTGTCGCGGTCGTCGATGTGGATTGCGAGTGGGACTTCGGAATGTCCGCTCGTAAACCACTCGGTGACGGAAGGAACCAAGGTTCTTGAGTTCTGGCAGCTTACTATGACGTTATAGAGTCTATCTGCACCTTTGGAATTCTGTCTTGCGGATCGGATGATGTCTTCGTAAGGAAGTCTTCTGTGGCGGAAGATCTCGCGGTGTTTGCAGCTGACCTTGCGGCATAAGGAAAGAATATCCGGGCCATCCCCGACATCGACTGTCAGGGGGATGGTGGAGACGATCATGCCTGCAGTCCTTTTTTCTTCCGAGCTTCCTCTGCCCGAGATCGGAACACCGATCGTGACGGGACCGTCCCCGCCGTTGATCCTGTCAAGATATATGAGTATCGCAGTCTCAAAAAGAACTGCTATCGAGCTGTTGTTGTCAGATGCAAACCTGACTGCCGCCTGTGACAGTTCTTCCGATATGTCTGTGATGTATCTTGCTGAATCCGTGCCTGTCTCATTGACGGTGCGGCCGAGTGAAGAGGGGCTGATCCCGTTCTTGTATTCTTCCGCCCAGAATTCTTTGTCTTTGATGTATGAATCCGATGCGAGATATTTATCTGACCTTAAGATATAGTCGCTGTATCTTCCTGCAGCAGGAGGCAGGTCGCCGCCCTTTTCAATAGCCTTATAAGTATCGTAGAAATCCTTAACGATCAGGCTGTAGGTCCAGGCATCGGCGATAAGGTGGCTCGCCGACAGCATTATGCCCGACTTCGAAGGAAGATCGAAAGTGACCATGCGGTACATCTTCGAACCGTCGCAGCTGAAAGGAATGCGGGCATCTCTGCTGCAGTATCCGCGCAGTTCTTCGATCGAAGAGAAGGACAGATGGCTGATATCAAAGGCATCATCAACTGCAACTTCCTGAACGGTCCTGCCGTCAGCGGTGCTAAACCGGAGATTGAAGTTTTCGTGTTTGGAAAGGATATGTCTTACGGCTTCGGATACGATGTCCCTGTCGAGGACCTCATCGAATATGACGGCACCGCAGAGTGTTGTGATCCCAGTATCCTTGTAGAATTCCGCAAGATCCAAAACGCTTTTTTGTGCCGGTGTAAGATGTGCCATAAGATTATTTATCGGGAAGATCTATTATCTGGTATCCGTATGCGTTGCAGATGAGGGTGCCGGATTCATGAGTCATCTGCGCTTTGACATTGCGGGCGTAATTGGCGTGGACGTGACCGTGGAACATGTAAGCGGGCCTGTATTTATCCATCATGTGGTTGAAGGTCTCGAAGCCCTGGTGCGGCAGGTCTTCCAGGTCACCGTGATCCTTGGCCGGAGCGTGGGTCACGAGGACATCGAGACCGCCTGCGAGACGGATCCTGGGGGCGAGCTTGGCGGCTCTCCAGCGCATCTCTTTTTCGCTATACATATTCTGCCCGTCGGGGTTGTAACGGCGCGATCCGCCGAGCCCCGCGAAAGTATAGCCCTTGAATTTAAATACCCTGTCCTCGATGCATTCCGCGCCGCAGACAGGGTCCTTGATCAGTTTGTCGTCGTGATTGCCGCGCACATAGATCGCGGGTACGTTTACCATGGTGATGAGGAAGTCCAGATAGTCTGTCTTGAGGTCGCCGCATGCTACGATCAATTCGACACCTTCGGTGCGGTCTTTGCGGTAGAAATCGTATAAGCGCTTATCTTCTATGTCGGCGACTATCAGGACTTTCATTATCTTTCACTTTCCGTTAAGAGCGGTATTCCGTTGGCCTTGACTGCCATCTGGGCTTTCTCCGTCAGTTCGTCGAATGACGGTATGGTTCCCTCGATGTTGTCGTTGAGCCAGTTCATATTGATTATATCCGAGTTAGATAACCTTGCCGAGTCAGCTTCTTTAACAACTGATGACTGGCTCCTGAGCTCGCCTTCGAAAGGATTGATCGAATCCGCCGTGATCAGGCGCCTTAAGCCCTCGATCATCTTCCTGGTGCTGTAGGGGATGTTATCGTTGCAGAGATTGACGTCGATAACGCCCGAAGCCATGCCCCACCAGTAGTTAAGGGCTGAATCGCTGTCGGCTTCCGCGTTCCATGCGTTGTTGAGGATGGCCTTGACGATGAGCTCGTAGTACTTGCCCCACTTCCATTCGGCGAAAGCGATGTTCGTGACCTGGCCGTCGTCGCCTATGGCATAGAGTCCGTACTCGTTGTCGGCGCGGACGGGCTTGATGAGGTCAGGACCGGACACGATGCGGAAATTGTTTTCGCGCACGTATTCACGCCAGTACTCGTCCTTCAGGCAGGACCAGGTGAGGTGGATCTTCGCAGCCGGGTCGACCAGGGATGCGCCGATCGCGAAAGCGTTGATGTTCGCGATGTTGCCGCAGATAGGATAGGTCGACACATATGCGATCCTGTGGTCGGCAGCAAGGGAAGCCGCGATGATGCCGAGCATGAACTTGGCTTCGTACATCCTTCCGTAGTAGGTCCTGACGGCACCGTGCGAAAAGTGCACGGAACAGTTCATGAACTTGATCTCAGGATGCTTGACAGCCGCACGCAGCGCAGATTCCATCTGTATCGGCGAAGTCGTGAAGATGAGCTCCGTTCCTGCGGCAGCCGCTTTCTCGACCGCCTCGTCGAACTCTTCCTCGTCGCTGATGCCTTCGAGAGCGAAGGTGTTGACGACGCCGGGGAACTTGGATTCGAGATAAGCCCTGCCCATCTCGTGGCCGTTGATCCAGCGCGACTTGTCCTTGTAGCCGTCGTAGAGGAATCCGACCTTGAGCGGGTGCTGCTCGTTATAAGCCGGTTTATCGAAAAGCGTATCGATGATCGGTATCGTGCTCTTCTTGTGGAGCTGCGGCTCCTCGGAGAAAGTGATCTGATTGCCGTTTGCGAGGATCCTGAACTCGGGCCAGATGGGTCCTAAGTTCTTCTTGATCTCTTCTGCGGGTGTGTTGACGAGGCTCTCATACTTATAAGACTCGATATATACGAGGAAAGCGTCAGCCGCCGTGATGGAGGAGAAGGCCTTGCCGCCGCCCGATTCATATGCTTTCGTGAAGTTCAGGAAAGCGCTCTTTAAGTCGAGCACGATGTCGTCGTCCCAGGGCTCGTCGTAGGTAAGACCCAGGCATTCTGCGAGCTTGTCGTAGGATCCGACATTTGTGAAGAGCATGTTGTAGATGCCCGTGCACTTGAAGAACTTTAAGAATTCATAGTAGATGACGACTTCCGGATCGTCTGATTCGGGAGGCAGGACACGGGTAACGGTAGCGAGGATCGTGGGCTGTTCGAGGTACTTTAAGACGGACACACGCTTGTTGCCCTCAAGTACGTAGAACTTGCCCATGAACTCGATTACCTTGATGGCATCGCTGATGCCTTCTTCCATCTGATACTCGATCAAGCTTATCCACTTGGCCGCAAACTCAGTATCAGTTCCCAGCAGGGGCATGAAGTTGCGCGCGAAGGATTCCTGTCTTCCGCGGGTCACCGTTCCGACTACCTGCGCGAGCGGGATCTCGCGCGTGCCCACCGACTCCTCGGCGAGGGTGGTCCTGCTGGTAAGCATATCGTCAAGCGCGTGGAGATAGGGGTGACGCCCCTGGCTCAACGCCTTGTGCTGTTCCTTTACGGCGAGTTTTCTCGCCTTTACGTATTCTTCGGCTCCTGTAGCCATATCTATTCCTCTTTTCCCTTACAAAAGTCTGATATTTCCCGATATCAGTCGTCGAGCTTCATGTCGCCCGCCTTGATCCAGCCGATCTTGCGCATGATCTCAGACAGTCCCAGGCTGATGGCAGCGGGGAGTATGAAGTACATGACGACGATCTCGATGATTACGATCCATGCGGGAGTTGTCTCGATCATGGTCGTGAATGTTGATATAGGTCCTACGAGACCTGCGGTACCCATACCGGATCCTACGGCGTTGGATGTCATCTGCAGCACGCAGGTGGATACGGGTCCAAGGATGGCGCTCGATATGATCGAGGGCAGCCAGATCCTCGGGTTTCTTATGATGTTGGGCATCTGGAGCATGGAAGTTCCGAGACCCTGTGCAACGAGGCCGTTGACCTTGTTTTCGCGGTAGGAGATGACGGCGAATCCGATCATGTTGCAGCAGCATCCGATGGTCGCAGCGCCTGCGGTGATCCCGTTGAGTCCCAGTGCAACGCCGATCGCGGCAGAAGAGATGGGGAGCGTCAGGAAGATACCCATCAGGACGGATACGATGATGCCCATGAGGAGAGGCTGCTGTTCGGTACCCCAGTTAACGAGGCTGCCGAGCCATGTCATGAAAGCCGATACATAGGGTCCCAGGAAGATGCCGGCGGCACCGCCCGTGGCGATGGTCACGAGGGGAGTTACGATGATGTCGACCTTGGTCTTGCCTGCAACGAGGTGTCCCAGCGTGATGCCGATCAGGGCAGCGATGAAAGCGCCCAGAGGCTCACCGGGAGAAGGGAGGAGGACCTTGCCTTCCACAAGAAGGGGAGCCGCTGCCGTGAAGACCTTTGCATAGGATCCGATCATACCGCAGACAGCCGCCGATATCGTAACGAGCGGGCTCTCCTTGAACTTGATCGCGACACCCAGACCGATGCCCGCACCCATGAGGCACTGGCACATCTTGCCGACGAGCGTGACATAGGTTCCGACAGGCTGCGGGATGTAACCGCCGATCGTTCCGATGATCGTACCGATTATGAGCGTTGCGAAAAGACCCGTTGCCATACCGGACAGTCCGTCGATGAAGATCTTGTTGAGGATCTTCTTCGCCTTGCTGCTGCCGCCGGACTTGGCTTCTTTCTTTTCGCTCTGTGCGACCTTGCCGGGGTTGCTGTGCTTCTTCTTATCTGACATTAGTTTGTTCCTCCTCGGAAAACTGTTTTTCTTTGGTGGTATTGTATTATTTTTCCAAAAAGCGCGCTATTGTCAGAATAAATATAATAATGCGGTCAAACTGCGTGAATTAGGGACATTTGATAGGTCTTCCGCCAAAACAGCCCTTTGCTCACAAATCTGTTCACAAAATCACGCGATTTGTGAGCATTATTGTGAACAGAAGCCCCAAATAGCCCTTTGCTCACAAATCTGTTCACAAAATCATGCGATTTGTGAGCAGTTTTGTGAACAACAACCGCGGAAGAGGACATTTCATAAGCGACTGCGGGATCAGAACCTTATCCTTTAATGAAGCATCGAAGTATAAGTCTTTACTTTCTTATCGGACCTCGCGATGATAAATATGAGGTGATAGCCGTTCGGGGCGGGAACCAGTATCAGCCTTACGGTGATGGTGACATCTTTCTGTTTGGCCTTGAGGTCACACATCTTGTATTTCTTCCTGCCGATCTTGATCTTGCCCTTCTTGGTCTTGACTTCAGCGCCGGACTGCTTATAGGCATATTCCCTGAGGCTTGCGAAGTAGTCGATGACCTGATCCTCGGTCGTATGGTTGAAGTCGGATGCGTAGACGCTGTACATGCATTCTTTGGACTTGTCGCTGTCGTCATCGGAGACGATGAACTCGGTTATATTTCTTCCGTAGGTGTCGATTATCTCATCGCCGAGAGATGTTCCCTCGTCAACGAAGTGATAGCCTTCGGGCGTCTTGATGACAATGTCGGAAGGCAGCAGGCTCAGCGTGTCTCCCTTGGGGCAGATGAAGGAATCGCTGCCGGAGTATCTCTTGTCGGGCATCTCCACCGTGCATTCGTAATCGGTCTTATCGCCGCCGTAGAGGATGGATATGCGGTATCTGCCGCTTTCGAGCCTTGTGCTGCTCGAATATCTTATCTGGATGGATTCGGATCCGTGTTTGGTCTCATCCGATTTCGTGAATAAGACTTCTTCTCCGCCGATCTCCCCGGTATATGCGACTTCGTAGTCGTATTTCCAGTCGAACTTGCGGCCCTCTTCCTTGAGGTCGATCTTGAGAGTCAGCGAATCGGGATTGTCGTAGACGCCGTCCTCGCTGTCAACGAAAGTATGGTCTCCGAGATAATTGATGAGGCTCTCACCGAAAACGATCTTATCGAAGTCCGCGAAGGCAAAGAACTGTTCCAGCAGTTCCGTGTTTTCGAGCAGGGCCTTGCCGTCCTTGATCACGAATCTCATCGGGAGTGTGTAGATTAGCTGGTTCTTGTTGTTGTAATCGGTCAGGGACTCTTCCAGGTGCTCAACGTTCCTGTAGTAGATGTTGCTTTCCGCGAATTTCTCGTAGTCGACGACCATGAAGTTGACATTGACGGTTGCGATCTTGTTGAAGAAGGAGTACTGCAGCGTTTCCTCGTGCACCAGGTAAGCGAATGTTGATGCGATCGCTTTTCGGACGGCGACGGTGTTTTCGTCGTCAATGCCCTCGCCGAGCTTAAAGGCTTTTCTCAGGTCGTCGTCTTCCTCGTAAAGATAATCCGAGAGTGACTCGTAGTCCCTGTCCCTTACAGCTTCGGTGATCTTCGATAGGCTCTCCTTGACCAGGGTCTTGCTCGCCTCGGTATTGACGCTCTGACAGCCCGTAAGGCCCAAAACTCCGAGAGTGTAGATAAAGTACAGTGCAAGGCAGGTGATCTTCTTAAGATAAGTCATAACTCCATCCCCCTTCCTAGAGCAGATTATACCATATGCGTAACGGGCGCGGTTTCTTTACAATAAGCATTATTCCTGCTATGCTATGCCGGTAAATCAAAGCGACCAAAGGATTCAATATGCCGGGCCACAGGGGACAAGCAATAAATTCAGAAAGCTCCGTCAGGACCAGACACGCGGGAATAGAACTCCTGCGCGTCGTGATAATGCTCCAGATCTGCTATCTGCACCTCGCTATCTACGGCGGTTTCGAGTCGGTGGCAGCCGGGGACAAGGGCTCTCTCAAGGTCATCTATTGGATCCTGCTCCTGTTCTCAAGGTGCCCCGTCTACATCTTCATCATGATCACCGGCTACTTCCTGAGCACCGCCGGCACGAAGATCAACATCAACAGACTCCTTAAAGTCTATTTCCCCATGCTCTTCTACTCGGTCGTGATAAGGATCATCTTCGCCATAGCCGACGGCGGCATCGGCAAACCGGTATTGATCATCAAGACCCTTCTTCCCGCCGTATCCAAGCAGTGGTATTTCATGACGCTCTACCTTCTGGTCGTCATCTTTTCTCCCTTCCTCAACCTCATGATCGAAAAGCTCGACCGCAGGAATTTCCTGATCCTGGTCGGCGTTCTCTTCTTTTTGTTCTCGATATGGCAGCCCCTGTCAAAGCTCGAGCCCATGCGCCAGGTGTTCAAGATCGAAAACATCATCTGGACCGAAGAGGGCAAGGGCCTCTACGGCTTCATCTACATGTACATCCTCGGTGCCTACATGCGAAAGCACAAATTTATCTCAAAAGCGGAGGACGGGACAACAAAGATCTTCGACAAACCCTGGATCTACATCTTCATCTTCTTGATCCTTCTCGTGCTCAACGTCCTGCTGGTCCTGAACTACCCGGACAAGAGGATCGAGAAAGTCGCCTACTACTACGATCACCCCATAACCGTCCTGCAGGGCGTATGCCTGTTCAGGATCTTCGAGATGATCCGTCTCGAAAAGCACCCGTCTGTAGCCAGGGTCATCGCCTTCGTGAGCGCCGGAAACCTCGGCGTCTACATGATCTCCGAATCCTCGCGCGTCAGGGATCTGCTCTGGACGGATATCTTCAACATATCCGATCCCAAGTTCTACAACAGCCGCTTCTGGCTCATCAAGATGGCGCTCATCGTCCTGGCCGTCTACTGCGTCTGCTGGCTCATCGACCTTTTCACCCGCCGCGTCCTCACGGCCTTCATCAGGCGCAAGCTGCGGCCCCGCAAAGCCAAGGCCGTCCGCCCCTCTCATCTCTGAGTCTGACAATATTGTCAGTTTTGCAGCCCTTCTTTGTTGGCGCATATGTCGACAAGCGCCCCTTTTCGCGAAAAGTGACACATTTTGCCTCTTTTTGTGACACATGTGTCACTAAATTCCTTGATCTGCGTCACTTTTTCCATCAGCATGAATGGATCCTCTCCCGTAAAACCTATTGACTTGATAGACTTAGTATGTTATAACCTACAAAATCGATAGGCTTTAACATCGCAAGACCTGTCAAACAACGCCTTGGAACGCCCGAAAACAAAGGCTTCCGGACCTGAAAGGAGGATGAGGCAATGGCTATCAGAGATGAGATAAGAGACTACATCAGGAGCGGCGAATCCATGTCGGAAGACCTGGGACTTGAGATCGAGCACTTTATCGTCGATGACTCAGGCGTACAGATCGGCTTTCACGAGATATCCGATCTGATCCTTAAAGTCGGCAATGACTTAGGAGCGCAGATCGTCTATATGGACGGCTACCCGGTAGGTTATGTTACGGATGAATACTCCACGAGTTTGGAACCCGCCTGTCAGTTCGAGATAAGCATCAACCCTTATCCTGACACGACGACGATAAGGCAGGTCTACGACAAGTTCTATACGCTCTGGGAAGAGATTTTCGAAGAGCGCGGCTACAGATTCGTTACCAAGGGCAATCTCCCTTCAGTCGAGCTGGGTGAGATCACGCCGGATGAGATAACTCTTTCGCCTAAGAAGCGATATAAGTACATGGACAGCTATTTTCAGGAGTCCGGCAGATACGGCAGGTACATGATGAGAGCGTCAGGCTCGGCCCAGGTATCGATCGACTATAAGGATGAGAAGGACATGGTCACCAAGCTCCGCGTCCTTGAGAAGATCGCTCCGGTCCTGTCGATAATCATGGAGAATAAGACCTGCGAGATATCGACCCTGCCTGAGCACCCTGACAAGAAGCATCTGCTCCGCATACAGGAGTGGGACGATCTTGACCCTTCCAGGACAGGCTTCGTGCCGGGGTCGTTGGATGAGGATTTCGGTTACGACAAGATGGCTGACGTCATATACACAACGCCTCTGATCCTCCTTACCGATGAGGGCAGGACCACCTATGTGGCATCCAAGACCGCCGGGGACCTGATCAAGGACGGCACGGTCAATGAGAAGCTCCTCGAAAAAGACAGAAGAAAGAAGCTAATAGAGCACTTTATGTCGATGGGATTTTTCCATTTCAGGGTCAAGAAATACATTGAGGTAAGAGTGGCGGACGCGGTGCCGATCGACAAGGCTTTGGGCTATGTCGCGCTCCTCAAGGGTCTCGTCTATTCGGAGAAGAATCTCAAGACCCTGGATAAGGTGCTCGCAGGCATCACGACTATCGAAGAGATCCAGAGTGCAGTCGAGGAAATAGAAAAAGACGGCCTTGAAGCCGTTATCTACGAAGGAAAGACAGCAGGAGACTGGGCAGGATACCTAACGGATATTGCATCAAAAGTCCTGCCGGCCGAAGATAAGAGGTATCTTGAAAATGTGCGAATTGTTAGGAGTGTCATCTGACAGGAAGATAGAACTTAATCACCTGCTCAAGACCTTCTACGGTCACAGTCAGGAGCACCCCAACGGCTGGGGCCTCGCTTTCCTGGACGACGGCAACATCTCGATAGAAAGGGAGCCCGTCAAGGCATCCGACAGTTACTATCTCAGGAGCCGCCTGACGGGCGAACTGAGGTCTTCACGCCTGATGGCCCACATAAGGCGGGCGACTATAGGCGAGATCTGCTACGAGAACACCCACCCCTTCATTACGAAAGACATATCCGGCAGATCCTGGGTGCTGATGCATAACGGTACCATTTTCGAGGCACAGGACCTTGCAAGATACCAGTGCATCCAGAAGGGCACGACCGACAGTGAGAGGGTCCTTCTATATCTGACAGACAAGGTTAACAGCATCATACGCGCAAAGGGTGAAGCCGCGGAAGAAGACCGCCTGGAAGCGGTGGATGAACTCGTAAAGCACTTGTCCAAGCATAACAAGCTGAACCTTCTGATCTACGATGGTGACAACTTCTATGTGCATAAGAACGAGGAGGGGACCCTGTTCCGTTACGACCATAACGGAATAGTGATCCTGTCAACGCGCCGGCTGACAGGCGAAGGCTGGGAAGAGATCCCTAAGAACCGGCTGATCGTCTACAGGGACGGCAGGCAGATCTTTGAGGGCGAAGAGCATGAGAATACTTATATCCACAACGAGGAGAACATGAAGGCGCTCTACCTCGGATATTCGGGTCTTTGATGCTCGAAAACATTATTTGACTAATCTGCCAAAGAAGTATAAATTATGTGGGTTCTAAGAACTAACAAAAGAAAGATCGGAGGTGCCGGTTATGGCAGTTGAAGAGATCAAGAAAGAAGTAAAAGAGGTCGTTAAGACCGCTGAAGTTAAAGTAGAACAGGCTTCCGAGAAGGTTAAGGAAGAAGCCAAGAAAGTCGGCGAGGCTGCAGGCAAGGCAGTCGAGAAGACAAAGACTGTTGCCAAGGAGACAAAGGCAAAGGTCGAGGACAAGACAGAGACAGTCAAGAAAGAAGTGATCGAAAAGAAGGACAAGGTCAAGGAATGCTCCAAGGCCAAGGTCAACAAGGTTGCCCAGAAGGTAGTTGCCAAGACAGAGCCCAAGGCTGAGCCCGCAGCAGAGAAGAAGCCCGAGGCTCCCAAGGCTGAGCCCGTTAAGGCAGCAGCTCCCGTAAAGGCAGAAGCCAAGAAAGCAGAGCCCGCTAAGGCTGAGAAGAAGGCTGCTCCCGCAAAGAAAGCAGCTGCAAAGAAGCCCGCAGCAAAGAAGGCACCTGCTAAGAAGCCCGCAGCAAAGAAGGCAGCTCCCAAGGCTATCAAGGCACCCGATAAGTTCGTTATCCAGTATCAGGGCAAGGAGACCGACTACAAGACGATCGTTGATAAGGTCAACAAGGTCGATGCATCCATCAAGACAGTTGATGTCTATGTAAAACCTGAAGACAACAAGACATACTATGTCATCAACGGCATGAACGCCGGCGCAGTAGATCTGTTCTGATCAGCTTAACAAGATAAGATTACATAAGGGGCTGTCTCGAAAGCTTTTTTCGCATACGAGACAGCCTTTGTCTTTGCAGTTTTTGACCAAACTTCAGATATTGCTGATTTAGTCAAAGATTTTTCATTGAAAAGTTGACCAAATGCCGGTTTTTGAAGTATTGGTCAAAAACAACTTATCTCTTAAACTTCCACCTTTGAGTCACTGTACTCGCTGGCGTGATGCGGCTTCACGTCCTTCTTGAAGAAATCCCTCGGCTTGATCTCGCCGATGAAGAGCTTATATAGCCTCAAGTGCCTGAACCAGCCGCCGAAGCGCCTGGAAACACGGCAAAAACAGAGGGCTGCTGCCACGAAGAAAGGAACCTGCGGCACGACGGGGATCATGAGCCCGATCAAGCCGATAATGATGAATACGATACCGAGGCCGATCCAGAGCACCTTGCCCAGGATGGTCTTAGGCTTCTTTTCTTCAGGAATGTCGTCTTTGTAGTATCTTCTCATGTGTTTATTCTCCCTATCCCGGCATAATTCTAAAGGAAAGCCTCAACTTAGGCAAGGCGTAAATGCGGAATTTGTGATGTATCGGCCGCTCTGTTTACCTCGCCCACAGGGATGGCTATAATATCGATAGAACAATTTTCTTTAAAGCTGGGAGGAACCTGAGATATGCGAAGAAACCTTTTGAGCAAGGCTGCTGCGGCGGTTACGGTTTTGGCGGCGGCATTGGCGGTCGTTACAGTACCGGCTGTACCGGCGTCGGCGGGCGGACTCCTTATAAACGAGAACAATTTCCCGGATGCGGCTTTTCGAAAATATATAAAGAACAATATAGACACAAACGGCGACGGCACGATTTCCGCAGGCGAGATCAAGCATACGGAGCATTTCGATGTGGCCGACCGGGGGATAAAGAACCTTAAGGGTATCGAGTATTTCACATACATCGCTTTCCTTGACTGCAGCAACAACAAGCTTACGTCGATAGATCTCAGCAAGAACCCGAGGCTGACGAGCATCGACTGTGAGTGGAACGGCCTTACCAAGCTGGATCTCAGCAAGAATACCCTGCTCAGGGAACTTCGCTGCGACCATAACAAGATCGCCAAGCTCGATCTGACGAAGAACACGAAGCTCGAGAACATGAGATGTTCCGACAATGCCCTGGAGAGCCTTAATGTAACTACATGCAAGACGCTCTTTACCTGCTATTGCTCGAACAATAAGCTCACAAAGCTCGATGTCAGCAAGAACACACAGCTGGTCAGCCTCAACTGCGAAAACAACTCCCTAACAGAGCTTTCCGTCAATAACAATCCCCTCCTCGAGTCACTGCACTGCAGCGGCAACAGCCTTTCCAAACTGGAGATCAGCAAGGACAAGAGCCTGACATCGCTTCAATGTAATGACAACAAGATCACCAAGCTCGACCTTTCCAAGAACACCAAGCTCGAGAGCCTCAACATAAAGGGCAACAGCATCAAGACGATGGACCTCGCCAACAATAAGGAACTGAAGTTCTTGGACTGCGGCGCCCTTGAATGCCTGGATGTGTCAGGCTGCAGGAAGCTCGACAGCATCACTCTCGAGGAAGGCAAGTTCCCCGCTGAGCTTAAGCTTGCATGCGGGCAGAGTTTTTCCTTGAACTACTATCTGCCGCCCTATAGTGACAAGGGGAGCTGGACTTGTTCTGCGAGCGGTACCGCCGGCTTGGACGGATCCAAGATCACCGGCAAGAAGGCAGGGAAGGCCGTGTTGACCGGCGACTTTAAGGGCACAAGGCACAAGGTATCTGTAAGAGTCCTCTTCAAGGACGTGACCAACCCCAAGGATTTCTGGTACGAGCCCACCTACTATCTGTCTGACTCGGGCATAGTCAAGGGCTACGACAACCAGACATCCTTTAAGCCCGACAACGAATGCACGAGAGCCCAGATGGTGACTTTCCTCTGGAGACTTAACGGCGAACCCAAGCCCAAGTCATCCACCACGGCATTCACCGACATCAAGAAGAGCGATTACTTCTACAAGCCCGTTCTCTGGGCCGTCGAAAACGGCATCACTACGGGCGCCTCCAAGACGACTTTCAATCCCGAAGGCGTCTGCACCAGAGCCCAGACAGTGACCTTCCTCTGGAGGCTGGCAGGCAAGCCCTCGGCAGGCACGGCAGAGAGCCCCTTCAAGGATGTAAAGAAGGGCGAGTATTTCTACGATGCGGTCATCTGGGCATCCAAGATGAAGATAGTCGCAGGTTATGCTGACGGTACTTTCCAGCCCCAGGGCAAGTGCTTGAGACGCCAGATGGTAACCTTCCTCTATAAATACGACAAGTACGTAAACGGGAAGGGATAATAACAATAACGGCGGGGGTGTCTTTCAAGATACCCCTGTTTTTTGTTGTACCACTCGGCACATATGAGCAGTTTGGTACCATCATTTCCCAATTTACTGTAATGGTACCAACTTCCGTCGTGCAAACAAGCAGTTTCGATCTCGTTGACGATAGGGGAGGCGAATGCTACAATATGCGTAAGAAAGCACAGTCTGCAAAGACGGTTGCTTCCGAGTAAGTAAATCATTTGACCTTACCCAAAGTTGCGTCCTGGGTAAGGTCTTTTATTTCCGCCGATATCTGGAATCAAAGATCCCGATAAGGAACGTCAATAGCTTCAACAACAGAGTGATTGAAGCTATGACTAAAGTGATAATGCCTATCACGATAGAGATAATCTCAATATCTGTCATATCAGCAGCCCTCCTTTCGTCAGTACTGTCCCGAAGGATGTATAAGTACTCGGAAGGCAACCGCCCATTAAGCAGACTGTGCCAATAAGATCATAACACAAAAGAGAACAAATGTATGTAAATGTGATATAATTAATCGATAGATTTTACGGAAATATAATTGGATCGCTCTGCTGCTCTGGCATTGCTCAGATATATACCTGTTTGACATATACACGTGCGGGAGGTATAGTGGAGCATCAGGATCAATGATCAGTATCGGATATGCTTTGTTTATGAGGATAACTGTTGTATGGATGTTGAGATCGTTGACTATCACTAAGGAGACATAATGATATGGATAACAGAATAGATACACCTTCCATAAGTGAGATATTGAAGGATGAATTTATGTTCCCTCTCGGGATCTCCGCATATAAACTTGCACAGGAGATACACGTGCCGGTGTCAAGAGTGCAGGATATACTGCACGACAGAAGGAAGATAACTGCTGATACTTCTCTCAGGCTCTCAAGGTATTTCGGGGTATCTGAGATGTATTTTCTTAACCTTCAGAATGACATTGACATGAGGAACCTTAAAGAGGAAAAAGGCGCTGAGATCAGTTCGATAGTGCCCTGTAATACGGCAGCCTCCTGACAAGGCACAAAGCCGTCAGACTTTTGCCTGCCAGATCACTTTCTCAACTTTCCGCGCGACTGTTTACGCCGCCCGAATCGTCAGATATAATTAAAGCAGAGTTGAAGGTTAGGGCAGGACCGCCGTCATCAGGCGTGGTCCGTGCGAAGGCGGCAGCATAAGATCAGGGATAGGGAGACCTCTATGGAATACGATCGCAAGAACATAATCTTCATAATCATCGGCTCGGTGGTCCTGATCACCGCGTCGGTCATAACCGGTATCGTTATCGGCAATCTCAAGCGCAAGGCGGCGGAGCCCAAGGGCGTTGACGCTGCCGTGAGCAATGTCGAGAGTTTCATCGAGGATAAGGTGGTAGGCTCCGAGGGCACGGTCACCGAAGTTACGGCCCGCCCCGACATCAAGAAGATCATCGAGGTCAGCCGTCTTTCCACATTCGAATTCACTTATAACTCCATCTGCGAAGTCAGGGACGACAACGGCAACAAGCTCTACTATATAGCATATGAGGGCAAGGTCTTGTGGGGCATCGATGCGTCACAGATCAAGTTCGACATCGACGAGGACAACAAGCTCCTTAACATAATCCTTCCCAAGGTCGAAGTGCAGGAGACGAATGTCGATGCGAACACTCTGGAATATATCTTTTTCGACGGCAGATACGATAATCCTTCAAGCGGCGCGCAGGCCCAGGCCCTGTGCCTTGACGACATGAAGAACAAGATCCGTGATCAGTATGCGATGGAAGAGACTGCGCGCGAGAACACTCTCCACGAGGTCGAGGCACTCTTTAAGCCGATCGTGAGCCAGTACTACAGCGACTATAAGCTGACGATCGATTTCGTTAAGTAAGGAAGGGGGGACCGGTATGAAGCGCATAGTAACTTATCTTCTGATCTTAACCCTTTCCTTAGGTCTTGTCACATCCTGCAGGAAGCAGGCTGAGGAGACGACGGCATCGACCCGGCCGACCAGCGTCACGACGACGGCAACGACCGCCCCCACCACCACGAAGGAGACCGAGCCTAAGATCGTTCCGAACGTCTATCAGATCCAGTCGATCTGCGAGCTCGCGACTCTCGACGTCTACTACCATAACACCGCGAAAGCCATCAAGACCGCGGGCACCGGTGTCGTCCACTGGGGCGAAAAAGACACGCCTTTCTGGTTCGAATACACGGCGGATGTTTCCCTCGGCATCGATGTCAGCCAGGTCAAGATGCTGATCGAGGGCAGGGACATTACGATCTTCATGCCCCACGCGAAAATACTGAGAGTCAACGTCCATCCCGAATCCACGACGGATCCTATCTTCATGCCCAAGAAGTGGTACCGCAACGATGTCGAGATCACGGCCCAGGATGTTACCGACGCCATGAAGGAAGCCAATGCTCAGATCAGGGAACAGGTGACCAATAAGACGACTCTCCTTAAGGCTGCAGAGAACCGTTCAAAGCAGCTGATCGAAAATTACATCTCCCAGATCATGGATCTTTCTGATATAAGTTATACTGTACACTGGGAGTTCATCGAAGACAAATAAGCTGCCCGTAAACCCGGTAAGCGACTGACAGGATAAGGCACCGGCCGCATCCCGTGGGGGGCAGTATGCATGCAGGAGGTTTTATGAACAAGCGTATTTTAAAGCTGACCGCAGTCCTTATGACCGCGGCTTTCGTGCTGTCGGCATTGCCGCAGATCACCGGCGAGACGGACAACACCAAGACTATGGTCAGAGCAGACGGTTCTGTCAGCGGAGAGTTCGATCCGGACGATCCGGGAGTTTATACCGAGGCGGACAGCACTGTAGACAAGGTAGCTCAAAAAGTCCGCAAGGCCGTTAAGAACTTTGACAGTAAGTTAACGGTAACACTTGATAACCCCGTGAATGATATTAATGCTTTCATTACGAAGGTTAAGGATAAGGCGTTTGAACATACCGGTAAGCCCGGAGAGGGTGATTATCTCCGATGGACCATATCCCGTTTCAATTACATTGCACGTGCTTCAAATAACAAATATAATTCGGTCGAGTTTACCTTTAACTACCACGTGACTAAGTCTCAGGATTCCGAAGCTAAGAAGAAGGCGGATACGATCCTTACTAATCTGAAACTCGACGGCAAGAAAAACTACGACAAGATCAAAGCAATATACGATTACATAGCCAAGAACGTTACCTACTATAAGTCCAGTGCGGGAACTACCGGTGTCTCGTATGCAATGTATGGGGCCCTCTGCAAGAAGCAGGCCTCATCAAACGGAGTTGTCCTCGCGATCTACTACATGGCGCTCAAAGCAGGAATTGACTGCCGCATCATATCCGGCAGTCTTGAAGGAAACAGTTACGTCTGGAACATCATAAAGCTCGGCGGCGAATACTACTATCTTGATGCCACCGGCGACCTCGGGGAAAAGAACTACAACTATTTCTTAAAATGCCCGAGATCGATGGGACAGTATTTACCGGATTACGTGTACACTACGGATTCCTTCAAGAAGAAGTATCCGATGGCGACAATGGATTACTACTTGAAGATAGCCACGCCGACTCCGACGGAGATCCCGATCCCGTCACCCAAGAAAGTCGAATACACAATGAAAGAAGAAGAGGGAAGTATTACGGTTGTCTGCGGTGACAAAATAATGCTTCACATGCCGGATCTTCCTCACAGCAGTATCGAGTGGACATCTACCAATCCCAATGTATATAAATTTTTAGATGACTGTGCTAAGATGGCAGGCCAGACGAAAGTAACTGTTATCTATTACGATGCGTCCAACAAAGATGCGGACGGCAATCCCGGCCAAACCCGCATGTCGGTCGACATCACTGTCCTCTACAAGGATGTTACCAAGAGTTCCGACTTCTGGTACGCCCCCACCAACTATCTGACGGCCAAGGACGTCGTCAAGGGCTACGAGAACCAGACCCTCTTTAAGCCCGGCAACGACTGCACCAGAGCCCAGATGCTGACCTTCATGTGGCGTCTTGCAGGCTCTCCCAACCCTAAGTCCAAGACATGCCAGTTCTCAGATGTCAAAGAGGGTGAATACTACTACAAGCCCGTCCTCTGGGCCGTCGAAAACGGCATCACCACGGGTTACGACGATGGCACCTTCAGACCGAAGACGGTCTGCACCAGAGCCCAGACGGTCACATTCCTCTGGCGTATGGCAGGAAAGCCCAGCCCTAAGTCGTCCACCAACAATTTCAATGACGTTAAGACTACGGATTACTTCTACAAGGCGACCCTCTGGGCATCCGAGAAGAAGATCCTCGCAGGCTACGATGACGGCACCTTCAGACCCCAGGGCCTGTGCCTGAGGCGTCAGATGGTAACGTTCCTTTATAAGTACGATAAGTATGTGAACAACAAATAAGGATACATACGGGGCAGCAAACAATTAGGAGATATTATGAGTAACCGCATTATCAAGTTGATCTCGATCCTCATGATCGCTTCTGTCATCATGTCGGCAGCTCCATTAAATTATGGCAGGAAGAGCAACATCAATGCCGTGGTCAGGGCAGACGGGTCTGTCAGCGGAAGGTTCGATCCGAGCGGACCGCGGACAAATGCCGAGCCGGAGTCTTATACCGAGGCAGACAGCGACATAGAGAAGGCAGGCCTCAAACTCAGGAAGGCTATTAAGAACTTTGACAGCAAAGTAACCATAGTATTAGATAAGCCGCGCTATGCACCGACGGTTGACGATGTTGTCGCTATCTTCGAGCAGATCAAGGATAAGGCGGTTGCACATACCGGTAAACCCGACGAGGGCGATTACCTCTTATGGACTTTGTCTTCTATCGGTTTTACGGCAGCGGGAGCCCAGGACAATTACGACCATTTCTTTTTTGTCATGGAATACCATATGACCAAGTCCCAGGGATCGGAGGCGAAGAAGAAAGCGGACTCTATCCTTACTTCTTTAAAGCTTGACGGCAAGAAAGACTACGATAAGATCAAAGCGATCTACGGTTACATAACCAAGAATGTCACATATGATTATACTGCGATCGACACTGCCGGGACCGCACATTCGATGTATGGAGCTCTCTGTAAGAAGGAGGCCGTCTGCCAGGGAATTGCGCTGGCGATCTACTACATGATGCTCAAAGCGGGTATCGACTGCCGTCTCATATCCGGCGATCTTGCAGGACAACGTCACGGCTGGAACCTTGTTAAGCTTGACGGCAAATACTACTATGTCGACGCCACCAACGACCTCGGTGCCAAGAATTACAGCTATTTCCTTAAATGCGGGGATTCTATGTTCCGGCATGATCCGGATAAAGCGTTCAAGACGGATTCTTTCAAGAAGAAGTATCCTCTCGCGACACAAAATTACGGCGCAAAACCGTCATCTACCCCGACTCCGACGGAGATCCCGCTCCCGACGTCCAAAAGTATCACATACATAATGCAAGAGAAGGGGACTCTTACTCTTGTCAGTGGCGACAGTGTTTATTTTGCTATCCCTAGTAATGTTCCTGTTAACAGTCGTAAGTGGATATCTACCAATCCGAAAGTATTTGCTGCAGAAGGAGTCGGTAATGCTAAGATGGCAGGTCATACGAAATTAACTGTTATCCTTTACGATTGGTCTACCGTAGATGCGAACGGCAACTATGCTGAAACAAGGTTCTCGGTCGACATTACCGTTCTCTACAGGGATGTAACCAAGAGTTCCGATTTCTGGTACACTCCCACTAACTATCTTACGGCAGCAGGCGTCGTCAAGGGCTACGACGACCAGACTCTCTTTAAGCCCGCCAACGACTGTACCAGAGCCCAGATGCTGACCTTCATGTGGCGTCTTGCAGGGTCTCCCAACCCTAAGTCCAAGACATGCCGGTTCACAGATGTCAAAGAGGGCGAATACTACTACAAGCCCGTTCTTTGGGCCGTCGAAAACGGCATCACCACGGGTTACGACGACGGCACCTTCAGACCGAAGACGGTCTGCACCAGAGCCCAGACGGTCACGTTCCTGTGGCGTATGGCAGGAAAGCCCAGCCCTAAGTCGTCCACCAACAATTTCAATGACGTTAAGACTACGGATTACTTCTACAAGGCAACCCTCTGGGCATCCGAGAAGAAGATCCTCGCAGGCTACGATGACGGCACCTTCAGACCCCAGGGCTTGTGCCTGAGGCGTCAGATGGTAACGTTCCTTTATAAATACGATAAGTATGTTAACAACAAATAAATCGCAGAGGAACAACACATCGCTCTGCCAGTTCCTTGAGGAGCTTTAGCGACGAGGACTTGTCCGACGCCAAGAGCGATGTGTTGTGACGAATTATAAGTACGATATGTACGTTAACGAGAAGGCCTACACCGGACCTAAAATCTAAGCAACAGCAAGCCGCCTCCGGGCGGCTTGTTTTAACACTGTTACAAGTTGACCACACCCTCAAATGTGTATATACTATGTATAAACATTCCGGGAGGCGTTTTTATGACCGTAAAGATTCAGAAATGGGGTAACAGCAGGGGCATCAGGATTCCCAAAGTGATCCTGGATGATCTTGTCTGGTCCGATAACGAAGAAGTGGATCTTACCGTATCTGACGGCAAGATAATAATCGAGCGCCTCGAAAGAAGGGAGCGCCCTGACATACATGATCTCTTCGCAGGTTACGAAGGCCGCTATGAACCCGTAGATATTGATTGGGGCGAGCCCTCGGGGAGGGAAGTATGGTAAGACAGGGAGACATAATCAAAGTAAGTTTTGATCCCCAGAAGGGTCATGAACAGAAAGGCTTCCGTCCTGCGGTAGTCATAAGCAATGATGAATTCATAAGAAGGACCGGTCTTGCCGTAGTCTGTCCGGTCACGAATACGGATAACAAGTTTCCTCTTCATGTTTATCTTGATGAAAGAACTTCCACTACAGGCGTGATCTTATGCGAACACATAAGAACGCTTGATCTTAATTCATGGAAAGCTAAGAAGATCGAAAAGCTCCCTGACGACATCTTAAGACGGGTTGTCGATATAGTAATGGCCGAGCTGGACCTGACAGTATAACCGTCAATACCTTCAGACCCTAGGGTAAGTGCCTCAGGAGACAGATGGTAACATTCCTCTATAAGTACGATAAGTATGTGAACAAGGAAGGATTAAAGGCAACAAGTATATATCACTGATTAAGGCTACTGGAAGGCAGCCTTTGTTATTTAAGTAATATATATGCATGGTTGTTTGGGAAAATAGTGGTAGCGGGATGTAAATTATTTCTTTAAGACATGGGATAAAGTACAATGATTATGAAAAATTGATAGTGGAGGAAGATATATGAAAAGATTTGATGTTTTACCTACAGAAGAAAATATTTATAAGACATATGTTGAAAATTCTATAGGAAGGGTTCATGATGTTGATTCTTTTGTGTCGATTATCAACAGCATGGAAGGCGGTTGTTCTATTGCGATAGATAGTTCATGGGGAAATGGGAAAACTTTTTTTGTGAAACAGGCAAAAATGATTATAGATGCCTTTAATCCTAATAATCCTTTTAGTGACTCAGAAAATGGAAAAAAGATTCTTGGCTTATGGGAAAAGAATCATAGTAAAAATCCTATAGAAATAGAACCAATGATAACCTCTTACTTTGATGCTTGGGAACATGACGATGATGATGATCCGCTTCTTTCTATAGTTTATGAAATAATGAATGAGAATTACTGTTTAACGAATATTCCCAATAAAAGAGATTGGACAGATATTCTTGCAAATATTGCAGAAACGGTAACATCAAGGAATATATCAAATTTGGTTGAGTCAGCTAAAGGTAGGGATTTGTTTGAAAATATTAAAGGAAATATAGAGTTAAGAGAGCAGATAAGTAGTTTTTTTAATTCGCTATTACCAGAAAACGGGAATAAACTAATTGTTTTTATCGATGAATTGGACAGGTGTTCTCCGGTGTTTGCAGTTAAACTGTTGGAGAGAATAAAGCGATATTTATTAAATGATTCAGTGGTTTTTGTTTTTTCAATCAATCAATTGGAATTGCAACATACAATAAAAAGATTCTACGGCGAGGAGTTGGATGCTTGTAGATATTTGGATCGTTTTTTTGATCTTCGCATTGAACTACCAGAATTGGATTTGGGGAATTATAAGAATACTTTTGGAATACCAGATTTGATGAATCTGCGCGAAAGAACATGCATAGAATTTGCTAAATATACTCATATGAGTTTAAGAGAAATGTCGAAGTATTTTCAAATATCAAGAAAAGCAACATACGCTGTGACAGACAAAAAAGACAAAAGCCATCTTTCGGTTATAGATATGAATACAGAAAGGTTGTTGTTTTCTGTAATTACACCTGTTGCTATTGGATTGAGAATGATGAATTTGGATGAATATAATAAACTCATCAATGGTACGAGCCCAGAGTGGCTAATAAACTTTCTGTTTAGAGGATCTTTATTTGGTAAAGTTGTAGGAATGTTAACGGAAGATAACATAGAACCCAAACTTGATGTAGATATAAGTTCTGAAGATGCAAGAAATAAAGTGGTATTTATGTACAGTTATCTATTTAACCACAAGGATGATCCTGATTATGGACAAGAAATTACTTTTGGAAGAGTTACACTGAGTACAGAGTACAAATCCAAGATAATTGAAGCAGCAAATATGGCATCTAAATATTCAGATATTGAACAATAATTTGGATTTAAATAATTGCGCATCAGCCGCCTCCGGGCGGCTTGTTTATTGGCTTTCAGCGCTAAATGACCATACCAGATAATGAGGCAAAACTATAAGATTCCGGCAGCCTTGGTTGAGCGCATTATGCCCCTGCGGTAAAATATTAACGTGAAATTCGGGGGAACTTCACGGATTCAATTATATAAACGGATGATGATTCATAATCTTTATAGACTGGGGGTGTAAAAGAGATATCCGTTTGTTCGACCTGAATTTGATTTCAAATTATTCAGAAGCGTTTTAACGCGCGAAAATTTACGAGAAAGGGTATTGTTAATCACTATGAGTAACATAAGAAAAACAATAATTTCGGCATTGCTCTTTACGGCAATGACCGTGCTCTTGGTCGCAGTATTACCTGCAAATGCCAAGGCATCCAGACCGGGATATTACACGATCTCATATAGTACCAACGGGATTTCAGGCGTAACTGTTCCTGCAAGTTTTGAAGTAAGGGACGGATCACTTTATGGCCTTTCTTCTCAGATTCCTACGAGAGCCAATTATACTTTTAAAGGCTACGACACAAGTACTGCAGCAAACACAGTCAGATATACTGCGGGTCAGGGAAATCTGAGAGCATCTTCAAATCTGACACTTTATCCTGTATGGGAACCAAAAAACCCATCCAGCGGAATCAAAACATTTAACTATGGCGGGAATCTTGATGCACCGAAATCAGCAGGCTTCCTATCCAATACACCCTCAAAGGTTCAGATGTACTACGATAAGAGTCAGAAGTCATTTACCTTTGGCGGATGGTGTGTACACGATCAGGGAATCAAAAGCTATACTTACCAGGTTTCAGGCCCGGGCTTCACTGCCAGCAATATAAAGAACTTTGGTTGGACTACTCGCGCTGATGTAGCTGCTTGTACTCCGGATGTAAGAACAACATTGGGCGTAAATAAGAAAGCCTCTTTTAATAACTGCGGTTATTCCGGTTCGGTGGATATGTCGAAATTGAACGCCGGAGACTACAAACTGACAGTTTATGGCGTACCTAACGCAGGAGCCAATTTTGCTGTTTGTGAGATCTCATTTAACTTAAGACCTACAGGAACAGCTTATGTGATCTTTAACGCAAACGGTGGCAAGGGAGCATCCAATGTAAAGCAGTTGGTTACATATGGAGCAAATAATAAGCTGAATCCCCCTTCATTTACAAAGAGCGGATATGAAGTGTTGGGCTTCTCCACCAATAAGAAGGCAACTACGCCTGATTATAAGTTGGGTGTCTCTTATCCTTTCAACGGTGTAAAGAACAACACAACTCTTTATGCCGTATGGGGGAAAAAGACAGTAACACCTGTTCCTCCAACCCCTACTGTCACAAAGTATTTTAAGGTAGTAATTGATGCCAATGGCGGCACTTTCCATGACGGTACAACTAGGTATGAGCGTTCTTATCCCGTTGGCACTACGGTAACTATAGATTTTGGTAAAGAACCTTATTCTCAGTTTTTGATCTGGCTGAAGGGAAATGGACTCGGAAAAGCAATGGAGAAGCCCGGTTATACATTCGCAAATAACTATTCAACCAACCCCAATGCGACTCCCGGCAGTTCATCGAATAGTCTCGTATTTACAGCCAAATCTGATATTACACTGTATCCCGTATGGCTCAACACGACAAGTAAGGGCGGAATATGGTACAAATCCAACCCGAGAAATAATGGTTACGCCAATGTAAGCATGTATGTTGACAAAGCTAACGCAAATAGGTTTGCTAATGAACTGCAAATATTTGTTCTTGAAAACGGAGCAAAGAGGAAGAGTATTAACGATAAAGAGCATTGGATTGCAGACACAATACGCGAACTCAGCCAGAACATGATTGCTAATTTTGTATACGATACCATTCGTTATGATGTTGGTACAGCTATAAAAAACCTGGTTTTTGATAAAACAACTGATAATATAGCCAAGTTTAATAAACTCACGGAAATGGTGAAAAAAGGTGTCGATTCCTATAATGTAGCATATGCTATATGCGAAAATACTGTCTATACTATGAATGTTGGAAACGATAAGACATTCAAGAGAAACTTTGATCTTTTAGAAAAAGTATATAAGCAATTAGTTTCTCAGGGAGTATATAACGGTGAGCACGGTACGGCCAATGTTAATGGTGGTTTGTTTATCCAAATTGACACAGACACTAGTGCCCTTTTCTTTAGTGACGGTGCTGCAGCTCTTGCGAGTAAATATGGGCTTCCTGTTATCGGAAATACTGGTATCGATTACAATGCATTAATTAGAGATAAAGGTGTCAACTGGATAGATGAAAAATATCTGCAAAAGCCAGATTCCTACTATAACAAAGAGAATGACACATTGTTTACAGCCTTGTATAAGGTTTTAAGTCTGACTGACGGAAGCAAAAAAATATCTGGACCTGAAGTAATTTGATCCAATCACAGTAAGCCGCCCTCGGGCGGCTTTTTTCATGCCTTCTTAAAAGTATGCTCCTGGCACACCATTCAACTTCTAAAGAGGTATATTCTTAATCTTCACTAGAGAGAGAGGAAAATCTTGAAAATAATCATTCTGTAAATCATCGGTAAATAATGTAAAAGGTGAGCCGAGTATAGGTTTACCGAGACTTTCTTGAGGAATATAATTCAGAATTTATTGAGCGTTCAGTTTGAAAAAATTGGATGTGATAAGGAAGACGAAGAACCGATTACTTTAACACTCTTACCAGATGACGAAAAGGGTATTAATTTGAAACCAGTTCTCCATATGGCCACATTTAATATTGGTAGACGAGAATACAGAAGGTATTTTGTGTTTGAAAAACCTAATACTCGACTTACTATTGATTATGTATTCGACGGGGTGAATCATATTAGTTTTGATTTGTTTGTCTTAAAAAAGTAGGAGCTGACCCGCAGGCCAGCTCCTTTTTTGAACCTTTATGGAGATTTAACTGATTATTTCTGATAGATCTGAGCATAAAGATCGACGAGACCCTTGTAGTTGAGCTCTTCGCAGGATGCTACATATTCATCCCACTGCTTTTCTACATCAGCCTGACCTGTGACGAACTTCAGAACCCAGGTATTGACGTTGCTGATGAGAGGAGTAGCGATCAGGTTGATCTTCTCATACTGATCGGATGTAGGTGCGATACCGGGAGCCAGAGGAGGTACTTCCCTGTACTCGAGGTCACGGTGTACATAGTCCTGAACCTTGGGAACGAGGTTGTCTTCCATCTCTGCAATAGTTCCGCCGTACCAGAAGTTACCGCCTGCGTAACCCCATTCGAAACGGATGTCTGTCAGAGTGTTGTCAGGAGTATTGCCATAGCCCAGACCGGAGCAGCAGAAGCCTTCTTTTAAGTGTTTATATCCGTCAGCATCTACTTCATAGTGAACGCCTTCGACACCCCACTTTGTGAGTTCGTATGCTTCGTGAGAGTAGAAGAGCCAGTCAACGAATCTGAGCATTTCGATAAAGCCGTCTTCGCCAAGATCCTTAAGAGCCTGATCTGCGATCATGACACCATTCTCGAGTCTCTCGGGAGATACTGTGGAGTTCTTGGTGGATCCCATAGGGAGAGTGATACAATAGTTCTCGAACTTGCCTTCGCCAAGCTGCTTTACCATGTCGCCTTCGAATGAAGCGAACTGTGACTGGTTAACAGACATGATGGCTGTCTTGCCGTTGAAGTACTGTGCTGTAGCTGTTGCATCGTCCTGTGTGAATGTTTCGGGATCGAGGATTCCTGCTTCGACGAATGCGTTTGCAGCCTTTAAGAATTCCTTGAAGTTGTCCGATACAGGGGAGAACTGGAATTCGTCTGCAGCAGGGTTATATCTCATACCGTTGCCGATATTCCAACCTGCGTTTACATCGTATGTTGCGCCCATGACGCCGAGGAGGTTACCGCCGCTGCCCTTGCCGGATTCGTTTCCACACCAGAGGTCAGACCAGATGTAATCCTTCTCTTTGCACATGCCCTGCTCGACCATGTAAGCCTTTACTTTCTTAAGAGCTTCGAGCAGATCGCCCCAGGTCCAAGTCTTCTCAAGCTCGACTACATCGACGCCTGCCTTGTCCCAGATGTCTTTTCTGATCATGAAGGTGTAGTTGATAAGGTTGCCTTCCTTCATGCCGGGGAGCTTGTAGTACTTACCGTTAGCTCTTGTGATCGTCTGGATGTCCTTGGAGAGATTGTACTTGTTGTAGAAGTCAGTGTAGTAAGGCATATACTGAACATAGTCAGAGATAGGCACGATCGCACCGCCGTCTACGAAAGCAGTATCGTCATAGATCTTGGGGATGATGTAAGCGGACTTACCTGCGTTGATATCAAGGGTGATATTGTTCATGTAGTCGCCGCTGTCGTAGGACTTGATGTCGAGGTGGACATTGGTCCTGTTCTCGATCTCCTTGAATATACCCTCGGTCTTCCACTTGTCGATCATGGGATACCAGCTGGCATCACTGAAGAACATTGTGTAAGTTGTAGGCTCGTTGGCATGGAATGTCTCTCCGAGGCCGAACTTGTAGGGTAATTCTTTTTCTGTTGTTGTCGCAGAAGTCTCTATCTGACTGGGAATAGTCGTCATGCTCGTACTCTCAGTAGGTGCGCTCTGCTGACCTGTGCAAGCCGTAAAGCCGCCGATCATGGACAGAGCAAGACCAATAGAGGTTAATCTTGTTACTGTTTTCTTCATAACTGTTTCCTTTCTTATAAGTTTTTTATATTGCCTTGGGAGGATCCCATGAGCACCTTGGTTATTCCTTGACACCGCCTAACATCATGCCCTGAACATAATATTTCTGTATGAAAGGGTAGACGCAGATGATGGGGAGGACTGTAAGTACCATCGCGCAGGACTTGATGTTGGCCGATACCTGCTGGGCGTCAGCTTCGGATGCCGATGCACCGCGGATTATTGTCTGGAGGAAGTAAGCGACAGGCCACTTGTTTTTATCCTGGAGATAGAGCATGGCGTTGAACCAGTTGTTCCAGTACATGACGGCATAGAATAAGGTCATGGTCGCCATTATCGGCTTGGATAAGGGGATGGATATCTTAAGGAATACACCGAACTTGTTAAGTCCGTCCATCTCACCCGCTTCTTCCAACTCCTTGGGCAGGCTCATGAAGAAGGATCTCATAAGGATTACATAGTAGGTGCTGATGAGCATGGGAAGGATAAAGCCGCCCATGGTATTCTTGAGACCTAAGTTTACTATCAGGATATAGTTTGCGATGAGACCGCCGCCGAAATACATCGTGAAGATGATGAAAGGCGATAAGATCTTATTGATCCTGAGATGTGTCTTTGACATAGGATAAGCAAGGATCGATGAGAAGAATAATGATCCCACTGTTCCCACTACCGTATAGAGGATAGTATTAAGGTAATATCTTAAGAATTCATGATCGTTACGCGTTATAACGTAGACATATGTATCGATGGAGAAGTCCTTGGGGATGAGCCCCGTGTGGCCGGCGATGATCGCCTGCTCCGATGTGAAGGACTGTGATACCAGATAAAGGAAAGGGTAGAGTGTTACGGCCGCAACAAAGATCATTATGATCGTGTTAAATACCGTGAATACCTTATAACCTGTTGATTCCTTTATGCGGTTCTTGGGATTAGCGACCGGGATATGGGGCTTGTTCTCTTCATTAACGCTCATGTCATACCCTCCTTACCAGAGACTCGTTCTTGCGAATTTCTTCGAGACCAGATTGGCTGCAGTCAGAAGGACAAGATTGATGAGTCCCTCGAAAAGTCCAACCGCGGTCGCGTAACTGTAATTGCCGGAACCGATACCCATTCGGTAAACATATGTGGATACGATATCAGCGGTCTGATAGGTCATAGGATTATAGAGGAGATATACCTTCTCGAAAGCTCCGCCCGATCCTACGAGTCCTCCTATGTCAAGGATAAGGAGTGTTGCTATGGTAGGAAGGATGCAGGGGATGGTGACATGGAGTACCTGCTGCAGATGAGTTGCACCGTCAACCTTGGCAGCCTCGTAGAGGGAGGGATTGATATCGGTCATGGCAGCAAGATAAAGTATCGTGCCCCAGCCTAAGCTTTGCCATACACCTGATGCAACAAATATCGTTCTGAACCATTCAGCAAGTGATATGAAGCTGATCGCTTCTCCGCCGAGGCTCTCGATCAATGCGTTGATAGGGCCGTGTGTAGATAAGAGTTCCTTTAACATACCGCATACGATGACGATCGATATGAAGTGGGGAAGATAAGATACTGTCTGTACGAACTTTTTCCAGTGAAGATTCCTGATCTCGTTTATGAGCAGGGCGAAGATGAGAGTGAGAGGAAATCTGAAGAGCAGATAAAGACCGTTCAAAATGAGGGTGTTAAAAAATGCTCTCCAGAATGTCCTGTCAACAACAAACTGTTCAAAGTATCTGAAACCTGTCCAGGTCTCACCGAATATATTGCCTCCGGCTTTATATTTCCTGAAAGCAATGATATTACCGAACATGGGGATATAGCGGAAGATGATGTAGTAGATGACAGGAATAAGGACCATGACATAGAGCTGCCAGTTGATCTTAAAATCCTTGGACATTCTCTTGCGAAGGGCGATCTGCTTGGGAGACCATTCCTCGGTAGTTTGCTGCGGGACTTGCTCTTTCTTACTCATATACGACCAACCTTCCTGCTAACCATCGTGATGCTCTTGCATACTTGCATACAAGTATGTTTACGTTGAGATTATCACCACGCCCAAGATATGTCAATAGAATTATTTAGAGCTAATCTGGACTTTTTTGTCATTCTGTTCCGGTCGTCTTTTTTTTATTCTTGTGAAGTAAGAAAAAGCGATCGTTTTTCCTCGCTTTTATGCTCCTGATTTTTGCCGTTGATTTTTATCTTTTTCACTTTTATACTTCGAACAAAGAAAGGAGCATTTTTCCTAATGAGTTCTTTTGACAGGATAAGCAACAGCTGGTTATATAGACTGGGTGAAGCCATAGCGGATGTGGTCTTATTCTCATGCCTTTTTTTGCTCTTTTCTTTGCCGGTCGTAACCATAGGTCCTTCCCTTTGTGCTCTCTACTATATTGTCTACAATAAATACACCAAGGGCGGCGATCCCAATTCCAAAGATTTCGTCCGTTCTTTCAGGTCGAATCTTAAGAACGGGATCGTGGTACATCTGATCTATTCTGTATTTAGTTTGATCGTAGGATTTAACACCTATTTTGCTTTCGCGGGATTCGGTGATCTTCGTCTTCCTGACTGGTATCCCGTTGTATCTTTACTGCCGCTCCTTCCCCTGATATTCACGATGCCGTATGTATATGCTTTGCTTGCAAGATTCGATAACGGGATCAAGGGGACCATAACGAACAGTTTCATCTTATGCATGGTGAATTTCCCGCGCTTCCTGCTCATATGGCTGGTGGTTATTGTGGCATTGGCGATATGCATATTCTTCCCGCCGGCAGCTCTTATCGTTCCTGTCGGGGCAACATATCTTATCCAGATGGTAACTGAGAAGTCTTTTGCCAAAGCTCTCAGTGTTGAACAGCAAAGGAAAGAAGAAGTATCAGGTAAAGATTCAGAGGAGGATCCTGATGGCAGGGATAGATCTTAATGTAATACAACTGGTCTGCGGTCTGATCGCCGCAATATGTGTCTTCATCGGTATCTTCATAAGCGTAAGAAGACTTGATCCCGGGAAGAAGACAGAGATCCCTGTCAAGATAACGGTCTTGTCCTGTGCATTGATCGTATTGGGATTATTGATCTATGCTGTGACCAAGACATGTACTTATCTTCAGACCGTGGATCTTACAGAATATGATCTTTACACGGTATATTTTGCATCACTCGGAGAAGTAGTCAAAGTATTCGGATTTTTTGCGTTGATACCGATCGTGTTAAGACTTTTCGGACCCCGTAAGAACAAAAAAATATTAGAAGAAATAAGGGAAGAAGACGCCCGCGCCGGAGACTCCTGAATCAGTTTCAATGAGCCTGTTTCTCTCTATTGACAGTCTGTTTGTTTGCTAGTATTCTAGTATGCGTAACGGCTGAAGTTATGATCGCGGCTGCCTTATGACGGCTTAAAGGTGGGTTTTGTTATGAAGTTGGTATTACGGTGGTTTCCGTATGGAGATGATAGTGTTTCTTTAAGGCAGATCCGTCAGATCCCCGGTGTTAAGGGCGTCGCGACCTTCCTGTCTCGTGTTCCCGTCGGTGATGTCTGGACTATGGATGAGATCTTGCATGTTAAGAACATGATCAATTCCCATGGCCTTGAGATGGAAGTGATAGAAAGCCTTAACATCCATGAGGATATTAAAAAGGGTTTTTCTACTCGTGATATGTATATCGATAATTACATTTTGTCGATGAAGAATCTCGCTTCATGCGGCGTCAAATGTATCTGCTATAATTTCATGCCCGTAATGGACTGGTACAGATCGGTCTTATCCGAGTATCTGCCTGACGGAAGCTATACCATGGCTTATTACCATGACGATGCCGTAAAGCTTTCATTGTCCAATATCACTTCGTCCATGATGCGTGGTTCCAATAACTTCAGTCTCCCGGGCTGGGAGCCTGAAAGATTCGCTCAGATGGCTGATGATATTGAATACTACCGTAATGTTTCTTCTTCCGAATATTTCGCCAATATCAAGTATTTTCTTGATGCTGTCATACCTGTTGCAGAATCCCTTGATATCGATTTTGCAGTACACCCGGACGATCCGCCGTGGCCTCTTTTCCATCTGCCCAAGGTCGTTAACTGCAAGGAATCGATCAGCAAGTATCTGGACCTCGTTCCATCCAATAGGAACGGGCTTACCCTCTGCACGGGAAGTCTTGCCGCTGACCCTGCGAATGATGTTGCCGACATTGCTTCAACATTTTCTGCCATGGGCAAGATCCACTTTGTTCATTTGAGGAATATTAAGCATGTATCAGATAAGGATTTCTATGAATCCGCGCACCTTTCATCCTGCGGCGACCTTGATATGGCAAAGATCGTAAGATGCCTTTATGAGAACGGATTTGACGGTTACATAAGACCCGATCACGGACGCATGATCTGGGATGAGACCGGAAGGCCGGGATATGGTCTCTACGACCGCGCTCTGGGCGCTGCCTATATCAACGGACTATGGGAAGCAATAACAAAAAACGGCTGATCACCTGTACCCCGCATGGTGACCTCCTATCCCATCAAAGCCGCATAACCGCTCTTCTCGGGTTATGCGGCTTATATGTGTAGTATGCAAGTCCTTTACACAAAGGCTTTTTTGTGTTAGTTTCTAACTAGTTTTATGAAGGGGTCTTCCAGTATGATAATAACACCTAAGAATAATTTCGAACCTAACCGCGAGTATGCCTTCAGGATGGTAAAAGACAACATCATCAATATGGAGATCAAGCCGGGAAGCCTTATCGGCGAACAGGAGATAGCATCCCAGCTCGGCATTTCCAGGACCCCCGTTCACGAAGCCTTTCTCGAACTGTCCAAGTCAAGGATACTGAATATCCTGCCCCAGAAGGGCTGCAGTGTTTCTCTCATAGATTACGAACTCATCAAGGAATCCAGATTCCTCCGTATCGCTGTCGAGACGGCCCTCATCAGGGAGGCCTGTGATGTCGCGACAGATGAAGAGATCCAGAACCTTTATGCAAATATCAAGCTCCAGCAGTTCTATCTGGAGAACGACCCGCCTAAGTTCATGGATCTTGATAACGAATTCCATAAGAGCATCTATGTCGCCTGCAACAAACTGCAGTGCTTCTACATGGTAAGCCTCATGAGCCTTCATTTCGACCGTGTAAGGTCTCTGTCCTTAAGGACCATCAAGGACAATAAGCTCGTATCGGACCATATCGCGATCGCGGATGCCATAGCAGCCCGCGACAAGGATGCGGCATGCGCGGCTTTCTCCAAGCACATGTCCAGGTTCGACCTTGACTGGGACATCATCAAGAAGGAATACAGCGAATACATAGCCGAGTGATCCTGCTTTTTTATGGACCGTAAAGCCTGCGAAAGTTATATACTTTCCCAATATGGAGTCGAAGCAGATTATCCCTTTGAAGGGGATGATGTTTCTGCTGTTTAATATTTGAACATTTAAGGAGACTGTGCGGGCCCTGTCACTGAAGACTGATCCGGTCTGCTGCCCCGCCTTTTCTCTGCCTTCGATAGGATGGTATAATGTGTAAACGAGGCCTTATGGTCTGATCTTTTCGGGGGTGGGAAAAATGAGAAAAAAAGTATTGATCGTACTCAGCATTATGATCCTTTTGGGGTCCTTTGCCGGCATCAGGCAGCTTCGTGCTGATGAGGACTACTCTTATGTAGAACTTGATAAACTCGTCGAGATAAAGAACGATCCGGCCAAACTTGCGAAAGTAAAACATGTAAGCGTATTTAGTAATGGATACGACAAAGAGACCGAAGACGCAATACAGCTTATCAAGCTCTGTCCTAATCTGGAATCGGCATATATCTGTGCGAACGGTTATACATTCGATAAGGATTTTATTAATGGCATTAAGACAAATGCTTCCAGCCTTGGACTGATGTTTCAATGGGCTGTTGTAGACTTTGAGGGAGTTAATAATCCGAAGATCACGAGTATCTCCATGTGTGAAAACAAGGCGAAGCACTACGGGAGTATAGTTAATCTTAAAAACCTGACAGAAATAATGCTCGAGAATATGAGGGGTTATTCAAAGGCGGATTATTCAAAACTTACAAAACTCGAATCAATCGATTTTACTTCTCAGCGGATCGGGGACTATAAAGATTTTTTCCAGAAGACAAAAAGACTGAAAGAGTTGTATCTGACCGGCTGCAACCTTACAGATAAAGATACGAAGTATATGGTATCGTATCTGACTGATCTTGAAGATCTCAGCATCAAACATACTTTTGTTGAAGATATCTCATTCCTGAAGGATATGAAAAATCTGAAAAGTGTTTTCCTGCCTTCGGGAGTCAGCAATCTGGAAGTTCTGTATGAGATGCCGGGTATTAAAGGTGTCTGGTTTGAAGGATACACAGAACTGTTTGTCGATGACGAACTGGTGAGCTTTTTCGAGAAGCACGGGATCGAATATACCGATTTTAAAAAAGGGATCAGGAAGAAGATAGAAGAGATCGTCGATTCACTTCCTATCACGGAGAAGACTTCCACGGAGGAAAAGATAAAGATCGTAACGGAGTATGTTGTAAAGCACATGAAGTACGGAGACGTGGGCCCGGGTAACCATTATGGCACAGCGCTGGACGATTGTATCTACCGTGGCATAGGAGTATGCGAGGATTACGCCAATATCGAGTATACTCTTCTGAAATGTGTCGGTGTGGATGCATACATTATCTTAGGTCAGGCAGAGTTTTATCACGGAACTATCGCTTCTCACGCCTGGAATGAGGTATGCATTGACGGGAAATGGTACGGCATAGATGCGACCTGGGTCGATGATGAGACTGACGATCCAATGGAATATTACGACTGGTACGCTATGAAACCTACCAAGAGCGCTACGAACGAATGGCCTGACGGCATGGATCCTGATTTCCATGACAAGTCGTTCCCTCTTGAGCACTTCACCGCGAACGACCCCATGGACACTTTAGGCAAGGGCGTTCCCCAGGTGGTCAAGCTTAAGCTCAACAAGAACTCCGGCAGTGTCGTCTGCGGCCAGAAGGATAAGCTGAGGGCAATACTCGAAAAGTCACTGGATCATGTTACATGGACGTCTTCTGACAAGAACATCGCAATTGTCGATTCCAAGGGCAACATCATGGCCAAGATGGCCGGAACCGTAACGATAACCGCATCTGCAGCAGGCAAGAAGGCCAACTGCACCCTTACGGTCCTCTATAAAGACGTAAAGGACAGCAAATCTTTCTGGTACGCCCCGACAAACTACCTCACGAAAACAGGCGTCGTCAAGGGCTATGCGAACCAGACGGAGTTCCGCCCCGCCAACGAGTGCTCCAGAGCCCAGATGGTCACCTTCCTTTACAGGCTCCAGGGCGAACCCAAGTTGAATTCGACAACCTGTAAGTTCACGGATGTACAGAAGACGGATTATTTCTACAAGCCAGTCCTCTGGGCCGTCGAAAAGGGCATCACCACAGGCGTATCGAAGTACAAGTTCAACCCTAAGGGCATCTGCACCAGAGCCCAGACGGTAACCTTCCTCTGGAGGATGGCGAACAAACCTGAGCCCAAAGCCAAGACCTGCAAGTTCACTGACGTCAAGAGTAAAGACTACTTCTACAAGGCAACGATCTGGGCATCCGAGATGAAGATAGTCGCAGGCTACGACGACAACACCTTCAAGCCCCAAGGCAAGTGCCTGAGAAGACAGATGGTGACGTTCCTATATAAGTACGATAAGTATGTGAACAACAAAGGATAACAATCCCTGATCCAACCAACAGCAAGCCGCCTTCGGGCGGCTTTTTGTTTCTGCTCGAAAAGTGTGCAGACTGCACACCAAAGCCGCGCCAATGAGGATTATCATTAACTCCCATTTCCAACGAAGGGAGGACCAAGGAAGAGAAGATTTACGTCAAAATACCATTCTTAAGAGCAGGATCAAGGGAAAGCTGATTATGGAATGAGAGGTGCTTTATGATCAAGTTCAGGATTATACCTGTGGGACGTGTCGACTGTAAGGATTGGGATCATGCTTTTGACAGCTACGAAGAAGCAATAGAATACGGGGACTTTCTGGTGGACTGCAGGCTGATCTTAGGGAATGAGAAAGCGGATGAGGGATACGTTATGAAAGCCAAGGACAGGAGGAGATACTACTTTATAGTCGCTGAAGAGGAAGAAGACGGAAGATGCAGTGCATAAAGTGGAAGAGAAGATAAGAAGGATAAGATAAGAAGGTTGAGTGTAAAACTAAAATATCAGTAAGGATTACCGGAAATATTTTCTTGAATGTTTCGTTACCCAGTTGATTGGTGAGCCAGTCAAATACACCTTCAACACTTTCTTGGGATAAATTCCATACTCCGGCCAATCTTGCAAAATCTATCTCTATTGAAGCAAATGAACTCCTTGAATGCTTTCAATGGAGTGATAATGATTACGATTTGCAACATGTTAAAGAAGAGCTAGCTGATGTGCTTGTGTACTGTCGTGATTTATTAGATAAGTTGGATCTTGACGAAGATGAAATCGTTAACATGAAGATGGATCAGAATGAAGTTAAGTATCCAGTAGAGAAATCAAAAGGTAATGCCTATAAATATGATGATTTATTAAGGAGGGATAACATATGAAAAATAGTATAAGAATTATATGTATTATTGTATGTGTCGCTGTTGTAGTCGGTTTTGTTCCTACTGGTAATTCATCAAATGATGTTTTGGCTAGTGAATTCTTTTCTGATGTCTTAAATGAAGATGATTTTTGGTTTTATCCTGTTTATTGGGGTGCAACAAACAAGATCGTTTACGGGTATTCTGACGGAACCTTTAGACCGGCTAATCAATGTACCAGAGCACAGATGGTTACATTTATCTGGCGTATTGCAGGAAAACCTGAGCCTAAGAATTCAAAGAATCCCTTTTCCGACATTAGCAAAGATGATTATTGGTATAAGCCTGCGCTTTGGGGTAATGAGAATCATATAGTTGAGGGGTATAGTGACGGAACATTCAGACCTCAAAATCTATGCACACGGAAACAGGCTGTAACATTTCTTTGGAGACTTGCTGGTAAACCTGATATCAAATCTTCAACTAATAAGTTTTCTGATGTTAAGGAAGGAGAATACTACTACAAGGCAGTTCTATGGGCGTCAAAAGTAGGAATTGTTGCAGGTTATGAAGATGGAACATTTAAACCATCAGGAAATTGTCTGCGCAGACAAATGGTTACTTTCCTCTATAAGTTTTGTAAACAAGTTTACTATGACAAAATTGATGCAATATCATTTAGCGACAGAATAACTATGGGTACGGATATTGATTATGATGCTATAAATCATGCAAAGAGCATTACGCCCACGCCGACTTCTTCACCAACACCTAAACCGAATTTCAAATCAGGTAAAACTCTAGGTAAAGTGTCTGAAAAACAAAGAGGATCTTTTACATTGGAAGACAAGACGGCTTCTGATATTTTGAAACTATTAAAAACTTTTGCGAAGGTGTCAACCGGAGATGTTGTAGCAAATTATCCAAAGAGGTTCCCGGTAAAACCAGAATACAAGAATAATTCTGGTTCTTATTGTGAGTTTAGGACGGAGTATTATAATCACGATGGAAATAGTTATGAGACTGTACAATCAGTAAATTGTGTTAAATCTGTTAGTTGTAAAGTATTAGAAGAAATGAATGGAACTTTTACGGTTGAAAACGATAGTTATGTATCTACAGTTTTATATTTGAATAACTACGATGTTGCAGCCGAATTATATGATAAGTTATATAAATATTTGTTGACTTTTCATGATAATTCCATGGGCTCTAGTGACAATAGAAAAGGTACATATTGGACTTCTCAAGTTTATGTTAACGGCTATAGTCATACAGGAACACTTTGTATGCAAAGGGAAACCTATTATGATTACAAAGGAAGCCAATCAACGAAGAGAACACGATTTGATATAGAAATTCATATCCCGATTAAGGAATACAGTTCGTCATATTAGTTAAGGCATTATGTTATAGCAGAAAAATCCATCCAAGTATAAGTTGACCTAACTTTGGCTTTTCGTCTCGTATGTTATCATATACATGGAACTATTATGAATCGGGGTAATGTTTATGAAGTTGATCGATCTTAAGTGTCCTAACTGTGCTGCCACGATGAAGTACGATGAAGAGGCGGGACAGTGCTCGTGCGACAGCTGTGGCGCAACTTTTCTTGTTGAGAAAGATGAGGTCGATAAGTCTGAGGATGTTCATGTTTACGGGGAAGCTCAGACACAACCTATAGATAAGGTTGCTCAGGCTGTTCCTGCTAAAATGCCTACTGTTATCTGGGTGTTGGGTTGGATAATCATGTATCCGATCCCGGCAACGGTATTGCTCAACCGCAGCAAGACCTTAAGTTATCCCGCAAAGGTTACGCTCGTCATATTGGTATGGCTTTCATATCTCATCATGTTGATCATCGGTTATATTAATGAATAAAGGAGTATATCATGGATCTTAAAGAAGCAATGTCAGCAAGACACACAGTACGCAAATTCACACCCGGATCACTGTCCGATACAGAGGTTCAAAGCCTTAACGAGCGTGTGGATAAGATGAATTCAGAATTAGGCCTTGAGATTAAACTTGTCAGGTCTGACGAAGCGGGACTTAATGCTTTCGCCAAGTTGTTTATGTCGAGCGGAGTGAGTGATTATTTCGTGCTGGCAGCAGATGAGGCTCCTGATGCAGAAGAACGCTTGGGATATGCTTCTTCTGATCTTATGTTATATGCTCAGACATTAGGGCTTAATACCTGGTGGATCGGCGGAGTATTCAATAAGAAACATATATCAGAGCTTGTTCCCGGTAAGTTCGTACCCGGTATCGTTGTAGTAGGACACGGTGTAATACAGGGTGTGCCTCATAAGAATAAGCCTGCCGACAAGGTGAGCGAGTATAAGGGTGGTGAAGCACCTGAGTGGTTTAATGCCGGTGTCCAAGCTGCTCTGCTTGCGCCTACTGCTTTAAACCGCCAGAAGTTCATGCTGGTTGGCGAGGGCAATAAAGTCACTCTTAGTTATGCTCCCGGTCCCATGTCGGGTTCTGACAAGGGTATAGTCAAGCATCACTTCGAATTAGGTGCTGGTAAAGGGAATTTCGAGTGGGCGTGAGGTCTTTTGGACTTGTGTAACAGTGTTACAAAGGTTGAGGAACAGGGGCTTTTCGCTTGATTGACCGTTCTTCAACTTTTCATTCACAAAATGAGGTCGAAAGTTGAAAGACGTGTTGAATTCGCCCTTTTTTTGCCCCTTATTCAACAGATCCTTCACAAAATCGGTCCGGAAGTTGAATTAAGTGTTGAGCAGTGTCCGGGATATAGATCCGTTGATGCTATATGGGTCAAGTGCTACAATATGCGTAAGAAAGCACAGTCTGCAAAGACGGTTGCTTCCGAGTAAGTTAATCATTTGACCTTACCCAAAGTTGCGTCCTGGGTAAGGTCTTTTATTTCCGCCGATATCTGGAATCAAAGATCCCGGTAAGGAACGTCAATAGCTTCAACAACAGAGTAAATTCATCACACCTAACACCTCTTTCTAATGAGATTATGCTACTGAACTGACAGGTTGCAAATGATATACTATTAGTATCTTTTGTCGGGGGGTTATGTATGGCCGGTTCTGATTTTGCCAAAGTACTTGAAGAGTGCAGTCTGTCTGCTGTGCGCGGGCAGAAGATAGCATCTGATCAGAAGGTGCTGCTGGACGGGACTTTGGGGCGTGCCGAAGAATCCATCCGGGATACGGTCATTGAATTTCGCCGGTCACCTTGTGAGACGGTCGGCATGACCGAGATGCTTGAAGGGCAGCTCGAGAGCATCCGCGGGGCTGTCGATGACCTCCGTATCTCTTTCGATGAGGATCTCCGTCTTTTGGCAGATAACATGGGATCCTTTTCCGTTACTTTGTTCGGACGAACGATGGCAGGGAAATCTACTCTCATGGAAGTGCTTACTGAGGGTGACGGTTCAGCTATCGGCAAGGGTGCACAGAGGACTACGCGAGATATAAGAAAATATACCTGGAACGGCTTGTCCGTTACTGACGTTCCCGGCATCGGCGCTTTCGAAGGCGAAGAGGATACGCGTCTTGCTTTCGATGCGGCGAAGACTGCTGACCTTATATTGTTCCTTCTTACTGACGATGCACCGCAGGCTGTCGAGGCTGACTGCTTCAGGCAGGTAGTTGAGCTCGGTAAGCCGGTGATAGTGATTATGAACGTGAAGGTGTCTGTCGAAGGCGGGAAGAGCGTTAAGCTCATCGCGCGTGACATGAATCGCGCTTTCGATGAGGAGCGTCTGCAGTCTGTCCGCAGGCAGTTTTTGAAGTTTGCTGAACCCATGGGTCAGGACTGGAGCAATGTGCCTTTTGTTTTCGTGCATCTGAAGTCTGCTTATATGGCGCAGCAGCAGGAGACTGAGGAAGACCGTGCTCTGTGGAATTCGATGAGCAGGATAGATGTTCTGAAGTCTATGCTCGTCGAGCAGGTCAGTTCGCGCGGCAAGTTCATCAGGATCAAGACATTCGTGGATGTTATAGCTAATCCGATGCTGCTTGCTATCGATGAGCTTAACAGGCAGAGCCTGGTTAATAATGCGCAGAGCAAGGTCATAAAGGATAAGAGCCTCGCGATCGCCAAGAGGCGGGATGCTTTCGTTAAGGACAGCCGCAGGAGGATCGAGTCTTTCATGATGCAGCTTAAGAGTGAGCTGCGTGTGGATATAGCTGACTTCGTGGATGAACACTATCAGGATAAGCATGCGGATCTTGCATGGGGCGAAGTCATCAAGTCGAAGAAACTCGAGGAGCGCTGCAAGGTGCTCCTGGATGATCTTGAATCGTCAGTTGATGAGATCATAAGCGAGACGATCCGTGAGATGAAGAGCGAGCTCGAGTATGTATCCATTGCTACCATTGAGAGGAACTTCTTAACTCCCACTATCGTTGATTCACAGAGGATCGTGCAGTGGTCTGCTTTCCTGCTGGGTGACTGCGCTCTTGGCGCGATAATGCTTATCGGCGAGATACTTGAAGTGTCCCTGGGACCTGCAGGCTGGATCGCTCTTGGCATCACCATCGCGGGTACGGTTGCGGTCATGCTTCTGGAGAGCCGTGAGACCAAGGAGATACGTGCTAGGGCTAAACTCGAGAAAGAGATCACGAATTCAGTTAATGCGACATGTGACAGCATATGGACGCAGCTCGAGCAGAACCTGGATAGGCTGGTGAAGAACAAGCTCGATAAGGTTATCCGTGAGTTCGAGAAGATAGAAGCGGTAATTTCGTCTCTTGCTTCTTCCCAGACGTCTTTATGTAATGAACTGGGGTCTCAGCTGCTTTCTCTTAATGCCACCATGACTTCCGAGTTTGCTTTGGTTACGGGCGGATCTGTTGTCGTTCCTTCTGCTTTGAAGGTTGCCCGTATCCCGGGTGTCTGCATGGCGCTTGTTTTCGATAAGGACGTTCCCGTTTCTGCTGAGCAGACAGCGCATATGTCATCTATCCTGTCTGAAGAAGTCATCGTTGTTACTGACACGGGTGATGAGCTCGCGCTGATCAATTCCGTGCTGGATAACGAGTCCGGTTCGATAAATCTGACTTTAGACAGGGAAGATAAAACTGTTAAAATAAAGAGTGGGATACATGGTATCAAGAAGTACAACAGGATCCGTCTGTTAAGGCAGCTCCTGCCTTACAGGATCGAAGCTGACTACGATAACAGTTAGACCGGAGGACAAAGGATATGTTAAAGATAGCTGAATATTCATCCGCTGCTAAGGCCTTGAAAGAGAAGACTCTCCGCGCGCTCGACGAAGCCGGGATCGAGTACGAACTGCCGCAGAGGCAGTCCGACAAGATCAAGCTTGTTTTCGCGGGCCAGTACAGTGCCGGCAAGTCCACGATCATAAAGATGCTGACAGGCAATGAGTCGATCGCAACGGGCGCCGAGATCACGACCCAGGAAGCTCATTCTTACGACTGGAACGGCCTTGAGATAACTGATACTCCGGGTGTCCATACGACTTTGCGTCCCGACCACGATGAGATATCCTATGAGGCTATCGCTTCGGCTGACATGCTGGTCTTCGTAGTTACAAATGAATTGTTCGATTCTTATATAGCAGATCACTTCAGGAAGCTTGCGATCGATAAGGATAAGGCAGGCGAGATGATCCTGGTCGTAAATAAGATGGACCGCGCCGCCAAGGGCAATACACCTGAGCAGCAGGAGATAATACGCGAGGGCTTGAAGGAAGTCTTAGCGCCTTATACGCCCGAGCAGCTCCATCTGTCTTTCCTGGATGCCCAGTCTTATCTTGACAGTCTGGAAGAGCGTGAGTCTGATCCAGAACTGGCTGACGAACTTCTTGCTCGTAGCGGCTACAACGAGTTCGTTGAGACACTGAATGCGTTTGTCTCCGAGAAGAGTCTGTCCGTCAAGCTTACGACGGAACTTTATATGCTCGATAACATCCTCGATAAGGCGATAATAGATCTGCAGCCCAAGTCATCTGATTCCGATATCGATGCGCTGGAAGAAAATCTCGTCCAGCAGAGGCACCTGCTGATGGATACCAGGAAGAGGATCGGACAGGAGATATCCGATATCTATGCCAACGGCTCCGCATCTATCCGTGACTTGGGTCTCGATGCCGCAACCATCTACGGCAACAGCTTCGATCAGGAGGACTTCGAAGAGAGATTCAACCGCTACGAGAAGCAGGTCGAAGGGATAATGGGAATGTGCCAGCAGGAAGCTGATGACACAGTCCGCACGCGTCTTGCCGAACTGGGCGAGAACCTCGATGACATCGATAACACAGAGTTCACGCAGAACCTTAAGGTGCGCCTTGTGGATAAATACGATTCACTGCCAGACAACGTTAAGAAAGTATTCGTAGCAGCTACCAATATCGAGACTACAAAGGAGATCGTGATCGACAGTCTCATCAAGTCCGGACTGACCGCCGCTTTCGGTGATTCCGCTGATGCCGTGCTCAAGGCTCTGTCCACGACGGGAGCTTCGAAGAGGATAATCTCCGAGTCCATCGAAGAGGGAAGCGAGGCTGCTATCAAGGCGGCAACCAGGACCGGTAAGGCTGCAACAGTTGCAAGCGAGGCAGGCAAGGCTGCCAAGGTCGCAGGAGGCGTTCAGAAGGGAGTTAAGATCGGTTCGGGCGCCATGCAGGTGACGGGCGCCATGGTCGAGATGCTCTTCCTCGTCAAGGACGGTTACGATGAGAAGTTCCAGAGGGAAGCTGCGCAGAATAACAGAAGGATAATCCGGAGTTCCTTTAATTCTTCTGCAGAGTCGCTCGAAGACTATTCCAAGAAATATATCCAGGAGAAGGTCAATAAGCCGATAGAAAAGTCTTTGGCTTCTATCGAGGGTAATATCCGCGAGATCCGTGACAGCAAGTCCGGCAGGAGCGAGCAGTGCGTCAAGTTCGAGAAGCTCCAATCCGAGATCGGCGACATGATCGTCAGGCTCCACAGCATAGATTGATCCGGAGGCAGATATGGCAGGCAAGAAAGAACTGGTCGTTGTATATAAGGATGAATACGCGGTAGACTGCTTCCGCAAGCTGGTCGATGCGATGAACGAAGAAGCAGGTGAGGGCGGGGATGAGATCACGCTCCTTGCCCTGAGCGAGAAGTCCTGGGATCTTAAGAAAAAGAATCCGCCTATCACGGGCAAGACCATCTTCATAGGCGCGATCAAGGACATGGATGCATTGCTCTGCTTCATCGATACCAAATACGAGCGCTGGGGCATCAAGTACGGTTATAACTCCCGTTATGCATGCATCATCGCGGATACTGTTTTCGTGAAGGACAAGGCGCGTTACGAAGCGTTCCTGCGTGACTTCGATCCTGCTGCTGAAGAGCCTGTTCCGCTGTCTTCTTCGACTGCTGTCGCGGTCGATGTTACACCGACTGCCGAAGAGCGCAAGAAGGCTGCAGGAAAGTTCTTAGGGCAGGCGGGGTTAGCTCTCGTTACGGGCGGCGCATCCATCGCCGCGCAGAAGGCATGGGACTACAACAAGGACCTTAACGAGAAACAGCAGCAGCTCTATGTCTATGCCGCGATGCACTTCCTTGCAAATTATCTGGAAGATTTTTTGAATTCTTGAATTTCTTTCAAGTTCATTTCAGTTAAGGGTCAGATAATGAGGTCGTTAAGCAAAACAAACAGTCTTCATTAGTACCCCCCTTAGAGCCCGGCAAGTTCCGGGTTTTATCTTGCCTTCATTCAAATATCACGCAATGAAATAGAGATATTTGCGCCCTTTTAATGTTATACTTTTAAAGAAATTGGAACGGGGGTATTAACATGGCTAATATCTGTGACAACATCATCTTCGAAGTAAAGAAAGTCATATGCGGTAAGGATACCGTGATCGAGCAGACCCTTACTGCGATCCTTGCAGGCGGACATATCCTGATGGAAGACGTTCCGGGAGTAGGCAAGACCACTCTGGCCCTGGCATTCTCCAGGACGATGGGACTTAACTTCGGGCGTGTCCAGTTTACCCCTGACGTACTGCCCTCCGACATCACAGGCTTTTCGATATACGACCGTGCGACTGATTCGATGAAATATCAGCCCGGCAGCATCTTCCATAACCTCTTCCTCGCAGACGAGCTTAACCGTGCATCGACACGTACCCAGTCGGCTCTGCTGGAGGCTATGGAAGAAGGCAACGTCACAGTCGACGGCAAGACATATATGCTGCCCAAGCCCTTTACTGTTATCGCGACGCAGAACCCCGCAGGCGCATCCGGTACATCCTTGCTGCCTGACTCGCAGGTCGACCGCTTCATGGTGCGCGTATCGATAGGTTATCCCTCGCCCGAAGACGAGAAGGCGATGCTGTCGAGAAGAAGGAACGGCATCAACCCGATGGACAAGGTCAAGGTCGTATGCAGCGCCGACGATATATTGAACATGCAATCTGAAGTTAATAAAGTCTTCGTCCATGAGAAGCTTGCTGATTACATCGTAACACTCATTAATTCGACACGTACCAATAAGGATCTCATGAGAGGAGCAAGCCCGCGTGCGACGCTCGCTCTGACATCGATGGCCAAGGCCTGCGCTTACCTTAACGGCAGGAACTACATAATCCCGCAGGACGTGCAGAAGGTCTTCGGTCCCGTCGTAACGCACAGGCTCTTATTGACGGCCGAAGCCGAGATCAACAGCAGATCCACCGAAGACATCGCTAAAGAGATAGTTAAGGCGGTAACTCCTCCCAAGGTCTGATCTGATATGTTTAGGACCTGGGGCATCTATTTAATAGCTTTGATATCAGCCTTCGTCTTCTTCCTCTGCTACAAGATGTGGGTCGCCTGGTATTGCCTGGTCGGGATACTGCTGGTTCCCGTCCTGTCACTTATCGCCTGCATCGTTGCGGCAGTCAATCTCAAGTTCGAGACCGAGTTCCCGAAGAGTTCCCAGATCGAAGATCCCAATGACATAGAGATAAAGATCTCAGGATACGCATCCTATTTTTCTTTCTGCAGGGTGGGGCTCAGGATCACTGACCGCATGATGGATTCTTCGCGCAAGCTGTCCTACCGCATCCACGATACGGGCTCTCTTAAGATACCCGTCGATACATCGCACTGCGGCTCTTACGCATACAGGTTCACCAAGGTCCGTATCTACGATCTTCTGGGCTTCTTTTTCATAAGCAGGAAGCTCAACAGGGAGTATGAGATATTAGTCCTTCCCAAGCCCGAGATGCCAGACATAATGCCGAATACCTACGGCTTCAAAGCGAAGAACCTTCGAAGGTCCAAGCAGCCGATGTCGGAGATCTACGACATCAGGGATTACCAGTTAGGAGACCCGGTCAAGACGATACACTGGAAGATGTCCGCCAAGAAGGACAAGCTCCTGGTCAAGGACCCTTTCGAGCAGTACGGGGGCCATTCCAGACTGATATTAAAACTTACCAGGGACAGAGATATCATGGACCTGCATCTGGGGCAGATCCTCTTCACGTCGAAGTATCTGCTGGATCACGATGTCCCGCACAGGATAAGGATCATACCTCCTGACATGAAGGAGATAGCTTACGAAGTCGAATCCAGGGCAGATCTTGACAAGGCCCTGGTAAATGTATTGAGGATGAAGATACCGGAGGAAGACATTCATGAAGAATGAGAAGACGGTATCGGCGATCGAGAATAAGCATTTGGAGTTAAGATCGGTCCTGATCGCATTCGGGATCACGGTCCTGATGTGCCTGGGCTTCACGGTCATGCTGGCGACGGCTTTCAAGATACAGCATTCGTTCGGCAATATCCTGGTATATTCGGTCGTAATATCGGGCCTGTTTATCTTCTTCTACTACCTTAAGAACAAGTGGCTCACGATGAGCGCCCTGATCGCGGCGCCGGTCATATTTGCCATCCTGCTCCTGACCGATATCTTCGGCGTAGGGGAGGGCCTCGCGCAGTTCCTCGAGAACTTCATGATCTATTCCACTTTATGGTTCCTTGAGAACAACACGGGAGTCGCCGAAAGGAGCTCATCGGCCATACCCTTCTTCCTTGCTTATGACCTCATCCCGGTCTCACTGACGGCCTATGCGCTGATGAGGAGGAAGTTCATTCCTTTGTCACTCATCCCTTATCTGCCTTTCTTCATCTGCTCTGTCATCAACACCGCGAAGTATCCGGACCAGATCCCGGTCATCATAGCATCGATCGGATTCACGGGCGCGCTGATAGTCCATTTCACGCGCAGGAAGAAGAGGGAGATGGCAGAGAAGATGCTCGTGATCCTTGCTGCCCCCGTGATATTGTTCGGCACGGTCATGGGCCTTGTCTATCCCGAAAACAGCTACAACAAGAACGAGCTCGCCAACGACATCCTGGCCTTCGCAAGGGAGACTTACGACAGGTCTGCACAAGACGAGGACAGCATCATCCACAAGATGATCGAGATCGCAGACAAGGGCTGGAGAGGCGCGGCGTTCGGCAGCGGCGGCGGGCAGTTCACATCCCTATATGCGACGACGACATATCTTAATGATGTGGGTCCCTTCGATCCATCTTCGACCGAAGTGCTGAAGACATATAAGTATAAGAACCGCTACTATTCAGGCAATCCCGAAGAACGCTGGGATATCATCACGGACGGAGATATTTATTCCTCTTACACCGGCAATACGCTCTACCTCAAGGTCGAGTCTCTCGACACCTACGAGAACAACAAGCTGACCGCAGAGAAAATAAGGATGAATCCATATCCTTCGAGTCTTTCTTTCCCTGATATCAAGGACGGTGAAAACATGGCGGAATATGTTCTCAGCGTAACGCCCCTGGAACCCTGTCTTGTCGACATAGTCCCTTACTACAGCGACTGGTATATCTCGGAGGCTGATACGGACATAACCCATGTGAATCCCTACAATACGACTTCAGGCGGCAGCAGCACTTTCTCGCTTTCCGCAAAGCCGGTCAGGACAGGCGATATCTACAGCGAGAAATATCTTGAAACTTATGTCTATAACACAGCCCTCAAGGTCCCTGAGGCCACCGAGAGGGCGCTCATCACGAGCGGCAAGCTTCCCCGGTGGTATCTTGATGTCTATTACGGCAACAGCGAGATGAGCGATGCCGACAAGGTCCGTAAGGTCACCGAGTTCGTATCAGGGCTGCATCCTTACGACAAGGACACCAAGTATCCTCCCAAGAACAAGGACTTCGTGCCCTGGTTCGTATCCGAAGCCGAGAGCGGCATCTGCGTTCACTATGCTGCAACTTCCATGATCCTCCTTCGCATGATCGGCGTTCCCGCAAGATATGTCAGGGGCTATATCGATACCGGCTCCTACCCCAATCAGGAGAGCATAATCTATGCTTCGCAGGCCCATGCCTGGTTCGAGTTCTTCCTGCCTGACTACGGATGGGTAATGGGAGATGCGACGCCCGGCTACACTGTCGACGCCGCAGCCCACAACATAGACGCAGTCGCACATGTAGACAGTTCCGTCGAGAACAAGACCTTCGCGCATGAAAGAGAACCTGTCGTATCCAAGAGCGAGATCGGATACAGAGCTCCTTCAGAGAGGACGGGCGAGACCGATCCCGCCCCGAAATATACCGTGCCCGCCTCTGTCAGTGTTACACCCACTCCCAGTTCGACTCCGACTCCCATACCTACGAAGGTCCCTGCACCAAAGGAAAAGAGCAGGCTGGAGATAGCTGAGGAAAATTTCATCTTCTGGGCCAAGGTGGTCCTGACCATAGCATCAGTGACCGCTCTGCTCTGCCTCATTACCAAGCTGGTATTCTTCATCTACTGGACCAGGAGTTTTAAGACCGACAACATAAATATGCGCGCTATCGCATACTATAAGCTCTACCGCTTCACCTGCCGCTTCACGGGTGGAAGACCCTTGTTTGAAGTCACTAAGATCGCCGAAAAAGCTGCTTTCTCGGACGAGCTCCTGACGCAGGAGGAATACGATGAACTCCTCTCGCTGTGCTCAAGATATACTTTCGAGATATCGAATAATCTTTCAGGTCCCAAGTGGCTGCTCTATAAGATCACGACAGTGAAGATCGGGACCTGACGGTCAGATATATCTTCTGATAGTCCTTCTTACGCTGCCTTCGCCTTCGAGCATCTCACGGAAGATGGACTTGACCTTATCGCCAAGGCCGCATTCCATGAGGTCTGTTGCGAAGATCATGTCATTCTTAAGGATCGGATCCAATGCGTCTCCTGCAGATCCGGGATCGTTCCATCTGACATCTTTAAGGTGCCCCTGAAGTTCTGCCAGCATAGGGTCGGAACTTAATTCCATGTCATTGCCCTGATCGTCCTTGGCGAGGAGATATCTCATCCAGCCTGCGATCACGAGAGGCACTATGGTCAAGTCTTTTACGTCCAGTTCAGGATCCAGGATATAGGACTTTATCGTCTCGCCGAATCTTATGGGCATCTTAAGAGAAGTATCAGTTGCGATCCTCTGGGGCATGTCGGGGATATAAGGATTGGGAAGCCTTTCTTCTATAACTTCCTTGATGAATCTGTCAGGCGCGATTATGCCGGGATCGGTTACGACCTTCATGGCTTCAGCGTAGCCGAGTTTGTTTACGAGACTTACAAGGTCTTCGTCTTTCATCTCATCTGCTATCTTCTTGTAGCCTAAGAGGCACCCGAAGACTGCAAGAGCGGTATGGAGAGGATTAAGGCAGGTCGTGACCTTCATCTTCTCGACTTTGTTGACAGTATCGCGGTCGGTCATGTAAACGCCCGCATTCTGGAAATCCGGTCTTCCTGCGGGGAACTTATCTTCTATTACAAGATACTGGGGGATCTCCGCATTTACGAAAGGCGCAATGTATGTTCCTTTGGAAGTCGTTATAGGGTCTATCGAACTTATGCCGATCTTTTCTATCTTTTCCTGCACTTCGCGGTCGGGCCTCGGCGTGATCTTGTCGATCATGGTGAGAGGGAAGGTGACATTCTCTTCGATCCAGTTGATGAAATCTTCAGTCAGGAATCCTCTTGCATTCCATTCCTCCGCGATCGTAAGGATGCTCTCCATGAGCTTGTCGCCGTTATGGCTGCAGTTATCCATGCTGACTAAGGCCAGAGGCTTTTTGCAGCTCTTATATCTTGCAAGGAGCAAAGCGCAGACGCGGCTCATTGCGTGGATACAGTTATCCGGGCCGTTTTCGATATCAGACTTAACGACATTTAAGAAATCGCCGTCCAGTCCTTTAAGGGCATAACCTTTCTCGGTTATGGTAAAGCTCATCATCTGCAATGAAGGGGAGGATGCGATCTCGATCAGTCTCTTGCTTTGATCTTCTCCTTTTGTGCCGTTGATGGCTTCTGCTACGGATGCAACGATCTTTAAGTAAATTATGCCGTCAGCTCTCATGCTCGCCGCAAGAGTCAGATTGTCGTGAGGCTTATAGATCTCATCGATTATCTCTCCGTCGAAGAGGTCTGCTGCGATTATGCCCTTAGTAAGGCTTTTGTTGTTTAAGAGCTGATCTGCGATCCCTGCAATGAAGATCCTGAAGATGTTGCCTGCGCCGAAGTGGAGCCAGACAGGTTCTTCCATTGTTGCTTTGATCATTTCATCTATGTCATAAAGGGGCGTTTCTACGACAGGTAATTCTGCGTATCTGCCGCCCTTAAGATCAGCTAATGTAAGTTCGGGCATTGTTTTATTCTCCTGATCAAGATTTAGTTGTTGCTTCCCAGAGACCGTTGATGTAGGCTGCGCCAAGAGCGCGGTCGTAAAGACCGTAGCCCGGGCGGCTTTCTTCATCCCAGATCTTTCTGCCGTGGTCGGGGCGGATGTAACCGTCAAAGCCTGAATCCTTCAAGGCTTTCACGATCTCATACATATCAAGATCGCCGCATTCGGAAAGATGCGCGCTCTCGTGGAAATCAGTATCTGATGTATGCTTAACGTTGCGAAGATGTACGAAAGGAATTCTTCCTTCGGATGCGAATTCTTTTGCTATGGCAACGACATCGTTATCCTTGTTTGCGCCCAGGCTTCCCGTGCAGAGAGTAAGGCCGTTCCTCTTGCTCTTGTTGAGGTCCAGATATCTCCTTATGGAATCGCGGCAGTTTACTACCTTGGGGAGATTGAAGAGAGGGAAGGGCGGATCGTCCGGATGCACGCCGAAATCCATGTCGCATTCTTCTGCAACCGGCATAATGGCATCCAGGAAATATTTGATGTTTGCAAAATATTCATCTTGGGATACGTTCTGATAGAATTCAATGTCTTCAGCCATCTTGGGGAATCTCTCCGGCTCCCAGCCGGGGAGGGAGAAATTGTTGGAGCCGTTGATCATGGAGGAAGTCATGTTTTCGAGAGTCAGCTTCTTCGCTTCATCGTGAGAATATGACATCGCAAAGCTCCCGTCCTCCAGGGGGAGGTAAAGATCGCTCCTGAACCAGTCCAGTACAGGCATGAAGTTATAGCAGACACACTTGACTCCTGCCCTGGCAAGATTCCTCATGGTCTTTATGTAGTTATCGATATACATGTCTTTGGAAGGCAGGCCCTTCTTTATGTCCTCATGGACATTGATGCTCTCGATGACTTCCATCTCGAGACCTGCTCCGTTTATCTCATCTTTGATCTGTTCTATGCGTTCCATGGGCCAGATATCGCCCGCGGGAATGTCTGAAAGGAATGTCGCAACGCCTGTAACACCGGGGATCTGGCGGATCTGAGCCAGCTTAACCGTATCGTCTCCCGAAGGAAACCATCTGAGAACCATCTTCATAAATCACGAGCCTCTAAAAAAATTCTGGAACTAGAATACTAGTTTGTTGAAAAAAGGTCAATATAATGTTTATAATCTATGGGTATTATTTTTCCGGGGAGGGTTTCCCAATGAGACTGGCAGGTTATTTTCAGGACCGTATGGTCCTTCAGAGGAATAAAGAGAATCATATCTGGGGCTGGGACGATTCTGAGTCCGTAACGGTCATCATCGAGGGCGAAAAATACACCGGAGCATGCGTTGACGGGCAATTTAACATTGTTACAAAGCCAATTGATACAAGGGTTGGCATAGATATCACCGTCGAAGGCAGCGAAAAGATCATTTTGCACGACTGCTGCATAGGAGATGTCTTCATGCTGGCAGGCCAGTCCAATATGGAGCTCCCCGTAAGCCGCACTTTGGACCTTTCCGCCGACATAGTTTCCAGGGCAGACTATCCTTATATCAGACAGTTCAGGCTCATACCTGATAACGATTACAAGGAGATTGGTGAATACAAGCTTACAGCCGATCCCTGGACCGCTGCAGTTCCGGGGGAGATAGACAGCATGAGCGCTTTGGGCTTCTTTACTTTCCGCCATATCTATGAGAAGACGGGCGTTCCTGTCGGCCTCATCCTCAGCGCCCAGGGCGGATCCACGATCGAAGCCTGGATGAGAAGGGAAGATCTGGAGGATCTGTCGGATGAATTAGGCCTCATTGAAGAAAACTGGGGCGAAGGATACCTTCCCGCCAAAGTCGCGGCCCAGTATGAGGAAGGCGAGAGATGGAAGGACAAGAACCGCATTTTCGATGCGGCAGAATACGCATCCGGGATCCCTTCGGATGCCAAAGAAGTACAGATCCCCGGCATGTTCAGGGACTTGACCGGGTGCTCGTGGTTCTATAAAGAGTTCACGCTTACAGAAGATGTTAAGTCTCCTGATGCATTCCTCTATCTTGGCGAACTCGTTGATACTGATGTTACTTACATCAACGGCGTTGAAGTAGGAACTACCGGCTATCTTTATCCGCCCAGGAAATATCCTTTCGCATCTTCTGTTCTCCATAAGGGCAAGAACCTGATCGCAGTAAGGCTCATCACCGAGAGAAACTGCGGCGGCTTTGTTCCCGAGCATCGTTATTACATTGAAGTTGACGGCAGGAGGATCGATCTCAGGGGTGCCTGGAAGACCATCAGGGAATCTACATCAGAAGAAAACAAATCCGTAAGGATGATGGTAATGTATCCGACCGTCCTTTATAACAGCGCGATCAATACATTGAAGGGTTTGAGCGTTCGGGCTTTCTTCTGGTATCAGGGTGAATCCAACTGCTTCGGAGCAGAAACCTATAATGAGAAATTCATAAGGATGGTTATGAGCTGGCGCGAGATATTCGGATTCGATGTTCCGGTCGTTGCGACCATAATGCCGGATTACATTAATCCTGAATCGGAAGATGTTTCTTTCGTTCCTCCGGAATGGAAGAATATGCAGCACTTGCAGTCTCAGGCATCGTCGCTTGTTCCCGGTTGTTATCTTGTTGACGGGTCTGATCTTGGCGAGCCTTATGAATTACATCCCCAGCGCAAAGTCGAACTCGGCGACCGCGCCGCCATAGTATTTTCGGAGGTCCTTGGCTTAAATGAATAAGATATGTCTCGTTAAAGGATCTTCAGGAGTATCCATAGTAGTATCAGGTCTCGATAAGGGCGTTACGATAGTAGCTCAGACTTTGGCTGATGACATCATGAGGATCGCTGATCCCGTAAGGGGAACAGTGCGCGTATTAAGAAGCTCTTCTGCTGATCTCACAGGAGCATCCAATTCTGCTGTGATCATCATCGCGGGGATATTGGGTGAGAATGAACTTTTCGATAAATATGCAGATCTTTATCCTGACTGCGTTTCTGCGATAAAAGGGAAGAGGGAGTGCTTCTTCGTTAAGTGCTCCGGATCGTCCGGCAAGACATTTATCTATGTCTTCGGATCCGATAAATTGGGATGCGAATACGGGCTCTGCTATCTGTCTTCTTTGATCGGCGTATCGCCCTGGCATTACTGGGCTGATGTTGTTCCTGAGAAGAAAGAAGAGATAGATATATGTCTATCTGATCTGGACTATATATCGCGCGAGCCTTCGGTCGAATACAGGGGCTTTTTCCTTAACGATGAATGGCCTTCATTGGGCTCCTGGGTATCCAATACTTTCGGAAGATTCGATGAGCATTTCTATGCCAAAGTATTCGATCTTCTGCTGCGTCTTAAGGGCAATTTCTTATGGCCTGCCATGTGGGCAGAAGTCTTCTCTGAAGACGGAAGATCCTATCCTGAAGCATCGGCTGATCTTGCAACGGACCTTGGCATCACGATGGGAACATCCCACCATGAGCCTCTCTTCCGCGCAGGCGAAGAATTCTCTTATCTCATGACCGACAGCAATGAAGTTGGTTACGGTAAGGACTGGAGTTATTACACGAATGCCCGCGGAATTTATAAGTTCTGGGAAGACGGAGTCAAGAGAAATAAAGACCATAAAGCTCTCATCACGATCGGCATGAGGGGCGAAAGAGACAGCCTTCTTCTTGGCGAAGATGCAACAATGAAAGATAATGTTGATCTACTCAAAAAAGCGATAACCGATCAGAAAAAGATCCTCGCTGATAACGGTCTTGCGGATGCTCCGAAAGTATTGGCTCTCTATAAGGAAGTCGAAGATTACTACTATGGAGATAAAGATACCGAAGGCCTTTGTAACTGGTCTGAACTTGACGATACTTTGCTCTTGTTATCTGATGATAATTTCGGCAACTTAAGATCCGTTCCCGATCCTGAGACGCGCTCGCGCAAAGCAGGCTGGGGCATCTACTATCACCTGGATTACCACGGAGATCCGATCTCTTATGAATGGGTAAATTCGACTCCCGTTACAAAGATCTGGGAGCAGCTTACGACTGCTTATGAATACGGCATCAGAAGGCTCTGGATAGTTAATGTCGGAGACCTCCGTCCGGTTGAAATGCCGCTTTCTTATTTCATGGATCTTGCATATGATATGGACCGTTATAAAGTTCCGAATATCACATATGATTATATGCGCTCCTGGGCAGCTGAACAGTTCCCTTCATGTGATGAGGATCTTATCGATAAGATAACATCCGTTCTTGATTCTTATACGAGATTTAACGGGGACAGAAGGCCTGAAGCAACGCATCCTGATACCTTCTCGTTCTTTGAAGACGAAGAAGCATTACGCGAGCTTGAAAGATCAGAAGGATTATATGCTGCAGCAGATTCTCTTGCATCTTTGATCCCCGCTGAATATAAGGACAGATATTATGGTCTCGTTGAATTTCCTGCCAAGGCATCAGCCAACTTAAGGAAGATGATGATACTTAAGGGCGCATACGATATCGCTTATGCAAATGGCAATGCCGCAGCAAATCTGATCAAGGATGAGATCGATCAATGCATCGAACTGGATAAGGAACTTGTAAGGCTCTATAACGAAGAGATGTCGGGCGGCAAATGGCGCGGCATGATGAGTTCCAAGCATGTTGACTTCAAGCACTGGAATGACGAAGATTCGGCTTATCCCGAGACTTCTTATATTGCTGAGGCAGAAGCTCCTTCTGTCTCTGTCAAAGAGTACTTGAAGAGCCTGTCTCATCCGTCCTCCGGCATTGCGATTGCTGCCGATAAGTTTACTGACAGATCTTCTGTTGACGGATCTTCCTGGCAGATCATAGATGACTACGGCAAGAGCGGCGTATCCGTAAAACTCTATCCGCTTTGCAAGGATTACGAAGATGCTGTTTCTGCGCCCTGGTTAGGATATGAATTCGATCTTGCATCTGACGGCAATTACAAGATAGCTGTATATACTGCGCCTTCCAATAATCCTTTCAAAGGCAAAGGCTTAAGATTTGCTGTAAGCGTTGACGGATCTGATCCTCTTATCTTGGATACATTGCCTTCAGGATATATGGCAGGCTACGGATCTGATAAGGACTGGTGCAAGGCAGTTCTGGATAACTCCAGAAGGACTGTTTTCGATATGGATCTTAAGGCAGGAAAGCATAAGCTTAAGCTTATCCATCTTGATGCCGGGATTGTATTCCAGAAGATAGATATCGGTTTGTCCTTGCCTTCGTCTTTCTACGGATTCAGGGAGTAAGAACTCTTGTGAAGGATTGTCAACTTAATTCGTTAAGTTGCAGAAACTCCTTGAGTTTTATGTGTGTTACATCAAGAAATACATAACAAAGTTCGGATGTGCGATGATCTTCTACATAAGTTACGATATCTTTCTATTCTTTGATTTGCTCAGTTGTCAGACAGTCTTCAAAATTCAGAAAAATGATATTATTGCTTTTTTCTGATCTCATCCATGACTTGTTCCAGAACGACGGATTTTCCGCAGCGTCGAACACCTGTAATGATCTTGATCAGATCACTATCGTAGAATCCACGGATTTCAGTTAGATATTTTTCTCTTTTTATCGTGAAGATCACACCCGGTTCGTTCTTATTGAGAATTTCTGCAATTTTGTGAAAAATTCTCAATAGTAATGAGAATTTCTGCAATTTTGTGAAAAATTCTCAATAGAACATCAGCCGAAATACTTCGCCGCGTTGTCGTGACAGACATTCCTGATGATCGTTTCCAGGATCTTATCGTCGTCAGGGAAGAGACCCTTGTTGACTGAATCTGCGATCATGTTGCAGAGGATCCTTCTGAAATATTCATGCCTCGGGTAGGACATGAAACTCCTTGAATCTGTGAGCATTCCGATGAAGCCGGGGAAGTAGCTCTGCAGGGCAAGATTCTTCATCTGATCTTTCATGCCTTCGATGTTGTCGTTAAACCACCATGCGGATCCGTGCTGGATCTTTAAGACATCGGGACCCTGCTGGAAACAGCCTATGAGAGTATCGATCTGGCTGTTGCATACGGGATCCAGGCTGTAGATGATCATCTTCGGTAATGCATTGCTCTTATCGAGCGCGCTCATGAATTTGGCAAGAGGCGTTACGAAGTCTGTTGATCCTGCAATAGTATCGCAGCCTATGTCCTTACCGATCTCTTCGAATAACCTTCTGTTATTGTCTCTCCTGCAGCCGAAATGAAGCTGCATGGTCCAGTTGATCTCTGCATATTTTTTTGCAAGGAATAAGAGGATATGGGTCTTATATGCTTCCGCATCTGATTCGCTTATGAATCCGCCTGCAAGCCTCTTTCTGAAGATCAGTCTGAGCTGATCTTTTTGCATTATGTTGAATGGGATCTTCTCCATGCCGTGGTCTGCGAGCCTGCATCCCGTATCCTTAAAATGTTCTATTCTCTGAGATAAAGCTGCTTCAAGATCTTCCAATTCCTTTATCTCTATGCCGCTTGCGGAAGATAACTTTTCGATATAATCAACGAAAGAAGGATCGTAGATCTCGACAGCCTTATCCGGGCGGAATGTAGGGAACACTTTCGTGCCTGTGATATTCTCATCCTTGATCTTCTTGTGGTATCTAAGATCGTCAATGGGATCGTCCGTCGTGCAGAGGAGTTCCACATTGGATTTTTTGAGGAAATAAGTTGCGGTCATGCTGCCTTCGGATAAGATCTCATTTGACTTATTCCAGACTTCTTCGGCATTATATTCATTCAAGGCTTCGCAGATCCCGAAATATCTTGCAAGCTCCAGAGAGGTCCAGTGGTACAAGGGATTCCCCCAGGCCATGCCTATTACTTTGGCCCATGCCATGAACTTGTCCTTGGCGGGAGAATCTCCTGTTATGAGTTCTTCATTGACGCCTGCAGCTCTCATAAGTCTCCACTTGTAGTGGTCGTGCGAAAGCCAGATGTCCGCGATATTATCGAAGCTTATGTCTTCTGCTATCTCCTTGGGGGATAAGTGGCAGTGGTAATCGATTATGGGAAGGTCTTTGGCATAGTCGTTATAGAGTTTTTTTGCCTTATCGGATCCAAGCAGGAAATCGTCTGTTATAAAGGGTTTCATATCAAGACCTCGTCTTCTTTTTCTTATGTTAAAAATACTACATGACGGATATTAAATCAAATCGAAAAGTGGTAGAATGTTAGTTACGCATTTTAGAAGGAACGGAGTCGAATGATGGATTTTTTCGAAAAGGTCAGTCAGGCCAAGATAGTGCCTGTAGTAGTTATAGAAGATGCAGCGGATGCGATCCCCACGGCAAGGGCGCTTCTTGCAGGCGGCATCTCTTTCATGGAGATAACGATGAGGACTTCCTGCGCACTTGATGCGATAAAGCAGGTCAAAGAGAATGTCCCTGAGATGACAGTCGGCGCAGGGACAGTCATTACACCCGCCAACGCGCGCGATGCTATCGCAGCAGGAGCCACATTCATAGTATCGCCCGGCTTCTGTGGCGAGGTGGTCGATATCTGTATCGAAAACGATATCCCCGTAGTCCCGGGCTGTGTCACACCTACCGAGATCACCGCTGCGATCAACAAGGGGCTCAGTGTCGTAAAGTTCTTCCCGGCCGGTGTATACGGCGGCAAGAAGGCGATCAAGGAATTAGCATCAGTCTTCCGCTCCGTGAAGTTCCTTCCCACGGGAGGAGTCAATCAGGACAATCTCAATGAATATATTAATGAACCTTACATAACGGCAGTCGGCGGAAGCTGGCTTTGCCCTGCAAAGCTCATCGCAGCCCACGATTTCGATGAGATAACGAGACGCGCTAACGAAGCCGTAATGGCAGTCAGGAAGGAGATATCTTTATGAAAGTAACTTGTCTTGGAGAGATAATGTTAAGGCTTAAGTCTTACGGCAATGAAAGGTTCTTACAGAGCCCCGGCTTTGAAGCGACTTTCGGAGGAGGAGAAGCAAATGTTGCAGTATCCCTTGCAAATTACGGGATCAAGTCCGATTTCGTAACTTTCCTTCCCGATAATGCGATCGCAGACGAATGCGTAAGACAGCTTAGATCTTTCGGTGTCGGCACGGATAACATAATGAGAGGCCCCGGAAGATTAGGCATCTACTATCTTGAGACCGGCGCCTGCGCAAGACCCAGCAAAGTCGTTTACGACAGGGAAGGTTCTTCTGTATCTCTTGCAGATGTTGACAGCTACGACTGGGAGAAGATATTCGAAGATACGACCTGGCTCCATATCACGGGAATCACTCCTGCCCTCTCGCAGAATGCTGCAGATGTCGCGCTCGCGGCAGTGACGGAAGCCAACCTTCGCGGCATCACTGTCTCCTGCGATCTTAACTACCGCAAGAACCTCTGGAAATACGGCGTCGAAGCAAAAGAAGTGATGACAAAGATCGCAGCTCTCACTGATGTCATAATTGCTAATGAAGAAGACTGCCAGAAGTCTTTGGGTATCACTGTCGATGTAGATGTGACTTCAGGAAATATAGATGACGATAAATATATGGAACTGACCGGCAAAGTTATGGAACAATATCCCAATGCCAAGATCGTTGCAGTCACTTTGAGAGAGAGCATCAGCGCGGACCATAACGGCTGGCGCGCCTGCATCAACGACGGCGAGACTTTCTATGTTACCCGCCGTTACGACATCACTGATATCGTTGACAGAGTGGGCGGCGGCGATTCGTTCGCGGCAGGTCTGATCTATGGTCTCAATACTTATGATTCCGATGAGAAGGCATTGGATTTTGCAGTTGCAGCAAGCTGCCTTAAGCATACGATCCCGGGTGACTTCAACCGCGTGACGGTGAAGGAAGTCGAGACGCTCATGGCAGGCGACGGATCAGGCAGGGTACAAAGGTAAAAGATATGAGAGAAAAGATCTGGCAGGATAAAGAATATACATATGAAGCGGCATACGGCTTCGTTCCCAATCTGACTTTCTATCTTCATGAAGATGATGAGATCCGTCCCTTCATGATCGTTGTTCCCGGCGGCGGCTATTGCATGGTGGTTCCTCCCGAAGGTGAAGTTGTAGCAAAAGAATTCTATGAGCGCGGCATGAACTGCGCAGTCCTTACATATACGACTGACATCACATTCGCTGTGCCTCTTTTGCATCAGCCCATGGAAGATTTATCCCGCGCCGTCCGCTACGTCAGAAAGAATGCCGGTCGCTTTCATTGTGATCCTGCCAAGATCATTGTAACGGGCTTTTCTGCAGGCGGCCATGTATGCGGATCTTTGGGTGTTCATTATGCTGATATTGTTGATCCTGATGCTGATCTTAATTCTGTTTCCAACCGTCCCGATGCCATGATCTTAGGCTATCCCGTGATCACGTCGGGTGAATATACACACGACTTTTCGATGTATGCTCTGATCGGAAAAGACGGGCCCGGATCCGAATATGAATACTTTTCGCTTGAAAAGCATGTTACGGCCGATACGCCGCCTACATTCATCTGGCAGACCGTAACTGACGACCTGGTGCCGATCGAAAACAGCATGATGTTTTCAAAGGCCCTCCGCGATGCAGCTGTTCCTTATGCTTATTATGCGTTCCCCGCAGGCTGGCACGGCCTGTCAGTCTTAAATGATGCATTCAAGAGGGGCGAATTCGGAGAGCCTTATACGATGGAGCAGGTCATGAAAGCAGTTGCTGCTTGTAAAGCAGGGAAGGGCGTAAGAGTTCCTGAATATAGGATCGGGGAACTTAAAAGCCAGTTCCCCGATGATCCTGATGATGTTGTTCAGCCTGAATTCCCCAATCCTGAATTTGATGATATCTCGGCCTGGCCCAATCTCGCCATGATCTTCCTTGGCAGAGTTTTATCTCCCTCTGATAATTGATACATACCCCGGCAGAGCTGATAGCAGTTTTTCGCTGATTTGATAGCAGTAACTGCGATCAGATCAGCCGTTTTCTGCTATCACCCCATAGTTTGATCTTCAGATCTCTGCGGTTATCGTCATATGCTTTCCGTCAGGACAGGAAGCTGTGATCTTGCCCGAGTGGGCTTCGGCGACGCTCCTTGCGATGGCAAGGCCTATGCCGTTGCCGCCGGTGCTGCTGTTCCTTGATTCATCGGGCCTGTAGAAGCGGTCGAAAAGCCTATCTGTATCGGGCGGAGTCTGATAGTCACAGCTGTTGTAGACGACGATCTTTGCCTTGCCGTGGGACTTATGTATGTTGATCCTGACAGGTTCGCGCCCGTCGGAATACTTGACCGCATTATCGATCAGTACAGACAGCATCTGCTGGACGGAGGATCTGTCGCCCGTGATGGTCAGGTTGTCTTCGATGTTCGTTATTATCTCTTTGCCCGATGCCTTCGCCTGCGGCATGTGGACTTCCACGATCTCCCAGGCTGCGGCCGTCAGGTCAAATTCTTCCTTGATGTTTACGGGCTTTACCTCATCAAGCTTTGACAGGGTTACGAGCTCGCCGACGAGACCTTTGAGCCTTCCTATCTGCTGGCGGATATTGGCTGTCCACTCATCGTTGCCGTGTTCCATCTCTATGACGTCAAGGCTCGTTGATATCGATGTCAGCGGAGTCTTGAGCTCGTGGCCCGCATCGGTTATGAAACGCTTCTGAAGTTCCATGTTCTGCGCGATAGGCCTGATGGCGCGCTTTGAGAAGAGGAGCACGAGTACGAATACCAGGATGAGGGATCCCACTGATATAGCGATGGTCATGAGAAGGAGAGATTCCATACTCTGGATCTCCCTGGTCGAATTAAGGAATACTATCAGTGTCGCATCTTCGTATTCGAACCTTGCATATCGATAGCCGTCTATGTATCCCCTGGAAGCCTTTCTTGACAGGGCCTTGTAGGTGAAGTTGACTGCATCCTCCTCGCTGATCGATGCGACATAATCCATCGACGATGCGATCAGCATGTCGTCCTGATCTAGAGCGACGATAAAGAACCTCGTCATGTAATTCGCTTCCTCATCGGGAAGACCGCTGAAAGGCATGCCGGGCGGAAGCATTCCGCGGGTGCTGCGCCCGTCGGTCCTGCTCTTGTTCTCGAATTCCAGGATGTATTTTATGGTCTCGTCGTTACGGTTCGTGACGACGCAGTAGTTTACGATGTTAACGAGGCTTCCCAGCAGCAGGATCACCAGGAGGAAAGCGAGCATCGAAGTCCATATGAAACGCCACCTGATCTTCTTTATCATGCGGTAACCTCCAGCGAATAGCCGGCGCCCCTGATGGTCTTGATCTCGACATCCGCATTAATGTTCTTGAGCTTCTTTCTTACGAATCCTATATGTGTCCATACGACATCGATATCCGAGTCGGAATCGATCCCCCAGATCTTCTCCATTAAGTGTTCCGTCGAGAAGACGAAGCCCGGGTGGAGTATGAAGAGCTCGAGGAGCTGATATTCCTTGTTGGTGAGGCTCACGGTCTGATCACCGGATCTTAATTCATATCTGTTGCCGTCGAGAGAGATGTTGCCTAAGGTCCTTATGGAATCCGAATACACTTCGCTCCTCCTGCCTAAAGCCTTGACCCTTGCGATGAGCTCGCTCGATGCGAAAGGCTTGGCAAGGTAATCGTCTGCGCCTGCTTCGAGCCCTGCGACCTTGTCTTCGATCTCGGACTTGGCAGTGAGCATAAGGACCGGTGTGTTGATCTTGTTTTCGCGCATGAGGGAAAGTACTTCAAGTCCGCTCATGCCGGGCATCATGATGTCGAGCACGACAACCTCGTAAGGAGTCGTCTTTACATAACTCCAGGCATCGTCACCGTTGTGTACGATGTCCACGGAAAACTTATTCTTCTCCATTATCACTTTAAGTGCCTTTGCGGTGGAGATCTCGTCTTCAGCTATCAGTATCCTCATGCTGCCTCCTTGTTGTCCTTTTCGATCATCCTAGACCCCGTTCCTGAAATCAAGTTGAAACGCCAAGGACTATTGTTGATTATATAACATCTTTATCAATGCCGTAAGCCGTGAAGCCCTTCCTGATTTTTGCCTCAAATGATTTCAGGTTGATTTTAAGTTAGGCTTTCATAATGTGGTCAAATCCGAAAAGGAAGGGATGACTGAAATGGAGAACAACAGCAATTATGTACAGCAAAACTATAACGGAAACGTAGGACAGCCGTCTTACGATCAGATAACACCCCCGAAGAAGAAGAGTAGCGGCGGCAATGCGGTAAAGTTCATCGCATTGGCCGTCAGCTGCTCGATCGCAGGCGGCATCATCGGCGCAGGCAGCATGTGCGTTGTCGATACCTTGAAGGATGCAGCCTTAAGCCGCATCGAACAGCCGAAGGACAACGGCAGGGACAATGAGTCCGGCAAGACTCTCGAAGGCAGGCGCGATTCCAAGCCTCTCAACATCAACTATGTCGATACCGGCAAGGAACTGACAGCCGCAGAGATCTATGCCGCCAACGTGAATTCCACGGTCGGCATCACGACTTCGGTCCAGACCAACTACTTCGGCTACATCACGATGGCAGCCGCAGCAGGCTCCGGCTTCATCCTCTCGGACGACGGCTACATCATCACAAACTACCATGTCGTGGAAGACGCTGAGGAGATCAAGGTCGCAACATACGATGACAAGACCTATGATGCCAAGCTCGTAGGCTGCGATGAGGAGAACGATCTGGCTGTCCTCAAGATCGATGCCGAAGGCCTGACACCCGTCGTCCTGGGCGATTCGGACAAGCTGAACGTCGGCGACAGCGTTGTTGCTATCGGCAACCCTCTGGGCGAGCTGACTTTCTCTCTGACACAGGGCGCCGTAAGCGCACTCAACCGCAGCATCACGATCGGCAACATGAGCATGGACCTGATCCAGACCGACTGCGCGATCAACTCAGGCAACTCGGGCGGCGCTCTCTTCAACAGCTACGGCGAAGTCATCGGCATCACCAACGCCAAATATTCCGGCGATTCATCATCTGCTTCAGTCGATAACATCGGCTTTGCGATCCCGATCAACTCGGTCCGTGAGATCATCACATCCATCATCGAAAAGGGTTACGTCGAGAAGACCTACATCGGCGTCCAAGTCTACGATGCCGATCCCCGCCGCTCCCAGATCCGTGGCGCAGCAGTATACAGCGTTGAGGAAGGGAGCCCCGCGGACAAGGCAGGGATCCTGCCCAATGACATCATCACCGCAGTCAATGGCGAGAAGATCACAGGCTACCAGCAGCTGAGATCGGCCCTCGCAGCAGGCAAAGCAGGAGATGAATTCGAACTTACGATCAACCGTGACGGCGAAGAGATCAAAGTGAAAGTAACCCTGGCAGTCTACAAGAAATCTGCCCTCAAAGACACAAGAGACACCTAAAAGGCATTTTGCCCCTTGCCCATCCACATTTCCCCCGGCTCCTGAATACAGGATCCGGGGGATTTTTTATGCCCCGCTCCGCCATGCGGCCAATGGAAAGCCCCCGGACCGTTCTTTGCGACCGGCCCGGGGGCTTGACTGAAAGAGGTTTATTCCACTATTTCAATGGAGGAATTCAAGGCTGAGAAGGGATTTAGTCCCGTCTCCCTTGAACGTAAGGTAGAGCGGATACACGCCGTCAGGCAGGGTAAATCCGGCGCTGCCCGTTTCCCAGACAGTGCAGAATTCAACTCCGATCGTGCCCAGCACGTCGCCGTCGGGGGAGGTCTTGATCTCAAACTCTCCCTTGCCGTAGCCCCTGGTCGTGATCTTAAGGCCCTTTATTCCCTTAAGGTCAAAATACTTAAATCCTATAGTGGTATTGTTGCCGATGTCTCTTATGTGCGAAGGTCCCTTGGGACCGTCGTAGACATCCATTGAGATATTTGCCTGATGAGCATCACCTACGTACATCTTTCCCTTGTCATCGAAGATGTTGCATGCGATGTAAGCCGAGTATTCGCAGGCGTCCGACAGAGGTCCGCCGTTAAGGCCGCAGGATGTTATCTCGACCTGGGGAATCTTGCCGTCCTCAGTGAAAGTGATCTTCTCGGCGCAGCCCTGGCGTGAATACCAGTCGTTGTTGGTCTGCCTGTGGTAGAAGATATACCATTCGCCGTTTATCTCGATGATGCTGCCGTGGTTATTTGCGCCGAAGCAAGCGGGCTTGTCTGCGGGCTTATATGTATCTATGCCGATGTCGCAGTTGGATACGATAACTCCGCCGTAGGAGAAAGGTCCCAGAGGATCTGTTGCTGTCGCATAGCAGAGTTCATGCATTACCTGCGATGAATAGATCAGATAGTAGATTCCGTTCCTTTCGCGGATGGAAGGAGCTTCGAAGAAAGCGTGACCTTCGTATTCGCTTCCTGCGGAATGCTGGGTAGAAGGGATTACGAACTCGGGCGCGCGCTTAACTGTCAGCATGTCAGGTCCAAGAACAGTCACCATGCAGCCGTGGCGGGACTTGTCGCCCTGTCCGCAGAAACCCGTGTAAAGATATGTCGTATCGCCGATGGTGAGAACGCCAGGGTCGAACTGGGGCTCGTCGCCTTCCTTCTTGCCGAGGAGCTCGCCGTCTTCGTAGTGAACATATCCGTAGAATTCGAACTTGCCGGAAGGGGAATCCGATACTGTGACGGATACTATGTTTTCGCGGTCGAGGACATAGAAGAGGTAGTATCTGTCGTCAGGTCCGATCGTAACGTCGGGAGCATAGAGGCAGGCGCGGTCCTCTGCGTTTGCGGGATCGTCGGTCCTCTTGTAGATGACGCCTTCGTAAGTCCAGTTGCCGAGATCGTCGATTGGAGCGGACCAGGTCACATAGTCGCCCAGACAGAAAGCATGTCCGTTGAAGACATCGTGAGATCCGTATACATAGACTCTGCCGTTAAAGACATAGGGCTCGCCGTCGGGAATGAATTCCCAGTTGGGCAGGTAAGGGTTGAAGGCTTGCTTTTTCGGAACTTCGTAGAGCTCGACCCTGGGGAAGGACGTGACTTCGTCTACTTTGTCTTCGCCCAGCGCGCGCCTTTCGAGGTGACCCGTGATGAAGGTCATGAAATCAGACTCGGGGTAGTCTTCCTGAACTCCGGCCTTGGCGCCTTCAGCCGTGAAATACATGCCGTTCTTGTAGGCAGGCGAGTAAGGCTTCCAGAGAGGGAGGGCCGTGCCGTCAACGTCGTCGCCGTTGGGGTCGCCCTTCTTTACGAAGTTTGCAAAATAAGTGCTCATCTGCCTTGCAAGGTCGAAGTGGCGGCCGGTCATGGGGCGCCAGCACTTGTCGAGATTATCAAAGAAGAACCAGAGGTCCACCGAGTGGAAGGTGCCTGGATTGTCCCAGCCCGGAATGTCCGGCTCGAAGCTGTAGTAGTAGCCCGGGTTGTTATTGTGCTTGAAAACTGCTTTCACCGCGCACTCGATCGCGCGCACGTTTGCATACATATTGTCCTTGTGCTCACGTGCTTCTTTGAACGATAGGAATTCATCAGTTCGGGCGCCGAAGATATCGCGCGCCTTCTTTTCGAACTCCTCATCAGATTCGGCAGGAATGAAACTCGGGAACTCATCGTAAGTATTACCCGACATGAGCGGCACGTTTGCGTGCCTGCCGGAGATCAAGAGCTTGTAGGGATCGTCTTTCAGGAAGACTTCGTCGATCATGGGAGTGAAGAAGAAGCTTTCCTCCTCGCGGAATTTCGCATAGACCTCGCGTATGTAGGCTGCGTCGAGCTTGCGGGCTTCCTCGAGCGTCTTGACGCCCAGCTTTTCGAAAAGCTTGACTCCGTAAGAGCAGGCATCCTCCCTGGTCCTTGCCGCGATGATGTTGTCCGGTATGTAAGGGAAGCAGATCATGCCCGACAGGACGATCGCCTTTTGATAGAGGCCTATCGATGATTCGCTCGTCAGGTGATTTAAGACTGAGCCGCCGCCCGCGGACTGACCTGCGATCGTGATGTTGGCTGGGTCGCCGCCAAACTGCTCTATGTTTCTGATGACCCACTTAAGACCTGCCTGCTGGTCGAGTATGCCGAAGTTGGCAGGCGCGTCGGGCGCTTCCTCGAAAAGCTCAGGGTGCGACAGGAACCCCAGCGCTCCCAGTCTGTAGTTGACAGTTACTACGATGATGCCCTTCTTGGCAAGGTTCTCGCCGTTGAATTCCATCTCCGCTGTGTAACCCCACTGGAAGCCGCCGCCGAAGAACCAGACCAGTACGGGCAGCTTCTCGTCGGCGCTCTTTGCGGGCGTCCAGACGTTGAGGTAGAGACAGTCTTCGTCGATCTCGATGTCGGGATCGACATGCCATTCACGGCAGTATATATCAGTTCCCACTCCGGGCTGGTCCTGTACGGAGATCGGCGCGAACTTATATGCATCGTATATGCCGTCCCAATCAGAGGCGGGCTGAGGTGCTTTCCAACGCAGATCCCCTACAGGAGCCAGTGCAAACGGAATGCCTTTAAAAACAGAGATACGGGTGTTGTTCCCGGGAAGTCCCCTTACGAGGCCGTTCTCGGTCTTAACGATCTTTAACATAGGAATCCCCCTTGTGAACCACAAGATACTTTTATGTTAGATAAAGCCCTGTCAATATTCAACGGGATAAATTCAAGATAAAACCCGAATAAATTCAAGTCTTTGTCAAAGCTGCTTGCAATTTGCCCCCGGCTAATGTAATTTTGAAAATGACTTTGCCGCCCGAGGCTTATTAGGAGGCTTTCATGACTAGACTGATCATCAATCCCAACAGGGAAGAAGGACACATCAACCCCGAGATACAGGGCCATTTCTCCGAGCATCTCGGCCGATGCATTTACGAAGGTATATATGTCGGAGAGGATTCTCCCATCCCCAATACCCGCGGCATGAGGAACGATGTCGTCGAAGCCTTAAAGGAGATGAAGATCCCTGTCCTCCGCTGGCCCGGCGGCTGCTTCGCCGATGAATATCACTGGAAGGACGGCATCGGTCCCAAGGAAGAACGCAAGAAGATCGTCAACACCAACTGGGGCGGCGTCACGGAAGACAACAGCTTCGGCACCCACGAGTTCATGGACCTCGCTGAGCAGCTGGGCTGCAAGACCTATGTCAACGGCAACATCGGCTCCGGCACCGTCCGCGAGATGAGCGAATGGGTCGAGTACATGACCTTCGACGGAGTATCCCCCATGGCAGACCTACGCAGAGCCAACGGCCGCGAGAAGCCCTGGACCGTCGACTACTTCGCAGTCGGCAACGAGACCTGGGGCTGCGGCGGCAACATGGTGCCCGAATACTACGCATCCCTCTACAAGCACTACCAGACATTCGTCAAGCAATACAATCCTGATAAGAAGATCAGGAAACTTGCCGTAGGCCCTTCAGACAAGGACTATAACTGGACTGAAACAATGTTACACGAGTGCTTCAGGCAGCAGGGAACCTTCCCCCAGAACTTCGGTTACATGGACGGCTTGACCCTCCACTACTACACGCTCCCCTACGACTGGGATGCCAAGGGTTCAGCGACCAAGTTCAACGACAAGGAGTGGTACATGACCCTCGCCAAGACCTTCGCGATGGAGGAATTCATCGAGAAGCACTCCGCGATAATGGACAGATACGATCCCGAATGCAGGATCGGCCTGATGGTAGACGAATGGGGCACCTGGTACGATGTCGAGCCCGGCACGAACCCCGGTTTCCTCTATCAGCAGAACACCATCCGCGACGCCCTCATCGCCGGCATCAACCTCAACATCTTCAACAAGCACTGCAAGAGAGTCAAGATGGCCAATATCGCCCAGCTCGTAAACGTTCTCCAGGCAGTGATCCTGACAGAAGGCGAGAAGATGGTAAAGACACCTACATACCATGTATTCAAGATGTATAGCTGCCACCAGGACAACGAGCTCCTCGAAAGCTCCATCGACACCGAGACGATCGGCCTCGAAGACGACTACATGGTCCCCAACCTTACGGAGTCAGTCTCCCGCGCCAAGGACGGCAGGATCCACATCACCCTCACCAACCTCTCCCTCAACGAAAGCTACGACATCGAGACCCTCATTCCCGGCCTCGACATCAAGAGCGCAACAGGCGAGATGGTCGGAGGCGCCAAGGATGCCCACAATACTTTCGATGAGCCCGAGAAGGTCAAGACTGAACTTTTCGATGACATAAAAGTGGACGGCGACAAGCTCGCATTCACCATCCCCGCATCGACTGTCCTCCACATTGAAGTTACGGCATGACCAAGATCTGCACCAGATGCCTTCTTGCAGATTTCGACCGCGAGAAGTATGAAAAGCTCATCGGCAAGAGCCTGAGCGACCTCCCGCCGGAAGACCTGACGGCTGATGACGTGCGCTCTTCGCGCCTTGATATCTGCCGCGGATGCGGGAAACTCAATCAGGGCACCTGCCTTGCCTGCGGCTGTTTCGTCGAGATCCGCGCCGCCCTGGTCCGCGGCCGCTGCCCCTACAAGAAATGGTGACTTCGCGCAGGTTTGCAAAGCCTGCCTGATTTTATTATCATAAAGGGGACTTTTTTCGGGGAGAATGACATGGCCAAGCTCTTCAAAGGCAGATTCTTAGGCAGACTCAAGCTGAGCAGGAAGTTCCTGCTCATCTATATCCTGTGCGTTATCCTGCCCCTTGTCACGACGGACGTCATACTCCTGAGGTCTATTTACGAGAATGAGCACACTACCCAGAAAAACTACAGGAATACTGCGATCGAGGCTTATGCCACTTATCTCCGCAACAGCCTTGAATATGATGCGACACTGTCTTCGGCCATCGACATCAACAAGAGCCTTAACAATTTCATCAACACCTGGTACCCGCTGCCTTACGATTACTACGACAAGCTCGTCAGCAACATAACGAGTTCGTTCTTCTCGACTCTGTCGGACCTTAACCAGGACAGGATCGTCATTTATTCCGACAACCCCACGATGCTCTCGGGAAACTACTTCCACAACATCGAAGAGATCAAGAACGAGAAGTGGTACAAGCGTTTCAGCGTGTCTAACCTGAACGAGGCGGTTTATACATATTACGACACCAGCCCGATCATAGTCACGCAGGACCGCAACCGCTTCATTTACTGCCACAGGATGAACAACGTCAAGTCCAGCATCGAGAAGATAATCACGATCGAACACAAGAGGAGCAACATCGAGAAGGGCTTAGAGGAGATCCCCGTTAACTGCACGATGTACCTTTGCTGCGACGATTACATTATCTACACGAACGACAGCGAGAAGCTGGAATACGAAGAAGTCGTAAAGCTGTCCGAATACGAGCCTTATCTGACCTTCAAGGAATTCAAGATGTACGGCAACACTTTCAAGATCTATGCCCTCACCGAAAACCTCACTGTCTCGAACGTTATCCAGAACAACATCCATGTCGTCATCCTCCTGATCCTCTTCACGCTCATCATCCCCAACATCATGATGAAGCTGCTCGAAAAGTCCATCACCGACAGGATCACCATCCTCGGCAAGGCTTTCGGTGAAGGCAGTAACGAGCTCTTCCAGCCGATCGAGGAGATCAACGGCACAGACGAGATCGCGGCGCTGATGTATGACTACAACAGGATCGTTGACATCAACAACGAGAAGACCAACACGATCTACAAGGACAAGCTCCGCGAGCAGGAGAGCGACATCGCGAGAAAGAACGCCGAGCTCCTCGCTTTGCAGAGTCAGATCAATCCGCACTTCCTTTTTAACGCCCTGGAGAGTATCAGGATGCACAGTATCCTAAAGGGCGAGAACGAGACGGCCGAGATGGTCCAGAGACTCGCGGTCATGGAAAGACAGAACGTCGAGTGGCACGGGGACGCCGTCACGATCGAAGAGGAGGAAGAGTTCATCGACGCTTACCTCCAGCTCCAGAGCTACCGTTTCGGAGAGAGGATATCTTTCGAGATCGACATAGCCGAAGACTGCAAGAAGATCCTGATCCCCAAACTGACGCTTGTTACTTTCGTCGAAAACGCCTGCGTTCACGGGATCGAATCCAAATCGGCCCAGGGCTGGATCTTCGTAAGGGTCTATAAGAGCGGCAGGAAGCTGGTAATCGAAGTCGAGGACACCGGCGACGGAATGGATGAGGCTGACGCTATGGCACTCCAGTACAAGATGAACGGCGTTACCATCGACATGATCAGGAATGCCAAGCACGTAGGCATCCTTAATGCCTGCCTCAGGATAAAGATGATGTTCCGCGACAGGGCGGAGTTTACGATAGAGAGCGAGAAGGGCATCGGAATGAGTGTTATCATAACGATACCCGATGACATGATCAAAACGGCAGATTGAGGTGGACTATGCTTAATGTGATGCTTGTTGACGACGAACCTTACATACTTCAGGGACTTAAGGTCATTATCGACTGGGAGAGCGAGGGATTCTACATAGAGCATGTATGTTCCAACGGCAGGGAGGCCTTGAAGTACCTGGCCGACAATGATGTCGATCTCATAATCTCGGATATCAGGATGCCTGAGATGACGGGACTTGAACTCCTTGAGACTGTCAAACGCGAGAAGATAACCGATGCGGAGTTTGTCCTCCTCACGGGTTATGATGATTTCACCTATACCCAGAGAGCCATAAGGAACGGCTGCCTGGATTACATCCTCAAGCCCGTTAACGAAGAGGACCTGATCAGCATCCTGCGCAGGGTCTCCAACAAGAACCGCGAGTCGGTGCTCCTCAAGAGGGACAGGGAGAAGATGGAGGACGCCTACCTTTCGAGGATAATAAGGCACCTCATCCAGAACAAGTATAACGAGGAAGACATAGATTATGCCGACAAGAACCTGCAGCTCTGCGGGAAGATCAGATACATCGACATAGAGGTCATCTTAAGGCAGCCCGATCCCGACAGTGACGGCGCTGACGACTACGATGCCGCCCAGGTCCAAAAGCAGCTTTTCGGTGCCTGCAGAGAGGTCTTAAGGGAAAATGTGAACCATTTTGTACTTGATGCAAGCTATTATGAAGATAATTATAATATAGGCTTCATCTACTGCGAGAGCATGGCGTCCGTCCGCGGCATGGGTGAGACGGAGTTCCTCGAGTCCATGATCCGCAAGCTCGAAGTGCTCGCAGTCAAGCCGGTGAGGATGCTCTGCGGCAAGACCGTAGACAACATATCCGATCTCCATGAATCCTATGAATCCTGCAGGAGCCTCAAGAGCATCACGGGCTTCCACAGCACGAAGAAACTCTACATTTTCGAGGAGACGGAAGTTCCCCACGGAAGTATCGTCCTCTGCAAGAATACGGTCGATGAGATCGTTGCCGCGATCGAAAGGAATGACACGGCCGCGATCGAACAGAGCGTCGTCAAGCTCTATACCGAGCTGCAGGGCAAGGAGGGGTCGAACAGGGCTTTCGATCTCAACATCAACTATCTGCTCTTCCAGCTCATCAACCTTGCGAGCGAACAGGACGACTCGGTTGACCAGGAGGAGATCGTCCAGTATATCTCCGAGCAGACATCCGGCAAGGAGTTCGTCCGCGGAAGCCACGAACACCTGACAAAGTTTGCGACCGAGTATGCCCTGTATCTTTCGGAACTGCGCAAGAGCGTATCGCGCGGCATACTGGCCGACGTCGAAAACGAGATCAAGAAGAACTTCGCCGAGAACATCAGTCTCAAGGATCTGGGTGACAAATATCACATCAACAGTTCCTATCTCGGCCAGATCTTCAGGAAGAAATACGGGATGTCTTTCAAAAACTACCTGACAAATTACAGGATCAAGGAAGCATCCAGGCAGATAATCAATACGGACAAGAAGATCAACCGCATAGCCGAGGATGTCGGCTACAAGGACAGCGACTATTTTATCCGCAAATTCATTGAGATCATGGGCTGTACGCCTTCCAAGTACCGCAAGACCAACCGCGGCGAATAAAGGCCCTTTGTTCAACGTGCACCACTCTTTTGTGCAGCATGCACAATTTCTATTAATATTATTTGTAATGATTTATGTAGAATTTATCGGGTGCTTTTTAAGAGTTTCTCGGGTTGAGGCAAAAAAGGGGCAAATCTATAATTAGGGTGCTTAATTAAATCGTGCAAACGAGAATCTAATTATGGAGGTTTACTAATGAAGACAAGAAAACTCTTATCACTGGCTCTCGCATCAGTGATGACAGTATCTGTTCTCGCTGCTTGTAACACAGAGACTCCCAAGCCGTCTGATACAACAGCAGCTCCTTCGGCTACAGAGTCAAAAGAAGGCGGAGAGCAGACAGAGGCTACCACCACCACAACAGCTAAGGAATATGCTGATGACGAGATCATCGACATGACCATGTTTGCTGCAATGGCTGGTAAAGAGAAGAACGCTCAGAACGATATCAAAGAGATCATCGCTAAGAAGACAGGCGTTCGTGTAAACGAGACTTGGTTGACAGGTCAGCAAGCAGGCGAAGCTATCGGCTCCATCATCGCTTCTGGCAAGCTCCCTGATCTCATCGACGGTGGTGACGGTTCCGTTCAGCTCTATGAGAACGGCCTGCTCGTTGCTTGGGATGAGTATCTCGAGAAGTATCCTAACCTCAAGGAAATGTACACTGAGGAAGAATGGAACAGGTTCCGTATGGACGATGGTAAGATCTACTGGGCAAACGTTTTCGGCAACATCCATGGCGAAGACAAGACCACAGGTCAGAATGGTGAGGCTTTCTGGATCCAGATCCGTGTCCTTGAGGATGCTGGCTATCCTAAGATCGAGACTCTTGATCAGTTCTTCGATATCCTCGAGAAGTATGCAGCAAAGAATCCTGAGATGCCCGATGGAACACCTGTAATCCCTTACACGGCTCTCTGCGACGGCTGGAAGTATTTCTGCGTAGAGAACCCTCCTATGTTCCTCGACGGTTATCCGAACGACGGTTGCGTTATCGTTAATGTTGACGATCCTTCCAACCCTAAGGTTGTTGACTACAACACAACACCTACAGCTAAGACATATTTCCAGAAGCTGAACGAAGAATTCGCAAAGGGTGCTATGGACCCTGAGTTCGCTACACAGACATACGACGAGTACATTGCTAAGCTTTCTACAGGCCGTGTTCTCGCTCTCTGCGATCAGTACTGGGATTTCGCTTACTCCATCATGGGACCTTTCGCACAGGTTCTCGAAGCTAAGGACGGTACCAAATATCGTCTCGACAAGATGGGTTGTGAGTATGTACCTCTCGGACTTAAGGCTCCTGGCGTTTCTTCACAGGCTTACTACGGCGGACCTGAGATCAATGCTTCTTCCGGTTGTGCTGTTACAACATCCTGTAAGGATCCCGATGCAGCTTTCAGATTCCTCAGCCAGCTCCTCGATCAGGACATCCATGACCTCCGTTACTGGGGTATCAAGGACGTTGACTACTGTGTAGACGAGAATGGTGTTTACTACAGAACTCTCCCGCAGAGAGAGCTCTGGAAGTCTGACGAGTACAAGGCAGCTCACTCTTGTGAGTATTCTTACTGCCCTCAGTGGCTCGGCACATCCAAGGACGGCATCAACGCTATGCAGCCTCAGGAGCAGCCTGATGAGTTCCAGCTCGGAATGTCCGAACCTATGAAGAAGTGCTTCGAAGCTTATGGCGCAAAGACTTACATCGACTTCCTCGGTTCCAGAGATTTCAGACCTCAGAACCCTTGGTATCCTCTCTGGTCTTGGTCCAACAACATTGGTGCTGACACAGATTACGGTAAAGTTTGGAAGAAGATGGGAGAAGTTAAGCACGAGTGGCTTCCTAAGGTCATCATGTCTAAGGACTTCGCATCTGATTGGGAGAAGTACCAGGCAGCTTATGCCGGTGTTAACCCTCAGGTATTCCTCGACGCAGCTCAGGACGAAGTTAACAGAAGAATCGAAGCTTACGGCGTAAAGTGATTTTGATCACATCCGATTCTAGGCATTAATCAGTGTGGTGGCAACTATGGCAACAATAACTATGGTTGCCACCACTTTTTAACAGGAGAAGCTAAACATGGATGATCTTACTTCCAAAGATGAAATGACCGGGAAGTCAGGGAATAAAGTAGATTTCTTCACTCTGAAAGCAGAGCGTGAATCCAAGATCCTCGCCAACAGAGCCGGAGATGATCTTTCGAAAGTCGATCCCGCACAGGAAAAGAAGCAGAAGAAGTTCAAAGAGACACCTAAGTTCACTGTCAAGGAATTCAAGAGACAGTGGATCCTCGTAGTCATCGCAGCTGTCTATGTTGTCTACGGTCTCGTCTTCAACTATGCACCTCTGGTCGGTTGGATAATGGCTTTCCAGAATTTCAAATACAACAAAGGTATTTTCAAATCGAAATTTGTCGGTCTCGACAAGTTTAAGTTCCTGTTCAGTGATAACAGCTTCCTGCTGGTTATCCGTAACACCTTCGTAATGGGTGTATTGAACCTCGTATTCAGTACAGTAGTTGCGATCGCGTTCGCTATCCTCTTGAACGAGGTCAGGAACAAATATTTCAAGAAATCAATTCAGACTATTTCATATATGCCTCACTTCCTTTCATGGATCATCGTTGTTGCCATCGTTCACGATGCAGTTTCCAACACCGGTGTTATCAACGAGATCCTCTTGGGTCTGCATATCATAGATCAGCCTTACCCGTTCCTGGCTAAGCCGGGGTGGTTCTGGCCTCTCGTTACGTTGAGCCATTTGTGGAAGGAAACAGGTTGGAACGCTATCATCTATCTGGCAGCCATCACATCTATCGATCCCTGTCTCTATGAGTCAGCAGCTATCGACGGTGCAGGCCGTTTCCAGAAGATGAGATATGTTACTCTCCCGTCGTTGCGTCCTACGATCATTATCCTTCTCATCATGAACATGGGTAATGTTCTCAATGCAGGTTTCGAGCTTCAGTACTTGCTCGGAAACGACGTTGTAAGAAACGTTTCAAGAACGATCGACATCTATATCCTTGAGTGGGCTATGGATGGCCGTAATATGGACTACTCACTCGGTACCGCGGCCGGTATCTTCAAGACCCTAGTATCACTGACGCTTATCGTTATGGCTAACTACATCGCCAAGCGTAAAGGCGACGAGCGTCTGTTCTAAGGGAAGGGAGGAAATATCATGGCACAAACAGAAGTAACATTAAACAGACCCTTAAAACAGAGAAAGAAGAAGATGGCAACAGAAGATGTCATATTCTACATCTTCAATACTATTTTCCTTTTACTGTTTGCATTAGTAACACTTTATCCTATCCTTAACACGCTGGCTTACTCTTTCAACGAAGGTAATGACGCTGTAAGAGGCGGCATCCACCTCCTTCCCCGTAAGTTTGCAACGAAGAACTACGAGACGGTTTTCCATAAGGAGAGTATCTGGATCGCTTTGAGGATCACGATCCTCAGGACTATCCTGGGTACATTGACAGCACTTTTCGCAAATGCGTTGTTGTCATATATCCTGAGCCGTAAGAAGTTCTTGTTCAAGTCAAGCCTCTCACTGTTCTGGATCATCACGATGTATGCTTCCGGCGGACTTATTCCTACGATGGTTCTCTTCAGATATCTCCATCTGACACAGAGCTTCTGGGTATATGTTATCCCCGGTATGGTATCCGCATTCAACGTCATGGTCATGAGAACATACATGGGCGGTATCCCTGAGTCACTCGAGGAATCCGCTATGCTCGAGGGTGCAGGCTACATGACGGTCTTCGCAAAGATCATCTCACCTTTGTGTAAACCGGTTTACGCTACCATCGCTCTTTTCCAGGCGGTCTATCACTGGAACGCATGGTTCGACGCAATGCTCTATAACAGAATGAATCCTGAGTATACGACATTGCAGTACGAGCTCATGAAGCTCCTCGATAACGTTTCAACCGCCACATCCGGTCAGGTTTCAGCCCAGCAGGCTGCACAGACGGGCGGCGCATCCGTTACCGTTACTCCTATGACCGTAAGAGCAGCAGCTACGATAGCAACGATGGCTCCTATCATCGCTCTCTATCCTTTCCTGCAGAGATACTTCGTTACAGGTCTCACGATCGGTGGTGTAAAAGAATAATCCTTTACAGTCTTTAACTTTTATAAATAACTGCCTTGGCCCGTGTCAGGGCAGTTTTTTTAAAGAAAGGAGGGAACGAATATGTATGAACACAGAAAGGCGGCATCAGTCCTCACTGTAGTTGACCGGGACAACAAGCCGGTCGCAAATGAGGCTTTGTCCGTGGAACTTAAGAATCACGAATTCCTGTTCGGATGCAATGCTTTCGATACCGCACTCTTCCTTCGTGCGGATAATGAGGGGATGAAAGCATTTTTCGAGGACAGGATGAACAAGTGGCTTGATGTATTTAACTTCGCCACGATCCCTTTCTATTGGGGAAGATTCGAGCCGGAAGAAGGAAAGCCTGAGACTGAGATCACGCTCGAAGTCGCAAGATTCCTTAAGAGCAAGGGCGTCACCATGAAGGGTCACCCTCTCTGCTGGCACACGGTCTGTGCCGACTGGCTCCTTAAATACGACGATGAGACCATCATGGATAAGCAGCTCAAGAGGATCGACCGTGATGTCACGGACTTCAAGGGCCTTATCGACATGTGGGATGTTATAAACGAGACAGTCATCATGCCTGTTTTCGACAAATACGATAATGCCGTCACGAGGATCTGCAATGCATACGGCAGGACAGAACTCATAGCTAAGGTTTTCGGAGAGGCATACAAGAACAACGATGGCGCGACGCTCCTCATCAACGACTTCAACACATCGAAGGCTTATGAGGATGTCATCGCCGCTTGTCTCGACAGGGGTTGTAAGATCACCGCGATCGGCATCCAATCCCACCAGCACCAGGGCTACTGGGGCAAAGAGAAGCTCGAGGATGTTCTGAGCCGTTTTTCGAAGTTCGGACTTCCGATCCATTTCACTGAAAACACGCTCCTCTCAGGCACACCCGTCCCGGAATACATCGATGACCTCAACGACTGGCAGGTCGAAGAGTGGCCGTCGCTGCCCGAGTACGAGCAGATCCAGGCTGAGCAGATGGAAGAGATGTACCGCATCCTTTTCGCTCACCCTCAGGTCAAGGCCATCACCAACTGGGACTTCGCAGACGGTGCCTGGCTCAACGCTCCTTCCGGCATAGTAAGGAAGGACAATTCCGTAAAGCCCGCTTACGAGATGCTCCATAGGCTCATCAAGGAAGAGTGGACGACACGTGAGACCTTGAAGACCTCTGAAGACGGAAAGCTGAAAGTCGAAGGTTTCAAGGGAGAATATGTTATAAAATATAAAGGCCGTGAAGCGAGCTTCGTTCTTAACGGCGACACGGCTGACCAAATCATTACTATCTGACAGGTGGACAACTGATGAACTTTTTAAAACCCGACAGTCCGGCGATGAACTTCCTCAGCATACTGGCTGACCTCATCATTCTCAATCTTCTTTTCGTTATCTGCAGCCTCCCGCTCGTAACCTTCGGTGCCGCATATTCCGCGAAGTATTATGTCGCGATGAAGATCATGAGAGGAGAAGATACCGGAACGATAATCCCTTTCTTCAAAGCGTTCGGCCGCAACTTCAAGCAGGCCACCGTGTCCTGGATGATCATGCTGATGGCGATCGCCCTGATCCTTCTGGACTGGCGCTGGATCATCGCATCGGGCTGGAGCACGACTCCTTTCATGTATAAGTTCGGCGTCATCGCCATGAGCATTTTCGTATGGCTCATCACGCTTACGATCTTCCCGACGATCGCACGATATGAGATGAAGACCAGAGAGTACTTCAAGGCGGCGCTGATCTTCGTAATCATCAAGTTCATACCGCTCATCCTTGTCACTGCTTTCATGCTCGCATCCGTCATCGCCTGCATCTGGTATTCACAGTGGTTCCCGCTGATATATGTCTTCTGCACGACGACGACGACCTTCTTCCTTGCAAGGATCTTCATCAAGCAGTTCGATAAGCTCGAAAAAGACAGGACCGCACTCGCGGAAGTCACGGGCGAGTCCCTTCCTTCCGAAGAGGATGAAGAGAACGGCGAAGAGAGTGAAGAAGGAGAAGAGGGAGAAGGATCCGCTTACGCCGCCATCGAGAAAGAAGATGCCGCAGGCAACACTTCCCTCGCAGGCGCAAAGATGGAGACCAAGGAACTCGAAGAAAACCTTTCGAAGCCTGATATCCCCGATGAGTCCGATATCGATACCAAATCAGGCAACAAGCTTACAAGATTCATAAGAAGAGAGAAGAAGGCTCTTAAGGGCATGACGCGCCAGCAGAGAGTCATCCATTTCGTACAATACTACCTGCCGACGGTCATAATCGTCCTCCTCGTGATAGCGGGCCTGTCCTGGTATATCTCCGACGTATATAAGGACAGGATGAATGTCTTGAGCGGCGGTCTCATAAACGCTCAGGTATCCGAAGAAGGCCGCAAGTACATGACGGACGGTTTCCTTGAGTGGGGCGGCTACGACTCCAAGAGGACAGCATCTCTCCTCGATACGGACCTCAACTTCAAGACAGGTCTCGACTTCCAGGAAAGATTTCTCGACATCGCCTTCAGAGCAACGCTCATGACGGGAACCTACGATTATCTCCTCATGAGGGCAGATGCGGTCGAAAGCTACTCGACGCCCGATTATCTCACGGATATGTCGCTCCTCGTCGATATGGATAAGTTCAGCAAGGACGATTTCTACTACTATCAGGCGACCGAGAAAGAGAAGCAGCAGTACGACGCCGAAGACGGAACGATCCCTCTCGGCATCAAGCTCACCGACGAGCTCGAAAAGAAACTGGGCCTCAATGAACAGTACGATTACTACATCGCATTCGCTTTCTCGAACGGTCCTTCCGACCTCGAAAACGAAGCGAAGTTCCTGGAATACCTCTACGGTAAATGAACTAAATAACTCAGTGAACCCCCGACGCAGAAACTGCTTCGGGGGTTCACTGTAATCAGACTGCTGCTTAAGTGGCTTGTTGGCGCAAAATCCCTGTTTTGTTGGCGGAATCGCCAACATTTCATGCTGTTTGCGCCAACACAGCGCTTCATCCTATTAACATGAGCATCAGACTTCCGAATAGCTTCCCAGGAAAGCGAATTCTGTCGACTGGGCATCGAGCTCGCAGAGCATTGCGATGACCTTGTCCGAATATACCGATGCTTCAACATCCAGATAGAACATGAACTCGAAGTCACGGCCGGAGATGGGGCGCGATTCGAGCTTGGTGAGGTTCAATCCCAAAGAAGAGAAACGGACCAGAGTGTCTGACAGGGATCCCGGTGTGTGGCCGAGAGAGAGCATCATTGAGATCTTGGATGCGCCGGGGAAGATCTGCATGTCCTTGGAGATGCAGATGAACCTCGTGTAGTTGTGATCAGTGTTCTGTACTTTATCGGATACTATGGTCAGGCCGTAGAGCGATGCGCAGTCGGGTGAAGAGATGGCTGCGACATCAGTGCGCTCAGAGTCTGCGACCATCTTGGCTGCGACTGCCGTGTTTTCGACGATCGTGATCTTGATGTCGCTGTGCTCCTTAAGGAAGTTGGAGCACTGGCCGATCGCCTGCTCGTGGGAGAAGATCTCCTTTATGTCTGACAGGGAGGTGCCGGGCTTTGCCATCAGGCGGTGGTTGATCTGGAGCTTGATGCAGCGTACGATCGAGAACTTATGGTCCTTCATGAGATCGTATACGGGCGTGACGGAGCCGAAGGAAGAATTTTCGATGGGAAGGATGCCGTATTTGCAGAGGCCGTTTTCGACTGCCTGGAAGACGCCCTCGAAAGTGCGGAAGTACATGATGTTCGCACTGCGGAAGAGCTTGTCCGCGGCGATCTGGGAATTAGCGCCCTCTATGCCCTGGCATGCGACGAACGCAGTCTCGGGGAACTGGTTCGGCGTGGACTCCACGGCGGCGCGGATCTTGTCGGCCAGTTCGGTCTTGCTGCCGTATCCCGTGATCTTGTATGCGTGGGACAGGTTAAAGAGGGTGGAGAAGAGCACGCGCTCGTAGCCTTCGAACTCGCCCTGATCCTCGGAGAGATTCACGAGGAAGTCGCGCTCGTACCTGCGGCACTTGAGTGCGATCTCGGAGGGGAGCATGCCCTCGTCGGCCTTGCGGCTCTCGGCAAGCCTTGTCGCGAAAAGCTCTGCGATCTGTTTGTCGATGTTCTCGATGTTCAGTTCTTCCTGTTTCTTGTCCTTGTTCATGGGATACCTTCCTTTCGTAAAAAAAGTCCCGCGATGCTTCACCGCGGGACCATAATAAACTGTTTTCTGACAATCAGGCCAAGTGAAGCATCAACGCGCTCTATTTCTAAAGGCGAAGTTAAACTCAAATCCGAAGCCTGTAAATGTTCTTGTCATCATGTGTTGCATTATAAACTTGACCGTCTTATCTGGCAAGTGGGAATTTTCGCCCATTCTTATCCGGTTCGCATAAAACCCCTTTGAATGGTATAATATCAAATTGCAGTAATAATCCTGATGGAATAGGGGGATAGAAAACGTGGCTGATACCATTAAATGCCCGCAATGCAGTGCAAACCTGATATTTAATCCGGAAACGCAGAAGCTGGAATGTGCTTTCTGCGGCGGCGCTTTTGATCCCGCAAAACTCGAGTCAGTGCCTGATGAACTTAAAGAGGGCAAGACCAAGGCGGCCCGGGATCAGGCCAAGGCTTTCGAAGGCGACAAAGAATCCGTTTTCGAGGATGAGGCCGATAACGCGAATTTCACCATCGGCGAGAATGAAGCTTCAGCTGAGGACGATATCGAGAAGACCGAGTTCGTCTGTAATGCCTGCGGCGCGAGAGTCGTAACAGATTCCCACACATCCGCGACCTTCTGCGCTTTCTGCGGCTCGCCTGCGATCGTCGGGCAGCGCCTCGCCGAGAACTTCCGCCCCAAGTACATGATCCCTTTCTCAGTCGGAAGAGACAGGGCTGAGAACCTCTTTATCGAGTGGGCGAAGGGCGGACGCTGGACGCCCATGAACTTCGTATCCCAGAAGAACATCGCGAAGCTGACGGGCCTTTATGTGCCCTTCTGGCTTTTCGATTACATCATAGATGTTGATGTTAAGGGAAAGGGAACTGATTCTTCCGTCTCTGGCAACGTCAAGACGATCAGCGATTATGAGTTCAACGTCAAGGGCACGATGGTGTTAGACAACATCCCCCTCGACGGCGAGACGCGTATCGACGACGATCTGATGGAGGCCATCGAGCCTTTCAACATGGAGAAGATGATCCCTTACGACTATAAGTACCTGCCGGGCTTCTTCGCCGACAGGTTCGATCTGGATGCCGATGCCCTTAAGAGCCGTGCCTTCAGGCGCGGACGCCAATACATCGACCAGTTCGTAAAGACCAAGATCAGGAAGTACGATTCCTACAGCATCTCGCATAACGATACGACGTTCAAAGAGGTCAGGGCGGACTACGCTCTGCTTCCCGTATGGTTCATGTCATATAAGTATCTCGGCAAGTACTACTACTTCGCGATCAACGGCCAGACCGGCGAAGTCGCAGGAAAGCTTCCCATCAGCCCTCTTAAGAGGCTCGTATTCTTCTTCGTTCTTCTGGCGGTCCTCGCTCTGGTGGTCCGCGGCGTAATGGCCCTGATAATGGGAGGTACGTTCGGATGAGTACAAATAATGTTTCTAATACCAATACAAAGAAAGAGCCGAGATCACGTATCTCCATCTGGGGCGAGGTGTCGACCCTGTCCGTTACGATGCTGATAGTCCTCCTGGTGGTGGTTATCGCCTGCATCGTTCTATACGTGCTGATGAACATCCCGCCGAAGAAGTCCAGCTATATCGTTGACAACGCGAAGATATTCTCCGCTGAAGAAGAAGAAGCCTTAACCCGGCAGATCAGCGATATGTCGAAGACCAAGGATATCAACGTCATCATCCTTACGACACGCGACAAGGGCGAGGGCTACACCAATTCCGATGAGGACTGCAAGGCATTCGTCACCGATTACTACACGAAAAACATCGTCGACAACCCTTTCCGTAACCACTCCGGTTTCTGCATCCTTGTCGACCTTACGAGAGACTATCCCGGCGAGCGTTTCTTCTGGCTCTACACATACGGCACTGCCCACTTCTCGGTCGGCGACGATGACGTATCTCGTATCTTCTACAGCTACAGGGAGAAGCTTGCCGGACAAAACTACTACGGTGCCATCGAAGGCATCCTGGGCGAGCTTAACGGTTACAGCTACCAGAACCAGAGCATCGTCGTATTCTTCTCGATCATAATCCCCGCTATCGCAGCGGCTCTTATCTCATTGCTGGGCATCCGCGGCAAGAGTCTCGATCCCAAACCCGGTTACAGCAGGTATCTGACCAGCAGGAATACGAACGTCAATTCCAATGAGAAGCTCGTTAAGACCAGAGAGATCGTCTATAACGACAGTGACGGCGGCAGCTTCGGAAGCGGCGGCGGTTTCAGCAGCGGCGGAGGCTTCGGAGGCGGCGGTTTCAGCGGAGGCGGCTTCGGCGGAGGCGGAGGCTTCAGCGGCGGAGGCGGCGGCAGATTCTGATGTTTAGTGTTGTAGTTCCCGCTTATAACGAAGGTGATCATATCTTCGATAATCTTAAAGTGATGTCGGATACGATATCATCTTTCTGCGATGATTTTGAGATAATCGCGGTCAACGACGGTTCACGCGACCGCACCGGCCTTGAGATCAAGCGCGCAGCCCAGCTCATTCCCGGTGTCATCGATGCAGGCTACGAAGTCAACCGCGGCAAGGGAGGAGCAATAGTCGAGGGCGTCATGAGGAGCCGCGGCGAGATAGTCGGCTTCCTCGATGCAGACCTCGACCTGATGCCTGACATGTTCGAAGGTTTCCTTAAGAAGATGGAGGAGACCGGGTGCGACGTCGTCATCGGCTCCAAGATGCATAAGGATTCCAAGCTCGAATATCCGGCTCTCCGGAAATTCGTCTCCTTCGGCTACTTCGTCATGCTCAAGGTCCTCTTCGGCCTTTCCTGCCACGACACCCAGACCGGCATCAAGCTCTACAAGGGCGACCTGATCCGCAAGATCGTCAAGGTCAGGAAGATCAGGGGATACGCTTTTGACATCGAGCTGCTCGCTCTGGCATACCGCCTGGGCGCAAAGATAGAGGAGATGCCGATAGTGCTTCACTACAGCCGCGAAGAGTCTTTTTCGAGGATCAAGATAAGCGATATCTGGAAGATGTTCACCGACACCTGGAAGGTCTGGTGGACCCTGCGCATCACTCACAAATACCCCATTTGACAACGCTAATGTCACGAGGGTCTTGTTGTTTGACTTTTCGAAAAGATATATAATCTAAGAAGTGGCCGGCTTTCGAAATGCCGCGCCTTGAAATGACCTTAACAGAGGAGAAAGACTTGGAAAACTCTAAGCAGATAACTGAATACAAGCTTGCTAAAGAGATCTTCTCTTTATCCCGTGATATCCTGCTCGATCCCAGATCCCGCAGGATGAAGGAATTCACCCAGCACGGCAGCACGACGGTTTTCGAGCACTGTGTCGCCGTCGCCAAGTATTCGCTCCTCTTATCCAGATTTTTCGAAAAGGTCTTCCGCATAAAGTTCGATCGCAGGAGCCTCGTCAGGGGCGCCCTGCTCCACGATTATTTCCTCTACGACTGGCACGATCCGGATCCCAAGAACAGGATCCACGGATTCACACATCCCGGCACCGCATGGCGCAACGCCTGCCGCGACTTCGAGATCAACAGTCTTGAGGCTGATATCATCAGAAGACACATGTTTCCGCTCACGCCCATCCCGCCGACGCACCGTGAGAGCATCGTCGTATGCCTCGCCGACAAGTGGTGTGCGGTCTGCGAGACTTTCAAGATAGACGTTTCATCCCAGGTTATAGACAGAGTCAATACCGGTATCGCCCGCGCCGAAGAGCACGAGCACGGTCTTGCCCTGCCCGTTCCAGTAGTGGAGAATATCTGACAGCATGTCCCGTGAAACTCAAGCGCAAGTAACCACCCTGGCCTATCTTGTCTGCCGGGGCAAGTGTCTGTTTATCAGGAAGACGCGCAAGGGCGACATGAACCTCGATAAGTATCTTGGCATCGGCGGCCACATGGAGTCTGCGGAGTCCCCCGAAGAATGCATCATCCGCGAGATATATGAAGAGTCAGGCCTTACGCGCGACTCGCTCGCAACGCTCGAATACCGCGGTCATGTGACCTTCGTGTCAGATCTTTACGGCACCGAATACATGCATGTCTTCTGTGGCTCGCTCGAAGACTTCCCGGAGCTTTCCACCTGCGATGAAGGCGACCTCGTCTGGATCGGTCTCAAGGATATCTATGACCTCCCCGTCTGGGAAGGGGATAAGATAATGTTCGATCTTCTTTTCGCGGAAGACAGTCCTTCTTTCTTCAGCCTCAAGCTCTGCTATGAAGGCGACCGGCTAGCATCTCACTCGGAGAATATCTATTGACCTTATTTCTCAAGCTTGGTAGCAGTAAAAGCCCAATTTGGTAGCACTAGGTGCTACCAAAATTGCCATTTAGTGCTACCCAAGCTCCTATAACCCATTTGGTAGCAGAAATCGCCCAAATTGGTAGCACCAGGTGCTACCAAAATCGTCATTTAGTGCTACCAAAGCTTCTATAATCCATTTGGTAGCAGAAATCGCCCAAATTGGTAGCAAAGTTGCTACCAAAACAGCCTTTTTCTGCTACCAATTTCTAAATCCGATCACCCGCCGCAAGAGCTTTTCGCAAGATAAATGAAAATCACTTGCCCCGCCAAGAGCCTTTTATATGAAAATGCACGGTAGAATTGTGCCCGCAAGCGCGTTTTTTCTTCGTTTTTGCGACTTTACTATTTACATCAGGGATAAGATAATTCAATCGTGTAAAGATTGCCCTTAACAAAGGAGGATGATCATATGGATAACAACCGTTACGAGATCACGGATTCTGTCGAGTCCTTTACGCAGCTCTTGAAGAGAGTGCGCAGGGCCCAGGAGAAGTTCTCTCATTACAGCCAGGAAGAAGTGGATAGGATCTTCAAGGCAGCGGCAACTGCAGCCAACAGGGCCAGGATCCCGCTTGCCAAGATGGCCGTCGAGGAGACGGGCATGGGCGTAGTAGAAGACAAGATCATGAAGAATCACTACGCATCCGAATACATCTACAACAAATACCGCGATGAGAAGACTTGCGGTGTTATATATGAAAACAAGGAGTATGGCTTTACGCAGGTCGCTGAGCCGATCGGTCTGATCGGCGCGGTCATTCCGACGACGAACCCTACATCGACAGCGATCTTCAAGTCGCTCATCTGCCTTAAGACACGTAACGGCATCATCATCAGCCCCCACCCGAGGGCCAAGGCCAGCACGATCGAGGCAGCAAAGATCGTTCTTGAGGCAGCCGTCGCAGCGGGCGCTCCCGAGGACATCATCGGCTGGATCGATGTGCCGAGCCTCGAGCTCACCCAGATGCTGATGCGCGAGTCCGACACGATCCTCGCAACTGGCGGCCCCGGCATGGTCCACGCGGCTTATTCATCCGGTAAGCCTGCTCTCGGCGTCGGCGCGGGCAACACTCCCGCCATCATCGACGAGACCGCGGACATCCTGCTCGCGGTCAACAGCATCATTCATTCCAAGACTTTCGACAACGGCATGATCTGCGCTTCCGAGCAGTCTGTCATCGTCAACGAAAAGATATACGACAAAGTCAAGAACGAGTTCGCGGCAAGGGGCTGCTACTTCCTTTCCGACAGCGAGCTCACCAAGGTCCGTAAGACCATCCTCATCAACGGCTCCCTCAACGCCAAGATCGTCGGCCAGCGCGCCGCAACGATCGCAGAACTTGCGGGCGTCAAGGTTCCCGAGGGCACGAAGATCCTGATCGGTGAGGTATCGAGAGTCGACATTTCCGAGCCTTTCGCACACGAAAAGCTCTCGCCCGTACTTGCAATGTACAAGGCAACAGACATAGAAGACGCCATGAAGAAGGCAGAGCGCCTCATCGCAGACGGCGGCTTCGGACACACATCTTCAATCTACCTCAACGTCGTAACGGAACAGGAGAAGATCGAGAGATTCCGCGAGCGCATGAAGACCTGCAGGATCCTGATCAACACTCCTTCTTCTCAGGGTGGTATCGGCGACATGTATAACTTCATGTTAAGACCGTCGCTGACGCTTGGCTGCGGTTCATGGGGCGGCAACTCCGTTTCCGAGAACGTAGGCATCAAGCACCTTTTGAACATCAAATCCGTTGCTGAGAGGAGAAACAATATGCTCTGGTTCAAAGCCCCCGAGAAGGTATATCTCAAGAGAGGATCCACACCCGTTGCCGTTGAAGAACTCAAGGAGATGGGTAAGAAGAGATGCTTCATAGTTACAGATGAATTCTTATATAAGAACGGTTTCACCAAGCCCGTAGAGGACAAGCTCGAGGAACTGGGTATCGCACATACCGCTTTCTTCGATGTTCAGCCTGACCCGACCCTTGCATCCGCAGAGGCAGGCGCAAAGCAGATGCTGTCCTTCGAGCCTGATGTCATCATCGCGATCGGCGGCGGTTCCGCAATGGACGCAGCCAAGATCATGTGGGTGCTCTACGAGCATCCCGATGCAGACTTCGAAGACATGGCTATGCGCTTTGCAGACATCCGCAAGAGGATCTACAAGTTCCCCGTCATGGGACAGAAGGCTTACTTCGTATGTATCCCGACATCCGCAGGTACCGGTTCGGAGGCGACTCCTTTCGCAGTTATCACGGATCAGAACACAGGCAACAAGTATCCTCTGGCTGACTACGAGCTCATGCCTGACATGGCTATCGTTGACGCTGACTTCCAGATGACGGCTCCCAGAGGCCTGACATGTGCATCAGGTATCGACGTCGTATCCCACGACTTGGAGGCCCTGGTATCCACGATGGCAACAGACTACACCGATTCACTGGCTCTCCAGTCGCTGAAGATGGTTTTCGATTATCTCCCGAGAGCATATGAGCTCGGCGCCAAGGATCCTGAGGCAAGAGAGAAGATGGCCAACGCAGCAACGATGGCCGGTATGGCTTTCGCAAACGCTTTCTTAGGCATCAGCCACTCACTGGCACATAAGCTCGGCGCATTCCACCACCTGCCTCACGGCATCTGCAACGCGCTTGTACTGGAAGAAGTGATCAGATATAACGCGAGCGAAGTTCCCGGCAAGATGGGAACCTTCCCTCAGTACGATCACCCGATGGCTCAGCATAAGTACGCTATGGCAGCCGATGTCTTAGGTCTTGGCGGACGTACCGACGAAGAGAAGGTAAAGCGCCTCATCAAGGCAGTCGCAGACCTCAAGGCCAAGATCGACATCAAGCCCACCATCAAGGCTTACATCCCCGACGAGAAAGTCTTCCTCGAGACTCTCGACGAGATGAGCGAAAAGGCTTTCGACGATCAGTGCACCGGCGCCAACCCGAGATATCCTCTTATCTCCGACCTTAAGCAGATCTACCTGAACGCTTACTACGGCAAGACCTTTGTCGAAGAAGCAAAGCCTTCCGCCAAGGATCTCAAGGCAAGGGCAGCAAAAGCTGCTAAGGCAGCCAAGGCTCCCGCAAAGAAGGCAGCAGCAGTCAAAGCTCCCGCCAAGAAGGCAGCAGCCGTAAAGGCAGCTCCCAAGAAGGCTGCGGCAAAGAAGACTTCTGCAAGCTCCTCCGCAAAAAAGCAGGGCCGCAAGACAAAGTGATATAATATCTGAAAGTACAGGGGAGGATAAGATATGGAATTCAACAATGTAATAGCTAAGCGCACACACAAGAAGATCTACCGCGACGGCGACAAGTGCATCAAGATGTTCGACGAGAGCTTCTCCAAGGCCGACATCCTGAACGAGGCGCTGAACCTCGCCAAGGTCGAGTCGATCAGCATCCGCACTCCCATCGTTCTCGAGGTTTCCGTCATCGACGGAAGATGGGCGATCGTAACCGACTTCATCGAAGGCGAGACGATGCTCTCCGTATTCGAGAAGGATCCTTCCAAGATCGGTGAGTACATGGACAAATTCGTTGACCTGCAGATCGAAGTCCATAACGAAAAGTGCCCCATGCTCAACAACCTGTCCGACAAGATGGAGCGCAAGATCAGCAAGACCGATTTCGATGCCACAACGAGATACGACCTGCATACCCGCCTTGCCGGCATGGAGAGAAAAGACCAGGTCTGCCACGGCGACTTTAACCCCGGCAACGTTATCATCCAGCCCAACGGCGAGATGGCGGTAATCGACTGGTCACACGCTACCCAGGGCAATGCGGCCGCTGACGTTGCAAGGACTTTCCTCCTCTTCAGCCTGAGGTCAACAGAGGAGATCGCCGAGCTTTATCTCGACACATACTGCCGCAAGACAGATACTCCCAAGCAGTATATCCAGGCCTGGACCCCGATCGTTGCGGCATCCCAGTCCGTCAAGGCTATCGAGGATGAGCGCGAGTTCTTAAAGAAGTGGGTCAACGTCGTAGATTACGTTTGATCTGAGAAATAAGACAAACAAAGACCGGCGGAGATCCGCCGGTTTTTTATGCGCTACTGTTTTGTTGTTTCTTCTTAGCGGGGTGGTATAGGGCAAAAACGGGATCAGAACATGGGAACCGCCGACGTGATCTTTATTCCTTCGTCTGTTGCATAGATCCTGGCAACCGTCTTCTTGGATGGATCCTTTGCATCGTTCAGTAAGATGCATTTGTTCTCTTCATCTATGGTGTAGTACTCGTTTCCGATCCTTCCGTAGTATTCCTTGAGGTCTTCGAAAGAAGACAGGCCACAAGTGTCTTTCCACTCTATATGTGTGACGTCGCCCCTGAAGAGCCTGTTGTCTATAACGGCGGGCATGAAGATATAATTGGTCTCCTTGGTCGATGAAATGTAGAATTGCCCGTAGAGCTCGTCGTAGTAGTAACACTCGTACTCCGTTTCCTCAAGGGAATCGTCAAAACTGGTTACTTTAGTGTACTTGGTGTGCTCGATAAGAAAGTAGCGGCCGGCGCAGCAGAGAAGATATTTTCCGCCGTCGGTTTTCGATCTCGTGCCGTCTTCTGCTACCGAATAAAGATAGTCGGGATCAGACTGAATATACTTTTCGAAAAAACCGTCCTCATAAGGTACAAAGAGCTTGCGGTTGTTGTTCTCATCTCCGAACTTCGCCGCCTTATCGAAAACATGGACTTCCTTGCCCTCGAATGTCTTAAGCGCGACTGATTTCGGATTGCCTGCCAACTTAAGCCAGTAAATATATCCGCCCACTGCGAAAAAACAGATAACAACGAATAAGAAAAGAAAGACCATGGATCTTGATCTGCCTGTATCGTTCATAATGCCCCCCGTGACTTAAATGATTTCCTATATAGGATAGCACCTCTCTATTGTTCTTCAAAGTTGATTTATATGTCCGTCTGTCCTGTTGGTTGTCACGGCGGGGGGAAGTAAACGGGGGAAAAGCAGATTTGAGAATCATTCCCGATTTTGTTGACATTGCCCGGTCCCAAGAGTATAATCGGGAACGATTCCCATATTCGTTTTCGCGAAAAGAAAGGAGCCGGCAGTGAATCAGAGGTCGAACTACAAGACCAAGCAGAAGGAGATCCTGATCAACTACTTCAGATCATCCCCCGGAAAGCACATTACCGCGGGCGATGTCTGCGAGCACTGCAAGGCCCAGGGCGAGAACATCGGTCAGTCGACCGTTTACCGCCAGCTCGAAAAGCTGGTCGACGAGGGGATCATCAACAAGTACATCATAGATCCGGGAAGCCCCGCCTGTTTTGAATACGTGGGCGAGGACAGCCATCAGGATGCCGACGTCTGCTTCCACTGCAAGTGCGAGAAGTGCGGCAAGCTGATCCACATGCACTGTGAGGAATTGGAAGAGATGGGACTTCATATCATGAAAGAACACGGCTTTAAGGTGGATGCGGTAAGGACGATCATCTACGGATTATGCGAGGAGTGCAGCAGGGAATGAAGAAGAACATCAGGACATCAGTGAAGATCCTGGCGGGCATCGTGGGAATCATGGTGGCCCTGTCTTTTGTATTCTCTTTGTTCTTCATTACGATCGAAGCCGATCACGAGTGCGAAGGCGAGGAGTGCCACATCTGCCGCACGCTGGAAGTCTGCGAAGGGCTGCTCAGGCAGTCGGGCGCGGCTGTGACATCGGGTGCGGTGCCCGTGGCGGCAGTCTGGATCATCTGTCTCGTAGCGGTCCCGGTCATGACATATGTTCAGGATAAGACACTTGTAACGGATAAGGTGAAGATGAACGATTGATAACTGTTTTTCGATGGAAAGAAATCAAGTTATCAACGGAGGAAAATATTAAAGTGAAAAAATTTATATCAACAGCAATCGCCGCCGTCATGCTCATGGGCTGCTTCGCAGGATGCAGCACGGCAGGCATCAATGCGGCTTCAAAGAAGACAAAGATCGTAACGACGATCTTCCCCGAATACGACTGGGTAATGAACATCCTGGGCGACAAGGCATCCGGTGCGGATGTTACGATGCTCCTGGACAACGGCGTTGACCTTCACAGCTTCCAGCCCAATGCGAGCGACATCCTGAAGATCTCCACATGTGACGTCTTCATCTATGTCGGAGGCGAGTCCGACGGCTGGGTCAAGGATGCTCTCAAGGAATCCGTCAACAAGGACATGATTGTCATCAACCTGCTGGAAACATTAGGCGATGCGGTCAAGGAAGAGGAAGTGGTCGAGGGAATGCAGGAAGAAGACGAGCATGACCACGACCACGACCACGGTGAAGATCACGATGATCACGATGATCATGATGATCATGATGATCACGATGAAGACCACGATCACGAACATGATCACGACCATGGTGATCCTGAGGAGATCGAGTACGATGAGCACGTCTGGCTCTCGCTCCATAACTCCGCAACACTGGTAGAGAAGATCTCCGAGGCCCTGCAGAAGGCAGACCCCGCCAATGCAGAGACATATAAGGCAAATGCAGCAGGCTACATGGAGAAGATCAATGCGCTTGATAAGCAGTATCACGATATGGTCGATAATGCTTCCTGCAAGACGATCCTTTTCGGAGACAGATTCCCGTTCAGATATCTGGTAGACGATTACGGCCTTTCATATTATGCGGCTTTCGTAGGGTGCTCGGCTGAGACCGAAGCGAGCTTCGAGACGATCACTTTCCTTTCAGGCAAAGTCGATGAGCTCGGGCTCAAGACGGTCATGACGATCGAAGGCTCCGACCACCGCATCGCGGAAACGATCATCCAGAACACCAAGTCGAAGGATCAGAAGATCTTATCGGTAGATTCCATGCAGTCAGTTACATCCAAGGATGTTGCAGCAGGAGCTTCCTACCTTGATATCATGACAAAGAACCTCAGCATACTGAAGGAAGCACTCGGCTGACAGGAGGACATATGGCACAGCTTGTTGTAGAAGATCTGAGTCTGGGTTACGAGTCCCAGGCGATCATTGAGGGCTTGAACTTTACCGTTAATGCGGGCGATTATCTTTGCATCGTCGGCGAAAACGGTTCCGGCAAGACTACCCTCATGAAGACCTTGCTTAACTTAAAGACCCCCTTAAGCGGCAAGATCACGACCGGCGGCGATCTCAAGAAGAACGAGATCGGCTATCTGCCGCAGCAGACGATCGTGCAGAAGGATTTCCCCGCTTCCGTCCGCGAGATCGTCATGTCAGGATTCCAGGGACAGTGCGGCATAAGACCTTTCTACAACAAGGAAGAAAAGAAACTTGCGCAGGAAAATATGGAGCGCATGGGCGTGGCAGATCTTGCGAAAAGATGCTACCGCGATCTGTCGGGCGGCCAGCAGCAGAGAGTCCTTCTTGCAAGAGCTCTCTGCGCCACCCGTAAGATCCTGCTCCTGGACGAGCCCGTATCGGGCCTCGATCCCAAGGTTACTGCGGAGATGTATAAACTTATTTCGGACCTTAATTCCGACGGCATCACGATCATCATGATCTCTCACGATATTGCGGCGGCTGTCCGCTACGCGAGCCATATACTGCATATCGGTGACACCGTATTTTTCGGAACGAGAGACGAATATCTTGCAAGCGACATCGGGAAGGTCTTCCTGTTGCAGCAGGGAGGTGAGAAATAATGGATATATTGATAGCTTACCTCGAGTATCCTTTCGTAAGATACGCGCTGATCGTCGGCGTGCTGATCTCTTTGTGTTCGGCCCTCCTGGGAGTTACGCTGGTTCTGAAGAGGTTCTCATTCATAGGTGACGGTCTGTCGCACGTGGCTTTCGGCGCGATGGCGATCGCCGCGGTGCTGAACCTTTCCAACAACATGATCGTAGTGCTTCCCGTGACTGTCCTGTCGGCGATCCTTCTTCTCCGCACCGGACAGAATGCCAAGATCAAGGGCGATGCCGCGATCGCGATGATATCCGTCGGAGCTTTGGCTTTCGGATATCTCCTGATGAACATCTTTTCGACATCATCGAACCTTACGGGTGATGTCTGCTCGACCTTGTTCGGGTCGATGTCCATCCTGACGCTGACACCCGGCGAAGTCCTTGCCTGTGCCATCCTTTCTGTCATCGTTATCATCGTATTCATCCTGTTCTACAACAAGATCTTCGCCGTCACCTTTGACGAGAACTTCGCCAAGGCGACCGGCACGAAGGCAGACCTTTATAATCTCCTGATCGCGATAATCATCGCGGTCATCATCGTTCTTGCCATGAACCTTGTCGGATCCCTTCTGATATCAGCTCTGGTAATATTCCCGGCCCTGTCGGCAATGCGCATCTTCCGCAACTTCAAGCAGGTTACGATCTGCTCCGCGGTACTTTCGGTTGTATGTTCCCTTTCGGGTATGATAATATCTATCCTTACGGGAACACCCGTAGGATCGACGATAGTCGCTGTCGATGTCGCAGTCTTCGCAGTCTGCTGGATCGCCGGACTCATCCGTGGAGGTAATTAAATGAAAAAGATCGCATTAATAATATCTATCCTTATAATGTTGTCCGCCCTGACTTCATGTTCGGGCGCAAGAAGCTCAGAAGAGAAGAAGAGGACCAACTGGTCTTCTTCCAACGTCAACGACGTAATCCAGTCCAGGATCGACGAAGAGAATCAGAAGTCCTCGACGGACCCTTCCGCCGGCACGACATCTGCAGCATCCGATGCAACGACCGAAGCCACGACTGAAGGAACGATAGCGCCCCCCGCCGACGGCATCGATGTCGACCTTACGGTGCTTTCTTCCACGATGGTCTATTCGGAGGTCTACAACATGATGACCAAGCCCGACGACTATATCGGCAAGATGGTCAAGATGCAGGGCCCCCTCGCATGCTACCACGACGAAGCGAGCGGCAAGTGGTATTATGCCTGCATCATCCAGGACGCCACAGCCTGCTGTTCCCAGGGCATCGAGTTCGAGCTCGCGGGCAAGAAGGCTCCCGACGATTATCCTTCCGAGGGTGAGCAGATCTGTGTCACGGGCGTCTTCGATACCTACAAGGAAGGCGAGAACACCTACTGTACGCTGAGGAATGCCGAACTGGGCTGATCCGGATCGGGGCCTTGTGTGCCCGGACGGATGTACTTGTTCTTTAAATTGATACGGTATATACTCTCCTTGAGCAGAGGATATGATCTTTGATATGGGCCGTTTTATAACGGTAAGGGGGAACCATGAAGATTAAAAAGTCATTTATCGTATCAGCGTTATTGATCCCGGCGCTTCTTTTGTCCGGCTGTGCTTTTGCCCGGTTTGTTGCAGACGATCCTTTGTCTGATGAAGAAGTCATTGCTTATGCCCAGGAACAGATCTATAAAGAGACCGGTGATGAAGTAACGGCGGAGATAACCGCCAAGGAAACGTTGATGGTCCCCACGTTGTATATAGACGGCGGTGGAGCCTATAGGAGCGTTAAAGGCGCCCATGAATACGATCTTAAGATAACCTCTAAAGAATATAGTGGTCTTGTTGCAACCGCATTTTATAAAGACGGATATATACTCTATGATCAGAATTATCCCCGCGGAGCTGCAGTTGAGCCGACTTTCCATGACAATTATAAAGAACGCAAGAATTTCTATTATTTGAAGAAGGAATTCGAAGAGGCGTTGAATGAACGGTTTGATGATTACCGTATATATGATGATGTCAGCGAGTATTACGGTCAGGGGCTGGATATCTTTATATGTTCAACTGATTGTGATCGGATAAATGATCTTCTTTCCAAATTTGAAGATATCGTGTTTAAGTATACTCCCGAGAACTTTGAATTCGTTCCGTTCGATTACTACAATGTATATGTGTATAAAGATAAGCAAGTCTTCAACAGTACGGATTTTGAGAAGTATAAGGACGCAAAGCCGGATAGCGACGATCATTCAAGCATAGACTTTTATTCAATTGCAAAAACAATATTCAAGGTATTAGTTTTAGGTGAAAGCACATACAGCTCAGATCCGGTCATAGCGGATGAAGAGGATGAAGTCGACCTTACGACCGGAGAAGACATGATCGGGAGTTATACCGGAAAAGAGGTGGTACAGGTTGCCATGTGTGATCCTTCATACTCTTCTTATATCAATGATAGCTTCTTTACGAGCGACGGTGTTTCACATGCGGAAGAAAAAAACGATGAAGTCGATCGGGATTCTTTGGAATATTATGTTTTCCGATATAGTGCTTGTCCGAATCTTTATGAGAAAACCATGTATTCGGAAGTGAGTTTGTATGGGGTGAAATGAGCCCTTTTACACGCCTCGTTTTGCATGCTCGAAAAATAATTCAAAAAACTCCCAAATCCATAAAAAAGTCCTTGACTTTAGAAGCAAGTCGAAGTAATATTAACAAGCACTTTGCGAGCGGGGTGCGAAAAACAACGCTTGCAAAGGGGCTTGGATCTTGAAAATTGAATAGAATGCAGAACTTGAAAAAGACGGACCTATAATTCAATTTTGATTGAGTTTAATAAAGTAATTAGAGCCAAAAGGCTCTCAAAATTTAATTTGAGAGTTTGATCCTGGCTCAGGATGAACGCTGGCGGCGTGCTTAACACATGCAAGTCGAACGGGGTTATTACGGAAGCTTGCTTTTGTTTTAACCTAGTGGCGGACGGGTGAGTAACGCGTGAGAAACCTGCCCTTGAGTGGGGAATAACACCGAGAAATCGGTGCTAATACCGCATAATGTCGGAGAACCGCATGATTTTCCGACCAAAGGATTTATTCGCTTAAGGATGGTCTCGCGTCCGATTAGGCAGTTGGTGAGGTAACGGCTCACCAAACCTACGATCGGTAGCCGAACTGAGAGGTTGATCGGCCACATTGGGACTGAGACACGGCCCAGACTCCTACGGGAGGCAGCAGTGGGGAATATTGGGCAATGGGCGAAAGCCTGACCCAGCAACGCCGCGTG